>Ga0308176_10002157_pt1 | contig 12326 bp, 12 predicted proteins | sample PhyCR2_3_FD_203890 | JGI IMG/M metagenome (GOLD analysis project Ga0308176, IMG submission 203890) | Soil microbial communities from UC Gill Tract Community Farm, Albany, California, United States - DLSLS.C.R2 | ecosystem: Environmental > Terrestrial > Soil > Agricultural land | place: USA... | reverse complement strand
GTACGACGAGCTGACGGCGCTGGCGGCGACCTCGCCGCCGGGGGCCGGCGACGTGATCTTCACGCCCTGGCTGGCGGGGGAGCGGTCCCCGGTCGACGACCGGGCGGCGCGCGGCGGCTTCCACCACGTCGCCCTCGCGACCACGCGTGCCGACCTCGTGCGTGCGGTCCTGGAGGGGGTGGCGTTCAACGCCCGGTGGCTGCTGGAGGCCGCCGACCACGTCGCCGGCCGCCGGCTGGCGCCGTTGCGGCTGGTCGGCGGCGGCACCCAGTCCCTGCTGTGGTGCCAGATCCTCGCGGACGTCAGCCGGCGTCCGGTCGAGCGGGTCGCCGAGCCGCTGCTGACCGGCCTCCGGGGCGTGGCGCTGCTCAGCGGGCTGGCCCTGGGTGTGGTGCACCGCGAGGACGTGCGCGGGCTGGTGCCCGTGGACGCCTCGCTCGAGCCGGCACCGGGCCCGGCGGAGACCTACGACCGCCTGTTCACCGAGTTCACCGGCCTCTACCGCGCGCAACGACGGATGTTCGCGCACCTCGACGGCCGGTCCCGCGGGCCGGGGGACCCTGCCGGCTCAGTCGCGCGGTGAGGTGGCCAGCGGCAGGTCGCCCGCGACGACCCGGCCGGCCACCGCGTGCAGCGGCATGTTGTGGGTCCGGGCGTGGTCGCGCAGCCGCTCGAACGCGGCCTCGAGGTCGATGTCGTCGCGGCCGGCGAGGTAGCCCTTGGCCTGCTCGACCACCAGGCGGGACCGCAGCGCGCTCTCGAGCTGCTCGACCCGCTCCTCGGCCGACTCGCGGGCGGAGTGCGCGAGGCTCCGGCGCAGGTTGCAGACGACCCCGCGGACGAGCGGCTCGTCCAGGAGGTTGGTGAACGCGGCCTCGGCCCAGGCCCACCCCTCCCCGCGGCGGACGCGCAGCTCGTGCGCCGGCTGGGCGCCGGGTCGGCGGATCGCGTCCTCGAGGAAGCCGGTGACCACGGAGCGGTCGTCCGGGTGGATCAGCGGGACGACCGAGCCGCCCACGACGGCGTCCTCCCGCCACCCGAAGAGCTGCTCCACGGCCGGGCTCGCGTAGGTCACGACCCCGTCGGCCCGCAGGACCAGCGTGGCGTCCGCCGACCGCTCCAGCAGCGGCTTCAGGGCGACCCCGAGGTTCGTGGTGACCCCGACGATGCCGATCAGCTCACCGGAGCGGTACACGCCCGCGTCGGTCACCAGGGCCGGGAACAGGGTCCCGTCCTTGCGCCGGACCGGGAACTCGCCGACCCAGGTGACGCCGGCGCGCAGAGCGCGCATGATCTCGGCCGCCACGTCCTGGGCGATCTCGGGCACCGACAGCGTCGCGATGTCGCGACCGATGGCCTCTTCCGCGCTCCAGCCGAACATCTCCTCCGCAGCCGGGTTCCACGCCACCACGATGCCCTCGACGTCCGTGGTGATCACCGCCTGTCCCAGGGCTGCGAGCTGTTCGGCGGCGTCGATGACGATGTCGTCCACGTCATCATCGTGGTGCTGGTGGCCGCCGGCTCGTGAGTGCCGAAGGGCACTGTCCTGCCGGCTCGCCGAGGCCCTGCGGTGGGACGCCGGGCCCCTGGTGACGGCCGCGACCGGAGAGGTGCAGATCCCTCCGGCCGCGGACGTCACCTGAGCAGCCGGACAGGAGAGTCCACCCGGCGTCCGGGGGACCCGGCCGGCGGAGCATGCGTCGCCGCACTCCGGTCGTGGCCATGATGACTTCCCCCGTTGGTGAGACGTCCGGGCAGCCTCGGTGGGCTGCTCGCCGGAGGTTAGGCCGCAAGGGTGGGGATGCGGTAGGGCCGTTGGTCCCTGTTCTCGCCCGGACCTCGCCCGGACGGGCGTGGGCAGGTGTCGGTCTTGTTGTCTCGGAACTACTGCTGCGTGGATGCCGCCTGCCCGGCGCCGAGACCGAGCTGGGCCATCATGGACCCGGTGTCGAAGTACGTTCTCTGGCTCAGGACCTTGCCGTCCTTGAACTCCAGCACGTCACAGAGCTGGATGGTCATGCTGCGCCCGGTGGCCGGGAGGTCTCCCATGCCCGTCGACAGCGTCCCGGTGTGGGTGCCGCGACCCGTGTACTCGACGACGACGTGGTCGCCCGAGGCGATCACCCGGTCCACGGTCACCATGCCGTCGGGGAAGCCGTCGGCCCACATCGTGCCGAACTTGCGCGCCCCCTCGGGGCCCTCGAAGGTGTCGCCCGAGCCGATGATGGTGATGGTTCCGTCGGGTGCGGTGGCTTCGGCCATCTCGTCGAAGTTCCGCTCGTTCCATGCCTCGTAGAGGCTGCGTGCGAGGGTTGCGTTGTCTGTCATAGGAGCCTCCGCTCTGACACCTGCCCGCCCGAGATCGACGCTAGTCCGGCCCCTGAACGGTGGCAATGGGCCGTTTGGACCTCCCGATCCGGGGGAATCCTCACCTCGCGGGGAGCGAGATGGGAGTGTCATGTTCGAATCGCGGTTCATGCCCTGTCCTGAGTGCGGGGCTTCCCTCGACCGGACGATCGAGCCGAACCACGAGTGTTCCAGCGAGCGTCGGGCCGAGTACCAGATGTTCGCGCTGCGCGACGAGGTCGCGCAGCTCGAGGCTGGTGTCCAGCACTACCTCGGCACCACCCTCGGGCGGTTCGAGGTCTGGCTGGCCGCCCGCCAGGTGCGCGCCGCAGGCTGAGTCGTGGCGCCGGGGAGCGTCGTACCGGTCAGGCCGGCGTGAGCACGCACCACACCGTCTTGCCACCGTCGGTGGGGCGGGTGCCCCAGCGGTCGGCGAGCGCCGCCACGATCTGCAGGCCGCGGCCGTGCTCGTCCTCGGCGTCGGGCCGCTGCTTGCGGGGCTCGTAGCTGGCGTGGTCGTGGACCTCGATGCGGATCTCGGCCTCGTCGCCGATCACCCGTAGCTCAACCGGCGGCACGGCGTGCAGGGAGGCGTTGGTCAGCAGCTCGCTGGTCACGAGGACCGCGTCCTGCACGACCCCTTCGGCCGCGCCGAGGCCGCTCAGGTGCTCCGCCACGGCGCGCCGGGCCCCGGAGACGTCGATCTGGCGCGAGTCGTAGAAGAGCCGGAGCCCTGTGGTGGCCACCGCTGGGTCCACGCGCGCCACCAGCACGGCGACGTCGTCGTCGGGGCCCTCCGGCAGGCGGCCGAGGACCAGCGCCTCGGGCGCATCGGCCAGCCGCCCCGGCAGCTGCGCCGACAGCCCTCGGAGGGCCTCGATCCCCGAATCGAGGTCCTCGCCGCGGCGCTCCACGAGGCCGTCGGTGTAGAGCACGACGGTGGCACCGGGGCGCAGCGTGATCTCGTCCTGGCGCAGGTTGTAGAGCCCCACCCCCAGCGGCGGGTCCTCGGCCGCCGCGAGGACGGTCGCGCCCTCGAGGGCCCCGACGACGATCGGCGGCAGGTGACCGGCGTTGGCGAACCGCAGGGTCCGGTCGGCGGGGTCGAAGACGGCGTACAGGCAGGTGACGATCTGGTCGGGGCCGAGGTCGCGGACGAGCCCGTCGAGGGACTCCAGCAGGTCGGCCGGGGGGAGGTCGAGGCGCGCGTAGGCGCGGACCGCCGCCCGCAGCTGGCCCATCACCGCCGCGGCCTGGACGCCGCGGCCCATGACGTCGCCGACGACCAGGGCGGTACGCCCGCCGCCGAGCTCGATCACGTCGTACCAGTCGCCGCCGACCTGGGTGCCCTCGACGCCGGCCCGGTAGTAGGTCGCGACCTCGAGGTGCTCGAGCTCGAAGGACTGCTGCGGGAGGAGGCTTCGTTGGAGCGCGTCCGCGATGGCGTGCTCCCGGGCGGCCGCCTCGGCGTCCGCCGCCGCCCGGGCCAGCGCCGCCTCGGCGGCCCGCCGTTCCGTGATGTCCTGCAGCGAGCCACGAAGGATCCGGGGCCGGCCGTCGTCGTCGGCCTCGACCACCTCGGCGTGCACGGAGACGATCGCGTCCTCGCCGTCGGGGTGGACGACCCGCGCCTCGTACCGGAGGCCCTCGCCCGGCGTGGCGTGGACGAGTGCGTCGACCACCCGCGCGCGGTCTCGGAGACGGTGTTGCTGCCGGCCGACCGCTGCCCGAGGTCGCGCAACGTCTGCATCCGGCGGTGCGCGATGACCTCTTCGGTGTCCTCGCTGACGACGCAGAGCATCCCGGCGACGGTGCCGTCGTCGGCGGCGAGCGGGCTGTAGGAGAAGGTGTGGTAGGTCTCCTCGGTGTAGCCGCTGCGCTCCAGGAACAGCAGCAGCTGTTCGTCCCACGTCGCGACCCCCGACCCCATGACCTGGTCGATGCGAGGCTCGATGTCGTCCCAGATCTCCGACCAGACCGTCGAGGCCGGCTTGCCGAGGGCCCACGGGTACTTCGCGCCCAAGGTGTCGCGGCGGTAGGCCTCGTTGCAGAAGAACGTGAGCTCCGGGCCCCAGGCCATCCACATCGAGAAGCGCGACGACAGCACGATCCGCACGGCGGCCTGGAGGCTGTTCGGCCAGCTCTCCAGCGGCCCGAGTGGGGTGGCCGCCCAGTCGACGGCCAGCAGGTTGCGCCCGACGTCGCCACTGCGCCGGAAGGTGTCGCGCACGCCGGGATCCTCTCGTCGTGGGTGGTGCCGTCCTTTCCCCGAGCGTCCCTGGCGAGTCTAGGCTCACGGAGACGCGCCGAACGTCCGGAAAACAGGGGACCTGAGTCCCCTCCTCCGCCGTTTGTGACGGCCCTGGCTGTGCACAGGAGCCGCACCTGCACCACCCACCTCACCGCACGGCGGCTCGATGCGGCCGATCAGGAGCTGGCAGATCTGGCCGAGCTGCGGGCCGCTCGCGACCCGCTCGTGGTCGTGGGGCCGGGAGACTGCCGTCGACGGTCGATGTACCTTCGGTGAAGGTGCTCAACGCCGGGTGCCTGCAGCGCGGCGTGCTGCAGGGCTGGGGGACCCGCCCCCGGAACGGCTGGACCGGCGACACCAGTGGCGGCGATGGGGCTCCGGACGTCTTCGTCCAGGTCAACCTCGCGGTGAGCTGACCGGCTCGTCAGGCGCGCTCGAGGAGGTCCTTCGCCCGGTCGAGCGCGGACACCTCGACGTCCATCGAGTGCTGCACCGGCCGGCTCAGCACCTTCCTGACCCCGCTCAGCTCGGCGTGGAGCGACAGGCTCACCCGGGTGCCGTTCCCCTCGGGGGTGAACCGGAACTCGCCGACGGGTCGGACCGGCCCCTTGACCACCTTGAACGCGTAGTGCTCCGACGGGTCGTACGCCGTCACCTCGATGTCGGAGGGGATTCCGCGTCCTGCCGGACCCTTGACCACCTGGTGGATGACCGACCCGACTCCGGTCGGACCCCCGACCGGCTCGATCTCCTTGACCAGGGGGCGCCACCGCGGATCGTTGCCGTGGTCGGTGAAGAAGGCGAACACCTGCTCGACCGGGCGGTCGACGGTGACCGTGTGCGTTGCTGCGGGCATCGTGTTCCTCCTGCCCTCCCGGCGTCGGCCGGGACTCCTTCCCATGATGCTCCTGCCGCCGGCTGTTTGGGCGACGACCCGTTCGGGCATCCTCGTCGTCCGGGGGAGCGAGGAGAATCATGTCCAGGCCAGCGTCCGCACCCCGTCCCGACGAGGGGGAGATCGCCATCCGCGCAGTCCGCCGGGGCGGGGGCCGGTGCCCGTGACGGCTGTCGTCCTCGCCGTCAACTGGAGCCGCCTGACGGTCGGGGTCGCGACCGCGCTGCTCGGCGCCCTCGCCGTCATCGTCGGGGTGCGGATCGCCGTGGTGCTGGCGGCACGCCGGTGGCCGTCGTTGCGACGGCTGGTCCACGCCGCCCGCATCCCGTTCCGGGTGCTGGTGGTGCTGCTCGCGCTGAACCCCGCGCTGGCGGTCCTGCGTCGGCACGGCGCGGACAGCGCCTGGATGGCCGGGGCCGCGACGGTCGCGCGCGTGCTGACGATCACCGCGGTGGGCTGGTTCATGACCACCGTCGCCCTGTTCGTCGAGGACAGCGGCCTGCGGCGCTACCGCACGGACACGCCCGACAACCGCGTGGCGAGGCGGATGCGGACCCAGACCCTCATCATCCGCCACCTCACGGTCAGCGCCGGCGTGGTGATCACGCTGGGCGCGGTGCTCTTCAGCTTCCCGCAGGTGCGCGTGGTCGGGGCCAGCCTGCTCGCCTCCGCCGGGGTCATCGGCGTGGTGGCCGGCATCGCCGCCCAGTCGGTGCTCGCCAACGTCTTCGCCGGCATCCAGCTGGCCTTCAACGACGCGATCCGGCTCGACGACGCCGTCATCGTGGAGGAGGAGTGGGGCTGGGTCGAGGAGATCACGCTGAGCTACGTGGTGGTCCGGTTGTGGGACGACCGCCGGATGGTGCTGCCCTCGACGTACTTCACGACCACGCCGTTCCAGAACTGGACGCGCACGCACTCCGAGCTGCTCGGTTCGGTCGAGCTCGACCTCGACTGGCACGTCGACACCAGCGAGATGCGCCGTCAGCTGGACCTCGCGCTGGAGCACACCGAGCTGTGGGACGGCCGGGTGAAGGTGCTGCAGGTGACCGATGCGATCGGCGGCTGGGTCCGGGTCCGGCTGTTGGTGACCGCGCGCGACGCTCCCTCGCTCTTCGACCTGCGGTGCCACGTGCGCGAGCACATGGTCGCCTGGGTCCGGGACCACACCGACGGCGGCCTGCCGCGGCAGCGGGTCGAGGTCGTGGAACCTCCCGCGCGCACGGCCTTCGAACCGGTCGACGACCGCCGCGAGGGCGGGCTCTTCCACGGCGACCCGGCGGCCGACGAGCGGGCCCGCCGCGCGGGCACCGGCGCGATCCCTCGCCCCCGCGCGGAGCCTGACCCGACCAGCTGACACCGGGCCTCATGCGCAACGGGTGATGCCCGCGGCCGCGGGTCGCGTGCACCATCTGGCAAGGAGGTGCCGCCCGGATGACCACAGAGGAGCTCGCCGGCCGGGCCTCCGGCCTTCGGCAGCACGTCCCCGGTCTCGGACTGCTGCACGGTTACCGGCGCGGCTGGGCCCGGCCCGACCTCGTGGCGGGGCTGGTGCTGGCCGCGATCCTGGTGCCCCAGGGCATGGCGTACGCCGAGCTGGCCGGCCTGCCGGCGGTCACCGGGCTCTACACCACCGTCGCCTGCCTGGTCGGGTACGCCGTCATGGGGCCGTCGCGCGTCCTGGTGCTCGGCCCCGACTCGTCGGTCTCCCCGCTCATCTTCGCCGCCATCACCCCCATCGTCGCCGCGTCGGGCGACCCGGGGTCCGCGATCGTCCTCGGCGGGATGCTCGCGCTCCTGGTCGGCGCGGTCGAGATCGGCCTGGGCGTGGCCAAGCTCGGGTTCGTCGCCGACCTCCTCTCGGTCGAGGTCCAGATCGGGTACATGAACGGTCTCGGGCTGACGATCATCGTGGGCCAGCTGCCCAAGCTCTTCGGGTTCTCCACCGACGCCGACGGGTTCGTCGACGAGCTGCGAGCCTTCGCCTCGAGCCTCGACCAGACGCAGGGAACCACGTTGGCGGTGGGACTGTCCGTGCTGGCCCTCCTGCTGGTCCTGCCGCGGGTCAGCAGGAAGGTGCCCGCGATCCTGGTCGCGATCGTCGGCGCGACCGTCGTCTCGGCCGTGCTGGACCTCTCCGCCGAGGGAGTGGCCACCGTCGGTGCGCTCCCGCAGGGGCTTCCGACACCCGGGGTGCCCTGGACGCAGCTCAGCGACGTGGGCCCCCTGCTGGTCGCGGCGCTCGGCATCACGTTGGTGTCGCTGACCGACACGATCGCGACGTCGACCAGCTTCGCGGCCCGGCGGGGTGACGAGGTGAACCCGAACCAGGAGATGATCGGCCTGGGCAGTGCCAACGTCGCCGCCGGCCTGTTCCAGGGGTTCGCGGTCTCGACGAGCGGCTCGCGCACCGCCGTCGCCGAGCAGTCGGGGGCCAAGAGTCAGGTCGCCGGTCTCGTGGGTGCCGGTGCGGTGGCGATGATGCTGCTGTTCCTCAACTCGCTCCTGGCCGACCTGCCCCAGACCGCGCTGGCCGCCGTGGTCATCGCCGCGGCCCTGTCGTTGATGAACCTGCCCGAGCTGCGTCGCCTCTGGCAGGTCCGGCGCACGGCCTTCTCGCTCTCCCTGGTGGCGACCGCCGGCGTCGTCCTGCTCGGGGTGCTGGAGGGCATCCTGGTCGCCGTCGCCCTGGCGATCCTGCTCTTCTTCAGGCGCAGCTGGTGGCCGCACGGAGTCGTGCTCGGCCGGGACGAGACCGGCGGCTGGCACAGGGCCGACGGGCGCGACGACCTCGAAGAGGTTGCCGACGTCGTGGTCTACCGCTGGGAGGCCCCCCTGTTCTTCGCCAACGCGGGCACGTTCCGGCAGAACCTGCGGGAGCTCGTGCGTGAGCGCCCGCACGTCCGCTGGATCGTGCTGCAGTGCGAGGCGGTGACCGACGTCGACGTCACGGCCGCCGAGAAGCTGGAGCAGCTCGACAAGCAGCTCAACGCGCAGGGCGTCCACCTCGCTTTCGTGGAGATGCGTGACCGCTTGGCGGCCCTGCTGCTGCGCTACGGGTTGTTCGAGACACTGGACCGCGACCACTTCTACCCGTCGATGGACGCCGCCCTCGCCGCGATCGCCGCCGAGGACGCGCAGCAACCCGAAGGGGCCCCGGACCCGGACGAAGAGGGAGAACGATGAGCACAGCCGACGACGCAGCCGCCGCCCGGACGGGCTGGCCCGTACGCGACTGGCTGGCCGACGCCGGCCGCATCGACCAGGCCGTCTACGAGGCCGTCGCGCGGACACCGACGCCCGCCCTCGACGCGGGGATGAGCCGGCTGTCCCGGCTGGCCGACAGGTCGGTGCTCTGGGTGGCCACGGCGGGCCTGCTGGCCACGGTGGGCGGTCGGCCCGGGGCGCGAGCCGCGGCGCAGGGCCTGGCCTGCGTGGCGGTGAGCAGCGCGGCCGTGAACCTGGTCGTCAAGCGGCTCGGGCGTCGTCAGCGCCCGGACCGGGAGGGCGCCAGCGTCCCGCCGGGCCGCCACGTGGTGATGCCCACGTCCCTGTCGTTCCCCTCGGGGCACTCGGCCTCGGCGTTCGCGTTCGCCGCGGGGGTCGGGTCCCGGCTGCCCGCCGTCGGCGTACCTCTCCACGGACTCGCCGGCGCCGTCGCGTACTCGCGCGTGCACACCGGGGTGCACTTCCCCGGGGACGTCGTGGTCGGCTCGATGCTGGGCACGGTCTTCGCCCAGCTCACGACGCGGGCGACGGACGGCTACCTCGGCTCCCGGGGGCGAGGGTCGTGACCGTCCTGGGAGGCCAGGTGCCGCAGCGTCAGCGCCTGGCGCCGTAGCAGCGTCCGGTCGACGGGCGGTCGCCGGCTGGGCACGCCCGGGCGGTTGCGCGGCACCACGACCCGCAGCGCCAGTGGCTCGACGGTGCACCGCACCGGGGTCGCCAGCATCACGGACTCGCCGTCGATGCCCACGGGGATCTCTGCTGCGTCCGAGTCCACGACCACCTCGTGGGCGACCATCGAGGCCATCCCCCGGGAGTGCCGACCGCTGAGCAGTCCCGCCGCACGGGTCGCGGAGTCGACGGTGAGCGCGACGACCCCCAGCAGCCCGGTGTCGAGGCGGGCACGACGGCCCAGCCCGGCCAGGTCGCCGGTCCCGTAGGGGTTGTTGCTGATCAGCAGCGCCTGCGGTGCCTCGATCGTCACCTCGTCGTCCACGCGCACGTGGAGGCGAGGGCCACGGTGTCCGGCCAGGACGTCCGGCAGCATCTCCAAGGTCGTGCCGCGCTTGTCGTCGCGGTACGCCGGGCTCTGCACGATGTCGGCGTACGCGCCGAACGACACGTTGTTGACGAAGGTCCGGCCACCGATCTTCCCGAGGTCGATCCGCAGCTCCACTCCGTCGACGAGGGCGTCGAGGCCGGCATCGGGATGCTCGCGGTCCAGGCCGAGGTCCATCGCGAAGTGGTTGCGCGTGCCCGCGCTGACCACGAGGAACGGGAGGCCGCGCGCGGCCGCGATGCCGGCGACCAGGGCCTGGGTCCCGTCGCCGCCGGCCACCCCCAGCAGGTCGGCACCGTTCCGGGCCGCGAACCGGGCGAGTTCGGCGACGTCGACGTGCTCGGGGCCGGCGAGCATCGCCACCTCGGCGCCCAGGGCCTTCGCCCTGGTGCCCAGCCCGAACCGCTCCACCTTCCCGCCACCCGAGCGGGGGTTCATGATCAGGAAGGGGCGGGACGGGGGCGGCGTCGACCTCTCGGGCATGCCGCTGGACTGCCGGGCGCGCCCCGTCGCGGCCCGGGCCGCCGTGCCCGCCAGGGCGGCGAGCAGCAGGGCGAACACGATCTCGAGCAGCCGCCCCTGGGCGATGTAGGAGGCCACGACGGCCACCGGAGCGGCGACGGCCACCACGGCCCCGAGCCAGCGCAGCACTCCGCGGTTGCTGAGGAACCACCACACCCCGGCCAGGGCCACGGCCAGGCCCAGCACACCGACGACGAGCACGACGAGGCTGCCGCGCCCTCCGGCCAGCAGGGCCACGACCGATCCGCCCGCGGCGACGAACGAGAGCCTGGCCAGCCACCGCTCGGCGGTGGTCACGGCCGGCGGGGCCCCGGCGGCTGCTCCCGTGCTCATGCTGTGAGCGTGGCGCCCGCCGGGGTCCGGAGGCCAGTGACGATGGCCCCGACGCTGATGGGTCGTTGGACGTCAGCCGCCGGGTGATCTGCGGCCACGATCCCTCCGATGGATCATTGACTCCGTGCGTGCCGAGGCGAACGCTCGTAGTTGACCGGGGCGCCAAGGGCGCGCCACCACCCGTGCGCGGCCCAGTCGTCCGTGGCGATGTCGAACGCCGCCGTCGCCAGTCGTGCGAGGAGGCAGCCATGACCGCCACGACGGAGACCACGCTGTACGACATCCGGGGGCGTCTGCTCGAAGTCTGCACCTGCGACGCCGTGTGCCCCTGCTGGGTCGGGCTCGACCCGGACGGGGGCGTCTGCGAATCCATCCTGGCCTGGGCGGTCGACAGCGGGACGGTCGGCGACGTCGACGTGGGGGACCGGGTGATCGGGTTGTCGGTCCACATCCCCGGCAACGTGCTCGCCGGCAACTGGAAGGCCGTGGTGTACGTCGACGACCGGTGCGACGACCGGCAGCAGGAAGCCCTGCTCTCGGTGTTCACCGGCAAGCTCGGCGGCGCCATCGCGGACTTCGCCGCCCTCATCACCGACGTGGTCACGGTCGAGCGGGTGGCGATGACCTGCACGGTGGAGGAGGGAAAGGGTGTCGTGGCCTTCGGTGACGCCGCGCGGGCCGAGCTCGCGCCGTTCCGGGGGGCGACCGGGGAGCCGACCACGCTGACCGACACCGTGTTCAGCACCATCCCGGGCTCGCCGGCGTTCCCCGGCATCGCCTCGTCGTTCCGCCGGAACGCGTCGCAGTACGGCATGGAGGACTTGGACATCACCGGCAGGAACGCGGTGCAGGGCGACTTCCACTTCAGCGCGTGAGGCCCGCGGTGTCCACGTCGTACGCCGCCTCACCGCCGACGTTGCGCGATCCCGCACGCGTGCTGTGGGCGGTGGCGGGCGCGTGCTGGGCGGTCAGCGTCGGCCTCAGTGTCACCGGGGGTGCAGCGTTCGGGTCGCACGACCACGTGTTCGAGGCCGGCTCCCCGTGGCCGACCCGCATCGTGGCGTTCCTCCTGGTCTGGACGGTGATGCTCGGCGCGATGATGCTGCCCACCACCACGGCGATGGCGCGGGTCTTCACCGCGGTCAGCGCGCGGCAGCCGCGACCGGCGCGGGCCCGGGCGGCGTTCTACGCCGCCTACCTGCTGGTGTGGACGGGCTTCGCCGTCGTCGCCCTCACGGGGGACGCCCTCGTGCACGAGGTCGTGGACCACTGGGGCTGGCTGGCGGGGCACGCCGGGCTCGTCCTGGCCGGCGCGCTGGTCCTCGCCGGTGCCGTCGAGCTCAGCCCGCTCAAGGACGCCTGCCTGCGGGCCTGCCGCAGCCCCCTGTCCCTGGTCGGGCGGCTCTACCGCCGGGGAGCGGTCGGCGGCTGGCGGGTCGGAGTGGCTCACGCGTTGAACTGCCTCGGCTGCTGCTGGGCGTTGATGCTGGTCATGTTCGCGACCGGGGTCGGCAGCCTCGCCTGGATGCTCGGACTGACCGCGGTCATGACGGTCGAGAAGACGACCCGGCTCGGTGCCCGCCTGGTGCGGCCGGTCGCGATCGTGCTGCTCGGCGCGGGTCTGGCGGTCGGGGCGCTGGCCTTCGTGTGACGCCGCAGGACGCGCGAACGCCCGCGACGGTGGCGCGGGCGTT
>Ga0308176_10002155_pt1 | contig 12327 bp, 13 predicted proteins | sample PhyCR2_3_FD_203890 | JGI IMG/M metagenome (GOLD analysis project Ga0308176, IMG submission 203890) | Soil microbial communities from UC Gill Tract Community Farm, Albany, California, United States - DLSLS.C.R2 | ecosystem: Environmental > Terrestrial > Soil > Agricultural land | place: USA... | reverse complement strand
GTTCAACAGCTACACGGAAATCACGCCGAGCGGTAAGGGGCTGCGGATCGTCGCCAAGGGCAAGTTTGAGGGTAAGGGTAAGAAGGTGGAGGGCGTCGAATTGTACTGCCGCGAGCGGTTCGTCAGCATCACGGGCAATCACCTCGCCGGCACGCCCACCACCGTCAACGAGAACAAGGCAGCGGTTGACTGGCTCTACGCGAAACTGCGGGCGGCGAAACCCAAGCCGGCGACCACGGGCCCGACGCCCGACGTGTCCGGGTTCGACCAGAACCAGCTTGCGGAGCGGTGCTGGAGGTACGTGTCCAAGTGCCCCGACGCCATCAGCGGCGACGGCGGGCACAACGCGACCTTCCGCGCCGCGTGCGAGTGTTTCCGGTTCGGGCTGGACGATGAGCACGCGGCCGAAGTGATGCGCCGCTTTAACGAGCAAAAGACGGGCGGTGAGCAGTGGGACGATGACGAGCTGCAACACAAGCTCGAAAGCGCGAAAGAAGAGGTGGCGGAATCCGGGGAGTTCGGGAGCCGGCTGGCAAGTGATGTTCTCGACCGCAAGGCACCGCTGGCGATCGCGCGCAAAATCATCGCCGAATGTTTCACGCATCCCGAATGCCCGACGTTGGTTTTTTCCGGTGAAGATTTCCACCACTTCAGCGGCGTCCACTGGCATGTAATCGAGCGGCCGGCGGTGCGGCAGCGCATCTATCAGTACCTCGAACCACGCAAGGTATCAGTCACACGCGGCGACGCTACCGAAATCGTCCCCTTCCACCCAACTGCCCGCGACGTTGACGGCGTTATCGATGCGATGAAGGCGGCGGCCTACTCGCCGGTGAAGCCCCCGGCGTGGATCAGCGGGGAAGGGATGCCGGCGCCGTCGGAGCTGATCGTCGCACCCAATGGGATCTTCCGTCTGTGTGGAGACGGCGCGGAGAAGTTGTGCGACCCAACACCACGGCTGTTTAGCGTCAACGCCCTGGATTACCCGTTCCACCTGACCGCCCCGCCGCCCCGCCGCTGGCTTGAATTCCTGAATGACATATTCGATGGCGACCAACAGCAAATTGATCTTTTGCAGGAGTGGTGCGGGTACGTGCTCACCCCCGACACCCGGCTTCAAAAAATGCTCCTCCTCATCGGCCCGCCCCGTTCGGGTAAGGGAACCATCGCGCGAGTAATGACGCGGGTGGTCGGCGCGGCGAACGTCGTGGCGCCGACGTTGGCGGGGCTGGGGACGAATTTCGGCCTTTGGCCGCTTGTGGGGAAGACTCTGGCGATCGTGAGTGATGCCCGCCTGTCCGGCCGCACCGACCAGGCCATCGTGGTTGAGCGGCTGTTGAGCATCAGTGGGGAAGACAGCCTAACCATCGACCAGAAACATCGGGAGCTAATCACGACCAAGCTCACGACCCGGATCATGTTGTTGTCGAACGAGCTGCCCCGGCTGGCCGACGCGTCGGGGGCGCTGGCGAGCCGGTTTGTGATTTTGTCCCTACGAAAATCCTATCTGGGTGCTGAGGACACGGGGCTGACGGAGCGGCTGATTGGCGAGGCACCGAACATTGCCGCGTGGTCGCTGGAGGGGCTGCGTCGATTGCGCGACGAATACCGCTTCACCGACCCCGCCACGGGTGACGACCTCCGGCAGGAACTAAACGACTTGGCCTCCCCGATCCGCGCCTTCCTCCGCGAGTGCTGCAACGTCCAGTCCGGCCAAGTTGTCGAGGTGTCGGACCTGTACGCGGCATGGGGCGCGTGGTGTGTGGAACAGGCAAGGCAACCCGGCCCCGTGAATGTGTTCGGCCGTGACCTCCGCGCCGCTGTGCCAGGCTTGCGGAGCAGACAACCGCGCGAAGGTGATTCCCGCAAAAGGGTTTACGAGGGAATCAGTCTCAAGCTGGCAGCGGCTGAGGCGGGCAGAATTTGGAAGAACAGGGCGTCTCAGGAACGCAATGGAACGCATGCCGATCCATTGCACGCTAGGCGTGCGGGCGCGCGAGAAGAGGCATATACGCCGTGAAACACGCAATGGCGCGGAGCGCGTTCCGTTGCGTGCCATTGGCAGACAGAGGTGCGATTAGTGGGCAGTGAAATCGTCATCGCGTTTCGGGACAAGGGCGAAGGGCCGCCGCTGCCGTTGCGGATTAGGCGGTTGCTCAAAGTCGCCGGCCGGGGTTTGTCCCTCAAATGCACCGGCATCATCAGCGCGGACAACTTCGGCACGGTGAAGGAAACGACAAAACACAACGCCCCGGCCGCGTGTGCGGTCGGGCAGGACAACAACAGCGAAAGGAAGTGAATCGTGACTCATTTGACCGCAGAGAAGCTCGTAGACCACGTGCTCAATAAGGTCAAGGTATTTACCGGCGTCGTTATCCAGGGCCAGGACCTCTCACACGCCGACTTGTCGGGCGTGACGTTCAAGAAGTCGGCCATCCTCGACACGAACTTGGATGGTGCGGATTTGAAGGACGTTTCATTGGCGGGGTGCCGGCTCGCCAACGTGTCCGCACGTGGTGCCGACCTTCGCCGGCTGAATCTGGACGAGGCGGTGGTCCAAGGGCTCAGTGCCGCCGGCGCCAAGGCCGACGGCATGAGGCTCAACGGCGCTGTTTGCGAGGGACTGCAACTCGACGGCAGGCCCGCGGGCATCGAGGCAACCGGCGCGTGGCTGCCCAACCGCGGCGAGCTGGGCGTCGATGTAAAGAACCCGCCGGCCGTCAAGCCGACGATTCCCGCGGCGAACCTTGGCCCGCGCCATGCTGCCGCCGCCGCAACCGTGCCCGGAGCGGTTACGGGGGTTGCGGCCCGGTTCTAACGAGCCGATGTGTGTTTCCTCGCCCCGGTGCCCCGCCCGGTTGAGTCCTCCCGGGCGCGGGCCGCCGGGACGCACGAAAGCGAGCATGAGCGAACAACCGTTAAATCCCGTAGGTAACGGTGGCAACGGCAACGGCGACGGCCGCCGGTCCGATGGCACCTTCGGCCCCGGCAACAAGCTCGCCAAAGGCAACCCGCTCAACCGAAAGGCGCAGGTCCTCCGCTCCGCCTACATCCGCGCCGTAAGCAAGGCGGACATGCGGGCCATCGTGGCGGCGGTGCTGACTGCAGCCAAGGCCGGCGACATCCAAGCGGCGAAGGAACTGTGTGACAGGGTGATGGGCAAGGCGGTGGCGTCGGACCTGTTGCAGCGTATCGAGGCGCTTGAATCGGCGTTAATGGCGGGAAGGGACACGGTGAATCGTGGCTGATTTCATCGCGAGAATCGAGCGGCTGGAGGCGGCGATTCACAGGCAGCCGCTAGAGCGGTCGGAGCCGAAATCGGCGTTCGATTACGAGCGGCTGGCGGCGGACCTGGCGGCGCACATGACCATCGACGCCCGGCCGCGGCTGAACACGCCGCGCGAGGAAGTGCGGGCACGGGTTGCCGAGTGGTGTGCGTACCCCGCGGTGGCGGGCGCCGACATCGAGGCGGAGGTGGACCGGATCATGGGGCTCTCAGCCGACGATTGGATTGGGTGTTTCGAGCGGGCGGGGCGGCAGGACCTCGTGCGGAAGATGAGGGCGACACCATGAAATCAATCAGCCAGCGATTGGAAGACGTGGAGCATGCGGTGGGTGCGGTCACGCAACGGCAGGCGCCGGCGGGGCTCGCCACGTTCGACCACGAGCGCCACCGGACATTGTTCAATGCCTTCCTCAGAGAACGGGCGTTAAAGACGCACGGGCTGACGGAGGATTCGCCGGAGGAGCAAATCCGAAGGGCGCTAGCCGCGACGTGGAAAGAGTGGGCGTCACACCACGGATTCGCCGGACTGCGGAACGCGAAAGGCACGGTGACGACGTGAGCATCAACGCACGGATTCAGGCATTGGAGGATGCCATCGGCAAACCCGGCGAGGGCTGCCCCAGGTGCGGCGTCGCCGTTGCCGTGGCGCTGGTGTCGGAGGACAGGTCGCGGTCACTGCGGTGCTGCCGGTGCGGCGCCGATCTGCCCGTGAACGCGGCGGGCGTGCGCGTCGGCCAGACGATCCGGCGTGAACTTTGGGAGTTGGCATGAGCATCGCGGCGAGCACGGATACGCAAACGACCTTGCAAGCCCCCGACGCGAAGATGGGCGCGCTGTGCGCCTACGTCGCGTGGCACGGCATGCTCGCGATGACCTTGGCGGGGCAGGCCGAGAGTATCGCGAACGCGGCGGCCGCCGGCATGTACACGCCCGGCGACGCCATCGACCCCGCGAGCGGGGATTACCTGCCCGACGTGATAGCGCATTACGGGAAACAGTCCGAGGTGCTGGCCGCGGCGTTGAACCTGCTGGCCGTCACCATCCGCAACCGCGACGCGCGGGCGGCCGAACCGGAGAAACAACATGGCTGATGCGGTTGAAATCATGGCCCGCCTTCGCTTTGCGACCAGCGGCATCCAACAGGACGCGCGGAAGGCGATGGACGCCGCGAGGGCTGAATTCGCGAAGGGCATAACGGTCCCCCTCAACTTCCAAAACAGGGGCGGCGGCGCTCCTGGCGGTGCCGGAGGTGCGGGCGGTGGTGGTGGTGGGATCGCGGGGGTGGGGGCACAGGCGGCGGCGGTCCAGCAGCAGACCGCGAACGTGACAAAACAACTGGCGGGCTTCGGCACGAGCATGCGCCAGCTCGCCCGCACGGTGGCGGTCGCCGAGGCGGTCGCGGCGGGGCCGTCGTTTATCACCCACGGCATCAAGTCCTTTACGCAGGGCGACAACATCTACGCCGCGCAGCGGGAGGCTTCGGCGGCCGTGAACGCGGTGAACATGGTCCCGTTCATCGGCCCCATCGTCACCAAGCTTAGCGAACAAGTCGCCGAGACTATCGACGCAACGCGGTCGGCGCTCGGCGGCGGTAATTTGGAGTCGGGGAAAGACTACGCCGCACGGCTGGCGGAGCAGCAGAAGTACGAGGTCCAGATCATCCGCCTGCAATCGGAGCGGGCCAGGGCGTTCATGCGGCCCGGCGAAGCGGCGGTATTGGGCGCACAGGAAGCGCGTACCACCTTCACCACCAGCGCCGCCGGACAGGAGCTACAGGCCATCTCGCCGGACCTGTACAGGCGGTTGGCGGGCGAGCTGGCGCGACAGGTGCAGGTGGTGAAGAAAAAGGCGGCGCTGGAGGAGGAGCGCGACGACTTTCAGCACGAGCAAAAACTTACAGACCTGCAAACGCGGGCGGAGGCGGCGCGGCTGGACGCCAGCGGCGCGCACGTCCAGGCGCAGCGGAAGATGCTGGCCGCCGGATACGACGCGCAGATTCGGGACGCGGAGGAAGCGGCAAAGCAGTATGACGAAGTGAACCGGGACAAGGATGCCGACGAGGCGAGGCAGACAGCGGCATCGTTGCGGGACCTGAAATCGGCTGAGCTGGAGCGTTTCGACGTTCGCAACCGATTCATCGGGTTTACGTCCGCTGGGGAGATGTGGAAGCGGCTCAACGAAGCGACCGCGCGCTACAGCGCCGAGGTGAAAAAGGCGGGGGATGCAACGGCGACGGCCGGCAAACAAATGGAGGAAGCCGGTGAGAAGGGCAAGGCGGCCGGGGAAAAGACTGCCGGCGCGTGGGAGAAGGCGGCGAAGGCGGCGGACGATGCGACGAAGGCCGCCGCGAACGCGGCGCGGTGGTCGGGCCAGCAAGTCGGCACCATCACGCCCAACCCGATGAATCCCACCTACGGCGCCGGCGACGTTCCACCCGTTTCCGAGGACGTGGATTTTGACAGCAGCGTGATTGTCGGCGGGATGGACCTGGGCGGCGACTACCGCGCCTCGCAAAAGCAACTCCCGACCGCACCGACCACGCGCCCATACAACACGGGCAACAAGGCAGTGGACGCGGCGTTGGAACGGGCGCGGACGGAGCAGGCGGCGCGGATCGCGGCCAACATCAAGCGGCGAAAGGATGAGGCGACCGCCCGGGCGAAACAGGCCGATACGGAACGCGCGAAGCGGGAGTCGCAGGCTCGCGCGGAGGGGAGGCGGCTGGTAGCGGGAATGGAGGCGACGCTGCGTAAGCGGGAAATCCCCATCCCCGACGAGGGCGAAGAATCCACGGCGGCATTCCAGTATGACTACCAGCGCAAGATCGCGGTGCGCCCCGAGGATAAGACGATCCTCGCGCTCGACGCTAGCCGAGTGCGCGCCCTCCAGCGCGCCCGGTACATGGCACGTACGGGCGAGTATCCGGGGCAGGAACAGGAGCGGCGGCCATTCTCAGAATCAGAAGCGACGGGCGAGGCAGCGAAAGCGCAGGATGCCGAAAAACAAGGGCTGCCGCGTCAGTACATCGACACGCTTCAGTCGCGCGCCGCTGCGGCGGAGGAAGGTTACGGAGCCGGCAAAACAACACAGGCAACGACGATGGGGCCAGAGCAGTACGCGACGTTCAGGGGCGGCGCCGTGCCGCAAAAGCTGGATCGGGAAACCATCCAGGCGTTGAAGGATGCGTTCAAGGACGGAATGAGCGAGGCGCTGAAGGGTTCGGCTGGCAAGGGTTACGAAGTGATCCGAGACTAGCCGGGAGAATCACCGGAAGTTTTGGAACCGGCACGGGTGCGGTGTACAACGGGGCGGGAATTACGCGGGTGGCCGCCCGCGGGAGGTGAGCCGTGGCGTTTCTCACGAAGCGGACGTATCGCGCGAAACTCCCCAGCGGGAAGGTCGTGACGCGGCGGGTGAAGCATTGGACGATTGTTTGGCGGGACGGGGCGGGGAAGCTCAGGCGCAAGAAGGCATACCCCGACAAGGCGGCCAGTCAGCAGCTCATGGCGAAATTGCAGGTGGCGCTGGCGTGGGGTGAAACCGATCTGGTCAACCCCTACAAAACCCACAAGGCGACGCCGACGGCGCAGCACGTCGCGGATTTCATCGCGCACCTGGAGGCCAAGGGGTGCTCGGCAAAGTACGCCACGACCATGCGGCGGCGCCTCACCATCCTCATCGACGAATGCGGGTGGGCATACCTGCCGGACGTGACGGCCGACACCTTCCTCCGCTGGCGACAACGCCAGAAGTCCGCGCCCCGGAACGGCACGCGCAAGGACCGGGACAGCACGTCGGCGGCCACGCTGAATCAGTACCTGGCGTCCGCCAATGCTTTTTGCAACTGGCTCGTGAGGCCCGCCAAGCGCATCGCGGCCAACCCCCTCGCCGGCGTGGACAAGGCGGAGGGTGAGAAGGTGCGCAATCGCCGGGCGTTGAGCGATGACGAGGTGTCGATCCTGTTGGCGGTGGCGCCGGCGGATAGGGCCATCGTGTACCGCGTGGCGTTGTCGGTGGGGCTGAGGCGGTCGGAACTGGCGGCGCTGAAGTGGGGGGATATCGGACTCGTGGCGGTGCCCGCGTTCATCCAGCTCAGGGCGGAGGCGACGAAGGCGCGGCGAGGCGATCGGGTGTACCTGCCGGCCACGCTGGCGGAGGAGCTGAGGAAGGCGAAGCCGGAGGACGCCACGGGCAATGACCGGGTGTTCCCCGCGGTGCCGGACCTGACCGCGTGGCAGGAGGACCTGGCGGCGGCGCGGAAGCGTTGGGTGGGGGAGGCAAAGACGCCGAAGGAACGGCGGGAGCGGGAGCGGTCCGACGTGCTCACGTACCGCGACGCGATGGGTCGGCAGGTGGATTTCCACGCCGGCACCCGCAAAACCCTTTGCACGCGCCTACACCGGGCCGGCCAACCGCTCGCCCTGGCAATGCGCGTCATGCGCCACACGGACGCCCGCCTTACCCTCGTGGACTACACCGACGATGACCGGCTGGGGCTGGCGGGGGCGGTACTGGCGGAGGTGCCGGCCGCGCCAGCCGTGAGTTCGGCAGGGGGGCAGGCAATCAGATAGGATACCGGCGTGAAACGTCGCCTGTTCACCCTCGCGTCGGCCGTTTCCGCGATCGTTCTGATCGCCACGGCTGCGACGTTCGTTTACACACGAGACAGCCCGCCGATTTACTTGTACTTCGGCACGCGCCGAAGGTACCTGATCGTTGCTTATTTCCGCTCGGTGGAGTTGTGGGATAGGGGCTGGAAACTCGCTGACCTTGGCCTGCCGCCGATCGCGTTGGGTGCGGCAGTCTTGCCAATCTGCTGGTTAGTGTGGCTCTGGCGGTCTCGGATCGGGCGTCTCATTCAAAAGATCAGGCTGCGCCACTTCGCGCGGCATGGCCTCTGCCCCACCTGCGGCTACGACCTCCGCGCCACACCCAACCGGTGCCCGGAGTGTGGGACGGTGCCGAGCAGCCCGAATCCGGCCGGCTGATACCAGTGGCGCTACCAGTGGCGGGCGTCACCCCTAGAAAATCGGCATGAAAACCCGAATTTCGGGTACATTCGATTCCTACCCTCTCCGATACTCGGCGATTAACATTTCGGTCGTGATCTTCGAATACGCGAGTCCGGATACGCCGCCGCCCTCCCCGTACGCGCTGGCGGAGGCGCGGGCCAGGGTACAGGCCAGGGCGGCCCGGCAGCTCACCGATGAATTGAAGCGACGGCGGTTGCGTCGGAATGGGCACGTGGCGCTGGTTACCCCGCTCGCGACATCGCACGCCACCCTGCACACGTCGTGGGGGGGATCGCGGTTCCCGGGGAAACACGTGGATTCCCACTCGCTCTGATTTAGTCCTTGAAACCCCTCGCGGCAGCGTGCCGATACCGACGATTCTGCAATCTTTGCCCCGGGCGTATCGGGTTTGGCGTTTCGAAATCCCGGCCGTGTACCGGCGCCGTGCGCCGACGGGGAATCAACGATTTTCGCCGCATCAGTTGGCGCACGATGGATTTGTATCGTACGTCAGGGGTATGTCGCCGCTTCATTGCCGTCATTGTCATGCGCATCTAACCTGTGAAGGCGCCGCGGTCTGCCACGCGTGCGGGCACCGGCAGGGGGCTATCGGCTCGCCGGGGATGCTCGCGGCCGCGGCGATGAGCCTGTGGTCGGTGATGGCCGCGACGGCCGCGGTGGGTGTTGTGATCCGGGACTACGCGGCGCCGTGGTCGCACGCGTCGGGCGGCGGGAGGCCGGTGCGGGCGGCGCCCGAGGGGCGCGCCAACCCGCGGCGGCTTTTCAGCGTAAGACTGGGGACGCCTTTCCCGCCGCCCCACGAAGACGTGGGGGCCGGGGCGCGGCGGGCCTAAACGGGGAGAGCCATGCCGGCACGATACGGGCCGCGCTTCGTCGAGTGTCCCGCGTGCGGTAATCCCGTCCGCAGGGGGGCGGGGAGCTGTCCGGCGTGCGGCCACCGCTTCCACTACTGGTACGTCGCCGCGGCGGTGCTGGCGTTACTGATGCTCCTGGCCCTGCTCGCCTATTTGCTCGGCTTCCACCCGTAAGTGGCTTCAGCTCCCGAACGCCGCGACGGCGTGGAAGGTGTCCTCGTAGGTGAGCTTCAGGTCCTTGAGCTTGACGTTGGTGGTGGGGAAGCCGATGAGGCGCTTGTCGCGGCCTTCGTAGCGCTCGAGGCCGGGGCGGATGACGGTGCTGATCAGGGGTTGCAGGGCGAGGTCGCCGTCCACGGAGAGCTTGGAGAGCTTCCCGTGGAGCTGGTCGTCGATGTCGATGCGGCCCTTGATCTTCATGGACGCGGGGACGAAGCCGACCTTAGTTTCCACCTTCAGTTCGACGCTGATCGCGCGGGGCTCGAGCTTCATCTTGAATTGCGTGGACTTGACGTTGACGCCGTACTTGTCGCCGGCGGCCTTGGCGGATTCGAAGAGCAGGCGGTCGAGGTCGGACTTGGTGATGCTGAAATCGAGCCGGCCGTCTTTCACGTCGGCCAGGACCAGCAGCGGCTCGTTGGATTTATCGTGCTGGAGCTCGAAGCGTGCCGCAGTCATCGCGACGTCGAATTGAAACCTGGCGCCGCGGCAGAGCATCGGCTTGGCGAGAAGCTCGAGGTTGGCGACGGAGAGGGTCTTAATGATCGGGTCGGAGCCTTTGAGCTTGGGCGTGGGCTTGTCGGGGTCGATCGCGGCGTTGGAGAGGTCGATGCGGAGGTGGTCGAGGGTGGGGTAGGTGTCGCCATCGGCCTTCAGGATCCGCTCGGGGGCGCCCGCCGGGAGAAAGAGGCGCGATTGCCAGCCCTGGAGGAATGTGGAAAGGAACTGCTCGCGCGTGGCGGGGAGGTCGGGGCTGCCGAGGGGGAAGACCGAAATCCCTTTGGCGTCAACCCAGGGGCGGGTGCGCTTCTGCGCCGGCGCCGATGCCATGGACGTGCTACAGCACAGGAGGGTGACCGCCACGCCGAGGATCACGGGGCGCATAGACAATCTCCGGTTGAACGAAACGCTCGACAGGGTTAGGGCATTATACCGCCACTGATTAAGACCCGCGCGGCCGCGTCGCGGTTAGGCGGTGGGTCGGCTACGATGGCGGGAGTCATGGGCGTGCCGAGACTTAGCGTCGTCATGGTGGTGCCGCTGGCGGCGTTGATGGCCGGGTGCGCCCACCGGGAGCCGATTCCGCGGTATCCGTGGCAGGGGCCGGGCGAGGCGCTGCGGATCATGGCGGACCGTGCGACCGCCGTGCACACGGTGTCGTCGCAGGCGGACCTGACGCTGTACAAGCCGGGCGGCGATTTCATCCGGCTGGACGCGGCGGCGGCGATGCGGATCCCCGGTTACCTGCGGCTGCGGGCGTGGAAGTTCGGGCAGGCGGTGTTTGATCTAACCTACACGCCGGAGGGGTTGTGGCTGGTGGTGCCGCCGGAGATGAAGGGGCGGGCGTCGCCGCAGCATTTGAACGCGCGGCAGCTCGCGCGGGCGTGGCCGCTGATGACGGGGGAATTTTTCACGCATCGTGACTTGAAAGTTGAGGGCGGCGGCGGGTCGAAGTTCAAGGTGATCGAGCCGCAGGAGGAGGGGGCGAAGCTCGTCTGTGAAGTCGATCGGGACACGTTGACGCCGCGGCGGTACACGGTGGTTGATTCGGCGGGAAAACAGCGGTTTGAGTTATTGTTGACGGACTACCGGGGCGTCGGCGAGACGGTCTGGCCGTCGCGGATCACGGCGACGAGCGGTACGGGGAAGATCGTGATCGTGTTTCAGGACGTGGAGGTCAACGCCGAGCTGCCGCCGGCGACGTTTACGCCGCCGCGCCGGGCGGAGAAGCAGCCATGAGCGGCGGGCGGCTGCTGAGCTGGCCGGTGCGGCATCCGGCGGCGGCGCTGGGGGTGACGGGGGTGCTGTCGGTGCTGGCGGTGGTGGGCGTGACGCGGCTGCGGATTTCGCCATCGCTGGCGGACATGTTCGCGGCGGACGACCCGGCGGCGGCGGCGCTGGTGCGCGTGCTGGATGATTTTGCCGCGGTGGACAACCTGCTGGTGCTGGCGTCCACGCCGGCGGAGCGGCCGCCGGAGCCGGAGAAGTTGCTCGGATTTGCGGAGCGACTGGCGGCGGAAGTGCGGCGATCGCCGGCTGCGGGGGGGCTGGCGGGGGAGGTCATGTATCGCGCTCCGGCGCAGGGGCGGGAGTTTGTCGAGAAGGTATTGGGGCCGAACGGGCTCTTCTATCTGGACGACGCGGCTTTCGCGTCGGCGCGGAAGAGGCTCACGCGGGAGGGGATGCGCGAGCAACTGGAGCGGGATGAATCGCTGATGTCGGCGCCGGGCCCGGCGGGGGCGGCGCTGTCGGCGGCGATTCAGAAGGACCCGCTGCGGCTGCATGAATTCCTCATCGAGCGGCTGATGGGGGAGCGGCCGTTCAAGACGTGGGAGAACGGGGACGCGTTTATTTCGGAGGACGGGCGGAGCATTCTCGTGCGCGTTACGGGCAAGCGGCCGCCGAGCGACCTTGAGTTTTCCAAGCGGTTTACTGCGGAAATGACGACGATCGCGGAGCGGGCGAATACCGATGGCCTGCGGCTGGAGGTCTCGGGGGCGTATGCGATCGCGGCGGCGAGCGAGCGGGCCGTCCGGCACGACATGATCGCCAGCGTGATCGGATCGGTGGTCTGTTTGCACCTGCTGTTTCTCGTCGGGTATCGCAGTCCGTTCAAGCTGTTCGCGCTGGCGTTCGGGCCGGTGGCGCTGGGGGTCTTGTGGGGGTTCGGCGTGTATTCGGTGGTGTCGGGGAGCCTGACGCCGATGACGGCGGTGCTCGGGGGGATCCTGGCGGGGATGGGGATCGATTACTCGATCCAGTGTCTCTCACAGTACGAGCACCTGCGGGGGACGGGGAAGACGGTGCTCGAGGCGGCGGAAGGGACGGTGAGCGGTGTTGCCGGCGCGCTGCTGGCGGCGTGGGCGACCTCGGTGGTGGGGTTCCTGGCGATCGGGTGGTCGAGCCTGCGGGCGCTGAGAGATTTTGCACTGCT
>Ga0308176_10002154_pt1 | contig 12328 bp, 7 predicted proteins | sample PhyCR2_3_FD_203890 | JGI IMG/M metagenome (GOLD analysis project Ga0308176, IMG submission 203890) | Soil microbial communities from UC Gill Tract Community Farm, Albany, California, United States - DLSLS.C.R2 | ecosystem: Environmental > Terrestrial > Soil > Agricultural land | place: USA... | reverse complement strand
GACGTTGCGATGCGCGCCGTAGGCGCTGTACACGTTCCAGTGGCAGTTCATCTCGGCCATCAGCCGGATGTAGACCGGCTCGCCGCGCTGCGCGATCAGGCGGTTGAGCTCGGCGAGCCAGCGATCTGTCGCGCCGTGCGCGATCCCCGCGGGCGTCACCCTCTCGGCGCCCGACGGGCTCGTGGTGCCGATGTGCAGCATCACGCGCGCGTGCGCGGTGTCGGCCAGGTCGAACGCCCAGTTCACCGAGCCCTTGTAGGCCACGAACGACTGCACGACGGCCGGGTCGGCGCCGGTGCGGGCGACGTAGTCGGCGACCGAGTAGCCGCCCGCGACCCCGTTGAGGACGTGGCCCGCCGCAGGGGCGTAGGACGCCGCGCCCGCCGGGGAGGCGACGGCGAGCGCGAGCAGGCATGCGAAGAGGGCGAAGCGCCGCATTCGCTCCTGTAGTCGGCAGGCTAGGTGGCGGGCTTAGCCGGCGAGCGCGTCGCTCATACGTCCGACGACGAGCTCGGGCCGCCAGGCGGAGATGTCGAGCGTGAACCGCGCCGGCACGTCGGCGGGCGCGACGACGCGGACGGCGGCGCCGCGCGCCTCGTAGGTGCGGGCGAGGTCGTCCAGCAGCCGCAGGCCGCTGCTGTCCAGCCAGCCCACGTCGGACAGGTCCAGGACCACGATCCGCGCCCCGTCGGTGCCGGCGAGCACCTCCCGCTGAAGCGCGGGCACCGTCGCGATGTCGAGGTCGCCCTCGAAGTGGGCGACGTGCGCCGCCCCACCGTGCTCCACCTCGACGCTGGCGTCGGTCACGTGCGCGGGCGGGTGGGCGCGGTCACGTGCTTGCGCATCGTGACCGTGGTACCCGCTTCGTGGTCGACGTCGATGTCATCCATCAGCTTGTCGAGCAGAAGCAGGCCGCGGCCGCGGTCCTCGACCTCGCCGGGCGGCCGCCAGCGGCCGTGGTCGGTCACGCGCAGCAGGATGCCGTCGTCGCCCATGCGCGCCGAGACCCAGACGAGCCCAGCGGCGACGTCGCGATAGGCGTGCTCGATCGCGTTCGTCACGGCCTCTGAGGCGGCGAAGACGAGCGCGTCGCGGTCGTGGCCGACGACCGCGTTGCCTGTCAGCCATGCGCGCAGCTCGTCGCGCAGCGGCGCGAGCTCCTCCGCGCGGGCGCCGAGCTCGCGGTCGAACCGCGTGCCGGCGCCGAAGCCGACGGCCAGCACGCAGACGTCGTCGTGGGGCTCGCGCGGCAGCATCGCCTCGATCAGCGCGTCGGCGAGGCGCGAGGCCGACTCGGCGCGGCGGCGCCCGGTCTCCTCGAGCAGCCGCGTCAGGCCACGCTCGAGCGAGCGCCCGCGGCGATCGATGAGGCCATCGGTGTAGAAGAGCAGCCGCGTGCCGGGCGCCAGCGTGACCTCCGCCTCCGGGCGAGTCGTGCGCGCCGCTCCCAGCGGCGCCGAGCGCCCGCCCTCCAGCAGCGAGACGTCGCCGTCGGGAGCGACGAGCAGCGGCGGCGGGTGGCCGGCGAACGCGAATCGCAGCCCGCCGTCCCCGAGGTCGAGCTCGGCGTAGGCGACCGTCGCCATCCGCCCGCGCGGCACCTGCTCGGCGAACGCGTCGAGCCGCGTCAGCACGCCGGCCGGGCCGAGCTCGGCGGCCGCCAGCGCGCGCAGCGCGCTGCGCAGCTGGCCCATCGTCGTCGCCGCCTCGAGCCCGCGCGCGACGACGTCGCCCACGCAGATTCCGATGCGCCCGGGCGCGAGCTCGAACGCGTCGTACCAGTCGCCGCCCACCTCGAGCGAGGCGACGCCGGAGCGGTAGCGCGGCGCGAGCGCCAGGCGCGGATCGGTTGGCAGGTCGGCCGCCAGCAGGCTGTGCTGCAGCGCGTGGGCGACGCTGCGCTCGTGGTCGTAGAGGCGAGCGTTCTCCAGCGCGGTCGCGGCGCGAGCGGCAAGGTCGGCGAGGAACACGGTGTCGCCGGCGAACGCCTCCGGGATGCCGACCATCCCCAGGACGCCGAGGACGCGGTCGCGGACGCGCAGGGGCAGCAGCGCGACGTCCGCGTGGAACAAGGGCGCGGCCGGCGCCGGCAGGCGGCGCCGGGCGCTCAGCAGCGGCTCCAGCGCGGTGGAGTCGCTGACCGCCATCGCCTCGGGCTCCTCGGTGCGCTCGTCGCCGACGTCCACCCACGCGGCGCGCGCGGCGGCCGGGACGAGGAGCTCGGCCAGGCGCTGGGCGCGCTGCGGCAGGGTGCGAACCTCGTCGAGGCCGAGGCCGATCTCGGCCAGCAGCGCCATCCGCTCGCGCGCGGCCTGCTCGCCGCGGCGTGCCGCAAGCAGCTCGCGCTCGTAGGCGGTTCGCTCCGTCGCGTCGAAAAACGTGGTGCGCACGAGCCGCGGGCGACCGTCCGCGTCGCGCTTGACGGCCGCGTCGATCATCACCGGCAGCGTGCTGCCGCGCTGCGCGTCGACCTCGAGCGCGAGCCCGTGCACGGCGCCCTCGAGCTCCAGCTGCCGGGCGGCGTGGACCTCGAAGTACAGCCGGCTCGCCGGGCTGAACACCGACGCGATCGGCCGCCCCACGACCTCGTCGCGCTCCAGCCCGGTCCACCGCAGGAAGGTCCGGTTGACCTTGACGATCGTCCCGTCGGGCAGCGACGACATGTAGCCGCAGGGGGCATCCTCGTAGAGCTCCTCCGCCGTTTCCTCCACTGCACTGAGCATAAGGACGCCCCCTAGAAACCTGGCCGAACATCGGAGTTTTGGTCGATGCACTGACACGCCGTCAAACCGGACCTGGGGACAGTCCCCCCAGTCCGGGGTGGTTTGCTATGCTAATTAGCAATGGCAACTACTTCTCGTGCTCCGCAGCTGGCCTCGCGACTTCGCCTCGCCGTCGCGCGGACGGCACGGCGGCTCCGGCAGGAGGCCGGCGGCGGCCTCAGCCCCACGCTGAGCGCCGCACTGGCGTCGATCGAGCGCCACGGGCCGCTCACGCCGAGCGAGCTCGCCGACCGCGAGCGCGTCAAGCGCCCGACGGCGACGCGGCTCATCAGGACGCTGGAGGAGGGCGGCCTGGTCACCAGGACCGCCGACGTCTCGGACCTTCGCTCCTCCCTGATCGCGATCACGCCCGAGGGGCGCGAGCTGATGCGCACGCTGCGCACCCGTAAAGACCTCTACCTCGCCCAGCGCCTGCGCTCGCTCGACGACGAAGAGCGCGAGACGCTCGCCCGTGCGGCCGACCTCCTGGAGCGCCTGCTCGAGGAGGACCCCGCGTGACCGCGGCCCTGCGCCGATCCACGCTCTCACTCGAGGTCCCCAACTACCGCCGCTGGTTCGCCGGCCAGGTCGTGTCGATCTCCGGCAACTGGATGCAGACGGTCGCCGAGATGTGGCTCGTCGTGCACCTGACCGGCAGCGGCGTCGCCGTCGGCATCACCGCCGCGCTGCAGTTCGTCCCGATCCTGTTCGTCGGCGCGCTCGGCGGCGTGCTCGCCGACCGCTGCGACAAGCGGCGGCTGCTGATGCTCACGCAGACGCTGATGGCGCTGCCCGCGCTGGCACTCTTCACGCTGACCCTCACGGGCGCCACGCAGCTGTGGATGGTCTACGCGCTCGTGCTCGCGCGCGGGATCGTGCTGGCGGTCGACAACCCGCTTCGCCAGAGCTTCGTCATGGAGGTCGTCGGCCCCGACCGCGTGGTGAACGCCGTGTCGCTCAACAGCGTGATCATCCACACGGGCCGGATCCTCGGCCCGGCGATCGCAGGCGCCGTGATCGCGCTCGCCGGCCTGAGCCTGTGCTTCCTGCTGAACGCCGCCTCGTTCGCCGCGATGCTGATCGCCGTCGGCGGCATGGACCGCGCCGCGCTGCTGCCCTCGCCCCGCGCCGGCCGCGCCCGCGGCCAGGTGCGCGAGGCGCTGCGCGAGGTCGGCTCCAGCCCCGCCCTCTTCGGCCCGCTGGCGATGATGGCCGTGATCGGCACGCTGTCGTTCAACTTCCAGGTCCTGCTGCCGCTGTTCGCGAAGTTCACCTGGCACGGGACGGCCTCCACCTACGCCCTGCTGACGACCGCGATGGGCATCGGCTCCGTCGCCGGTGCGCTGGCCGCCGGCGCGCGCAACCGCGTGACCCCGCGGCTGCTCGCCGGGTCGGCGCTGCTGTTCGGCCTGGCCGAGCTGGGCGCCGCCGCCGCGCCGACGCTGCTCACGCAGGCGCTGATCCTCGCGCCGCTCGGCGCCGCGAGCGTCACGTTCGCCGCCGGCGTCAACTCGTCCATGCAGCTCGCCGCCGCGGGCCCGTCGCGCGGGCGCGTGATGTCGCTGTACTCGGTCGTCTTCCTCGGCTCGACGCCGATCGGCGCGCCGCTCGTCGGCTGGCTCGCGCAGGCCCACGGCCCGCGCGCGGGCCTCGTCCTCGGCGCGCTGGCGGCGCTCGCCACCGGCGCGGCGGCCGCATGGTGGTTGAACGTGCGTATGCGATCGCGTACGATTGCACGTGATGGCGGACAAGACCACGGAGATCTTCAACGCGTACGCGAGCGACTACGACGCCGCCCGGCGCCGGCTCGTCCCGGGCTTCGACAGGTTCTACGGGACAGCGGTCCAGGCGCTGGAGCTCGCCCCCGGGCCGATCGCGCGGGTCCTCGATCTCGGAGCGGGCACGGGCCTGCTGAGCGAACTCGTCCTGGCAGCGCATCCGGGCGCTGAGCTCGTCCTGCTCGACGGCGCGCCCGCGATGCTCGAGCAGGCCCGGGCGCGCCTGGGCGACCGCGTCCGCTACGTCGCAGGCGACATGACCGAGCCGCTTCCCGCCGGGCCGTGGGACGCAGTCGTGTCGGCGCTGGCGACACACCACCTGCCCGACGCGGACAAGGAGACGCTCTTCGCGCGCGTGCGCGAGGCACTCAGCCCCGGTGGCGTCTTCATCAACGCGGAGCAGGTGGCGGCGCCGGCGCCGGACCTCGAGGCCCACTACGAGCACCACCATGAGCACACGGCGCGGGCGCGGGGCAGCGACAACGAGGAGTGGGCGGGCGCCGTCGAGCGCATGCGCCACGACCGGCGCGCGAGCGTCGAGCGGCACTTCGAATGGCTTCGTGAGGCAGGCTTTGCCGATGCCGACTGCCTCTACAAGGACCACGGGTTCGCGGTCCTCGTCGCGCGTCGTTGAGCTTCCCGCCGCGCTGCGCGCGCTGCTGGAGGCGGGCTGGGCGCTGGCGGGCAGGGCGCCGTCGGCACGCGTGGGCCTCGCCCGCGCCGCCGGCCTTGCCGACCCCGAGGCGCTCCCGCGCGCGATCCGCGAGCCGGTCATGCGCGAGCTCGAAGCCGCCCGCGCCGCGGCCTGCGAGCCGCTTGACGCGCGGACCGTCGAGCGCGAGCTCAAGAGCGCCTGGGGCCGGGCACCGGGCAAGGCGCTCGACGACTTCGACCCAGAGCCGCTCGCCGTCCGCGCCGCGGCCCAGACGCACCGCGGGGTCGCCGGTGGCGTGCCGGTCGCGATCCGCGTGCGCCGCCCCGGGCTGGAGCGCGCGGTGCGGGCGGACCTGGCGCTCCTCGATGCGCTCGCCGCTCCGCTCGGTGCCGCGCTGCCGAAGGCCGACGCGCGCGCCCTCTTGCGCGCTGTGCGCGAGCAGACGCTCGACGAGCTCGACTTCGAGCACGAGGCCTCGACGCACCGGCGGGTCGCGCGCGTGCTGCGCGACATCGACGGGCTCGTCGTCCCGCGCGTCCACACCGAGCTGTGCGCGGAGAGCGTGTTCACCGCCGGCCTCCTGGACGGCGCGACGCTCGCCGACGGCGCGCGGCCGAAGGACGCGAGGGCGGCGGCCCGCGCGCTCGTCGCGGCCCACGTCGCCGCCGCGCAGGCCGGGGTCGCGCTCCTCGATGCCCGGCCGGGCCACGTCGTCGTCCTCTCCGACGGCGCGATCGGCCTGCTCGGCGCCGGCATGGCGCGCCCGGTCGACCGCGATCGCGCCGGCATGGCGCTGGACACGCTCGCCGCGGTCAGGGGCGGCGACGCCGGCGCGTTCGCAGACGCGGTCGCCACGGCGGGCGTCCTGACACGCGACGACGCGGCCGCCGCGCACGACCTGGCGCGGTCGGCCCTCGGCCCGCTCGCCGCCGGTGCCGCGAAGCTCGACGCCGCCGCTCTGCGCGGCGCGGTTGGGCGCGCGGGCCGCAGCGCGCGCGACGTGTTCGCGCTCGTGCCGCGCGCGCAGCCGCTGCCGGACGACATCTGGCTCGCCCGCGGAGCCGGGCAGCTCGTGGTGACGCTGGCCCGCCTCGGCGCCACCGAGGACTGGCCCGCGCTCGTCGCAAGTTCCGCCGGGCGCTGACGTTGCAGCGGGCATGGTCCACAAGCTCCGCCTCGCCCTGCCCGCGTGCCTGATCCTGATCCTGGCAGCCGTCGCCGTCGTTGTCATCGCCCGCCCAGGTGGCGGCGCCGGGCCGTGCCCGGAGCAGCACGAGCGCGAGCACGAGAGCGAGAGCGCCGCGGCCAACCCGATGTACGCCGGCCCGCGCGCGGAGGAGCCCCCGTGCGGCGACCATCCCGGGCATCCCGAGTCCTTCGCCGACCTTGCGCGCGCGAACTCGGCCCGCGCCTCGCGCTCCGTCGCACCGGGCACGCGGCTGAAGCCCGGCGCCTTCCGCGCCGCCGTCGCGCAGCGCGCCGACCTTCCGCGCATCGACGGCAGCTGGACCGCGTACGGCAACACGCCGCTCGTGGGCGACCGCGCCGAGTACGACACGTCCAACGGCTCGACCCGTCAGGGGCTCGCCGACCTCGCCGGCCGCGTGACGAGCTTCGCCGCCGACGCGGCCGGCGACCACGTCTTCGCCGCCGCCTCCAACGGCGGCGTCTGGATGTCGGCCAACCGCGGCGACTCGTGGACCTCGATCGGCGACGGCCTCCCGACGCAGGTCGTCTCGGGCATGGCCTGGACGCCCGCCGACGGCGGCACGCTCGTCGTGCTGACCGGCGACAACGCCTTCGGCGGCGACTCGATCGCCGGCCTCGGCGTCTACCGCACGACCGACCTCGGCGCGACGTGGACGCACGCGGCAGGCGTCCCGGACGGCGTCCTGGGCTTCAAGGTCGCGGTCGACCAGACCCATCCGGAGCGCGTCTATGCCGCCACCGGGGCCGGGCTCTTCCGCTCGACCGATGCGGGCGCGAGCTTCACGAACGTCGTCCTGCCGACCGGCGACTGCGCCGGCAAGCCCGTCACGGCGAAGGACTGCTTCCTTGCCAACATGGTCACCGACGTCGTCGTCCAGGGCCCGGCGAACGCGAACACCGCCGGCGACGACGCGGCGCCAGGCGCGGTGCTCGCCGCGGTCGGCTGGCGCGCCGGCCAGAAGGAGAACGCGGACGGCACGCAGCAGTCGCCGTCGAACGGCATGTACCGCTCCGACAGCGGCGCGCCGGGCACATTCGAGAACCTCGACTTCGCCGGCAACTCGACGCCGGTCCCGCCCGACGTGCTCACGCAGGCGCGCATCGGGCGCATCGCGCTCGGCAGCGCCGACGGCGCCGGCCAGGACCACCGCGTCGTCTACGCGCTCGTCCAGGACGCCGTGAAGTTCAACGGCGGCGTCGCCGGCCTCGATGCCAACGAGAACGACACGACGACCGCGGCCCAGAGCGACTACCTCAACGGCCTCTGGGCCTCGACCGACTTCGGCAAGAGCTGGCGGATGATCGAGGGCTCGACGGCCATCGACAACGACCCGACGAGCAACTCCGCGCTGGCCCCGCCGACCTGCAAGACACCCGCGCTGATCTCCTACTGCCCGGGCATCCAGGCCTGGTACAACCTCTGGGTCCAGCCGGACCCGACGCAGTCGACGAGCGCCGGCGTCCCCACGCGGCTCGCGTTCGGCCTCGAGGAGCTGTGGCAGGCGGGCGACTCCGGCGGCCTCGACGGCACGCCCGCGAAGGCGAACGTCGTCGGGCGCTACTACGCCAACGAGTCGTGCACGCTGCTCAACGCGACCAACGGCCTGCCGGTCTGCCCGGTCGCCGACGGCGGCACGACGCCGGCCACCACAACGCATCCGGACCAGCACGGCTACCTGTGGCTGCCGGACGCGTCGGGCGGCGGCGTGACGTTGTTCGCCGGCAACGACGGCGGCGTCTACAGGCAGCACCTCGCGCCGGGCGACTCGCTCTCGAACGCCAACTGGGGCCGCGGCGCCAACAACGGCATGAACACGCTGCAGCCCTACGACGCGGCGATGGCGAAGGACGGCACCGTCTACATGGGCCTGCAGGACAACGGCGAGGGCAAGATCGACCCGGACGGCCGGGCGTACACCGTCTTCGGCGGCGACGGCTTCTTCACCGCGGTCGATCCCGACAACGCCGACCACGCCTTCGAGGAGTACGTCGGCGGCGACATCGCCGCCACGAAGGACGGCGGCAGGACCTGGACCGACATCCAGCCGGCGAACATCGACGGCGCCGCGTTCGCCGCGCCGTTCGAGATGGACGCCAACGACGCCAACCACCTGGTCATCGGCGGCCGCGACGTCGAGGAGACGACGAAGGGCGTCGACACGACCTCGGACACGTGGACGAAGGTCTACGACCTCGGCACCCAGAAGCATCCGGGCGACGCGAGCGCGACCGCCGCCGGCGACGACCCCGCCAACCAGCTGTCGGCGGTCGACGTGAGGTCGATCAAGGTCCCAGGCGACGCGCCGACCGGCCCGAAGACAAAGGACTTCGCCACGACCGGCGGCGAGAACACGCTGCCCGGCGGCCAGGACCTCGCCACCGGCGCGCCGATCGACCCGCTCGCCGGCACGTTCGCGCCCGGCACCTACGAGGACACGCCGTTCACGATCGGCAAGGACGACGGCGACGCCGCGGTGCTGATCACGATCAAGGGCGCGACGGCCGACGACGACTGGGACCTGTTCGTCTACCACGACGACGGCAGCGGCAAGCTGACCGAGGTCGGCCGCTCGGCGTCGGAGGCCTCGACCGAGTCGGTCAACATCGCGAACCCCGCGCCCGGGAAGTACGTCGTGCGCGTCGTGAACTTCGCAGCGACGGGCCAGTACTCGCTGACGGGCGCGTTCACGCAGCGCACCGACTCCAGCGGCTCCGCCAGCACCGTCTACGTCGGCTTCTGCGGCTTCTGCGACACGATCACCGAGGGTACGCCGTTCGGCCGCGGGGTCGCGACGAACGCCGGCGGCACCTGGCACATCGCGAAGGCGACGGGGCTGCCCGAGCGCATGATCACGTCGATCCGCATGGATCCGACGAACCCGAGCACCGTCTACGCGACGCTCGCGGGCTACGGCCGCGACTGGGCGTTCCCCGGCGCGGTGGGCGAGGACACGAGCAAGGTGGGCACCGGCCACGTGTTCAAGTCGACCGACGCGGGCGAGACGTTCACCGACGTGTCGGGTGACCTCCCGGACGCGCCCGCCGCATGGAGCGTCGTGCACAACGGCCACCTGGTCGTCGGCACCGACACGGGCGTCTACGAGAGCTGCGACAACGCCGGTGGCGCGTACTCCGTGCTCGGCGGCGGGCTGCCGTCGGCGCCGATCAGCACGCTGCGCTTCAAGCCGGGCGACCCGGACCTGCTCGTTGCGGCGACCTACGGCCGCGGCGTCTACACCTACCGGTTCGGCGACGACTCCGGCCGCTGCGCCGCGCAGACGAGCGCCTCGGGCGGCGCCGCCAGGCCGTGCGCCACCGCCTCGGGCTTCCGCCGCGCGCAGGTGACGCCGCGCCGGCGCGGGCTGCGCTTCACCGTGAGCCGGCGCGTCAGGCGGTCCTTCACCGTCGACGTGCTGCGCAACACGCGCGGGCGCCACGTCCTGGCGGGTAGCCGCGTCGCGCGCTTCACGGGCCGCACGCGCAGCTTCACGTGGAAGGGCCGGCACGCCGGCGCGGGCTACTACACGGTGCGCCTGCGGCTCGGCGGCGACACGCGGCAGTTCGCGCTCGTGCGCCGGCATGGCCGGTTCCACCGGCGCCCCGCGATCGAAACGGCGACCGGCTGCACGCTGGTCCGCAGCGCGCGGCTCAGCGGCCCGGCGTGGGGCGGCGCGAACCGCAGGTCGTTGCGCGTCGCGGTCGCGCTGGTCCGCAAGGGCACGATCACGATCACGGTCCGCCGCGGCAAGAAGGTCGTCCGGCGCGCCCACACCGGCCGCGTCACCCTGCGGCCCGGCCACCGGCAGCGCGGCGACTACCGCGTGACGATCGTCGCGCGCGCCGCGTCGCTCTCCCAGCGCGTCGTGCTGACGTCCCACAAGCTCTGACAGGTTGTCAACGCGGGCCCGGATCGAGGAGACTGCGGGCTCCCGTCCCACGGAAGGGCCACATCGATGGCAACGACGCCGGCGGCTCCCCCTGCCGCAGTCCTGACAGAAGCACCGCAGCCCACGACCGAGCGCGAGCCGTTCCGGCGCCGCGCGCCGTCCCCGCGAACCGTTCTCGGCATCGCCTCGCTCGGCGTCTCGGTCGCGTTCGTGGACGCCACGATCGTCAACATCGCGTTCCCGGACATCGCGCGCTCGTTCGACGGCACGTCGATCTCCTCGCTGTCCTGGGTCCTGAACGCGTACAACATCGTCTTCGCGGCCTTCCTCGTCGCAGCCGGGCGGATCGCCGACCTGCTCGGCCGCAGGCGCGTCTTCATCGGCGGGCTCGAGCTCTTCACCGCGGCGTCGGCGCTGTGCGCCATCGCGCCGTCGCCGGCGACGCTGATCGGCTTCCGGGTGCTGCAGGCGCTCGGCGCGGCGCTGCTGGTCCCGTCCTCGCTGGCGCTCGTCCTGCAGGCATTTCCCGTGGAGCACCGCTCGCACGGCGTCGCGCTCCTCTCGGCGGTCTCGGCCGTCGGCGCGGGCCTCGGCCCGTCGCTCGGCGGCCTGCTGGTCGCGGCCGCGAACTGGCGACTGGTGTTCCTGGTGAACCTGCCGATCGGCGTCGTCGTGGTCCTCCTGGCGCGGCGGCACCTCGTGGAGAGCCGCGCCCCCGGACGGCGGCGGATGCCGGATCTGCCCGGCGCGCTGATGTTCGCCGTCGCGATCGGAGCGCTCGTCCTGGGCGTCGTCAAGGGCGCGGAATGGGGCTGGGGCGGCGCGGCGACGATCGCGACGTTCGCGGCGGCGATCGTGGTCGGTGTGCTCTTCGTCTGGCGCTGCACCTGGCATCGCTCGCCGCTCATCGACCTCTCGCTCCTGCGCATCAGGACGTTCGCGGCCGGCAACGCGATGACCGTTGTCGCCGCGGCGGGGTTCTTCGGCTACACGCTCACCAATGTCCTGTTCCTCACCGGCATCTGGCACTACTCGGTGCTCAAGGCCGGCCTGGCGCTCACGCCGGGCCCGTTCGTCGCCGCCGCCGTCGCCGGCCCGACCAGCCGGCTGGTCCAGCGAATCGGCCACCGGCCGGTGCTCGTCGTGGGCGGCCTGATCTGGGGCGGCGCCGTCTTCTGGCTCGTGGAGCGCGTCGGCACGACGCCGGATTTCCTCGGCGAGTGGCTGCCCGGGATCGTCCTGCTCGGGATCGGCGCCGGCACGCTGTTTCCCAACCTGAGCTCGGCGTCGGTCGCGTCGGCGCCCGGTGAGAGCTTCGCCACCGCGACAGGGATGAACGCGGTCGCCCGCCAGGTCGGAGCGGCGCTCGGCGTGGCCATCGTGATCGCGATCATCGGGACGCCTTCGCCGCTCGACGCCGCGGCGGCATTCGACCACGCGTGGACGTTCACGGCCGCGTGCCTGATCCTCGCCGGCCTCGGCTGCCTGCTCGTCGAGCGCATCGAGACCGGCGCCGATCCCGCCCTCGGCGACGCCGCGCGCGCCGTGCTGCGCGCGCCGGACCCGTCACCCGAGCCGCCGCCGGCCGGACCGGCGGCGCGGCGGGCATTCGCGTTCGACGGCGCGGGGATCGCGCGCGCCGAGTCCGCCTCGGACTTCCTTGCCAACGTCCCGCTGTTCGCCGGGCTGGAACCGGGGCTGCGGGCGTCGCTGGCCGAGCGCGCAGGCACGATTCGCCTGCGGGCGGGCGAGCAGCTCTTCGCCGCGGGCGACGAGGCGGACGCGATGCACGTCGTGCGGGCGGGCCGGCTGCAGGTGCTCGCCGACGGCGACGGCTCGGCGGTCATCCGCGAGCTGGGCCGTGGCGAGGCGGTCGGCGAGCTTGCGCTGCTCACGTCCTCGCCCCGCTCGGCTTCGGTGCGCGCCGCGCGCGACAGCGACCTGATGACGATCGGTCGCGCGGACTTCGACCGGCTCCTGGACGAGTCGCCCGCAATGTCGCGCGCGCTCAATCGGCTGCTCGGCGAGCGGCTGCGC
>Ga0308176_10002153_pt1 | contig 12328 bp, 17 predicted proteins | sample PhyCR2_3_FD_203890 | JGI IMG/M metagenome (GOLD analysis project Ga0308176, IMG submission 203890) | Soil microbial communities from UC Gill Tract Community Farm, Albany, California, United States - DLSLS.C.R2 | ecosystem: Environmental > Terrestrial > Soil > Agricultural land | place: USA... | reverse complement strand
TCTCCGAACAGTTCGTCCGGAGGGCCTGGACAGTAGCTGAAGCCGAAGGAAAAGCGCAAACAATCCAAATGCGACATTCGTTCAAAGTCGTACGGCTGTTCATTCGCGCAGCGTGACCAGGGCCGGCCGCGCCGGACCGGCACGGCGGCGCGCCGCCGGCCCCCGGCCGCCGTGCCGGTCGGACGGGGGGCCGGGGGCGTGCAGTCGGCGCCGCCGTACGGCCGGGCGGCGCGCACCGCGCAGTCGTGCCACCGGCGGGTGGGTGCGGGGGCGTACCGGGTGCGGCCACGGGGCATGCGCCGGCCGGGCGAGCGGTTGCCGGCCGGATACGCCCGGGCCCGCGGGCGGCACTGGACGGGTGAGGAGTCCGAGGTGGCCTGGGCCGCGGGGCTGTGGGTGCTCGGCAATCTCATGAGAACGAAGCGCGCATGTGCATCACTTCGCCGAGGCGCCCTGGTGCACCGAGGGTTCGCACGCTGCGTGAGATGTGCGTCGAAAGCCGCGGCGGGGCTCACCGTGGCAGAGTCACTCAGCCGGTCTGGACGTGCTCAGTGGTCGCCCGTGTGCGGGTGGGGAGGGCGTGGCAGGGGCTGACACCAGTCGCCCAGCGTCGTGAGGAGAAACCGGCGGGCGAGAGGACGTATTGCGTCCCATGCCGGATCTGTGACGAGGGCGTTGGCCCAGAGGCGGGCGCGGCAGGCGGCATCGGTCTCGGCGAGGCAACGGCCGATGGCCTGAAGATCGCGCAGATTCCCGGGTTCGAAGGCTCCGCGTTTTGCGAGTCCCTCGCAGATGCGGCAGAGGAGTTCCACCTCTTCAACGACCGACTCCGTCTCCAGCTCCCGCTCACCCAGCCAGGCAAGCTGAGCCTGGATGTCGGCTGCGAGCAGAGCCGTAAATCGCAGCGTCCAGGTACGCAGGTGCGCGTCGCCGAGAAGGTTCATCCCTGCAGGATCACACCTGGCTCCCGCCTGACGTGTTCGATGGCCGGGAGGGGCGCCATGGGCAGGCGTGGGTGCCCACGGACGTTGAAGCCCGAGTGCCGCCGTCGCAATCGAGCAGCGCCGGACGGCGGTGCCTCCCGAAGGGGTGAACATCTGCTGTTGGCTCGACGCCTGCGCCAACTCGCTCTACCGCTCCGTGAACAACCACCGGGACGGCCAGGTGCTCGCCGCTCGCCTCGATGCCGCCGACAGCGTCCGGTTCCTGCTGGTGCTGCTCTTCGCTCTCGACCGGCGTCCCCGCCCCTGCCCCAAGTACCGTCAGTGGGAGCTCGCCCGGCACCCGCTTGCGGGCCGGCACACCGGCGTGTTGCTCCGTGCCGGGGACCGCATCTCGGCGACAGGCGACGTATCCCTGCAGCGGTACCTGTTCACCCGTGTCGAGGCGGCGGCCCGAGGGGCCGGACACGGCGAGGTACTGGATGCATGGGGCGAGGACCTGGACCTCATGCGACCGCAGTAAGGAGACAGAGAGACTCCCCGCGGCCGTGGTTGTGGCCGTGGCGCCGTGGCCGTTGGTGTACGGCCACAGGGATGCCGGCCGGTGATGCCCCCAGCAGGTCCTACCGTGTCACGCGGTAGCGGAGGTAGACGACGCTGGAGTGGAAGGTGCGGGTCTCGACGAGTTCGAGATCCACCCGGCGCTCGTGTCGGGGGAAGAACGGGGTGCCGCCGCCGACCAGTACCGGGTGGACCACGGTCCGGTATTCGTCGATCAGGCCCGATGCGGCGGCTTCGGCGGCGAGTGTCGCGCCGCCGATCGCGATGTCGCCCTGGCCCGGCTCGGCTCGCAGCCGCTCGATCTCCTGTGCCAGGGTGCCGGAGGCCAGGCGGGCGTGGCCCTGCACCGCCGGCAGCGTGGTCGAGAACACCACCTTGGGAAGCGGCTTCCACAGCGCGGTCCACTCGACCTCGGAGGCGTCGAGCGTGGGGTCCTGGTCAGCGCTCTCCCAGTACAGCATCGTCTCGTACAGCCGTCGGCCCAGCAGGTGGACGCCGACCTGGCGGATCTCCTCGATCCAGAAGCGGAAGACCTCCTCGTCGGGCGCCGTCCAGCCGAATTCGCCGTCCGGCCCGACGATGTAGCCGTCCAGTGAGACGTTCATCGAATAGGTCACGCTGCGCATCCAAAGTCCTCCTCCGGTGACGGGTTCGACAGTACGACCGCCTGGCGCCGCAGAACTCATCACGGCTCGCGACATCCCCCAGGGGCCGAGTCGTCTCGCGAGATCATTTCGCCCGGGAAAGCCTCAGTCGTCCCGGGCGGGATTCGCCGGGAAGGACCGGCTGCCGCACAGCAAAAAGAGGGGGAGACGAATCGCGTTCATCGGCCGCGGACGCAACTCAGTTGACGATCAGTCGGTAGACCGTCAACTCGTTTCCATCGACATGGACATGGAAATCCGGCGGGCCTGTGCCGAGTGTGGGAACGGCGTTGTGGACGGTCTTGAGTTCTTCGGCGCTGAGAACGGCGGCAGCAGCCTTGATCATGTCGGTGAACGTCGTCTCCGGTACCTGCCTGAGCGAGTCGCCGGAAAGCAGGACCACCGCCTCGCCGGTGTGGCTGCGCACGACCGCGGTCATGGGGGCTCCGTGTACGACAAGCACCTGATACCCCTCTCGGCGTGGCCCTTTTCGACCCGCTGGATGTGGCACGGCAGGAGGATGTTCCCCGCTCTTCCGGTGACCGTGAGCCGTGGTGCGGGCACTGGATTTTGGGAAGATTCCGCCGAGCTTAGCGGGAGAGCCATGGCCGAGGGGGGTGGACCCGGCGGGCGCGCATGTGCTCGATTTCGGCGCGGCCGCAGGCACGGGGCTGCCGGTGATCGCGGTACGCGGCGACCCGGCCCCGGTCCAGCCGGGCCGCGCCGCCGACCCCTGCAGCGCCGGACCACCGGCCCAATGGTGCGGCAGATGACGCACCCCGGCCCGCGCGCCTGGCGACAGGGGCCCCTTCGTCGCGCGATACCGGCCGCGCTCGCCTGGCGATACGGGCCCGCGCGCTTTGCGATACCGGCCCGCTCGTCCCGCGATGATGGGCCGGCCGGTGCGCGTCCCGTCCCTCCTCGAGCGGTCAGTTCATCCCGGGCACACGGTGATCCGCGGGAGAGGGATCCTGGCCGGAGCGGTGTCATCTGCGGGTGCGCCACGTGCCGTTGTGGGTGTCTTCGTGCATGGCCCGGGATCCTGAAGCCGCATCGATTTCCGCCTGGAGTTCGATCGCGTGGACGATGCTCCCGTTCAGTGTCCTGCGGATGATGGGATCGGTGATTCTCCACGCGGTCATGGCCTCGTCCGGCGAGAGCGTTGCCGCGTCCGGTCCCCGTCGTGGTGATTCAGGCCCTCGCTGCTCGGGAATGAGACCGCTCTCCACCAGAACTCTGCGGTGATCAAGGTTGAGGACGGTCGCCCACGTCGTCAATTGCGAGGACAGCGGTAATGTTTTGCCGTCCAGCGTCCGGCTGATCGTGGTCAGGCTCAGACCGGTCGCGGCCGCCAATTGCGCCCGGCCGCCGTGGCGCCGGCGGACGTCGTATCCGGCCGCCGTCGCGGCCCGGGTGAGATACGCGCCGATCCGCTGCGCCTGAGCCTGCCGTTTGGCCCGGCTCTCGTGGGGGGAATCCTTCGCACTCCGCATGGTCGGAGGGTAGCGCGCAGGCATGTTGTCACATACTGGTTGCACGCGTGCACCTTTGCAGGTCACAACCTAGATCGGCATTTGTGCAGGCCACATCCCGAATCTCGTATTCGTGTGCGAATCAAAATACCCTTGCGTCACTCATTTCCGGCAACTTGCATATGTTGCGCGCGTGTGGGTCAGCCGCACGGCTGCACGTTGCTGAGGGGGTCTATTGACCATGCTTCGCCTCCATATGGCCACGCTCCTGCTCAAGGCCAGGGAGCTGGGTGACGAAAGCGTCGCCGACATGGCGCAGCGCACCGGTATCAGCAGGTCGACGCTCCACCGGCTCGCGAGGGGAACGAAACAGCCGAGCCTGGCCACACTCTGGACGCTGCGCGACGCCTACAGCGTCCGGCTCGACGCGCTCGTCTACGACGACCCGCAGACGATGCAGCGCAGCCTTCCGCAGCGCCGGCGTGTGCCCGCCCGGGAGCGGCACCGCCTGCGGCACGGGGACGCCGGCCGGCACGCGGCCGACTGAGAACCGGCCCGATACCGGGCACGGGGGCCTCGGCCGGCATGCGGCCGGCCGAGAACCGGCCCGGGTTCCTTCGTCCCCGGGGCTTGCGGCCCGCAGGGCGGTGTTCGCGAGCCCCGCCTCACGTTCTGCCGGCAGCCCACCTCACTACTTTCTTTCCCAACGACCGGGAGCAATCCTTGACCACTCAGGTTCACGACGCTGCCCTCGACGGCGGCGCCTCGGGGGAATCGGCCCTCATCACCCGCGCCCAGCAAGGCGATCGCGAGGCGTTCGCCGAGCTGTACCGGATGCACCACGGTGTCATCGCCACACTCATCGGTCAGCGCGTCAGATCGCATACCGCCCTGGCCGAGGACCTCACCGCGGACGTCTTCATGAAGGCATGGATCAAGATCAACACCTTTACCTGGAACGGGACGTCGATCCGTGCCTGGCTGTGCACCATCGCACGTCATGCGGTCGCCGACCACTTCAAGACCGCCACGACCCGCAACCTCACCTTCGTCGACCACATCACCCAGGTGACAGATACCTGGGCCCCGCTGGTGAGCGACCCAGAAGAAACCGTTCTGTTCTCCCTCGCAATGGACGACCTGCACCACGCCCTCTCCGAGATCACCCCCCGTCAGCAAATCGTCATCCGGCTGCGGTTCCTGGGCGAGATGTCCGTCCGCGAGACCGCCCGCACCATGGGCACCACCGACGGCGCCGTCAAAACACTCCAGTGGCGCGCGCTCGACTCCCTCCGCAAGGCCTACCCGGGAGCTGTGGCATGACCATCGCCTACAACAAGGACACCGACCTCGAGCGGGAACTCACCGCCCGGCTCAGCGAACTCGCCCACGCCTTCATCGCCGATCTCAACGCACAGGGCCGCCTGGTGGAAACAGGCGGCGCCGACACCCTCAGACGGCTCAGACAACAACACCAGACGCCGCCCCCTGAGCTTGAGGCGGAACCCGCCGACGCCGGATGCGAGGTCACCGAGATCGAGACGCACCCCGCACCGGGCGCGCCGACCCTGTGGGAGGCGCTCACAGCGCCCCGCTCCGGCGAGGACACCCCCGGCCCACCCACAACGCCCCGCCCGCTGCGCATCCTCGGCGCGTCCGAGCCGTGCCCCGCGGGCGCGAACGTACTCGATTCCTGCGACGCCCCGGCCACCACGGCCGCGCCGGCTGTCGGCCGGCAGCCGGCCGCGCTCGAACCGGTTCCCGCCCAGCAGGCCGCCGTGCGCGCCCCGGCACCCGCCCAGAGCGCCTGCGCCCAGGAACCGCGCACGGCCGACGGGGACCAGACCCAGCCCCCGGCTCAGGCCACCGCGCCTGCCCCGGCCTGCGCCCAGCAGACCGCCGCGCTCGCCCTGGCTGCCGCCCGGCAGCCGTTCGCGCTCGGATCGGTCACCGGACAGAACAGCGGCGCCCAGAGTCAGCGCACGGCCGGCGGGGGCCAGGCCCAGCCCCCACCCCCAGCCCAGGCCGCGACGCTCGAACCGGCCCTCGTCCAGCAGCCGACCGCACTCGAACCCGCCCCGCCCCAGAGCACCGGTGCCCAGGAGCCGCGCACGGCCGGCGAGGGACAGGCGCAGCCCTCGGCCGCGGTCACGGCGGCCAGGCTGCGGGCCGAGAACGCGGCCCGGCTCGAGGTCACAGGGATCACCGCGGACCATGACCGCGTCGACGTCCACATCCACGCTGTGTCGCTGAGCGACTGGGAGTACTGGCTGACCGCGATCGGTGCGCCCCTGAACGCGCCGACCCACCGCAGCGGATGGGTCCAGACCGCCACCGGACACCTCGACGGTGTGGAGGTCCATCTCACCGCGGAGGCCGTGCCCCGTCTCCTTCAGGAGGCGGCGCAGCAGGCCGCCGAACCCTTCCTTCTGGGGGGCCGCGTCTACGACCTCGCCCTCGGCCACACCGACCGCCTCGGCCAGACCTGGCTCTACGACGGCCTGCGCCAGGAGGACGACACCCCCCTTCTCACCCTGGGCGGAACCAGCGGCCCGCCCTACCCGCTCACCTCCATCGTGGTGGCCAACGGGCCCCTCACCCCAACCGCCGCGAACCCCGACCACCACGAAACAGGCTGACCACGCCTCCCACCGCAACGGCCCCCCTGTGCGGCCCCGGATCCTCAACGCGGGAGCGCCGCACGGCAGTCGACGGCCGCCCACTCCGCACCAGCCCGGCTGCCGGGGGAGGGGACCCGACCTGTCGGCTCAAGGCCGGAGCAGATTCGTGTGCTCGACAGTGAGGGCCGAGCCGTAGGGGTGTGCGTGCATGGGTGATGGCCAGGTCACGATCAAACTCACGAGCGATCAGGCGCTGGTGCTGTCGCACTGGCTGGAGAAGCCGCAGTTGACTTCCTCCCCCGCCTAAAGGCGGGGGATTCCAGCGGTCGCCCGCTGGAGTTCCTGCTTCATCGACGACCGCCCCGTCCGGGAGGACTCCCGTTGAGGTCTTACACCGTCTCCACAGGCAGACGCCGCCAGCCCGGCGGCCAGGATGTTGCGTGCCGCGTTCACGTCGCGGTCATGCACGGCGCCACATGCGCACGTCCACTCGCGGACGTTTAGCGGCAGCTTCTCGCGGACCGTGCCGCAGACCCCGCACAGCTTCGAGCTGGGGAAGAAGCGGTCGATCACGACGAGTTCGCGCCCGTACCAGGCGCACTTGTACTCCAGCATGGAGCGAATTTCCGTCCACGACGCGTCGGAGATGGCTCGCGCGAGCGAGTGGTTCTTCAGCAGGTTGCGGACGGTGAGGTCCTCGATCACGACCGTTTGGTTCTCACGGACGAGCCGAGTGGACAGCTTGTGCAGGAAGTCGCGGCGCCGGTCGGCGATCCGCGCGTGGATGCGAGCGACCTTAACCCGGGCCTTCTCGCGGTTGGCCGAGCCCTTCGCCTTCCGCGACAGCTCGCGCTGTGCGCGGGCGAGGCGGGCGCGGTCGCGGCGTTCGTGCTTCGGGTTGGTGACCTTCTCGCCGGTGGACAGCGTCACCAGGGACGTGATCCCGGCGTCGATGCCGACGGCCTTGCTGGTCGCGGGCGCGGGCGTGATGGCGTCCTCACACAGCAGGGACACGAACCAACGCCCAGCCGCGTCGCGGGACACTGTCACGGTCGTCGGCTCCACACCTTCGGGCAGGGGACGCGACCAGCGGATGTCCAGTGGCTGGGCCATCTTCGCCAGCGTCAGCTTCCCGTCACGCCACTTGAACGCGCTGCGGGTGTACTCGGCCGACGCTCGGGACTTCTTCCGGCTCTTGTAGCGCGGGTACTTCGCTCGCTTGGCGAAGAAGCTCCCGAACGCGGTCTGAAGGTGACGCAAGGCCTGTTGGAGCGGGACGGAGGACACCTCCGTCAGGAAGGCCAGTTCCTCGGTCTTCTTCCACTGCGTCAGCGCCGCCGACGACTGCACGTAGGAGAGGCGGCGCTGCTCGCCGTACCACGCGCGAGTGCGCTCCTCCAACGCCTTGTTGTACACGAGGCGGACGCAGCCGAACGTGCGGGACAGCTCTGCTGCCTGCTGGTTCGTGGGGTAAAAGCGGTACTTGAACGCCCGCTTGACCTGCTGCGTCACGCCTCACATTCTATCAGTTCCCGTGTGAACCTCGGGGGTCGGCCGGTGGCCATAGACGCCGAATCGCCCTGGCGGCGATTCGCCTTTCCCTGCCCCGCTACGCGGGAGCTTCGTTTCCTCCCCGGCCTGAAGCCGGGGTATCCACGAAGGAGACCCGATGACGTGAAGTCGGCGGGCAGGGTAGCGCAGGGCGGTGGGGGAGAAGAAGGTGCGGAACGCCCCGGCGGTAGGGCCGTTAGACTCATCGACAGGCGGTCCCTCCCTCTTTCACAGGAAGAACCGGCGTGCCCAACACACTGCAGGAAATGATCAAGCACAAGCTGGACCAGCACGGCTGGTCCTACAGCGATGTAGCGCGCCGTGGTGGCATCTCCCGTTCGACGGTCCATCATCTGGCGACGTCGGAACGGCTGGCGCAGATGCCCCAGCAGACCACGGTGGAGGGCTTGGCCAGGGGACTGGGCATCCCGGTGGCGGCGGTGCAGCGGGCCGCCGCCGATGCCGCGGGCGTCAACCTGTACCTCGAGGACGCGCCCGAGGCCGCGGATCCGGAGGTGGCGATCCTCATCGCGAGCGTGCACAAGCTGAGCCCGGCGGACCGCCGGCATGTGGCCGTCCTCGTCGAGTCCCTGCTGCACGCGAACGGCACCCCGTAGAAAAAGGGGGCATGCCTCCCGGCCTTGCGCCGGGTGCCGTCACCTCGGATGCGGACGCGGGAGCGGAAGCGGTGCAAGTGTTCGTGCCGTGGTGATCCAGTCGATGACGGCGTGCACGGTGACGCAGTCGAGTTCGGCCAGTTTGAACACGGCCTGGACATCGGCGGCGGCGAGGGGAACACACACCCGGTCCAACGCGCCGTACAGGCGCAGCCGGTGGGCATGGGCGGTGGACGTGTCCTGCCCGGGGTGGATGTCGGGCCTGGGACCGCCGCCGGTGGCGGGCACAGATGCTGTCGTTTCCAATGTGTTCCGCCTTACGGGGTGGAAGGTTGCGCTGGCGGGGCGGCCGGGGCCTGCCGGGCGAAGCGGTCGAAAGTCTCGCTGAGCCGGGCCTCGGCCGACTGCCGGTCCGGCCAGGGGGTCGGGCCGTGCAGGTCGCGGTGGACGGTGTCCCAGAAGGCGCCGACGAGTGCGTGGTCGTACCAGTCCCCGACGGTTGCGCGGACGGGCGCGCATTGAAGTGAGCCGGCCCGCTCGGTGAAGGAGCAGGACGGCAAGGGCTCGTGGGCCGTCTGGGCGGCGGGGTCGGCGCGGGTGATGGCGGCCATGAGGGCGTGGTGAACGAGGGCGCGGTGTGCTGCCACGGCGGTGCTCCAGCCGATCAGGCAGCGCGATGCGGTGTCGAGGACGACGGCCGCGTACAGGGGGCCCTGAAGCGTGGTGAGGGCCAGCACGTCGACAACCCAGCGCCGGCCGGGCGCGCGGGCGCCTTCCGGCGGGGCCTGTACGTCAGGCCGTCCTGCCTGGCCGCGGATCCCGGCCCCCTTCATGACGGCCTCCACGGTGGTGTGGCCGACGTCGATGCCGTAGCGGCGGCCGAGTTCCTGCCTCACCCTGCGGTATCCGTAGACGGAGCCGGACTCCTGATGGATGTCCAGGACCAGACGGGTCAGCCACGCCCGGCGCAGTGCGCGCGGGAAGGGGGTGCGGGCACGCCAGGCGTAGTACCCGGACTCCGAGACGCCCATGAGCGCGGCGAGGTGGCGGGCCGTGAAACCGTGCGACGCCAGGCCGTGGATCACCTCGTAACGTCTTTTGGGGGCATCATCTGCCGCAATGTGGCGATGACTTCGCGGCACAACAGCACTTCCCTCTCCAGCTCGCCGATGCGGGTGCGGGCCCGTGCCAGGTCCGCCCCGGACGAACCGGAGCGCCGCCAGCGGTACACGGTCTGCGCAGAGATGCCCAGTTGCCGCGCCACTTCCTTCGCCGGGCGCCCCTCCAAGGCCAGTTGCTCTGCGCGCGCCCGCAGTGCTGCGGGGTGAGGACTGCTCACTGGATCTGGATCCCACCTCTTCATGCCGCCTTCGAAGGACGGGCGAAAGAACCTTGCCCCGGGGAACGGTTCACTGCCTGGCGTCTGCTGGTTGACGCCGCCGGGCCCGCCGGCCGCCCGACGTCCGAGGACCGACGCACCCCCACGGTGCCGTCCTTCGCTCAACGGGCGGGCGCCGCAGGGATCCTGGTACCGGCGGCAGGCAGTGTCCGTCCGGCGCCGGCACCGGCTGCCGACCGTGTCCACCACCCGGCAGGCCGTGTGCCTTCAATCCCCGCGGCGCCGCAGCCGCAGGGGCACGCCCCGAATAGGCCTGCCCCTGCGGCTGCGTCAGGGGCCGTGCTACTGCCGGACGCTGATGGCCTGGGAGGCCTGGGACTGGGCGACCGCGAACGGCGAGTACTGGTTCACCGCCATCGACTCGTTGTGGGCGTCCACGTGCGCGATCTTCTTCGAGACGGTCGTCATCTTGGTGAAGCTGAACGAGAACTTGCCCAGCGCCTCGCGGCCGGGCAGCAGTTCGGCGGTCTCGGCCTCAAGCCAGTCGTTGTTCATGGGGATGCCTTTCAATGAAGGAAGGGATGTACGCGAAATCAGGAGCTTCCGCCAGGCGGCGAACACACCAACTGCCCGCCGCCGGCTGCGCTCCACCCCCGGTCGGCGCCGCCGGCCACCAGGCCGGCGGCCACTGCAGGAGCCGCAGACCGGCGCGACGGCGTCGCACGGATCCCGTACGGGAACTGTCACCCCGGGCGGCCGGGCCATGCGCTAACCCCGCCGTCCGGAGTCTCCGGACGATTCGTCCGGAGAGCGTGGACGGTAGCCGAAGGGGAACGGTCAACGCAAACCGCTTATATCCGACATCCGTTCAAAAGCGTGCGCCTGTTCCAATCCTCACTCCTGAACCTCAACCACCCGCCCCCCACTGCGCGTTGCGGCCGCCGCTCCCACCTGGCCAACGGCGCTGCGCAGGCGCGAGGACGGCACCGGCCAGGCCGGCCGCCCCCATGCCGAGGCTCGAGAACACTCCCGTCCCGGAACCAGCAGCCGCAGCCAGCCGCAGCCAGTCGCAGCCAGTCGCGGGCGGCGCCGGGAGGGCAGCGCTGGGAGGGCAGCGGCGGGCCCCGGCTCTGCCGCCTCTCGAAAGCGCCGAGGACGCCACCGCCGAAGTGCCCCTCCCGAAGCGCCGACCGGCATCCCCGGACGGCCGTCCCCGCTGTGTCGGACGGCGCGCCGCACCGCCCGGGAAGCACCCCTGGCAGCCCTCGCCCCTGCGCGGCCGCCGTGCGGCGGTCGGACCGCGACACGCCAAGCCCGGCGTGTCCCTCCACCCCTCGGGCAGCCGGCAGGCATCTCTCGACGAGAAACGCACTCCACGAAAGTCAGGGCAATACCAGAAACCGTCCCGCCGGCTTCACCACAGGCCGTCCGACATTTTCTCATCACACGACTCCGAAAAACCCAGGCCAATTCTGACGGCGTATTAACACTGGCGGCCTCAACATGTCGCACCCTTACGAACCGGCCTGCACGATGGGGGAGTTCACCTGGTCGGACGCCTTCGCCGAACAGGGCGCGGATTTCCGAAAGGGACACGGCAGCGCCGCTGAGCTGCCGTTTTCGATATCACGCCCGCATGCCCGACAAAATTGATGGCCACTCAGTCCGCAACGCATCGCGAGGCATTTGTGTAGCGTCTGGATCAGCGGCAGGGCCAAACCGGCCCTGGTGTTTGAAAGGAGATCAGGTGAAGACCATTGCTAAGGCAGTAGCGGGCACGCTTCTTGCGGCCGGCGCTGTCATGGCGCCTCTCTCGATGGAGGCATCCGCGGCCCCGGCAGCGGTCCACGCGACGGCAGTGGCGCCCTCGTTCCACCCGGGCAACCACCACGCCTACGGCTACCGCCAGTTCGATGACTGGCGGCGGGGCTGCGACGACGACCGCTACGACCGCTACGACCGGTTCGACCGCTGGCACCACCGCAACCACTGCCGCTACGACCGCTGGGACAACTGGGGCCAGTACCGCTACGGCAACCACCACCGTGGCTCCAACTGGGACTGCGACTGACCTCGTCGGCCCCACACCACATCCGAGCCGCCCGCGGTCAGCGCCCCTGACCGCGGGCGGCGGCCCGTAGACGTCGCCCCCGGCGTCCACGTCGTTCGCGAAGCGGCGCGCTTCCACGCCCCGCTCCACGGAGTGCGGCCGATCGGCGCACAGGAGGAGTGCGGGGGAGGGGCGGAGTCGGGGGGAAGCGCGCAGGCACCGCAGGAGCGTGGGGGCATGGCGAAGTTCGACGCTGTCCAGGTGAACCTGTGGTGCGCCGACGTCGAACGCTGCGCGGCGTTCTTCCGCCGCCTCGGAATGCCCGAGCGGTTCCGCTTTCCGCCCGACGGCGAGCCGCACCAGGCCGAAGTAGAGGCCGCCGGGATGCGGATCGGATTCACCTCGGCCCGCATGGGCGACGAGCTGTCCGGCATCACCACCACGCCCGGACAGAACACCGAGATCGTGCTGTGGTGCGACGACGTCGACAGCCTGCACCGGACGGCACTCGACGCAGGAGCCGAGCCACTGA
>Ga0308176_10002152_pt1 | contig 12329 bp, 7 predicted proteins | sample PhyCR2_3_FD_203890 | JGI IMG/M metagenome (GOLD analysis project Ga0308176, IMG submission 203890) | Soil microbial communities from UC Gill Tract Community Farm, Albany, California, United States - DLSLS.C.R2 | ecosystem: Environmental > Terrestrial > Soil > Agricultural land | place: USA... | reverse complement strand
CCGCCGTGGCGAGCTGGTGCGTGGTCAACAGGCGATGCGCGTAGATCTGGCGGCAGGGCGACAGGGCGTTCGATGTCGACGCCGCGACCAGCGCGAGCCGCTTGATCGTCACATGCTGGCCGGTGACGATCCCCGACGGCAGGTACACCGATTCGGTCGGCGGTGGCGAAGCCGGCGTCTCCTCGGGATGGGCGATCAGGTAGCGCTGGTACGCCGCCGCGCCCAGGATCGAGATGCCGATGCTCGTCGAGACCACGACCAACGCGTCCGCGCCGCGCTGGTTCAACGCGGTGATCTCGGGCGTCGGGCCGGGATCCGGGTCCTGGCCGAGGCAGGCCTGCAGCGTGATCCGGCGGTTGCCGAACGCCAGCTCGGTGGTCGGGAACACGAGCGTACCGCCGCCGCGGTAGGGCGAGTCGAACACCGCATCGCAGTCCAGCGAACGCTCTTTGTCGGTCCCGCCGACGTCGGGGAGGACGGAGATCTGGTCGTCGGCGAGCCGCAGCCGCACGGCGTCGCCGGCGAGCGCGTCGGCGCCGATGATGGCCTGGAACGGGTGCGGGGCCGCGGCCGTGCCCACGTTGCACCGGGTGGGGTCACAGCTGGGGTCGCCGGAAGCGCACTCGCTGGTACAGGGGTGGAGCGCGACCAGCTGCGCCCCGGGGAACCGGGCGCGCGGGACCGCGGTCGACAGGTCGATCGGCCCACCGGGGGTGGCCGTGCCGAGCAGCGTCAGATCAACGTACGACAGCGATGGGTCGAGCTCCGGATCCTGGTCGATCACCGTGATCGGTGACAGCAGATCGAGCACCGCGACGCGATCTCCGGCGCCGGCCTGGCTCAAGCCGACCATGATGGCGCCGCTCGTGGTGTCGACGTTGATCGGGAACGGATCGCCGGAGAAGTCGTTGGTCAGGAAGCTGTCGGTGATCAGGCTGCAGCCCCCCAGGGCGCCCCCCAGGACCCCGGCGACCATGCCGGCGCAGGCGAGCGCGGCGGCGCGCGCCACCATGGTCACCATGGCAGCTCGTGCACCGTGGCCTTGCGGCCCAGGACCCAGGCGGTACCGCCCGGCTCCCAGCACGTGCGGTGCAGGTAGGCGAGCGCGCGGGTCACGTCGCCATCGTCGATCGACGACGTCACCTGGCCCTTCGCGGGTGCCGTGAGCGCGGTGCCGGCCGCGATCGGCGCCGTGCCCTCGATCGTGAGGCCGCGCAGCATCCGCGCGGCGTTGCCCTGGGCGTGGACGCGGAACACCGGCTCCTGGCCGACGTAGCAGCCCTTGCCGTAGTCGAGGAGCCGGGCGAGCGGGGTCTCGAACGGGAAGTGATCCTCGTCGACATCGACGCCGTAGCGCAGGAACCCGGCGCGGATCCGCAGCCGCTCGACCTCCGGATCGGTCTCGGACCTGGCGGCCGCCGCGTCGCCGGAGATGATCGGCGCCGTCCACACGCTGGCGGGGTCATCCCAGACCTGGTGCGCGGGGCCGGTGAGCGGCTCGAACGCGACGTCGTCCATCACGGCGTAGCGCTCGAGGATCGCGCGGGTCTTGTCGGCGAGCTGGGTCTCGCACGCGACGACGAACGCGTCGCCGGTGTGCGCGAGATCGATCACCGAGAGCACGCGTCCCTTCGGGGACAGGATGGCGCCCCAGGCGTGGGTGCCCTCGGCGAGCGCGGAGGCGTTGATCGTGGTGAGGCCCTGGAGGAAGCGGACGCGGTCGTCCCCGGTCACCCGCAGGCGTCCCCAGGTCGTGCGATCGACGGTGATCATGCGGGCGTGGCTCCTTCCGTCCGGCCCGCGGCGCGCAGGCGCTCGTGGCGGCGGGCCTCGGCGGCGGTGTGCCGCCGGTGGTCATCGTCGGTCTCGAGCGCGAGCGGCGGGATCGCGCGTGGCCGGCCATGCGCGTCGACCGCGACGAACGTCAGGTACGCCTTGGTCACGTAGCGCCGGCTCCGCGACCGCATGTCCTCGGTCTCGACCCGGCAGCCGACCTCCATCGAGGTGCGCGCGACGTAGTTCACCATCGCCTGGAGGACGACGATCTCGCCGACCTGGACCGGCGAAAGGAAATCGAGCCGATCGATCGACGCGGTCAGCACCGCCCCGCTGGCGTGACGCATCGCCGCGACCCCGGCGCACACGTCGATCCATTGCATCATGATGCCGCCGAACATCACCCCGGCCACGCCGTTGGTGTGCATCGGCATCACGATCTGCGTCATCACGCAGCGAGTCTCGAGAGGTGTCATCGGCGGGGCCAGGCGCGCTGGACCCCTGACCTTACTTCTTCTTCGAAGGCGCGGCAGGCTTCTTCGCCGCCTTCGCGGCATCGATCTTGCGCTTGATCCGGGCCTTGAGCTTGGCCTGGCTGCGCTTGCGCTTCATCTTCGGCGTCTGGCGATTGTCTCCGCGTCCCATGCGAGTCTCCTTGTGGGCGCCTCGTATATCACATCGCGGCACCCCGCAAGGTGCTGCAGGGGCGCGGGCTGCCGGCCACGCCGGACCTTCAGAACTGGGCGCGGGCGGCGAAGCTGATGTGCCAGCGGCCGCGGGGGTCGTCCCCGAGCTGCGGGCGGAGCGGGATCGCGCGCTCCCAGGCGAACACGCCGAACGGGGTGACGATGCGGAACAGCGCCATGCCGACCGACGGCCGGATGGTGTCGGCGGTGACCGCGCTCCACTGGTTGGAGATCATCCCGGCGTCGGCGAACAAGGCGGTCGCGAACAGCTTGTAGATCCGGATCTGGGCGTCGAGGCTCGACATCACGCGGATGTTGCCGCCCGCCGGCAGGATGCGGATCTGGTTGAGGTTGCTGAGCGGCGGGACGCCGACCTGGATGATCTCGGTCGCGAGGCGCTCGTCGTCGAAGCCGCGGACGGTCGCGTCGCCGCCTGCGAAGAACCGCTCGACCTCGGGGAGCAGCACCGCGCCGCCGAGCGGGATGCCCTGATCGTAGCGCAGGTCGGCGCGCACCACGAGGCTACTGCCGATCGGCCAGTACTTGGTCCCGGCGGCCGACAGCTTGAGGAAGGTGTCCTGCCCGCCGAGGTAGTTGCTCGCGAACGAGGCCTGGCTCTCGAACCGGAACCCGGCCTCGGGGGCGAGCGGCGACAGGGTGCCCTGGCGATCGACCCGCTGCTCCCACTCGAACGTGACGCCGACCGAGCCGGTGCGCGTCGAGATCGGCACCTGGGTCTGATCATCGTCGGCGCCGGCCGGGCGGAGCACGTCGATCGGCCGCTCGCGCAGGCGGAAGTCGTAGTGCAGGCCCGTCGTGATCGCGCGGGCGGCGCGCTTGCCGATCCGCTTGCGCTCCCACGTTCGCGACAGCGTGAGCGTCGCGCCATCGGTGGTGACCCGGCCGAACCGCGGGGTGTCCTGCAGGCGGTGGAACGCGGTGAGCTCGGTCTGGAACTCGACCGGCGAGATCCGGCGTGACAGCCACGACGGCACGCGCAGCGTGGACTCGGCGCTGAGCTGGCGGAGCTCTGCGTCCCTCGTGTTGGTGGAGATGTAGCGGGCGAGATCGAAGCCGATCGTGCCGGCGATGTCCCACGAGATCCCGATCCCGAACAGGTTCTTGAACGACGGGATCAACTTGAGGAACGCGCCGTTGTAGCTCGAGTAGCCGGCCTCGGTGTCGACCTGCGCGAGGAAGTCGTAGCGCTCGACGACCTCGACGACCGCGTTGACCTCGCCCTCGTTCCTGGTCTCGAGGTCCGGCATCGTCACGCTGACCGCGTCGAACAGCGCGGTGTTGCGCAGCCGGCGGGCGCCCTCGGCGAGCGCGTCCTGGGTGAGCAGCGCGCCGCGCCGCAGGCCGAGCTCGCTCAGGATGATCGAGGCGCGGGTCTTGAAGTTGCCGCGGATCACGACCTGGCCGATCTGCAGGGTCTGGACGCTCCTCAGCCGGTACTTCGCGCGGACCTGGTGGTCACCGCTGTCGGAGGCGTCGTAGTCGACCTCGGCGCGCGGCCGGCCGCGGCTGTACAGCCGGCTCTTGAGCTGATCCTTGGTCAGCGCGGCATCGGCCTCGCGGAACTTCTGGTCCTTGGCCTCGGCGACGCAGCGATCCCGCCCGGTGGGCGTGGCGAGCTGCCGCGTGCCGTAGAGGTCGGCGAGCTCGCCGAGGACCAGGTTGCACAGCTCGCCGGTCACCGGGGCGTCGGTGCTGTCGCCCTTGTCCAGCACGATCTCGACGCCGGTCAGGAGGGTCGGCTTGCCCTCGTCGATCACGTAGCGGACGTGCAGGCCATCGCCGCGGTCGGCCGCGGCCAGCGCCGCGGTCAACGCCGCGCTGCCGAACGCCGCCGGATCGGTCGCGGTCTCGACGCGCACCTGCACGTCGCGGTATCCCGCGCGGCGATAGAACCCTCGGATCCGATCGACGTCGGCGGCGAGCTGGGTCGAGGTCGCGTTGGTGTTGCCGCCGAACAGGTTGGTCGACAGCTTCTCCTGGGTCGTGCCGAGCTCGTCCTCGAGCTCGTCGTTGCGGAACGCGTGGTTGCCGGCGAACTGGATCGCGCGGACCGGGAGCTGCCGGCCTTGCTCGATCTGGAACACGATGCTGTCCAGCGAGCCCTGCGGATCGTGCGTGTCCTGGTGCCGCGCGCGCGTCCACGTGACGTGCGCGTCGAACCAGCCGCGGCTCTGGAGGTGCGCTACGATCGCGCGCGCCGAGTTGGCCGCCTCGACGTCATCCGAGCTCGCGGCCTGGTTGAAGGTCAGCTGGTCGCGGAGCTCGTCGTCGGACACCGCGTCCGGATCCTGGCCCTCGAACTGGACGTCGATCCGGCGCCGCGGATCGACGGTCACGGTGAAGTCGACCGCGCGGGTCGCCCGGTTGAACGAGGCCTGCGGATCTTGTTCGAAGCTCGTGTGGACCCGCACCGCCGGGAACCCACGCTTCTGGAACAGCTCGACGACGCGCTGGATGTCCTCGATGTGCCGGCTGCGCGTGAAGCGCGACGCGCCGATGCACAACAGGCAGGTGTCGTGCTGGAACTGCTTGATGATCTCGCGCTGATCGATCACCCGCGACAGGGCGTCCCCGTTCTGCACCTTGACGACCCCGGTCCCGTACTCGTCGCCGAGCTCGATCCGGATCGTGAGCTCGAGGCCAGGGCCGCGCCGGGTCTCGTGGTGCTCGACCTTGGCGTCGAAGTAGCCCTCGTCGAAGTGCAGGTACTCGGCGATCCGGGCCTGTTCTTCGTCGAGCTCGCACTGGCGATCGAGCGGCGCCCACGGCAGGTAGGTCCCCGTGCGGATCCGCATCCGGCGCCGGACCTGGTCGTCGAGCAGGGTCGCGAACAGCGACTGCTTGACGTCGATCATGACCTTGCGGACGAGCAGGAGCGGCGCGAGATGCACGACCGCGTGGGTGCCGCTCGGGGTATCGCGCGTGCCGAGCCCGACCAGGTAGTAGCCGTACCTGGTCGCGGTCGTGGCCACGTCGCTGCGCGCCTCCTCGGTCAGCGACGACCGCCGGGTCATCACCGGGGTGAACAGCGTGCGTACGGTCGCGGGCGTATCGAGGAGCTCGCCCTCGATCTCGAACTCGTTCCAGGTCACCGGCGGAGGCGCGATGCCCGACGGTGAGGCGGGTGCCGGCTTGTCCTTCTTCAGGCAACCGCCGGTCCCCACGACGCTGCCGAGCGAGGCCGGCCCGGACGAAGCGTCCGGCGCGGGCGGGGCGGGGGCCGGTTGTGCCGCGGCCGGGACCGCGGTCAGCGCGATCACGAGGAAGGGGAGCAGCCGGCTCACCCGGCCGGGTGGCCTCCTCCCAGGAAGTCTTCGCCGAGCTTCGGTCACGGGATGAACACGCGGTAGACGAGCTTGACGTTGATGTCGGTGATGTCCTGCTCGGCCGGATCGTAATAGTTCTGGTTCAGGTAGCCGCCCTGCAGGCTGATCACGAACGGCGTCTTTACCTCGGCGCGCGCCTTGATCGTCGTGCCGCGGATCGTCTGCTCGGCGTCCCCGAACAGCTTGGTGTTCTCGAGCACCTTCTTCTCGACGTGGAACCCGATCGAGCCGAAGCCGATCTCGATCCGGAGGACGTCGAGGCCGGTCAGCTTGGTGAGCGAGCTGCCGAGCAGATCCGACACCCAGTCGCCGGCGAGATCCTTGACGATCTGGTCGGCGAAGCCCTGGCTCGGGTTGGTCGTCGGATCGACGCGCGTCGGGTCGCCGCCGAGGCTCTGGTCGCCGAGCGAGCGCCGCAGCTGCTCCTGGTTGCGGCCGAGCACGAGGAGCGACAGGGTCTGCGACTTGTTGTAGCCGGTCGAGGTCTTGAGGTCCCAGGTCGGCAGCTGCAGCGTGCCGCCGATCGTCACGGTGATCACGTGGTCCTGGCCGGACAGATCGCGATAGTCGGCGTCGCTGGCGACGTGGAGCTCGGGGTTGCTGGCGAACTGATTCTCGGCGAAGTCGACCGAGCCGCTCGTGCGGATGAACTGGGCGCGGGTGCCCGGGATGCGGAACTCGCCGTGGGTGACCCGGATCTGGCCCGACAGCCGCGGATCGCGGGGGGAGCCGCCGATGTGCATGTTGTCGCTGCGGAACTCGATCGTCGCGATGTTGTCGCGGATCGCGAACAGCTGGACCACCAGGGTGAGATCCAGCACGGCGTTGCCGAGCGTCGGGTACTCCTCCCAGAACGGCTTGCTCGGCGCGCTGTTGAGCCCGATCGTCTGGATCCGATCGGTGATCTCGAAGTTGCGCAGGTAGGCGCCATCGAGGACGGTGACGATGCCGGTGACCTTCCAGTCCGACTTCGGGTTGTCGAGCTTGAGCTCCACGTCGCGCGCCGACACCACGAGATCGAGCGTCTGCGGGATGCGGAACGGGATGCTGGTCGCGTCGAGGCACAGGTCGGCCTGGTCGAGCTCGCCGTCGCGGAGGCGCAGGGAGCCGGCGATGTTCGAGAGCTGGCCGTCGTCGAGCGCCCCGTTGACCCCCGCGATGTCGAGCGTGTACGTACGGTGATCCTTGGTGATCTCGGTGCGGCTGGCGATGAGCTCACCGTGGCAGGTCCTCCGGGGGGGGCCCTGGTGAGCCTCCCCGGCGATCTCGGTGCTGATGTCGATGTTGCCGCTGTTGAACGACAGCTCGCGTCGCACGCCGCGTGGAATCAGCGAGAAGTGATCGAAGTTCAGCGTCCCGGACACCGCGGGCCGCAGCCCGGATCCCGTCAGCGCGAGCTGGCCGTCGATGTCGATCAGGCCGTTGGCCTGGGCGACCACGGTGGGCAGGACGACCTGCAGCAGCTTACCGGCGAGCTTGCCGGACGCGAGCAGCGCCCACTTGGACGGTGATAGCCCATCGAGCTCGATCGTGCCGCCGACATGGAGCTCGCCTTGGTCCTCGCTGTGCTGGTTATCCCGGATCTGGATCAGCACGTCGGTGAAGCCGACCGTCCCGTTGGCGAGCTTGATCAGGCCGTGCGGCGCGGCGAGCACCGTGTCGCTGCCGATCGGCCGCATCATCACCGGGTTCTCACCGGGCAGGATCGGGAGCTTGGCGCGCTTCTGCTTGGCCGCGGTGGCGTCGTGCTCGGCGGTGTACTCGGCCGCGTTGTGCTGCCAGATCTGGTCGGGATCGAGATCGAGCGAGACCTCGTACGCCGGCTTGTCGAACGCGCCGCCGACCTGGGCGAACAGCCGCACGCCGCCGCTGACGTAATCGAATTGCTGATCGAACAGGGGGGCGAGCTTGCCGACATCGAGATCGCCGCGCGCGGTGAGCGCGACGGAGCGCTTGGTCGCGTGGCCGCTCAGCACGATGTCGCCGGCCGGCGTCTCGAGGATCGTCGAGCACTCGGCGCGTCCGCCCGGGGCCTTCGGATCGCGGCACGCGAGCTCGAGCGACGACGGCGTGAGGTACAGCGACATCGCCGCGCGCAGGCTCGAGTTCTGATCCTTGGCGCGGACCACCAGCGGGGTGATCCGGCCGTCGCTCGCGCGGTGGTCGAGCTGGGCGGTGAGCTCGGTCAGCTCGACCCACACCGTGGGCTCGGTCGGGGTGGGCGGGGCGAGCTCGGTGTGGAGCCTGATCGTCCCCGACGCCCACACCTGGACCGGATCCGACTGCTTGAGCAGGGTCCTCAGATCGAGGAAGTGATCGACCTCGAGCCGCCGGCCGCTGATCGCGAGCTCGACCGGATAGGGCGCGACCGTGCCGAGCGAGCCGGTGATCCTGAGCCGGCCGGCGAGCGCCGTACCGTGGAACGTGACCCCCGGGGCGCCGCCGACCACCGCGGGCTCGAGGTCGATCTGCGCGTCGCCCAGGAAGCCGCCGGCGAGCCAGCTGCGCAGGACATGGATCGCGCCGATCGCCTGGGGCGCGGCGGGGCTGCCCGCAAGGTGCAGGGTGATCGAGGCGAGCCCGCCGACGGTCTTGGCGCCCGGCTTGCCGCGCAGCTGATCGATCAGCGCGAGCGGGAGATTGGCGAGCGACACCAGGCCGGCGAGGTGAGCGGGTGCGGCGCCGCGGGCGCCGGGGCGGGCCGCCGGCAGCTGGGCGACGGTGGCTTCGAGCGTGCCACCGGCATCGCGGGTCGCCGCCGCGACCAGACAGAACCCACCGCCGTTGGCGGCGCCGGCGCGCTTGCCGTCCGCGCACTGCTGGAGATCGCCGGCGTCGACCAGCGCGGGCGATGGGCGGCAGGCGGCATCGTCCTTGCGGTTCAGGCACGCCGTGATCCGCGAGTAGGGGTCGTCGAGGATGGCCAGGTGATCGGCGCGCGCGAACACCTGCCCGAGGCCGAACCACTGGAGCGCCGTGCGCTTGGGGTCGATCGTGCCGTGCAGGTGGGCGTTCACCTCGTCGATCGTGCCCCTGGCGATGCCCTTGAGCCCGCACAGCTTCGCGGCGTCGAGGTGCGCGCCGGTCAGATCGAGCCGATCGATCATCGGCTGCGCGCCGCCCAGGAGGATCCGCCCGCTGCCGGTCAGCTGGCCGCCGAGCCCCGGCGAGCTCAGCTGATGAACGTCGACCGTGTTGCCCTCGTAGGTGAGGTTCTCAAGCTTGAGCTGATCGATGCACGGCACGCCGGCGAGCGTGGTGTTGGCCGTGATCCTCGGTCTGGTGAGCGGGCCGTTGATGATGATCTCACCTCCCCCCGCGCTCTTGAACAGCACCGGGGCGTTGAACCGCTGGAGCCAGACGTCGAGGTCGGGGAAGTTGCCGTCGATCCGGACGTCGAGCTTGTTCTTGGTGATCGCGATGTTGCCGTTGATCTCGGCGTGGCTCTTGCCGGCATCGACGTAGACGTTCTCGATCTTCAGGTAGTCGAACTTCTGCTGGGCGAACAGGCGGCCGTGGTGGAGCCGGATCGCCTTCTCGGTCGGCGTGGCGCCGAGCGCGAGGTCGAGGTCGCGGAACTCGACCCCCTCGTCGACATCACCGATCGCGCGGAGCCGACCCTGCAGGAACTTGCCGATCGGCCCGGCGACCTGCGGGGGCAGGAACCGCCCGACGTCGATCGCCTTGACGATCTCGACCTGCGCGTTGGAGTACAACGGCTTGAGGCCGAACGTCGCCGACAGGTCGACCTCGCCGGGCTCTTTGCCGCCGCGCACCAGGGCCTTGGTCTTCTCGATGTAGCCTTCCTCGTTGACCAGATCGATCTTGCCGTGGAGCTCGGCGAGCGTGAGCGGCAGCGGGGCCTCGCTCCGGCCCAGGGGGACGTCGATGTCGACGCCGGTCAGGTCGAGGCCGACCGTGGGCGATGCGACGAACGGGCCGGTCAGGGAGATCGTGCCGTCGAGCTTGGCGCCGCCGACCATCGGCTTGATGCAGGTCCGGATGGTCGGGCCCAGGTTCTTGCCATTGAGCGAAAGGTTCCAGGCGCCGTCGTAGGGGCGGTCCCAGTAGTTGAACAGCTCGCCCGACAGGTGGAGCTCCGCGCCGTCTTGCGGCTCGGGCGCCGGGAACGTGTTCGTCGCGCAGGGCAGGGTGTGCGCCCGGAGGTCGAGCTCGAGCGTGTTCGCGACGAAGTCGTGGCGGGCCCACTCGCCGGGCAGCTGCGCGAGCCGGTCGAGCTTGATGTCGGTGAGCGCGAGCGTGTACCACGCCTTGCGGCCCTCGGGCGGGTAGGTCTCGGTCCCGGCGGCGCCGGTCGCTCCGGAGGACGCGATCCGGAACGCCGAGCGCGGACCGGTGTCGACGATGCCCACCTGGCCGCGCTTCGCGGCGACCGTCAGCCGGACGTAGAACTTGGCGACCAGCGGATCGGTCGGATCCATGTAGAGGTAGGAGCTGTTCGCAGGATCAGGACCGGCGTCGACGTCGACGCCCTCGAGCCGTCCGGTGAACCCGTAGCTGATCTGATCCGGAGTGGCGCCCTGGGACGGCGCCATGTGGAGCGTCAGGTTGAGCCCGGCGATGTGAATGTCGCGCAGATCGAAGATCGGCGGCGGGGCGTCGGCGTAGATGCCGGCGCGAAAGCTCGCCTTCATGCGGGGATAGAACGCGGTGACGATGCTGACGACCGTGTGGTCGTAGGCGTGAAGGGGGTACGGCTCGCGGGTCTGTTCGAGCAAGGCGTCGCCGCCGTGGACCCACAGGTTACGGAACACGAAGTCGTGGTTGCCGAACATGACGGCGTGAACGTCGATCTCCGCCGTTACCAGATCGCTGCGCAGCAGGAGCTTGCGCGGCTTGCGCTTCGACGTGGGGTCTGGATCCGGGCGGTCGTCGGGGGTACAGTCTTCATGAGGGTCCCCGGAACGCAGCCCCTCCCCGTCATCGCCGCTGCCGGCGGCGCTCAGTGCGCAGTCGTCCCACACGCGCACGTCGTGGAGGGTGAGGGGGACCCAACCCCCCGTGAGAATTTTTTTCAATGACGCGGTCGACCATTCGATCGACCCGATTTCGATCCGGCCCCGCATCCGCTTGTTGAGGATCGACGCGATGTTGTCGCCGAGGCTGGCACCCTGGAACTGGACGCGCAGGACGGCGAACGCGCCGCCCACGAGGAGCACGGCCGCCACGCCGATGACGATGATCCACCGGCGCCTGCGTCGAGGGGCGGAGGTCTTCACCCGTGCGGGCGAATCTACCATGGACGCCCGACGCACCTTTGCGTGCTCGGGTTCACGATCGCGCCGATCCGACGCATTTCCTCATGGTCATGTTGGAGGGACCCCCCTATACTCGGAACAAGGACGGCGCATCGACCCACGGACCGGGTCGGATACATGACCGAAAACGAGGGAATCGAGATGTCTGACGATCAGCCCGAGAATGTCATCCCCGTAGTCGCTCCGGTGCTTCGACGAGAAGCGCTGCTGCCGAACGAGCGTAGTCGTGGGCTCGGTACCGTTGCCGTGGTGTGTACGATGGCGGGCGTGGCGTCGGGCCTCGCGCTGGCCACGACGCTGATGGCGATGCAAGTCGCCGACAGCATGTCGTCTCGCGCGTGCCCGTATCGCGAAGCGCAAGTCATCCCCCAGGTAGACGTACGACCGGACCACGGGTTCCTCGGAATTCGCTACGTCTTCCACCACGGCTTCGCCGACATCGACAGTGTCTTGCCGGGAACACCGGCCGAGGCGGTCGATCTGCACCCCGGCGACCACGTGTTGTCGATCAACAACACGCGCATCGGCTCGGCCAGCGAGCTGCAGGAGCAGATTTTCTACTCGCATCCCGGCGCGACCGCGTCGCTGGTCGTCGAGCGGCACGGTGAGGTGATGACGCTCCAGCCGACGCTCGTTGCGTGGCCGTCGATCACGTACTGATCGCACGGCGCGTACTGATCGCACGGATCGTGGACTGACCGCGGACTGGCGACGCTCGCCGGCTAGAAGTTGCAGTAGTCGGTGGCCGACTGCTGGCCGTTGCGCAGCCGGATGCAGGTCGAGATCGTCTGATCTTCACGCTGGAAGGTCACGACGATCTGCTCGCCGATGGCGGCGCTGAGCGGTCGGGTTGGACCCACGCTGCCGTCAGGTCGTGTGGCTTCGATGATGCCGAGCCCGCGGTCGCGGTTGTAGAGGAACAGGATCGAGTTCTGGTAGTTGGGGTCGGCCGGATAGGTGAAGGTCGCGCTGCTGGTGGCGCCATCCCCCGTCACCGCGAACGTCATGAGCCCCGGATCCGGCGGCGGGATCGGGATCGAAGGGGTGATGCAACCTCCGAAACTGAGGCCCGCAACAACGACACCGGCGATGGCGAGACAACGCATGGCGATCCGGTCCCACGAACAGCAAGCGGCGATCCACTCAAGCTTACCTGATATCAGGTAGATACACCAACGCCCCGCCAATCTCGTTGGCAGGGCGCCAATCTCGTAGCGACCTCGACGTCAGGGGGTGCGCTT
>Ga0308176_10002150_pt1 | contig 12336 bp, 10 predicted proteins | sample PhyCR2_3_FD_203890 | JGI IMG/M metagenome (GOLD analysis project Ga0308176, IMG submission 203890) | Soil microbial communities from UC Gill Tract Community Farm, Albany, California, United States - DLSLS.C.R2 | ecosystem: Environmental > Terrestrial > Soil > Agricultural land | place: USA... | reverse complement strand
TCCCACCCACACGCCACCATCGCCGGCTTCGCCGGCCACCAGCCCCACCGAGGGCTCGCGCAGCAAGGCCGCGAAGAGGTCGTCGCTCACCCCGAAGGCATCCGGCTGACGCAGCCGATCGACGGGCCAACGCCCCTGGCGCGGCACGCCCGGCCGGGCGTAGACCATGGCCGATCCGTTGCCGGCCACCATGACCGCGGCGCGCGGCTCCCGTTCCCACAGCACCGGATGAGACAGCGTGGGCACCCCGTGGGCGCGAAACCAGTCGGGGAGATCGAGATGGGTGTGCACCGTGGCCGAGCCATGGTCGCTCACCAGCAGCAGCAGGCTGTTCTCCAGCTGGCCCTGCCGTCGGAGCTGGTCCCGAAGTTGTCCGACGACCCGGTCCACCCCGCGCAGGGCGCGCAGCACCGAGGCTGCTTCGGGGTGCGCCTGGTGGGTGTAGCCGTCGACGGCCGGGAACTGGGCGAAAACGAAACGCGCGGGGCCCGCCGCGGCACGGAGCAGATGGCGTGCTGCGGCGTCGTCCGACGGCTGGTGCCACTGGGCATAGTGGGCCAGTGCCCCCCACAACTGGCGCTCGCGACGGGACGGATCGCGTGCCGGCGTGAGGCCGCGCGCGATCGGGGTGAAGATACCGATGCTCTCCGGGACCAGTTCGAAGATGGTGCGCACATCGGGGGCGATGTCGTCATCGAGGCGGGGCGCCTGATAGCCGCAATAGCTCCGGACCGCGTCGCGCTCGCGCCACCAGCGGCCGCCGTAGGTGCGGCGGTCCAGCCAGCGGATCGAAGGGATGTTGCACCTTCCGGGGGTACACCCGGTGAGGAAAGGCAGATAGGCAACGCTGGTGGTCGAGGGGAACACCGTGATCGCGCGGGTGCGCCCCCCCTCGTCGAGCATCTCGGCCAGGTGGGGCAGGTCACCCGCCGCCAGGCGCTCCTCCGCCACGTCGGGACGCAACCCATCGACCAGCAACAGGAAACAGCGCGCGGGGTTGGCTCGCATTGGTCCAAGGTAACTCCGGCACGCTCGGGACGCTTTGTCCCGGCCTCCAGAAATTCCCTAAAGTCGGTGTCGGGGCAGTCCGATAGTCGCGGTTGAGGTGACTGGAGTCCTGGACATTCGAGCGATCCTTGCCGAGCGGCTCCAGGACGGGTTGACTCGGTACCGTAACGGCTGATCGACCCTCTTGCGTCGGCGGGTGAAAGCCCCCTCCTTCTGGATGGACTCGAGTGCACTTCCATCCACGGAGGACAGTACCATGGCACGCACCGCCGCCCCACGGCCCCCCGCATCGGCCCGCCAGACGCACAACGGATCCCACCGGGACCGCCCGGAGCTCTACCATACCAAGAACGACCTGCCCGAGGCCGCCCGCGTCGAGATCATCCCGCTGCTCAACCAGCGGCTGGCCGATTGCATCGACCTCCAGACGCAGTGCAAGCAGGCCCATTGGAACGTGAAGGGCCCGCAGTTCATCGCGCTGCACAAGCTGTTCGACGAGGTCAACGAGGACGTCGAAGCGTACGTCGATCTGCTGGCCGAGCGCATCGTGCAGCTCGGAGGGGTCGCCGAGGGGACCGTCGGGGCCGTGGCCAAACGCACGTCCCTCATCGACTATCCGCTGACGCTCACGACCGGCGACGAGCACGTGGCCGCCCTGTCGGACGCGCTGGGCGAGTTCGGGAGAACCGCGCGGATCGCGATCGAGGAGATGACCGAGCTGAACGACGCCGACACCGCCGACATCCTCACTGAGATCTCGCGGGGGACGGACAAGTGGCTGTGGTTCGTCGAGGCTCACCAGCAGGACCGCCGCGAATGAACTGCGCGATGGATCGCGCCGCCTGACCCGCGGCGTCGTCTCGCGCAGTCGTTCTGCCCCGATCATCCCGCGCCGGCACTCGGCCGTTGGCTCGTTTCAAACGCAGAACGCCGACGCGCAAAGCGTCGGCGTTCTCGTGTGTCATCGGGGCGCGGGGATTTGAACCCCGGACCTCCTGCTCCCGAAGCAGGCGCGCTAACCGGGCTGCGCTACGCCCCGTGTCCCGGAGAGCGGTGCCCCGGAGAGCGGTGAATGTAATGCGCTCCCGAGCGATTGGTAGGGCTCGACCGGTGGCCCTCGGCGCTGGTCACCATTCGGGCGCGGGCAGTTCTTCGCGGCGGTTAACGCGCGGATGGGCGAACGGAGGTCGGCTGCGGAAAAGGGCCGCAAACGAAAGCCCCGCCGGCGGGTGCTGCCGGCGGGGTCGATGTGGGGATGCGCCCTGAGGGACTCGAACCCCCAACCTTCTGATCCGTAGTCAGATGCTCTATCCAATTGAGCTAAGGGCGCGATGGGCGGTACAAGGCTCGAACTTGTGACCTCCACGATGTCAACGTGGCGCTCTAACCAACTGAGCTAACCGCCCTACAGATGAAAGGCGGAAGGGCGGTTGGGCGGGAGGTTGGCTCGGCGCTCGGGATTGCTCCCGGTGCGGAGCGGACGTTCCGCCCTTCCGACTTTCCGCCTTCCGTCTGCCATAGCGGGGGTGGGATTTGAACCCACGACCTCCGGGTTATGAGCCCGGCGAGCTACCAGACTGCTCCACCCCGCGACGTGGACCGGTGTAAGCCGGCCAATGCTGCCAACCTGCTGGTGCGACCGCTCGAGCAGAGCGGGAAACGGGACTCGAACCCGCGACCCCAACCTTGGCAAGGCTGTGCTCTACCAACTGAGCTATTCCCGCAAGCGGCTTGGAGTTTAGCGTCCGCTCAGCGGCCGCGCAACGCCTCGAAAACCGCCACCACCCATCATCCTGCCGTGCGCGTACGGGGCCGAGGAAGTGGAGGCGAGGGGGATCGAACCCCTGACCTCGTGAATGCCATTCACGCGCTCTCCCAACTGAGCTACGCCCCCGCTATCTTCTGATACCCTCGGAGTTACTGCCCCTGACGCCGTGCCTGCGGCAGCACGGAAACGTAGCGGCCGCCCAAGCGAGCGTCAAGCGGATTACCTATTTTTTCGCACCATGCCGAAGAAGAAGCCCGATGACGGGCCCCCCGCGCCGCGGCCATCCAAGCGTCCCCCGGACCTGTCCGCCGAGGCGTACTCCGACGACCTGACCACGGCCGAGATCCTGGCCCAGTCCCCGCCGATCAAGCCGCGCCGGCGTAAGCGTGAGACCGCCAAGAGCCTCGGCGTCTACGACGCCGATCGCGACATTCTCGACCAGTACCTGTTCGAGGTGAGCCAGACGCCTCTGCTCACCGCGCAACAGGAGATCGCCATCGCGAAGCGGGTTCGCGCGGGCGATGAAGAGGCCATGCAGGAACTGGTGAAGCGGAACCTCCGCTTCGTGATCTCGGTCGCCAAGAAGTACCAGAATCGCGGCCTCGCGCTGACCGACCTGATCGGCGAGGGCAACCTCGGCCTGCTCACCGCGGCCCGCAAGTTCGACCCCGACCAGGGGGTCAAGTTCATCTCCTACGCGGTGTGGTGGATCCGCCAGGCGATCCTGGCGGCGCTGGCGCGCCACGGCCGGACCGTCCGGGTGCCGCTCAACCGCACCGCGGATCTCTCCCGCATCGTCCGCACCTCCGAATCGCTGCGGCAGGAACTGCGGCGCGAGCCTACTCCGGAAGAGATCGCCAGCGCGACCGGACTCTCCCTCGACGTGGTGCAGTCGCTCGCTGCGCTCAACACCAGCGAGGTACGGCTCGACGCTCCGCTCGACCCCGAGGGCGATCGCGCGCTGATCGACCGGTTCATCGCCGACGAGCAGGGCGACCCGGAAGAGCAGGCGATGGACAAGTTCCTGAGCGAGGAGATCGAGAGCGCGCTCCGAACCCTGCCTCCGCGGGACGCCAAGGTGCTGCGGCTCTATTTCGGGCTCGATGGCGGACGGGAGCACACGCTGGAGGAGATCGGCGGCATGCTCGGCGTCACCCGCGAGCGAGTGCGCCAGCTGCGCGACCGCGCGCTCAAGCGGCTGCGCGAGGGCGAGGTGGGGCGAGCCTTGGCGAGCTTTGCGGCGTGAGGGGAGGACGGAAGGACGGAAGGACGGAAGGACGGAAGGACGGGAGGTCGGGAGGTCGGGAGGACCAGCACACCTTCGGAGTACGCTTACCGGCGTAGGCCTCGGCGTCCGGGCTTCAATCCTTCCGTCTTTCCATCCTTCCGTCTTTCCATCCTTCCGTCTTTCCGTCCTTCCGTCCTTCCGTCTCTCCATCCTTCCGTCTTTCCGTCCTTCACCGTAGCTTCCCAACGTGTCGCCCCCCGTGGCAGCTCGCGTTTCTGTGCGGGATGGTTTCGTAGCGCATGTTGGGCGCCGCAGTCTCGAAACCGCCCGGGCTCTCGCCGATGTCCGCACCTGGTCGCCCCTGCTCCTGGGACAGATGCGGCGCCTCGGCGTGGACTCGGTGCCCATCGCGGTGTTCATCGCCATCTTCACCGGCATCGTTCTCGCGCTGCTTTCCTCCTACATCTTCACCGGTGCGGTGCCGCTCTATTTCGTGGGGGCGCTGGTCGGCAAGACGGTCATGATGGAGCTGGGGCCGGTGCTCACGGGCATGGCGCTGGCAGGCCGCGTGGGGGCCAGCATCGCGGCCGAGCTGGGCACGATGAAGGTCACCGAGCAGGTCGATGCGCTCGAGACGCTGGCGTACGATCCCAACGCGTATCTGGTGGTGCCCCGGGTGCTCGCGTCCGCGCTCATGTTCCCGGTGGTCACCGCGTTCGCCATGGCCATCGGCGTCACCTCGGGATGGATCACCGCGGTCAACCTGCTCGACCTTTCGACGCCCGAGTTCTTCAAGGGCCTCAAGCTGTTCTATCAATTCAAGGATATCTGGTTCGGACTGGTCAAGAGCGCGAGCTTCGGTGCGGCGGTCGCGCTCATGGGCTGTCTCCGCGGCCTGGATGCCAAGAGCGGTGCGCAGGGCGTCGGGCAGTCCACCACCCGCGCGGTCGTGCTCGGCTGCGAGGCGATCCTGGTTCTGGACGCGTTCTGGGCGTTGGTGCTCCTGTGAGGACGGCCCGTCTAGTCTGTCCGTCCTTCCCTCCTTCCGTCCTCCCGTCCGGCCTCGCGTGATCCAGCTGGAGGGCCTGACGAAATCGTTCGACGCCCGGCGCGTTCTCGACGGCGTGACCCTCGAGGTCCCGGACGGCCAGAACACCGTCATCATCGGCTACTCGGGATCGGGGAAGAGCGTCACGCTCAAGTGCATCGTGGGGCTGCTCGAACCCGACGGCGGCCGAGCGATCGTAGACGGTGCGGTGGTGAGCGAGCTCGACCGGGACCAGTTGACCGAGCTTCGCGGCCAGATCGGATACGTGTTCCAGTTCGCGGCGCTGTTCGATTCGATGACCGTGGCCCAGAACATCGCGCTCGGCCTGGTGCGCCGGGGGTACGACGGGGAAACGATCGCCGAGCGGATCGCGGAGAGCCTGGCGGTGGTGGAGCTGTCTGGCACCGAGGGCAAGTATCCCGCCGAGCTGAGCGGCGGGATGCGCAAGCGGGTCGGCATTGCCCGGGCCGTCGCGCTCAAGCCGCGCTACATTCTCTACGACGAGCCGACCTCCGGGCTCGATCCGGTAACCTCCGCGGTCATGGATCAGCTGATGGTGCGCACCCGGGACCTGGGCGTGACCGGGCTTCTGGTCACGCACGACATGCGCAGCGCCTTCTGCGTGGGCGACCGGATCGCGATGCTGTACGAGGGACGCATCCGCCAGGTCGGCACCAAGTCCGAGATCCAGGCCACCACGGACCCGGTAGTCCGGCAGTTCATCGAGGGACGCCCATGAAACGCTCAAACGAGTTCGCGGTCGGGCTGTCGGTTCTGGCGGCCCTGGCCTTGGTCGTGGCCGGCGCGCTCTGGCTGAGCGAGACCGACATCAACAAGCACCAGACCAGCGCCGTCGCGCGGTTCCGCACGGTCGGCGGCCTCGGTGTCGGCGCGCCGGTGACGCTCCGAGGCGTGAAGGTCGGCCGGGTCGAGGCCATCCGCCTGATCCAGGACGAGTGGGTCGAGACCGAGTTCAGCATCGATCGCGGGGTCGAGCTCCCGGCCAAGCCGGCGGTGATCGTCGCGTCCGCCAGCCTGTTCGGCGAGTGGGGCGCGACGATCGTCTCCTACGATCCTCCGCCGACCGACCCCAACCTCCGGGACGCGCTGGCCGAGTCCGACCGCGCCGGCGGGGACGCCTGGCCCGGGGCCACGCTCCCTGACATCGGCCAGCTGACCGCCCAGGCCAGCCGCATCGCCGGCGACGTCGGCGTGGTGACCCAGCGGATCAGCCAGGCCTTCGACAGCACTGCGCTCAAGAACCTGCAGAAGAGCGTCAAGGACCTGGCCGAGATCTCGGGCCGGCTGGTGACCTTCGCCGGCGCGCAGACCAACCGCATCGACCGGGTGAGCCAGAACGTGATGTCCACCTCCGATGCGTTCGCCGGTGTGGCCAAGACCTTCCAGAACGCGGTGGCGCGGCTCGACACCGCGACGGCCGACAACCAGCTCAAGGACATCCTGGCGAACGGCCGCACTTCGAGCCAGGACCTCCGCCAGGCCGCCGCCGACATGCGCTCGGTCATGGCCGCCGCCAGGGCCAACGAGGTGAGCCTGGTGCGGGTGCTGCAGCAGGCGGATTCGCTGATGACGCGCATTCAGCAGGGCAACGGCACCCTCGGTATGCTGGCCACGGACTCGACCCTGTATCGCGAGACGACGGCCACGGTGGTCCAGTTCCGCGAGCTGCTGACCGACATCCAGGCCCATCCCAAGAAATACCTCAAGATCTCGGTGTTCTGATGAGCAAGCGGCGGGCGGAGCTGGAAGTCAGTGCGGGTGGGATCGTGTTCCGGCGGGTCGACGACGGCGGACCGCGGTTTCTCCTGATCAAGGACTCCTACGACAACTGGGGCTTTCCCAAGGGGCATCTCGAGAACGGCGAGTCGCCCGCCGAAGCGGCCATTCGAGAAACGGCGGAGGAGACCGGCCTCGAGCGGCTGGTGCTGCAGGGCCCGATCCGGGTCATCGACTGGCACTTCCGGTTCCGCGGCCGTCACATCCACAAGTACTGCCACTTCTTTCTGTTCGAGAGCCCCGACGGCGAGGCTTCGCCCCAGCGCGATGAAGGCATTACCGAATGCCAGTGGCGTTCCCTCGACGAGGCGCTCGAGACTCTGAGCTACGACAATGCCCGCGGCGTGCTCAAGCGCGCGGGTGAAATGGTCCGCACCCTGGTGGCGGTCGGGGCGGGGCGGTCCCGGCCGGCGGTGGAGCGCCGGACGGAGGGCTGACGTGGCCGCCATCGCCGCGCTGCTGGACAGTCGTGCCGCGCTGCTGGCGCTCCGGCGCACCTTGCCGAAGAGCGGGCCCGGCGTGGTCACCTGCCGCTCGCCGGCCGCGCTCCGGCGGGTGATCGAGCGGCGGCTGGTGGACGCGATCGTCCTGTGTCCCAACGCGGCATTCCTGCCCGAGCTCGAACAGCTGCGGCGCGAGCTGCCGGCCATTCCGGTGGTCGCCTATGCGCCGTTCCGTCCCGATGACGGCGAGCTGCTGCTCGCCTGCCGCCGGCACACGGTGGCCACCGTGGTGGTGGAAGGGGTGGATGACCCCATCGTGGGCGACCTGGTGATGCGGAGCTCGGTCACGGCCGAGCGCCGCGCCGCGTTGGCCGACGCCCCGCGCATGCTGCGCCTCACCGAGCCGCTCCAGCAGCAGGCGTGGGCCGTGCTGGTGGGTGAGGTGGAGCGGCCCGTCCGCACGACCACCCTGGCCAAGCTGCTGAAAGTGAGCCGCGAGCACCTGAGCCGGCAGTTCGGCGCCGGCGGCGCGCCCAACCTCAAACGGGTGATCGATCTCACCCGCGTCGCCTGCGCCGCGCAGTTGCTGGCCAATCCCGGGGTCACCATTCCTACCGTGGTCCGAATCCTCCACTTCGCCTCCTCCAGCCACCTGAGCAGCACCTCGCGCCGGATCGCGGACGTCTCAACCCGTGGGCTGGGGGCGCTTGGTCCACGGGGCGTGCTGCAGGCGTTCGTCAAAGGCAACACCCGCAGCCGCCGATGACCCGCGCACCCCGGTGGACTTGCTCGATCGTTCGAGGCACGTACCTGCGCCGCACGGTAACGCTGCTGCTCGGGCTCCAGTCGCTGGCGGGCGGCCTCCGAGCCCAGGACGGCCATGGGCCCGACGGTCCGCCGCCGGAGCGCCTGGGGCAGGTCAACTTCCCCGACGACTGTCGGCCAGCCGTTCACGCGCGGTTCGAGCGTGCGGTGGCATTGCTTCATTCGTTCTGGTACGAGGAGGCCGCGCGGACCTTCGGGGCGGTAGCGCAGGCGGATTCGACCTGCGCGCTGGCGGAGTGGGGGATGGCCATGAGTACGCTCCACCCGCTGTGGACTCCCCCCACCCTCGAGCAGCACAGGGCCGCGAGGGCACACGCGGAGCGCGCGGTGTCGCTCAGCCGGCCGGGTACTCGCCCGCGCGACTACGCCGAGGCGATCGCCGCCTACTATCGCGGCGACGGGGTGGCCGACCGCACCCGCCTGGCGGTCTATGAACGCGCGATGGCGGGCGTTGCGCGACGGTGGCCGGCGGACGAGGAAGCCCGGATCTTCCACGCCCTGGCCCTCATCGCGCTGGGGCAGCTCGACGCAGGCGACACGACCTACGCGCGGCAGCGGGAGGCCGCCCGTGTCTTGGAGCCGTTGTTCCGGCGCCATCCCGATCACCCCGGGCTGGCGCACTATCTCATCCATGCCTACGACTCGCCCGCTCTGGCGCAGGTGGGGGTACGCGCGGCGGATCGCTACGCGGCCATCGCGCCGTCCGTGCCCCATGCGCAGCACATGCCGTCCCACATCTACACGCGCGTCGGCGCCTGGAACAAGGCGATCGCCTCCAACCTCCGCTCGGAGAATGCCGCGCGCCGCTTCGAGGTCAGCCGCCTCGCCGGAGCGCTGTGGGATCAGGATGCACACGCGCTCGACTACCTGGCGTACGCCTACCTCCAGCTTGGCCGGGCCGCGGAGGCGGGTGAAATCGTCGATCGGGTGGCGCAGGTCCAGACCACCTTCCCTCCGAGCTCACTCATCACCGACTACGCGCTGGCGGCCATCCCGGCGCGACTGGCACTGGAGCGGGACGACTGGCAGGCGGCGACCGTACTCCCGATCCGCTCGGCGGACGCGTGGCGAGGCACGGAAGGGATTACCCACTTCGCCCGCGCGCTCGGCGCCGCCCGGCTGGGCAACTTGGTGGCCGCGCGGGCCGAAGTGGATACCCTGGGAGCACTCGAGAAGAGCCTGGCCGCGATCGGCGGTGTGCAGGCGTACTGGTCGACCCAGGTGCGGGTACAGCGGCTCGCGGCCGGCGGGTGGGTCGACCTGGTGGCCGGCGACACCGCTGCCGCCCTGCGCGGAGCGTCCATGGCGGCCGATCTGGAGGATGGGCTGGAGAAGCACCCGGTGACGCCTGGCCCGGTGCTGCCCGCCCGGGAGCTCTACGGTGATCTGCTGGCCGCCGTGGGCCGCCCAGCCGAGGCCATCACCGCCTATCAGCGCACCTTGGCCCGGCAGCCCGGACGGGCCCGGGCGGCCGCCGCTTTGGCGCGGGTGAAGCAGGCGGTCGCCCGTGACCGGTGACTCCCTAAGGCGGCCGGTGTAGTTTGGGACGCGGTACAGCCCAACCCTTGTCCGTGCCCGTATTGTGATTATTTTCACAAGCTGTTCAGGGCACCCCCATACCTTCTTAGTCAGGCTGCTCACCACATGGCCACCGATTCCATTCTTCGTCCCGGCGAGCTGAAGGACATCCTCCTCCGCGAAATCGCCGCCGCCGACCTGTCCACGGCCGACGTGTCCGAAGTCGGCACGGTGCTCGAGGTGCGCGACGGCATCGCCCGTATTTACGGCCTCAAGTCGGCGGTGTCGAGCGAGATGCTCGAGTTCACCTCGCAGGAGACCGGCGAGACGGTGACGGGGCTGGTGCTCAACCTCGAGGAAGACAATGTCGGCGCCGCCGTGCTGGGCGACTACCTCAAGCTCAAGGAAGGCGACGAGGTCCGCCGTACCGGCCGTCTGCTCGAAGTGCCGGTGGGCCCGGCCATGCTGGGGCGGGTGGTGGACGCACTGGGCCGGCCGGTGGACGGGCGGGGCAATATCCAGAGCTCCAGCACCCGACCGGTCGAGATGGTGGCGCCGGGCATCATCGTGCGGCAGCCGGTGAAGGAGCCGCTCCAGACCGGGATCAAGGCCATCGACGCGATGATCCCGATCGGCCGGGGCCAGCGCGAGCTCATCATCGGCGACCGCGGCACCGGCAAGACCGCCATCGCGATCGACACCATCCTGAATCAGAAAGGCACCGGCGTCATCTGCGTGTATGTGGCCATCGGCCAGAAGCGCTCGACGGTGGCCACGGTGGTCGAGCGGCTCAAGCAGGCCGGCGCCATGGAGTACACCATCGTCGTGATCGCCTCCGCCTCGGAGCCGGCGCCGCTCCAGTACATCGCGCCCTACTCCGGCTGCGCCCTCGCCGAGTACTTCATGTACGAGGAAGGGAAGGCGACCCTGTGCGTGTACGACGACCTGTCCAAGCAGGCCGCGGCCTACCGGCAGATGTCGCTCATCCTGCGCCGGCCTCCGGGCCGCGAAGCCTATCCGGGCGACGTGTTCTACCTGCACAGCCGCCTGCTCGAGCGCGCCGCCAAGATCAACGAGAACTGGGAGATGGCCAAACTCGACCCGCGCATCAAGAAGCCGGGCGGTTCGCTCACGGCGCTCCCCATCATCGAGACCCAGGCGGGTGACGTGTCGGCCTACATCCCGACCAACGTCATCTCGATTACCGACGGTCAGATCTTCCTCACCACCGACCTGTTCTACTCCAACGTCCGCCCCGCGGTGGACGCGGGCATCAGCGTCAGCCGCGTGGGCGGCAACGCGCAGATCAAGGCGATGAAGCAGGTGGCCGGCCCGCTCCGCCTGTCGCTGGCGCAGTACCGGGAGCTCGAAGCGTTCTCCCAGTTCGGCTCGGACCTCGACGCGGCCACCCAGCGGCAGCTTGCCCGCGGCGCCCGGCTGGTCGAGGTGCTGAAGCAACCGCAGTACCAGCCGGTGCCGGTCGAGAAGCAGGTGGCCATCATCTACGCGGTCACCAACGGCTACCTCGACGACGTGCAGGTGCCCCACATTCGGCAGTGGCAGCGCGATTTCCTCGACTATCTCGAGGCGCAGCACTCGGCCGTGCTCAACGACCTGCGCACCAAGAAGGCGCTGGACGACGATCTGACCAACCGGCTCAAGGCCGCGATCACGGCCTTCAGGCCGCTGTTCGTGGCGGACTGATGGCCAAGGGCCGGCAGCTCAAGGGGCGGATCCGTTCCGTCCAGAACACCCGCAAGATCACCAAGACGATGGAGCTGGTGGCCACGTCGAAGCTCAAGCGGGCCCAGGACCGGGTCATCGCTGCCCGGCCCTACGCGGACGCGCTGCGCGAGGTGATCGCCGATCTCTACACGGCCGAGCTGGCCGAGCGGTTCCCGCTGCTCCGTCGACCGGCGCCGCCGGCCAAGGGCGGGCCCAACCGCGCCGCGCTCATTCTGCTCACCTCGAACCGCGGGCTGGCCGGCGGCTTCAACGCCAATTTGATCAAGGAAGCCCGTCGCCGGATCGAGCAGCTGGAGAGCGGGGGGTACACCGTCGAGCTGCACGCGATCGGCAAGAAGGGCATCGGCTTCTTCCGGTACCTGGGTCGCAAGTTCGCAGCCGAGCGGCAGGACGTCGGCGACCGTCCCACTGCCGATCATGCGGCCGAAATCGTCGCGCCGCTCATCGACTCCTACGCCAAGGGCGAGCTGGCGAGCGTGGATCTGGTCCAGGCCCGGTTCATCAGCCCGCTCCAGACGCCGCCCGCGGCCGTGCGGATCCTGCCGGTGGAGGCCCCGGCCGCCACGTCGGCGGCGCACGACTACATCCTGGCCCCCAACGCCGAAGCGATCCTCGAGCAGCTGCTGCCGCTCTACGTGCGGAACGCGGTGTATCGCGGCCTGGTCGAGACGGTGGCGGCCGAGCATGGCGCGCGCCGCACGGCGATGAAGAACGCCACCGATAACGCGGGCGAAATCCTCGAGATCCTCAAGCGGACCTACAACCGGCAGCGGCAGGCGCAGATCACGCAGGAGATCGCGGAGATCGTGGGCGGGGCGGCGGCGTTGCAGGGGTAACCCTCATCCCGAGCGCAGCGAGGGACCTTCTCTCCCGCGCTCGAACCATTTCCGGGCGAGGTCCCTCGCTGCGCTCGGGAAGAGGAATAGGACACACACCCACAAAACACGAGAACAGA
>Ga0308176_10002149_pt1 | contig 12339 bp, 13 predicted proteins | sample PhyCR2_3_FD_203890 | JGI IMG/M metagenome (GOLD analysis project Ga0308176, IMG submission 203890) | Soil microbial communities from UC Gill Tract Community Farm, Albany, California, United States - DLSLS.C.R2 | ecosystem: Environmental > Terrestrial > Soil > Agricultural land | place: USA... | reverse complement strand
TCCAGTGGTGCGCCGGGGCGCCGGGCGTCGTCTCAGCCGCGCGTGACTATCTCGACGAGGAGCTCTTGCTCGCCGGTGCCGAGCTTGTCTGGCGAGCAGGCGCACCGGGCGAGGAGAAGGGGCACGGGATCTGCCACGGCACGTCGGGCAACGGCTTCGCGCTGCTCGCCGCGTTCGAGGGGACGCAGGACGAGGTCTGGCTCGAACGCGCGCGCCGCTTCGCGATGCACGCCCTGGCGCAGGCCGAGCGCATGCCCGACCGCTACTCGCTCTTCACCGGAGGGGCCGGAACCGCGCTCTTCGCCGCGGCTTGCCTCGAGGGCGACGCCCGCTACCCGGTGCTCGAGCGCAACCGGCCAGCGGCTTGAAGCGGACCACGTACGATCGCCCGATGGACGAACGCCTCGAGCGCTATGCGGAGCTCGTCGTCCGGGTCGGCGCCAACGTCCAGCCCGGTCAGGAGGTCTTCCTGCTCCCCAAGGTCGAGCACCACGAGCTCGCTCGGGCGCTCGCGCGCCAGGCCTACCGTGCGGGCGCCTCCTACGTCCACGTCCGCTACCAGGACTCGCACGTTCTGAAGGCGATGATCGGGCTCGGGCCGGACGAGGCGCTCACGCACTCACCCGAGTGGCTGAAGTCCTTTTTCGGCTCGATGAGCGGCAACGCGATGATCGCGACGACGGGCGATCCCGAGCCGGAGCTGCTCGCCGACCTCGACGGCGAGCGCGTGGGTCGGGCGGTCCCGCAGGAGATCGTGCAGATCCGGATGGAGCAGCTTCGTGAGAACAACGTCAACTGGTGCGGAGTGGGCGCTCCGAGCGAGGGCTGGGCAACGCAGGTCTTCGGCGAGCCGGACGTCGAGCAGCTGTGGGAGAAAGTCGCGTTCTGCATGCGCCTCGACGAGCCGGACCCCGTCGCGGCCTGGCGCGATCACATCGCCCGTCTCAAGGCACGGGAGGCGGCGCTGAACGACCTCCATGTCGACGCTCTCCGCTACCGCGGTCCCGGCACCGACCTCACCGTCGGGCTGCTGCCGAACGTGCGCTGGCTCGGCGGCGGCAGCGACAGCTCGACCGGGATCACCTACGTCGCGAACATGCCGACCGAGGAGGTCTTCACCTCGCCCGACGCGGCGCGCACCGAAGGGACGATCCGCGCCACGCTGCCGCTTCCTCTCTCCGGCCAGATCGTGCGCGGCCTCGAGTTGACGTTCGAGGGCGGACGAGCAGTCCGGGTCGAGGCGGAGACGGGCGCGGAGCTCGTGCGCAGCCACCTCGCGACGATCGAGAACGCCGACCGGCTGGGCGAGGTCGCGCTCGTCACCGGCGAGTCGCGCGTCGGCCAGACCGGGACGGTCTTCTACGACGCGCTCTTCGACGAGAACGCGACCTGCCACATCGCGTACGGCGCGGGGTTCCCGTTCCTCGCCGACGGCGATCCCGGCGACGGCCTGAACGTCGCCAACACGCACGTCGACTTCATGGTCGGCGGGCCCGAGCTCGAGGTGGACGCAGTGCTCGCCGACGGAACGGCCGTTCCGCTGATCCGGAACGAGGAGTGGCAGCTCGCGTGAGCGACCGGCTCGAGCGCTACGCGGAACTGGCCGTTCGGGTCGGCGCGAACGTCCAGCCCGGACAGGAGGTGTTCGTCCACGGGCTCGTCGAGCACGCCGAGCTCGTGCGCGCGCTCACGCGGCAGTCGTATCGGGCAGGCGCGTCCTTCGTCAACGTCGGCTACGAGGACCAGCACATCCGGCGCGCGATGATCGAGTTCGGGCCGGACGAAGCGCTCACGTACACGCCCGAATGGCTGAAGACGACGGCGAAGTCGACCGCGGGCAACGCGCAGCTCGGGACGACGGGGAACCCCGAGCCGGAGCTGCTCGCCGACCTCGACGGCGAGCGCGTGGGCCGCGCGGTCCCGCTCGAAGCGGTCGAGATCTACCGAGGCCTTCACCGCAAGAGCTCCATCAACTGGTGCGGCGTCGGCGCGGTGACGGAGGGTTGGGCCCGGCAGGTGCTGGGCGAGCCGGACGTCGAGCAGCTGTGGGAGAAGATCGCGTTCTGCATGCGCCTCGACGAGCCCGATCCCGTGGCCGCATGGCGCGCGCACCTCGACCGTCTCGATGCGCGGGCGGGCGCGCTCACAGCCCTCCAGCCGGACGCGATCCGCTATCGCGGCCCGGGCACCGACCTCACGGTCGGGCTGTTGCCCACAGCGCGCTGGGGCAGCGCGCGCTTTCGCACTGCGTCCGGGATCGAGTACGTCGCCAACATGCCGACCGAGGAGATCTTCACCACCCCCGACCCGAGCCGGGCGGAGGGGACGATTCGCTCGAGCATGCCGCTCAGCCTCGGCGGTCAGCTCATCCGTGGCCTCGAATTCGGCTTCGAGGACGGCCGGATCGTGCAGGTCGACGCGGAGACGGGCGCCGACGTCGTCCGCGGCCACCTCGCGAACATCGAGAACGCCGACCGGCTCGGCGAGCTCGCGCTCGTCACGAAGGAGTCGCGTGTCGGCCAGACGGGCACCCTCTTCTACAGCACGCTGTTCGACGAGAACGCCACCTGCCATATCGCCTACGGATTCGGCGTCCCGAATGCGTTCGACGGAGAGCCCGACGAGCGAATGAACTCCTCGAGGATCCACGTCGACTTCATGGTCGGCGGGCCGGAGCTCGCGGTGGACGCGGTGCTGGCCGACGGAACCGAGCTCCCGCTCATCCGCGACGAGGAGTGGCAGCTCGCCGCGTAGCTGGGCGCAATTGTTGGGCGAGCCCGACGCGGCGCCCGAGTCGGTGGAGGAGGGCGGTCGCTTCCTCTCGCGTCTGCGCGACTCGCTCTCGAAGTCGCGCCGCGCGCTCACCGGCGAACTCGTGGCGGCGACTTCGTTCGACCCCGGCGACGACGCGGACTGGGAGCGGCTCGAGGAGGCGCTCATCGCCGGCGACGTCGGCGTTCGCGCCACTGCCGAGCTGGTGCGGCGGCTCGAGGCCCGCGGCGAGCTGCCGGATCTCAACCAGGCGCTCGCCGAGGAGGTGACCGAGCTCTTCGGAGAGGCGCCGGTCCTCGACGTCGCTCACGAGCCGACGGTGATCCTCGTCGTCGGCGTCAACGGCACCGGGAAGACGACCACGATCGGCAAGCTCTCGGCACGGCTCGCGGAGCATGGCCGCTCGGTCGTCGTGGCCGCAGCCGACACGTACCGGGCGGCGGCGGAGGAGCAGCTCGAGATCTGGGCGGAGCGGGCCGGAGCGGACTTCGTCGGCTCCGAGCGCGGCGCCGACCCCGCCGCGGTCGCGTACGACGCCGTGGAGGCCGCCTTGGCACGGGGCCGCGACGTCGTCGTCGTCGACACGGCGGGCCGCCTCCACACGCAGACGAACCTGATGGAGGAGCTCGCGAAGGTGAGGCGCGTCATCGGCGGCCGCCTGGAGGGAGCCCCGCACGAGACCCTGCTCGTCGTGGACGCGACGACGGGTCAGAACGGCGTTCAGCAGGCACGGCTGTTCGGTGACGCGGTCGACGTCACGGGGGTCGTGCTGACGAAGCTCGACGGCTCCGCCAAGGGCGGGGTCGCGATCCCGATCGCCTACGAGCTCGGCCTTCCGGTCAAGCTCGTGGGCGTCGGTGAGACCCTCGAGGATCTTCAGCCGTTCGACCCGCGCGACTACGCCCGCGCGCTCGTCGCCGGCTAGCCCGCAGAGGCTCGGCTACTCAGAGACGATGATGACGGTGTAGCTATGGATCGGGTTTCGGCAGTCGATCTCGATCCTCTCGACAACGTAGGTCCCCGGCTGCCCACCGTTCTTCTTCGCGTCTTCCCAGGCGTTCTCGAGCGCTGCATCCAATCCATCTTGTTTGCTCGCGTGACCCGTTCCGTGCACGTGGTTAGCCAATGCGCACCTCCTTTCGGGCGCGAGCCTACTCCTCCGCGAACGCTCTGCCTAGGTGAGTATCGCCGCCCGTCCAGCGCCGGCGATGTTCCCCTTGCGCTGGTAGACCGCCTGCGCCTGGGCGGCGACGCTTCCGGCTTGCGGCGATCCGGATTCGCGGAGGACGCGCGCGAGCGCGAGCTGCGCGGTTGCCTGCAGGTCGAGGAAATCGGTCGGCGCGGCCAGGTCGACCGCCTGGCGTGCGAGTCGCTCGGCCTCGGCCGCAGAGCCTCGGTGCGCGTGGATCTGCGCGCGCGCGACACGCCACATCACCTCTGTGACGATGTCGTCCTCCCAGGAGTGTGACTCCGCGTAGGACGCAAGGGCATCCGCGTCCCCGAGGTTGCCCTTCTCGACGAGCACCCCTGCCAGATAGGCGGCGAGCATCGGCCGGAGGTGCACGTCTCCGATCTCCACGAGTAGGTCGTATCCGGTCCGCAGCTCGCGCTCGGCAGCGTCGGCGTCTCCGGCCAGCAGCTCGATCGTGGAGGCGTCGATGGCCCGGATTGCCTGTTGGTGCGGCATTCCGAGCTCCTCCCAGAACGCCTGTGCCCGCGCCCACTGAGCGCGTGCTTCACCGAACTCGCCGCGCATGGCCAGTAGCACCGCGAGTGAGCTGAGGATCGATGCGGTGAGCAGCCGATCGCCTTCGCTCTCGCTCAGGAAGAGATGGGCCCTGTCGATCGCGGGGTCGACCGGCGTCGGCCCGAGCTGGATCGCCTGCATGAGCGCCGCCGCGGCTCGTGCCGCTTCGCGGGTGTCCCCCGCACGCCGGGCGTGCTCGAGCGCGTGTTCGAGCGCGGCCGCGCGCTCGCCCCAGCGGCACGCATTGACGGGCGGCTCGCTGAGCAGGTGCCACGCCTTCGCCACCCCGGCGTCGTCGCCGAGCGCCTCGAGAGCCGGGATCGCCTCCTTGGCGATGCGCGTGACCTCCTCCCCCGGCGTTTCCGCGTTGGTGAAGATCCGAAAGAACTCGCGCTCGATCAGCGTGCGCAGCTCGAGCTGGCGATTGGCCTCTGCGCGGGCAAGTTCGAGGGCTTCCTCGAGTGCGCCCTCCGCGGCCGCAAACGAGCCGGACCGCATGAGGGCGATCGCGAGTTCGAGGAGGGCGAATCCTCGTGCGTCGCTCGTCCGTGGCAACAGTGCGACCCCGCGCTCGATTAGGTTGACCGCGGCCGGCACGTCGTCACGCGTCAGGGCGTGCCGACCGGCGGTGGTGAGCAGCTGGCCTCCTCGCTCGCCCAGCGAGCGTGCACGGTCATCGAGCGATCCGAGCTCGTCTCGATAGAGGTACGCCTGCTCGAGGTGGTAGCCCTCGAACTCGTCCTGAGTGTCGTGGAGTTTCAGCCAGGCGGCGAAACGCTCGTGAAGGTCGGCGCGCGTCCGCTTCGGGATCCCGGCGTAAGCCGCATCCCGGATCAGCGCGTGCCGGAAGCGGAAGCCGTCCTGACCGGGGATGCTGGAGGCGGCCGGCTCGACGAGCTCCCGGCGCACGAGTCCGAGCAGCCTCGCCCCGAGGGTCTCGTCCCCGCCGTCGAGGGCGGCCACGGCTCCGGGCCAGAACTCCTTTCCCACCACCGCTGCCCGCTGGAGCACATCTCGCTCGACCGGATCGAGGCGGTCGAGCCGCGCGGCGAGGAGGGCCTGGATCGTCGGCGGCAGGCTGACGAGCTCGACGGCGTCGCGAGCTTCGTCGGCAAGCATCGCGACGAGCTGCTCGGCGTAGAGCGGATTCCCCTGCGCAACCTCCGTGACGCGCCTGCGGAGCTCCGTGGAGAGGATGCCACCGGCGTCGAGCGCGTCGAGAAGCTGGGTCGCTTCGCCGTGCGAGAGCGGTTCGAGGCGCACGTGCACGCCCTGCCACTGAGGCCGCTCCTCAAGCAGCTCGGGACGCGCGACGCAGAGGAGGAGGATCGGGGCGTCGCGCGTCCAGCGGCTCACGTGCTCGACGAGGTCGAGCAGCGTCGGCTCGGCCCAGTGGACGTCCTCCAGGACGACGACGAGCGGCCGTTCCCGCGCAATGAGCTCGAAGAGCCGCCGGACTGCCCAGAACAGCTCCTCAGGAGGAGCGGTTCCGCGGCCGCCGAGCACGTGGAGACGCTCGAGCACGAGATTGGCGTCGCCGTCGTCGCCCATCGCTTCCGCCATGCCCTGTTCGCCACCGAGACGCTGGATGAGCTCCGTCAGCGGCCAGAAGGTGATCCCGTCGCCGTAGGCAATGCACCGACCCGAGGCGACTGTCGCGTACGCGCCGACCTCGGTGACGAGTTCCGACACGAGCCGTGTCTTCCCGACCCCGGCCGTCCCGATCACCGTCACCAGCCGGCACTCTCGACTCTCCGCGCATGCTGTCAGTTCGTCCCTGAGAACGCTGAGCTCACGGCTCCGCCCCACCAGCGGCGTGTCCCATCGGCGGGCGAACGATTCGGCGCCGACGATGGCGCCGCGCACGCGCCATGCCTCGACGGGAACGCGCTTGCCCTTCGCTTCGACCGGCTGCAGGGGCTCGAGTCGCATGGCGTGGCGGACGAGGCGCTCGGTCAACTTGCCAATCAGGATGTCGCCACCACCGGCGGCTTCCTCGAGCCGTTTCGCGGTGTTGACTGCGTCGCCCGTGGCGAGTGTCGCGACGCCTTCTCCGGTCACGACCTCCCCGGTGTTGATGCCGATGCGGATCCGTAGGCTCGGCACGTCTCGTCCGGCGAGGGAGCCGTTCAGCGTTCCGAGTGCGCCTTGCATGTCGAGGGCGGCTCGGACCGCTCGGAGCGCGTCGTCCTCGTGGGCCTGAGGGAGCCCGAAGACCGCCATCACGGCGTCGCCGACGAACTTCTCCACGGTACCGCCGTGACGCTCGACGGCGACCCGCATCTCCTCGTACCACCGCCCCATCAGCTCGCGTAGCAGCTCGGGATCGAGCTGTTCGCCGAGCGCGGTCGAGCCGGCCAGGTCGCAGAAGAGGACGCTGACGGTTTTCCGCGCTGCGGCGGTGGAAACCATGTGCGCAGTGTGACTCCCGAGCTGCGCGGTTTCCAGCCCCGGGCACCTTTCGACCGGCGAGACTCGTTTCTCGCGGGCTAGCTCGAGGTCGCGTAGCCGAGCCTCTGCAGCTCGGCAAGCGCGGAGCCGACCTCGCGAGCGCCCTTTGCAGGGCCCTTGCTGTGTCGGAGGTACGAGATCCCGGCCTGCGCGGTCTTCAGCTTCGCGATCTTCGCGCTCGCCGCGCGCGTTCCGGCGGCGATGTCGTGCAAGCCTTCCGCGAGCTCGGTGTTCGCAGATATGGCGTTCTCCGGCGGTCTCAGCCTCGCCACCTCGTCGCCGATGCGCTGGATCGCCGCGGCGAACTCGTCGACCCTCTGTTTGAGCTCGTCAGGAGTTTTCGCCTGAAGCCCCTTTCCCACGTCTGTCTGCGCCTTGGCCGCCTCCGTCTTGACCTTCGCTATCGCAGCGCGGTATGCGGCCGGGGACAACTGGGTAGTCGTGGTGCCCCCGCCGCTTCCTCCGCAGGCGGCGAGCAAGAGAACAGCAAGAGCCGCGATGCAGGCCATTCGTCTGCGCACGGCGGCCAACCTTACCGACCGTCCGGCTACCCTGCGGCCGATGTTCGACACGCTCAGCGAGAAGCTCCAGAGCGCCCTCGGCGACCTCCGCGGGCGCGGCGTCCTCGACGAGGAGGCGATCTCCCGCGCCATGCGCGAGGTTCGCCTCGCTCTGCTCGAGGCAGACGTCAACTTCGGGGTCGTCAAGGAGTTCGTGGCGCACGTACGCGAGCGGGCGCTGGGCGAGGACGTGCGAAAGAGTCTCACGCCGGGCCAGCAGGTCGTGAAGATCGTCCACGAGGAGCTGACCGAGCTCCTCGGCTCCTCCGACTCGCGGCTCGCCTTCTCGCAGCGCCCACCGACGACGATCCTCCTCGCCGGCCTGCAGGGCTCCGGGAAGACGACCGCGGCCGGCAAGCTCGCGCTGCTCCTCTCCAAGGACGGCCGGAAGCCGGCACTCGTCGCCGCGGACCTGCAGCGTCCGGCCGCGATCGACCAGCTCGTCCAGCTCGGCGAGCAGGTGGGCGTGCCGGTCTACGCCGTCGAGCGCAGCGACCCGGTCAAGGCCGTCCACGACGGGATCGAGCGCGCGCGCGCCGAGGAGCGCGACGTCGTGATCCTCGACACGGCAGGTCGTCTCCACGTCGACGAGGAGCTGATGGAGGAGCTCGCCGCCGTCCGGCGCGAGGCGAAGCCGACGAACGTCCTGCTCGTGCTCGACGCGATGACCGGCCAGGAGGCCGTCAGCGTCGCGCAGGCGTTCCAGGAGCGGATCGACTTCGACGGCATCGTCCTCACGAAGCTCGACGGCGACGCGCGCGGCGGCGCAGCGCTGTCGGTGCGCGCGGTCACCGGCCGGCCGATCAAGCTCGCATCGCTCGGCGAGAAGCTCGACGCGCTCGACTGGTTCCACCCCGACCGGATGGCGTCTCGGATCCTCGGCATGGGCGACGTCCTCACGCTGATCGAGCGGGCCGAGGCGGCGATCGAGGACGAGGAGAAGGAAGAGCTCGAGCGCCGCATGATGAAGGGCGAGTTCACGTTCGACGACTTCCTCTCGAGCTACAAGATGATCCGCCGCATGGGACCGCTGCAGGGCGTCCTCAAGATGATCCCGGGCCTCGGAAAGCAGATGGAGGGGCTCGACCAGGTGGACGAGCACCAGCTCAAGCGAGTCGAGGGAATCGTCCTCTCGATGACGCCGCACGAACGGCGCGTCCCGCACGTGATCGACGCGTCGCGCCGCAAGCGGATCGCCGCCGGCTCGGGCACGACCCTCGAGCAGGTCAACCAGCTGCTCGAGGCGCGAAAGCAGATGGCGAAGATGATGAAGATGGTCGGATCGGGCAAGATGCCGCAGATCCCCGGCGTCGGCATGCCGGGCAACGGCCCCGTTCCGACGCAAGGGCCGCCGCGTGCGAGCGCGACGCGCAAGTCGAAGTCCAAACGCAAGAGGAAAGCGAAGAGGTAACCGGATGGCAGTGAAGCTCAGGCTGACGCGGGTCGGCTCGAAGAAAAATCCGATCTATCGCGTCGTCGCCGCCGATTCGCGCTCGCCGCGCGACGGCAAGTTCATCGAGATCGTCGGCCGCTACAACCCGCAGTCGGATCCGTCGCTCATCGACCTCGACGAGGAGAAGGTGCGCGGCTGGCTCGACAAGGGGGCGCTGCCGACCGAGTCGGTGGCGAAGCTCCTCAAGGCTCAGGGAATCCAGTAGGCGTGTCCGAGCTCGTCGCCGAGCTTGCCCGCCGGCTCGTCGACGAGCCCGACGCCGTGCGCGTCGAGGAGATCGAGGAGGACGACGGGACGCTCGTCCTCCGGCTCCACGTGGCCGAGGACGACATCGGCAAGGTGATCGGCCGCCAGGGCCGGCTCGCCCGGGCGCTGCGCACGATCGTCCGCGCCGGCGGTGTCGAGGCGGGCCGCCGGCTCCAGCTCGAGATCGCCGACTAGATATGAGCGTAGGCTCGACGGAGCTCAACAAGGAGCGGAGGCGCCGACATGTGCGGCGCCGGAGCGGATAGATGCCGGTAGCGGCGCTGTACGACATCCACGGCAACCTCGCCGCGCTCGACGCCGTCCTCGCCGAGGTGCCGGACGAGGCGACGATCGTGATCGGCGGCGACATCTGCGCGGGCGGTGAGCAGCCGTCGGAGACGCTCGCGCGGCTGCGCGGCCTCGGCGACCGGGTCGTCTGGGTTCGCGGCAACGCCGACCGCGAGCTGCATCCGGAGGAGGAGGGTCTCGCGCCGCCCGAGTTCCTCGAGCAGGCGCGCTCGCAGCTGAGCGAGGAGGAGATCGAGTTCCTCCACGAGCTGCCGCCGACGCAGCGCATCGGCGACGTCCTCTACTGCCACGCCTCGCCGCGCAACGACCTCGACATCTTCACCGAGCGCACGCCCGAGGAGCGGATCGCCTTCCTGTTCGACGGGCTCGACGTGCCGACGGTCGTCTGCGGCCACTCGCACACGCAGTTCGAGCGCACCGTTGGAGGCGTTCGCGTCGTCAACGCAGGCAGCGTCGGCATGCCGTACGAGGAGGAGCGCGGCGCGTACTGGCTGCTCGACCTCGTCCACCGGCGGACGCCGTACGACGGCGCCGAGCTCACGGTCTCCCGCGAAGAGGCCGTTGCAGAGTTCACCGAGCGTGGGCTCTGACCTCGTGCGGGTCGGGCGGGTCGGCAAGCCGCACGGGCTCGACGGCGGCTTCTTCGTCGACGGCCCGAGCGAGCAGAAAGGCGTGTTCGCGGAAGGCGCGACGCTCTTCGCGGCCGGCGAGCAGGCGACCATCGTCGCCTCGCGCCACGGCTCCGGCGGCAGGCCGGTGATCCGCCTCGACCGGCACGTGGAGCGCGGCACCGAGCTCGCCGTCGCACGCGCGACACTCCCGCGCCTCGCGGGCGAGGACGAGTTCTACGTTTTCCAGCTCGTCGGTCTCAGCGTGGAAGAGGAGGATGGTCGGCTGCTCGGGCGGGTGCGGGAGGTACTCGAGTACCCTGGGAACGACGTGCTCGAGCTCGACTCCGGTGCGTCACTTCCCCTCGTCGAGGCGTGCGTCCAGCAGGTGGATCTGGCCGGCGGGCGAATCGTTGTCGCCGCGGGGTTCGCAGACCCGGAATAGTCGCCCTTGCGTATAGACGTCTTCACCCTCGTCCCTCACGCCTATGCGTGGCTCACCGAGCAGCGCCCCGTAGCGACCGTGCTCGGCGGAGAGCTCGAGCTCCGGCTCTTCAACTACCGCGACTCGACGCCGCTGCGCGCAGGGCAGGTCGACGACGAGCCGTACGGCGGCGGAGCGGGGATGGTCCTCCGCGTGGACGTCGTCGCCGCCGCGCTCGAGGCCGCCTACGGCGGCGAGGCGCCCGGCCCGGTGATCGCTCTCACGCCGAAGGGCCGTCCGCTCACCCAGACAGTCGTCGAGGAGCTCGCTGCGCTGCCGGCCCTCACGCTCCTCTCCTCGCGCTTCGAGGGCTTCGACGAGCGAATCGTGGAGCACCTCGCGACGGACGCGCTCTCGGTCGGCCCGTACGTCCTCTCGAACGGCGACCTGCCGGCGATGCTCGTCCTCGACGCGGTTGCGCGGCGGTTGCCCGGGGCGCTCGCCGAGGGCTCCGGAGAGCTCGAGAGCTTCTCCGCGGAGCTCGGCGGGGGGCTCGAGTATCCGCACTACACGCGCCCGTCCGAGTTCCGCGGCTGGCCGGTGCCGGACGTCCTGCTGTCGGGCGACCACGCGCGGGTCGACGCCTGGCGGCGGGAGCAGGTGAGATGAGCGACGACTGGAGCAGGTACCGCTCCGACCTCGGCGACGAGGACGGGCAGGACGACGACGCCGACCTCGGTGGCGAGGAGCCGGGCGGCTGGCCGGCGGACGAGCCCGGCGCAGGCAAGACGCACTGGGCCGACGACGAGTCGGAGGCCGACGGGGAAGCCGAGAGTGGCTGGCCGACCCCCGGCTCAACGTGGCAACGGCCGGGCTACGGCGCGACGCCGCCGCCCTGGCAGCAGTCAGACGAGCCCGGATACGGGAATTACGGCTACCCGCCGCGCAAGGACCTGTTCTCCGACGATGCCGCGGACGAACGGTATTCGGCGCGCCACAGCCGCGATCCGCTCGCCCGCCTCTTCCCGGGCCTGCCGCGCAGCGTCCGGGTCACGCTCGACTGGATCCTCACCATCGCCGGCGCGATCCTGATCGTGCTCGCGCTCAAGCAGTGGGTCGTCAACCCGTACCGCATCCCGTCGTCGTCGATGGAGCCGAACCTCAACTGCGCCAAAGGGCAGGCGAACCCAGGCTGCCTCGGCAACTCGAGCGACCGGGTGCTTGCCTGCCGCATCTGTCTCGATTTCGGCCGCAATCCGTCCCGCGGCGACATCGTCGTCTTCAACACGCCGAGCGAGGCTGCTCTCAAGTGCGGCGAAGGCGGCACGTTCGTCAAGCGGGTGGTCGGTCTTCCCGGCGACACGGTGAAGGAGGACGACCAGGGCTTCATCTTCATCAGGGGCCCCGGGGAGAAGCAGTTCGTGAAGCTGAAGGAGCCGTACATCTCCGCGGCCGACCGGCTGGCCGACTCGTCGCATTTCGGCATAACGAAGCACGTCCCGGAGGGGTCGTACTTCATGATGGGCGACAACCGCTCGCAGTCCTGCGACTCCCGCACGTGGGGGTCGGTGCCCCGGAACAAGCTGATCGGGATCGTGTTCTTCGTCTACTGGCCGCCCGACCGGATCTCCTTCCGGTAGCTCGGAAACGCTGCGCGTTTCCTCGCTGGGCTAAGGAACTGCGCCAACGGGAGAGCGCGGTCTCCCGTTGGCTCCGTGCAGTAGGGCTTCGCTTGGGCTTGCGCGGTGCCGAGCGCTTTGTTCCGTCGC
>Ga0308176_10002148_pt1 | contig 12344 bp, 14 predicted proteins | sample PhyCR2_3_FD_203890 | JGI IMG/M metagenome (GOLD analysis project Ga0308176, IMG submission 203890) | Soil microbial communities from UC Gill Tract Community Farm, Albany, California, United States - DLSLS.C.R2 | ecosystem: Environmental > Terrestrial > Soil > Agricultural land | place: USA... | reverse complement strand
TGCCGATCTGCAGCACACGATCCACTGGTGTAAAGTCTACGCCCAGGTCGAGTGACGACGTCGCCACCACGCAGCGCAGCGTGCCGGCGCGCATCGCGCTCTCCACCCAGTCGCGCGTCTTCCGGTCCAGCGAGCCGTGATGCAGCGCGATCGTTCCCGCCCAGTCGGGCCGCTCGGCGAGGATCGCCTGATACCAGATCTCCGTCTGCGACCGCGTGTTCGTGAACACGATCGTGCTTCGCGCGCCCTCGATCGCTGCCACGACCTGCGGCACGAGCTGCGTCCCCAGATGCCCCGCCCACGGAAACCGCTCGACGACCGGCGGGATCAGTGCGTCCACGACGGTCGGCTTCGATTCGGCGCCGCGCACGATCGGCCCATGCTTCGCCGCCGGCCCCAACCCCAATAGCGAGAGCCGTGCATCAGACAAGCCGCCGATCGTCGCCGAGAGTCCCCAGATGCGCGCCCGCGGCGCGAGCGTGCGGATGCGCGCGAGCGCGAGCTCGGTCTGCACGCCGCGCTTCGTCCCCAGCAGCTCGTGCCATTCGTCGACGATCACGGCGCGCAGGTCGCCGAACAGGTCGGCGACGTCGGCGCGTGTGAGCAGCAGCGTGAAGCTCTCCGGCGTCGTCACCAGCGCGGTCGGAAGCTTCCTGCTCTGCCGCGCGCGGACGGTGGCGCTGGTATCTCCCGTCCGCGACTCGAGCGACCACGGGATGCCGAGGTCGTGCACCGGCGCAGCGAGCGACTCGAGCGTGTCGGCGGCGAGCGCGCGCAGGGGCGTGATCCAGAGCACGCGCAGCGGTGCCGTCGCCGCGCGGCGCGTCCCGCCCGTGCGCCGCGTCGCCGGCGACGCGCCGCTCATCTCGTCGGTGAGCCATTCGAGCAGCGGCCCCCACCAAGCGGCGAGCGTCTTTCCCGTGCCCGTCGCGGCGTGCACGAGCCCACTCTCGCCGCGCCGATACGCGCGCCACACTTCACGCTGGAACTCGAGCGGCCTCCACCCCTTCGACGCGAACCACTGTTCTGCTGGCCCGACGTCGCCCGATGCGAGGTCGGCAGATGGGTTGTCGCCCACTTCGACGTCGCTCACACCGGCGCCTCGAGCATTGCGCGCAGCGTATCCATCGTGTCGGCTTCGTCGGCCGTCTTGTCCGTGCGCCACCGCGCGATGCGCGGAAAGCGCACCGCCACTCCGGACTTGTGCCGCGGCGAGCGCTGGATCCCCTCGAAGTGCAGCTCGAACACCTGCACCGGCTCGACCTGCCGCACCGGGCCAAAGCGCTCGACGGTGTGCCGGCGGATCCATGCATCCAGCGTACGTATCTCCGCATCGGTCAGCCCGGAATACGCCTTGGCGAACGGCACAAGCGCGTCACCCTCCTTCAGCGCGAAGGTGTAGTCGGTGTGGAGCAGCGCACGTCGCCCATGGCCGGGCTGCGCGTACACCATCACGGCGTCGACGCTGTACGGCTGCACCTTCCACTTCCACCACGACCCCTTCCGCCGTCCGACGCCGTACTCCGAGTCGAGCCGCTTGAGCATCAGCCCTTCCGCGCGCAGTGTGCGCGCATCGGCGTGCGCGCGGCGTGCGTCGTCCCAGTTGCCGAGCGGTACAACCGGTGACAGCACGAACGCGCAGCTCAGCGCGGCGGCGTCGACGATCCGCGCCAGCTCCGCACGCCGCGCGATGAGCGGCATCGTCCGCACGTCGCGGCCGTTCAGCTCGAGCAGATCGTACGCGACGAGCACGACAGGCACCTCCGCGAGGATCTTCGGCCCGAGCGTCTTGCGCCCAATCCGCCGCTGGAGCTGCGCGAAGGGCAGCGCCGCGCCGTTCTTCCACGGCATGATCTCTCCGTCGATCACGGTGCCGTCGGGAAGATGATCTCCCGCGTCCACGAGCTCGGGATATCGGTCCGTCACGAGCTCGCCGCCCCGCGTCCACACGAACGTCCGTCCGTCGCGCCGGATGAGCTGCGCGCGAATGCCGTCCCACTTCCACTCGGCCTGCCATTCGCGCGCCTCGCCGAGCGACTCGAGCTCCCCCTCGAGCGCGTAGGCGAGGTAGAACGGAAACGGGCGCGACACGTCCGCGTCGCGGCTGTCCGCCGCCACGAGCGCCGCGAAGCTCTCCGCGGTCGGCGTCCAGTGTCCGCCGAGCCGATGCGCGATCACCCCATCGTCGATCCCGCTCGCCTTCGCCAGCGCGCGCGCGACGAGCTGCTCCGACACGCCGACACGGAAGCTCCCCGTGATCAGCTTGTTCCACAGGTAGCGCTCCGTGCCGGCAAGCTCGCGCCACGCCGCGAGCACGGTAACGCGCTGCTCGTCCTCCGTCATCGTCGCCAGTGGGAGTAGCCGCTCCACGACCCACACGTGCAGCGGCAGCGCGTCCACGTCGGTCGCCGTGCGGGAGCTCGGCAGCAGCAGTGCGATCGTCTCCGCCAGATCGCCGACGGCGTGGTGGCATTCGTCGAACAGCCAGTCGGGGACCCGCGCTTCCTCCATCGCCCACGCGGCGATGCGTCGTACTGGTATGAGACGCTTTGGTCGCCCACCAGCAAGGAAATACACCGCCCACGCCGCGTCCGCCGGCTGCGCGCTGGCGAAGTACTCGGCCATCGCCGCGACTTTGGCGTTCGTCGACGTCGTCGAGTCGATCGCCGAGTACAGCCGCGCGAACTGCTTCACGCCAGCGCGCCCTCGTCGGCGACGGCGGGCTGCTCGTCGTTCTCCCCCTCCCAGTGGCTCGCGATGGCGCGGGCGTTCAGTCCGCGCTCCTCGAGGAAGCGGACGACCTGATCGCGATAGCCGTGCGTGACCCAGACGTTCTGCGCGCCGGTGGCCTCGATCGCCGCCAGGAGCGCCGGCCAGTCTACGTGATCGGACAGCACGAATCCGCGATCGAGCGCACGGCGGCGCCGCGCTCCACGCACCTGCATCCACCCACTCGCGAACGCGGTCGACACGTCGCCGAACCGGCGCAGCCACGGGCTCCCCGCCGCCGACGGCGGCGCGACGATCAGACTCCCGGCGAAGCTCGTCCCCTTTGGCAGCGCGGCGACGGGCGTCGTCTCGGCGAGCACGACACCGCTGGCGCGGTAGTCCGCCGTGAGCCGCTCCACCGCGCCGTGGGTGTACACCGGTCCGATATCGGCACCGGCGACCCCGGCGAGGATGCGCTGCGCCTTGCCCAGCGCGTACGCGTACACCAGCGAGGCGCGCCCCTCGCTCGCGTTGCCGCGCCACCACGCGCGCAGGTCGGCGAACGTCTCCTCCTGCGCGCACCACCGGTAGATCGGCAGCCCGAAGGTGGATTCACTGATGAAGGTGTGGCAGCGAACCGGCTCGAACGGCGTGCACGTCGAATCGGGCTCCGTCTTGTAGTCCCCCGAGACGACCCATACTTCGCCGCCGTGCTCCAGCCGTACCTGCGCCGAGCCGAGGATGTGCCCCGCTGGCACGAGCGCGATCGAGACGCCGTTGACCGTGCGCGTCTCGCCGAACTCCACCAGCTCGATCGACGCGTCGTCGCCGAGGCGCGTCCGTAGCACCCGCGCGCCCTCGCGCGCGGCGAGATACGATCTGCTTCCCCACCGCGCGTGATCGCCGTGCGCATGCGTGATCACTGCGCGGTCGACGGGGAGCCACGGATCGATGTAGAGGTCGGCTGCCTCGCAGTAGAGGCCGCGGTCGGTGAGTCGTAGCACGGCAGGCGGGCTGAAGGGCGACTGTCGGACTGAGGAGCAAGAACCATGTCGCCTCGTCCGTCCCCTCAGCCCGCTCCCTCGTGCTAGAGCTTGACGATGTCGACTCGCCGGTTGTTCGCGCGCCCCTCGGGCGTCGTGTTCTTCGTCACGGGCTTCGTGTCACCGTACCCTCTTGCCGTGAGCTGGTCGGCGCTCACCGCGAAATCGTTCGTCAGCGCCGCCTTCACCGCTTCGGCGCGCGCCTGGCTCAGCGTCAGGTTGGACGCCGCCGACCCCACGTTGTCGGTGTGGCCCTGGATCTCGACCTTCAGATCGGAATGCGCCTTCAGCGCCGCCGCGATCGCCTTCAGCGTCGGAGTAGACTCCGGCTTGAGATCGGATTTGCCCGACTCGAACAGGATGCCCTGCGTGGACCAGCGCCCCTTCGCCGAGAGCTCGTCGTAGATGTCCTTGTTGCTCTCGGCGACGCGAATGCGCGTCACGTAGACCGCGTTCTTCTCGTCGTCACGCCCCTGCAGATCGAGGACGAGCGAGTTTCCGCGCTGGAAGCCGGCGTTCGGGATGTTGGCGATGCGCTTCTCGTCGGCGTAGAGCTTGAGCGCCGGCCCGTCGCCGAGGATGCGGAAGCTCGCTGGGTGCCCGACGTAGCGCTCGATGTCGGCGTCCTTCGGGACGATGTTCATCGTCTGCACGCCGCCGCCGTTCACGTACAGACCGTGGTGCCCCCAACCGATCTGGGTGTACTTGTCGTCGCGCATCCCGCCGCCGCCCGTGATCTCGAAGGTGTTGGCACCGACCCCACGCGAGTCGCGGTTGATGACGTCGAGCTCGATCGTGAACTTCGGTGGCAATGCTTCGGGAAGCGGGATCACCAGCTCGCTCGGGCTCGACGCCTTGAGCGCGCGCTGGCCGCCGTCGAGCTCGACGACTTCCATCTGCCCCGTCTTGAAGGTGAGGCGCTTCGGGAAGTTGCCGACCTGATCCTCCGTGAAATCCGTGTAGAAGATCGTCCGCGCGCCCGGCACGAAGTCGTAGTTCGCCCACTCTTTCCGGCTCGTCGGTGCGGTCGACGCGGTCGACGTCGTGCTCGCCTCGGCCGTCCCCGATTGTGAGGACTTGGTCGTGCTGTCCGATTTCCCGTCCATCGATTCGACGACTTTCTTGCCGACCTTCTCGGCTGCCTTCTGCTTGATCCTGTCCTTGAGCGATCCGAATTGGGCTTCGGCCGTCCGAGCCGAGCCGAGTGACAGAGCAAGCGCGAGCCCAGCGGGGATCAGGAGAGAGATACGGAGCTTCGACATCGCACCACCAAACACTGAGAGGGTGAACCAACGACTTGCGTGAGGTAGAACCACTATAAACAGCTGAATACGAAAGCTCGGACAGACTGTCAAGCAGCACGACTGTTGCTTCTATTTGCCTGAGCTCCGTAGCGGCTCTCGAAAGGACGCAACAGATGACAGGAGGCGCAGTGATGTCGTGGAAGCCCGGATTGCCGAGTCACGATGAGAACGAATGGTTCGCGCGCCGCGACGCGGAGTGGCTGAAGGAGCAGCGCGCAAGACTCGACGCCGAGCGCGCGGCGCGAGAGTCGGAGATGCACTGTCCGCGCTGCAAGGCGCAGCTCGGCCATCGTCCGTACAAGGGCGTGTCGCTCGACTACTGCCCCAACTGCCACGGTGTCTGGCTCGACGCCGGCGAGCTCGCCATGCTCGCGCACGAATCGGAGCGCAACCTCCTGCGGATCGCCAAGGAGCTCGACGGAAGCGGGCGGATGGTCTGATCAGACCATCCGCCGACGTCAGGGCGCCTTCGCCAGTAATCGGTCGAGCGCCTCGAAGCTCTGCGCCATCCCCCCTTCCATGCCGGAATGCAGCATCCCGTCGCGCTCTTCCGGAGTGAAGAACAGTGACGTGCCCGTGACGCGCGTACGCCCGTCGCCCAGGTCGGTGAATTCCGCCGTCTCGAGGATCGTGTAGCCGGGCATCCCGTCCCACTCGAAGGTGCGGACGATCCGATCCTGCGGTGTGACCTCGCGGTAGCGTCCCTCGAAGCCGTGCGCTTCCCCGTCGGGCGTGTGCTCCACGTAGCGCCAGTGCCCCCCGCGCACCACTTCCATCTTCTCGATCACGAGCTTGTTGCCGCGTCCCCACCATTGCGCGAGGAGCGCGGGCTCGGTGTAGGCGCGCCACACGCGGTCCCGAGTGGCATCGAAGATTCGTTCGACGCGGATCGTGCGGTCCGTGGGCGTGGTGAGGGTGTGCCGCATCGTGGTCCCGTTGATGGAGGTGGTCATGGCTGCTCTCCCTTGGTCCGCTCGAGGAACTCCCCGAGGCTGTCGAGTTGGGCTTCGAGCATCTGGTGGTAGTTCGCGATCCATGCGGCTTCGGCGGTGAGCCGCCGCGTGCCGAGCGTGCAGGTGCGGACGCGCCCGACCTTCCGCGTGCGCACCAGTCCGGCCTTCTCGAGCAGCTGCACGTGCTTCTTCATGCCGGTGAGGGTCATCCCGAACTGCTCCGCCAGCTCGGTGATCGACGCCTCGCGCCGCCCCAGCCGCTCGAGGATCCCGCGCCGCGTCCCATCGGCCACGGCGGTGAAGACGGAGTCGAGGTCGGTCGGATACTGAACCATATGGTTCAGTATATTCCCCACCTCCCCGCGGCGCAACCCCAGGCACCACCCGCTGCACCACCCGCTGGGGTCGGAGTCCGTGGGGTCGGAGTCGGTGGGGTCGGAGTCGGTGGGGTCGGAGTAAGTGGGGTCGGAGTAACAGGGGTCGGAGTCAGCCGACTCCGACCCCGAGTGCCCACCCCCAGCGAACGCAGCGAGTCACGAGGACCTGCACTGCCCCGCGGGAATGGGGAATGCGCAACGGCCTCGGGACGTAGGAGCGTCCCGAGGCCGTTCGCCGATCACCGATCCCCGTCAATCGCCTACCGCGCCGCGTGCGCATCCGGAGAACTCATGGCAAAATGCGAAGTCTGCGGCAACGACTACGACCTGGCGTTCCAGGTCGTCACTGCCGGCGTCACGCATACGTTCGACAGCTTCGAGTGCGCCATCCACAAGCTCGCGCCCATCTGCGCGCACTGCGGCTGCAGGATCATCGGGCACGGCATTCAGGCGAACGACACCTTCTACTGCTGCGCACACTGCGCGCACATGGAAGGCGCACATGCCGTCGTCGACAACGCGGAGCACGCGAAAACCCGGTGAGTGGGTCGGTTGGTGATTAGGTAGATGGAACGGCCTCGGGAGCAGAAAGCGCCCGGGGCCCGCACTCACACCAGCGGCCGATTCAACTCCGTGCGCCACCCCGCCGGATCCGATCCCGACTCCGGCCCCGCCGCGTAGCTCTCCCACAGGCTGCCGTCGTGCCGCAGTCCCTCGCGCGCGATCCATGCGTCGAATTCGCCCCACCCGGCGCCGAGCCCCTCGAAGCCGCCCCGGTAGTTCGTGCGCGCAATGCGCGCGGCCGGCAGCGTGGAGTTCCTCACGCGGCCCGCGGGCGTGATCGGCGCCGACACCGGCACTCCGACCTCGAAGTCCCACTCCGCCGGGTCGATCCTGAAATGCCGGCTGAACCACGGACCCGATGGCGTCACGCCCTGCGCAGCCAGCGCGCGCATGACCTCGTCGCGCGCCGGTCCCATCTCGCGCTGGATCGCGTCCTTCGGAATCGTGAGATGCACGACCGCGGTCGGCTGCTCGGCCGTCCGGGCGATCGTTGGGGCGTCGATCATGATGTCCTCCTCGACTGCGTTGACGTGAAGCGCATTCATGCCGTCGCGATGGACGCGAGCAGCGCATCGAGCACGTTGAAGCCCATTCCCATTCCTTCCGTCGCCGGCGACTGCAGCACCACGTCGCGCGCCGCCTTCGTGTCATAGCGAAGCGTCGTGACGAGCGTGGTGCGCCCATCGCGCCCCGTGAACTCCACCGTGCCGACCGCCTCGCCGGGATACCACGCCTGATCCCACTTCTCCGTGGATACGAGTCGCTCGCGCGGCACCACGTCCTTGTACTCGCCGCCGAGTGCGAGCTCGGCACCTTCGGGTCCGCTCCACACCCACCGATAGCGCCCCCCTTCGCGGACGTCCATCTCGCACACCACCCACGACCAGCCGGGCATCGCACCCAGCCATCGCTTGACCAGCTCGGGACGGGTGTAGGCATCCCACACGAGCTGGCGCGGCGCATCGAAGCTTCGCGTGATCCGGATCTCGCGGTCGCTCGGCGTCGTGATCTGCAGCGCTCCCTCCGCCTTCGTCGTCATCGGTCGCGTCTCCCTTTTCGTTTCGAGGTGGCGCGTCGCCCGCTCGCGCGCGGCTTCGCGGTTCGCTTCATCTCGTCGAGCAGCAGATCGAGCCGCCCGTACGACTCTTCCCAGAACTGCCGGTAGCGCTCGAGCCACTCGTTCGCCTCGGCGAGGGGCGCCGCTTCGAGCTTTCGCGGACGCCGCTGCGCATCCCGTCCGTGCGTGATCAGGCCCGCGCGCTCGAGCACCTTGAGGTGCTTCGAGATCGCCGCCTGGCTTATCGTGAACGGCTCGGCCAGCTCACGCACCGAGGCTTCGCCCGTCGCGAGCCGCGCGAGGATGGCGCGCCGCGTCGGATCGGCGAGCGCGGCGAATGTCGCGTCGAGCCGCGCCGGGGACAGGTTTCCATAACCGAATAGTTGCATAGCCGGAAGGTTATGGACAGGCCATGTCACCGTCAACCCCCGCTTGCCGGAGGTGCTGACGCCCGTAACTTCGGCCATGGAACCGGCATGCCGCCGGCCTCTGGCCCGATGTCCTCACCTTCCCCCGCGTCGCTCCCCTTCCGCGCCCCACTCGGCGATTATCTCCGCCTCGCCGAGCGGACGCTCGACGCGCTCCGCGCCGGCGACGAGGCCGCGGCGTGGCGGTTCAAGTGGATGCACCCCCGCTTCCGGGGCTCGGGGATCGCCGAAGTCCGCGCCGCGGAGCTCGGCCTGGTGGACGCGAAGCTGCTCGTCGCCCGCGAGTACTTCCTCGAAGATTGGGACGCACTCGCCCGCTTCGCGTCGGACGCCGCCGGCGACGGGCCGGTCGCGCGCTTCGAGACCTCAGTCGAAGCGGTGATCGATGGTGACCGCGCGACACTGGAGCAGATGCTTCGCGCCGATCCGGCGCTCCCGCGCGCGCGATCGGCGCGCGCCCATCACGCGACGTTGCTTCACTACCTCGCCGCTAACGGCGTCGAGAGTCATCGGCAGCGCACGCCACCGAACGCGGTCGAGATCGCGCGTCTCCTCCTCGACGCCGGCGCGGATCCGGACGCACTCGCCGACATGTACGACGAGCGGTGCACCACGCTGGGCATGCTCGTTTCGAGCACGCCGCCGCACGACGCCGGACTCCAGCTCCCCCTCGCCGAGCTGCTCGTCGAGCGCGGCGCGGCACTGGTGGTGCCGGGATCGAGGTGGAATGCCGCCATCCGCTGCGCGCTGACGTTCGGGTTCCTCGATACGGCACGCGCGCTCGCCGCTCGCGCGGGCAAGCCGGACGACATCGGTGTGGCGGCCGGTCTGGGCGAGCTCGGGGAGACGGCTCGGTTGCTTCCCACCGCCGACGATGCCGGCCGGCGGGTGGCGCTCACGCTGGCGTGCATGCACGGACACGCGCGCGTCGTGCGTCTGCTGCTCGCCACCGGTGGCGACCCCGATCGCTACGATCCCGAAGGCCACCACGCCCATTCGACGCCCTTGCATCAGGCGGTGTGGGGCAACCATTTGGACGTCGTACGCCTGCTCGTCGAGCATGGCGCGCGGCTCGATCTGCGAGACCGGGTCTACGAGGGTACGCCGCTCGACTGGGCGATCCACGGAGAGCGTAACGAGATCGCCGACTACCTGCGCGAGCGGAGCGGCGCGGCCGCCACCGCGGCGACCTAGCGATTCACTGGAGGACGACGACCATGTGCCGGAACATCAAGACGCTGGCGAACTTCGCGCCGCCGGCGACCGACGACGAAGTGCGCGCCTCGGCGCTGCAGTTCGTGCGCAAGTTGAGCGGCACGAACCGCCCCTCGCGCGCCAATGAAGCGGCGTTCGATCTCGCCGTCGAGGAGATCACCGCCTCGGCGCGGCGGCTCATCGACTCGCTCCAGATCAACGCCCCACCCCGCGACCGCGACGAGGAGAGCCGGAAGGCAAAGGAGCGTTCGAGACGGCGATTTGCATAGGCTGGGGTCAGAGTCGGTGTTCGACGCTGACCCTTGACCCACCGAAGCTCCCTGAAGTCGTTTCGCAGTCCCTCGTTCCTCACACTCCCGCATTCCCGCGTTCCTACATTCCGCACCCCCGCACATGCAGATCCTCATTCAGGTGCTCTGCACGAAGGGCCGCAGCATCCGGCAGGCCATCGCCGACGATCCGCGTATCGAGCGCTACGGGTTGCAGGTGACGAAGGAAACGCAGCCCGGGCGTGCACCGGGGTGGCTCAAGCTGCACGCCGAGGAGATGCGCGGCGCGCTCAACGTGGAGTGGGACGCGCAATCGTCCGTGCTCAGCGCGCGCGTCGTCACGCGAGGCTCGCGAAAGCCAAGCCCGATCGTCGGCGCCTTCGTGAACTACCTGCTCCAGCGCCACGACGGCCGGGTGCAGTCGATCACGACCGCGATCCGTCGATGAGCGGCGGCGCGTGCGCGGCACCAGGGGCCACGGCGATCCCGTCCGCGTGAAGATCGAGTTCGACGCGTCGTAGCGCCGGCCTCGCGGCGCTGACAGATTGGGGAGTCCCCTAGACCCCGACGCTGGGAGCCGGCCCACCTCATGTCATCGCAGCATCTCATCTCGTCGTCGCTGCACCGCATCACGGTGCGGCGGTGGTGGATCATCGTGGTCGCCCTCATCGTGGTCGTGCTGGGCTACCTTACCTTCGTGTTCGCGCGGATGCCCGCCGCCACCGCGGCGCTCTGGACGGAATGGCTCCAGAACGCCGTCAACGTCATCCGGCTGCTCGAGGTCGCCGCGCTCGCCTTCGGCGCCTATCAGTTCTGGGTCAATCGCAACGAGTTGCGCGCCGCGGAGGCGGAAGCGGCACGCCGCGCGCGGAAGGACGCCAACTACCAGGCGTGGCAGGTGATCAACAGCGCGCAGGGCAAGGGCGGTTCGGGCGGGCGCGTGGATGCACTCGCCGACCTCGTACGCAACGACGTCTCCCTCGCCGGCATCAACCTCGATGGCGCCTGGCTGGAGTCGATCGATCTGCGGCTCGCCACGTTGCCGATGGCGAGCTTCGAGAAGACCAATCTCCAGGGCGCGCGCTTCGATGGTGCGCGACTAGACGGAGCGTGCTTCCGCGGCGCGAACCTTTCCGCGGCCTCGCTCGCGAACGCCAGCCTGCGCGGCGCCGATCTCACGGGCGCGCGGCTCTCGGCCGTCAATCTCGCCGGCGCCGATCTCTTCGATGTCCTCGGCTGGCGTGAGATCGCGAGCATCGCGCACGCGAATGTGGGCGAGCTGCGCGCCGCACCGCGCGGGTTCATCGAGTGGGCACGGCTCAACGGCGCGGCCGACGGGTCGGGCGAAGGCTCGATGGCCAATCCCGAACAGTCCCGGGAATTTCGCATCCTTTAACTGCGCACACGATTGCGAAGGAACGAGCAGATGAGCAGTCGAGCTTCACGACTTCCTGCGCTGGTGGCGGCGATCCTCCTCACGAGCACGTCGGCGAGGATCTCGGCGCAGACACCGCTCACCGTCGGTTCACCCGACGGCAAGACGCAGGTCAGCGTCGGCGTGGCGGGCGGCGTGCTGCGCTACAGCGTCCGCCACAACGGCGCGAACGTCGTCACGCCGTCGCGGCTCGGCTTCGCCTTCAAGGGCGCGCCACCGCTCGTCGACAGCTTGCGCATCGTTGGCAGCCAGCACGCCACGTACGACTCCACGTGGACGCAGCCGTGGGGCGAGGTCGCGCGCGTCCGCGACCATCACAACGAGCTGCGCGTCGACGTCGCCGAGTCGAAGGCGCCCGCCCGGCGGTTCACCGTCGCCTTTCGCGTGTTCGACGACGGACTCGGCTTCCGCTACGAGCTCCCCGACCAGCCGGCGATCACCGACTACGAGATCTCCGACGAGCTCACCGAGTTCACCCTCGCCGACAACGGCAGCGCGTGGTGGATCGCCTCGAACCGCCCGCGCCTCGATCGGTCGGAGCAGCTGTACTCCGAGGGCCCGGTCAGCACGCTCGACAGCGTGCAGACGCCGCTGACGATGAAATTCTCGAATGGCCTGTACGTGGTGATCCACGAGGCGAACCTCGTCGATTATCCGCGCATGTTCCTCGCCGGCCCGCGCATGGAGAGCCGCACGCTGCGCGCTGCGCTCGCCCCGTGGGCGGACGGCGTGAAGGTGCGCGGCCACACGCCGCTCGTCACCCCGTGGCGCACGATCCAGCTCGCGGATCGCATCGAGGATCTGCAGCCGCAGACGCTGACGCTCAACCTCAATCCGCCGAACAAGCTCGGCACCCCGTCGTGGATCGTCCCGCAGAAGTACGTCGGGATCTGGTGGGGAATGCACCTGAACACGATGACCTGGTCGTCGGGTCCCAAGCACGGCGCGACGACGGCGAACACGCGCAAGTACATCAACTTCGCCGCCGCG
>Ga0308176_10002147_pt1 | contig 12346 bp, 12 predicted proteins | sample PhyCR2_3_FD_203890 | JGI IMG/M metagenome (GOLD analysis project Ga0308176, IMG submission 203890) | Soil microbial communities from UC Gill Tract Community Farm, Albany, California, United States - DLSLS.C.R2 | ecosystem: Environmental > Terrestrial > Soil > Agricultural land | place: USA... | reverse complement strand
TCCGGGACCAGTGTGAGCGGGCGGGGGTGGCGTTTTTCTTTAAGCAGTGGGGTGGGGTGAGGAAGGGGAAGAATGGGAGGGTGTTGGGGGGAAGGACGTATGACGGGTGGCCGGAGGTGGGGTTCTTGCCGGTGGTGGGGGAGGGGGAGAGGAGGAGGGGGATGGAGGACTTGACCGGCACGACGGGATGAGTCGAACGTAATTAGGCTGCAACGTGACCCGCGGGCTTGTAAACAACACGGTGAATCGTTTACGGAAAACGAGAACCAACATGATCAGGAAGGTTGAGTTGAAGTCTTTCAAGGGATTTCGGGACTTCGAAATTACTTTGAATCCATTCACAAATATTGTTGGCCTGCTCTCGTTGCGCATCAGCGGCAGAGCCCTCGGCGGCCATGCGGTCCAGCCGCGGCGGCTTGATCAGCGGCGCGCCGTAACACCCGACGTCGTTGTACCCCTGGTCGTCGGTGAAGATGAGGAGAATGTTCGGCGGCCGGGCGCCGTCCGCGGCCGACACAAGCATCGGGGCGGCGAGGACGGCCATCGTTAGGAGGTGAATTGCCCGGATTCTGAACTCGGCCGAGTTTTTAACCCATCTCGTTTGAACTCCTCGCCGCCGAAGGCATGTCGCCGGTGAGTGCCAATCAATGAGCGCTCGCGCCCAAGCCATCGCCCAAACGGGTCGCTCACCCCGTGGTACAGAGAATCGGGGCGTCGTCACGAGGTCCTCTTTATGTCCGGCATAAAGCTTCTGCTCCCTACACTGATCGCGCTCCTGCCGGCGTTCGCAGCGGCCGGCGAGACCGTCTTGGTGGAGGCCGAGACGTTCGTCCCTTCCTCGCCGGGCTGGCAAGTCGCCAGCGGCCCCGAGACGCGCTCCGCCTCGGGACTCTGCACGCTGCACGGCGCCTCCGGCCGCGGCGACGCCGTCGCGGAGAAGACGGTCACGCTCGCGAGCGAGGGCCATTACCGCATCTGGGTGCGGTACCGCTCGCTCCCCGACGCCCGCGGGCCGTTTCGGGTTACGGCACTGGGCGGCGGCCGGGAACTGGCATCGGCCGTCTTCGATCAGCAGGCCGAGCCCCAGGCGCCGGGGAAGAAGCGGGTCCGGAATAACGACTTCGTCTGGAAGTTCCTCGAGGCCCAGTTGCCCGCCGGCGAAGTCGTCCTGCGCCTCTCCAAACACGAGGGGAAGAATTGCAACGGGCAGGCGCGCCACGTGGACTGCCTGCTCCTCACCACGGACGCCGCGCTCACGCCTGACCATTCCGCCTTCGGAGCGCAGACGTACCTGAGGGTGACGTTCGGCGACGGGTATGAGCGGCCGGTCTACCTGCACCTCTTCGCCGACCATTACCGCGCGCCGTGGTACAAGCATTATTCGATCGGCCGCGGCGGCGTGGTGGCGGCGGTGAGGCCGGAGAAGGGCGACCTGCTCAAGTCCGGCGAGCGGACCCCCTGGTGCAATATCACGCCGATGCTCTACCAGGACACCGGCGCGTTGCTCACGCTCTCCGCCCGCTTCACCTACGCCGAGCCGGCCCCGCACCTGCTCGCGAAGCTGGAATTCGCCACCGCGCCTGACGAGAAGGCGGTAGTCCGCACGATCAACGCCGACTGCCGGCCGGGCGGCATGATGATCGTTGTCCCGCCGGACCTGACCACGCCGGAGAACCTTTCGCGCTTCAAGACCGACCGCGAGATGGCGGAGGAGACCGGCAAGCGCGCCGACGCGTTCGACTGGCCAAACTTCGGGAAGCCGCCGCAGGTCTTTCCGTTTCTCGTGCGCGCAAACCTGGACCGCGCCGTGGACGCCGCCGTGAACGCCCGCGAGCGGAAGACCCTGGGATACTTCGGCTTCACGCCCGACGAGGGGCGGCATTTCCACGCGGGGATCTGGTTCGCCAGGGACGGCTCCTACAGCAACCCGGACCTGGACCGCATGCGGGCCGAGGCCGCCAAAGACGCCGCGGCGTTTCGGCAGGAGGGGCGCTCGCTCAAGGACGTCCTCTACGTCAGCCTTACCGACGAGCCCAAGGGCCAAACTACCGCGATTCTGGCAAAAGACCGCGCCAGCGCCGAGGCATTCCGGCAATGGCTCAAGGGCATGGGGCTGACGCCCGCCGACCTCCTCGTGACGGATTGGGACGCCGTGCGGCCGGTCACGGAAGCCCAGGCGAAGCAATTCCCCGCTCTGCACTACTACACGCAGCGGTTCCGCACCCGTGCGCTGGGCGAGTTCATGGCGACGCAGCGGCGTGTGCTGGAGGGCGCCTACGGTGGTCCGCTGAAGGCGCTGGCGAACTTCAGCGACGGCGCCATATACAACGCCAACTTCTACGCCCAGGGTGTGGACTACTTCGAGCTGCTGGAAAACCAGGGCCAGAACGCCATCTGGGGCGAGGACTGGGCCAACGCCGCTTCCACGTACCAGTGCGCGGCATTCAACGTCGAGCTGATGCGCGCGGCGGCCCGGCGGCACGGGCAAACCATCGGGCATTTTCTCATCTCGTACGCCGGCCGGACGCCGTGGGACGCGAAGCTCAAGGCGGTGGGTGAGGTGGCCCGCGGGGTGAAGATCCTGGAGAGCTTCCACTACGGGCCGGTGTGGTCCAGCCACGAAGGCGGCCCGGCGTGGAAGAGCACCGCTTGGGCCGCCAAACCCGAGATGTGGCGGGCGGAGGCGGAGCTCGTGCGGGAGATCGGGGCGGCCGAGGATTTGCTGGTGCCGGCGATGCCCGCGCCGGCGGAGGTGGCGATCCTGTACAGCTCCTCGTCCGACGCCTGGACCGCGGGGGGGAATCTCGCGTACGGGTTTGACCGGATGCACACCTGGCTGGCGCTCGCTCACGGGCAGGTGCCGGCGGACATCGTATCGGAGGCCGACGTCGCGGACGGGCACCTGGCGGACTACAAGGTGTGCTACCTGTCCGGGCCGAACCTCACGCGTGCGGCGGCGGCGAAGCTGGCCGATTGGGTCCGCGGCGGCGGGACGCTGTGGCTGACGGCGGGGGCGGCGGCGCGGGACGAGTACGACCGGCCACTGAAGGCGCTGAACGATTTGATGCCCGCGAGCCGATCCGCTGCGGCGGACCTCCAGCCGCACCACGGTTCCGGACGGCCGTTGCAAAACCTGCGGCGGCTGGACGAGGTTTCGCTCGCTGGCGGCACCCGCGCGGAGGTCCTGTCGGTCAAACAAACGCTGGAGCCGAGGCCGGGCGCCGAGGTGCTCGGGCACTACGCCGACGGCTCGGCGGCACTGGTGCGGGCGGCGGCGGGTAACGGGACGGTGTACCAGGCGGGATTCCTGCCGGCGCTGGCGTACATCAAAGCCGCCCTGGCCGCGCGGGAGCGGTCGCAGTCGTCGCCCCGGGCCGGCGACTCGGACCTGCTCGCCCGGTCGTACAACCCGTGGGAGTACCCCGCCGCCATCCGTGCGTTGCTGACGACGCCGACCCGCTCCGCCGGGATCGCGCCGCCGGTGACCTGCGACGCGCCGCTGGTGGACGCGGTGTACATGACCTGCGACCGCGGCGTGCTCGTCCCGCTGGCCAATTACACGCTGCGTCCCATTGCCGACATCTCGCTCTCGGTGCATGCGCCGCACGAGGTGTCGCGCGTCGAATCGTCGCGACGGGGGCGGCTGGAATTCACGACCTCACCCGCCGGGCGGGTCGATGTGCGCCTGCCGCTTGAGGCAACGGACTTCCTTAAACTCTACTTCGCCGAGGCGGAGCCTAAACGGTGAGACCGGCGGCTCATCAGTCGAACACGGGATCCCGGGGGTCAATCAAGCCCCAGCACGCCGTGCCGATGATGAACAGTCCGGCGATCACGACGAGGGGGGCGTTCCAGCCGCCCAAATGGTTCTTTGCGTAAACGGCGACGATGGGGCTGAAGATCGCGCCAGTGTTGCCGGCGGTGTTCATGAGCGCGCCGACGACGCCGGTGTGGTGGCCACCGATGTCGAGGCACGTCCCCCAGGTGGCGCCGAGCGTGAACATGACGGCGGCGACTGATAAGGACAGGGCGATGATCGCCGGCACGGGGCGTTGGGCGCTGGCGGCGAAGAGCATGGCGGCGGCGGCGAAGGCGTAGGCGGCGGCGCCCAGGGCGCAGCGGCCGACGCGCAGGCCGAAGCGGCGGCTGAGGCGGTCGCTGGTGATTCCGCCGAGGAAGTCGCCGATCACGCTGAGCGTCAGCGGGAGGCCGGCATAGAGGCCGAGCATGTTGCGGGTCACGCGGTGGCGTTCTTCGAGGTAGGTGGGGAGCCAGGTGATGCAGAAGTAAAAGGCGTAGGAGTTGCCGACGTACATCAGGCAGAGGGGGACCGTGTTGCGGTGGGTCAGCAGGTGACGCCAGTACGGCCAGCCGGCGGAGTGCGAGCCGGCGGGGCGGCGGCCGCGCCGGATCAGCTCCAATTCTGCGGCGTTAACGGCGGGGTGCTCGGCCGGGTCGTCGCGGTACCAGAGGTGCCAGGCAGCGGCCCAGATGAGGCCGATGAGGCCGAAGATCACGAAGACGCCGCGCCAGCCGAGGCGGGCGTCGAGGAAGATGACGAGCATGGGGGTGAGGCCGCCGCAGGCGTGGGCGCCGGCGAAGAAGATTCCCTGTACGGTGCCGCGCTCCTTCGCCGGTATCCAGCGGGAAAAGGTGCTGGCGACGCACGGCCAGGCGCCGGCCTCGCCGACGCCGAAGAGGAAGCGCACGAGCAGGAGGGAGGCGTAGCCGATCGAGGCGGCGGTGGCCATGGTCAGGGCGGACCACCAGACGACGATGCGGGTCAGGACGTTGCGCGTCCCGCGGCGGTCGGCCCAGGCGGCGGTGGGGATCTCGAAGATGGCGTATGCGACGGCGAAGACGCCGAAGACGTACGCCATCTGCTGCTCGGACAGTGACAGGTCGCGGCGGATGTCCTTGGCGACGGTGGAGATGCAGACGCGGTCGAGGTAAGTGACCATCCCCAGGGCGACGGCGAAGGCGACCACGCCGAAGCGGACGGACGTGGGGCGTGTGAGGGTCTCGGCCGCGACGGCGGGGGCGGATTCCATGTGCCGGGAGGTTGTAAACCCGGCGCGCGGCGTGGGCAACAAAAACCCCCGGCGCGTGGCCGGGGGGTTTCGCAGGTGCCGCCGAATCGGGGGCGTTTACGGCTGCGGGTTCTGCGTGAAGTCGGTACCGGTGGACGTGGTGTCGGTTGCCAGCGCGCTCCAGCAGGCCAGGATGATCACGATGATCCCGAGGACCACGTTGTTGGTGAGCGCGACGTGGTTGAACGAGTAGCCGACGACCCACGGCGAGATGAGGACCCAGACGCCGAGCAGGGCGTTGATCCAGCTCAGCCACGTCTGGCGGTAGGCGCCGAAGAAGCGGATGGCGGCGAGGACGCCGATGACGATGCCGAGGACGACGTCGTTGGCCATCGCGCCGGTGACGCGGGAGAAGGCGAGGACGAACGGGCTGATCAGAAGCCAGATACCGGCAAGAATGTCGAGGCCGCTGGCGGTGGCCACCTGCCCCCTGTGGTGAATGGCGTATGCCATGGCGAAACTCCTTTCGCGTGAAAAAGTTCCCTCCTTTCGGGGAATCGATTAATCACCCACAAGTGGTGTTTACTGCAATCGGCATGCACCAGGGGGCGGGTGACGGAAATTTCAGGTGATTTTTAGGGGCGGCCGTGGTGCCGGTGGCGGTGGGTCAATGCGTTTGAGGCTGTTAGTCCCGGGCGGGGTGGGGCGGCGATCGCCTCGCGAACGAAGTGGTAACGTGCCGGAATGGCACCGCCGGTAGGTCGCGAGCGCGCTTTGGCAGTCAGGCGGGCGAGACCCCGTGCGACGTGGTGCGGTTGGCGGTGGCGACGGTGAGGCGGCCTTGCTTGATGAGGTAGCGGATGACGTCGCGGGAGGAGACGACGCCGACCATTTTGCCGTGCTGGACGACGGGGACGTGGCGGTAGCCGCCGACGTCCATTTTGTTGATGGCGAAGGTGATGGGGGCGTCGGGGGGGAGGGTTTCGATCTTGGGGGTCATGAACTCGCGCACGGGGCGGGAGAGCTTGTCGCGGTAATTGGGGCCGACGCGCATGACGATGTCGCGGACGGAGAGCAGGCCGATGAGCCGGCCGTCCTCCACGACCTCGAGGATGTCGATCTTCTGGCGGTTGAGCGTCTGGACGGCGTCTTCGAGCGTCGTGTCCGGGGGGATCGAATGGACGACGGACATTTCGAGGGCGGTGAGCGGGAGCTGCATGACGGTCTGCTCGACGCGCGAGGCGGGCTTGGGCAGGTCCACCTTGGTCAGCGGCGAGCCGCAGTTGCTGCACGCGTCGGCGCCTTCGAGGTTCTTGTGTCCGCAGCTGGGGCAGATGGTTCCTGTGGTGGCCATGGCACTCCCGTCGGCAAGGGGGTGTGAAATCGGGACGATCCGTCGGTGGCATTCTACCGGCCGGCGCGTCCAGGTCACGTCAAATTCTGCACTTGGGCGTGGTCTGGCCCATGGTCGTCGTCGGGTGACGGTGGTGCGGTGGACGCCGAGGACGCAGGCGACGGCGGCGTCGGACTTGCCAGTGGAGAGGAGGGTGAGGGCGGTGAGCTGCTTGGGGGAAAGAGTAGGGGTCAGGGGACAGGGGTGGGGGGTCAGGGAAGAGTCGGCGGGGGCGGGGTGTGAAGATGGGGTATGCAAAAGTTCATTTGTTGTAGCATGGTGTCAGTTTCTGGTGAGGCACTGTGGTAGGGGAGGCGTGAAAAGCAACGTGGTCAGCGAAGCTGACCACGCCGCGCAGGTAACCGGGGGTTGGGGAGGTGGGTTACTTCTTCCACATCTTGGACTTGAAATCGTTGAGGGTCTGCTTGAGCTTTGCGTCGATTTCGGGGGTCAGCTCGCGCTTTTCGGCGAGTTCCCTTCTGAGGTCGGGGGCGCTGGTATCGATGTACTGGAGCAGGGCGTTCTGGAACTCGCCGATGCGGTTGACGGGGACGTCGTCGAGGAAGCCCTGGGTGCCGGCATAGATGATCATGACCTCCTGCTCGATGGGCATGGGGCGGTACTGGGGCTGCTTGAGGAGCTCGACGAGGCGGGCGCCGCGGTCGAGCTGTTTCTGGGTGGCGGCGTCGAGCTCTGTGCCGAGCTGGGCGAAGGCTTCGAGCTCGCGGTAGGCGGCGAGGTCGAGGCGGAGGGAGCCGGCGATTTTCTTCATGGCCTTGGTCTGGGCGTTGCCGCCGACGCGGGAGACGGAGATGCCGACGTTGATGGCGGGGCGGACGCCGGCGAAGAAGAGGTCGGGCTCGAGATAGATCTGGCCGTCGGTGATGGAGATGACGTTGGTGGGGATGTAGGCGGAGACTTCGCCTTCCTGGGTTTCGATGATGGGCAGTGCGGTGAGGGAGCCGCCGCCGTTTTCCTTGGAGAGCTTGACGGCGCGTTCGAGGAGGCGGGAGTGGAGGTAGAAGACGTCGCCGGGGTAGGCTTCGCGGCCGGGGGGGCGGCGGAGGAGGAGGGAGAGCTGGCGGTAGGCGGCGGCCTGCTTGGTGAGGTCGTCGTAGATGCAGAGGGTGGCTTGCCCTTTCCACATAAAGTACTCGGCCATGGCGCAGCCGGCGTAGGGGGCGATGTACTGGAGGGGGGCGGGGTCGGCGGCGGAGGCGATGACGATGGTGGTGTATTCCATCGCGCCGTTGGCGCGGAGGACTTCGACGATGCCGGCGACGGTGGATTCCTTCTGACCGACGGCGACGTAGAAGCACTTCACGCCGGTGCCCTTCTGGGCGATAATCGTGTCGATGGCGATGGCGGACTTGCCGGTCTTGCGGTCGCCGATGATGAGCTCGCGCTGTCCGCGGCCGATGGGAATCATGGAGTCGATGGCCTTGATGCCGGTCTGGAGGGGCTCGACGACGGGCTGTCGCTCGGCGATGCCTGGGGCGACGATGTCGAGCTTGCGGGTCTCGGAGGAGGCGATGGGCGCCCCGCCGTCGAGGGGCTGGCCGAGGGGGTTGACGACGCGTCCCATGACGGCGTCGCCGACGGGGACTTCGAGGAGCCGGCCGGTGGATTTGACGGTGTCGCCTTCTTTGATGCCGAGGTAGTCGCCGAAGATGACCGAGCCGATGGAGTCTTCTTCGAGGTTGAAGACCTGGCCCATGGTGCCGTTTTCGAATTCGAGGAGCTCGCCGGCCATGGCGTTGCGGAGGCCGTAGATGCGGGCGATGCCGTCGCCGACTTCGATGACGGTGCCGACTTCGCTGACCTGCATGCGCTGCTCGAAGCCGGCGATTTCGCGTTTGAGGACGCTGGTGATTTCTGCGACGTTGATGGCCATTGGTTCCTCGGAAGAATAGTTGCTGGTTGCTAGTTGCTGGTTGCTAGTGGGGCCTTGCGGCTAGGAGTTGTTCTTTCATTGCCTGGAGTTGGTAGCGGACGCTGGCGTCGATGAGTTGGTCTTGGATGCGCAGCATGAGGCCGCCGATGATTGAGTCGTCTACGTACTGGTGGACGACGGCGTCGCGCTTGAGGGTCTGGCTGACCTTCTGGCGGACTTGTTCGAGCTGTTCGGGGGTGAGGCGTTGGGCGGTGGTGACGTCCACCTCGACCTTGCCCAGCTCCTGGTCGAGCAGGTCGTCGTAGGCGGCGGCGATCTGGGGGAGGAGGGCGAGGCGGCCTTTGGAGTTCAGGAGCTGGATGAAGTTGTAAAGCAGGGGGGGTACCTTGCCGGAGAAGGCGTGCTCGAGGACGGGGGTGCGCTCGGTCTCGGCGATGGAGGGGTCGGCGAGGAAGGTGTGGAAGGCCGGGTCGCTGTCGATGGCCTCGCGGAGTTGGCCGAGGTCTTGGCCGAGGGGCTCGATCGGCTCGTTGCGCTCCTTGGCGAGCTCCATGAGCGCGCGGGCGTAGGCTTCGGCGGTGGGGGAGTAGTGGAGGGGGGTTGGGTGGTGCATGAATAAGTTGCTAGTTGCTGGTTGCTAGTTGGTAGTAAAGAGGTTCAGGCGCGGGCGACGGTTTGGAGTTGTTCGAGGCTTTGGTTGACGAGGTCGCGCTGGTCGTCGGGGTTGAGGTTTCGGCGGAGGATTTTTTCGGCGATGGAAGTCGAGAGGGTGGCGGCCTGCTGGTAGATCTCGGAAAGGGCCTGGTTTTTGGCGGCTTCGATGTCGCGGGTGGCGCGCTCCTTGGCTTCCTCGGCCTCCTGCTGGGCCTGCATGCGGATGCCGGTGGCGAGCTTTTCGGCGTCGGTGGCGGCCTTGGCGAGCATGTCGCGGACGCGCTGCTCGGCGCCGGCGAGCTGCGTGTTGTAATCGCGGAGGGTGGCCTCGGCCTTGGCGCGGGCGGCCTCGGCGTCGGCGATGTCCTTGCGGATGCGCTCCTCGCGGGCCTTGAGGCCGGCAAGCACGCTCTTCCAGGCGGTGGGGTAGAGGATCACCAGGAGGACGATGAAGATAATGATGACCCAGAGGGCGGAGAACCAGACCTGGGCGTCGGGCTGGGTGGGGATGAGGGGGGCCTTTTCGTGCTCGCCGTGCTCGCCGGGGGCGGTGGCTTCGCCGGCGTGGGAGATGGCGGCGGTGTGCTCGGTGGGGGTGTGCTGGTCGGCTTGCAGGGCGAGAGTGAGGCGCGCGGGGGGGAGCGCCAGGAGCGCGGTTGTCAGGAGCAGGTGGCGGAGCGTGCGGGACATGTGGGTCCTCGTGGGGTCGGCGAAAAAGAGTTTCGAACGAACGGTCTTCAAAGCGCCGGGCGGGTGTGAGGCCCGACCGGCGCGAGTTTGCGTCTCTAGTTAGATGGACGCCATCTTGCCGGCGAGCTGGAAGCAGATCACCAGGGCGAAGAAGGTGAAGCCTTCGATGAGGGCGGCGGCGATGATCATGTTGGTGCCGATGCGGCCGCCGGCTTCGGGCTGGCGGGCGATGCCCTCCATGGCCTGTCCGGCGAGGTGGCCGATGCCCTTGGCGGCACCCCAGACGACGATGCCTGCGCCGACGCCGGCGCCGACGGCGGCGGTTCCCTTGTCGGGGAACAGGGTGGTCGCCTGTGCGAGAAGGTTGAGCAACATACGGTTCTCCTGGACCATTTGGCGGTCCGGGTTGTGCGTCCCACGGCGGCGAATATTGGACTGCCTGCGGGGATGCGGATTGATTGGTGCCGAACTTGAAGTAGGTAGTGCCCGGGCGTCGGCTGCCGCGGGCGAAGTTTTTTGTGGCACGGGCTGGCGGCCCGTGGTTTTTCTCCTTGAATCAAAGACACGGGCGGGCCGCCCGTGCCACGTTCAGTGTTCCGGCGCTACGGCGCTGGCGATAAACAATGTCGTCAGGAACGTGAAGATGTAGGCCTGGAGGAAAGCGACGAAGAGTTCGAGGACGCGGATCAGGAGGCTGAGGATCGTGACGGGGGCGCCGACCGCCAATTGCGTGGCGAAGCCGGAGCTCAGGGGGATCAGGACGAGGAGGGCGGCCAGGACGATGTGGCCGGCGATCATGTTGGCGAAGAGGCGGATCATGAGCGCGAAGGGCTTGATGACGGCGCCGATGAGTTCGAGGACCAGGAGCAGGGCCCAGACGAGGACGTCGGGGACCCACATGATTTTGGAGTCGGTGGGGCCGGGCTTGAAGGGGTGGGGTGCGAAGTTCCAGAGGTAGAGGGGGACGGCCAGGAGCATGGCCTGGCCGGGGCTCATGCGGTCGCCGTGTTCGCCGGCGTGGCCGTGGAGGTTGCCGTCGTCGGGGGCGGCGTGGTGGTGGCCGACGTGCTGTTCGTCGGCGTAGTGGTGGGTGGGATCACCGAGGGCGGCGAAGTTGTTCGGGACGTCGGCGGCGAGGCCTTCGCCGCGGACGTGTTCCAGGTCGTGGGCGGCTTCGTGGCCGCGGGTGCCGTTGGAGGTGTGCTCTTCGTGGTGGGCGTGGTGGCCGTAGGTGCCGTCGATAAGGGCGCGGGCGACCTGGTCGATGCCGTTGAAGTGGATGAAGAAGAAGGCGCAGACGGCCAGGGCCCCGGTGGTGACGATGTTGCCGGTGGCGGTGCCGCCGAGGTGGGACTCCTCGCCGGTGATGAGGGTGATTATCTCGCCGAAGGGGATCTGGCCGAGGAGGTTGCAGAAGAGGATGAAGAAGAAGAGGGTCCAGAGGAAGGGAACGAAACGATCGGTGTGTTCTTTGAGCGCGGGGCGGAAGACCTCGACGCGGAGGAATTCGAGGATGGCTTCGAAGAAGTTGCGGGCGCCGGTGGGCGGCTCGGCGGTGGCCCGTTTAAAGAGCGTGGGGAAGATGAGGAGCATGAGCACGGCGGCGACGACCGCCATGATCATCTGGTTGGTGATGGCGACGTGTTGGGTGAGCTGAAAAATGGGGTGGGCCAGGACGTGGTCGATGGGGTCGGCGGCGAGAAGGTGGAGCATGTCGGGCCTCGGATGCTTCGGTTCGACGAATGAATTAAGCCGGGTGTTTGTGGGGCGGCGCCTTGCGAACTGCGTGGGTGGTCGCGACGACGAGCAGGGCCAGGGTGAGCCAGTAAAAGGACATCAGGAAGATAAGGAAGGGCGTGCGGGCGGTGAGCCAGTGGAGGCTGTAAACGGCGAAGCCCAGCGCGAGGGAGAGGAACATGTGAAGGACGGTGACGACCAGGCCGGCCTGCGAGACGGCGGGTTGGGACGCCCCGCGGGCGAGGAGCAGGGGGATGAGGGCGGCGCAGGATGCGACGGCGGCGATGAGCGCTGCGGCGAGCAACTCGGGCGCGTAAGTGCCCTTGCCCAGCGCGCGCATGGCGGCGTAGGTGATCGCGGCGGCGGCGGCGACGGTGATCGGGATGTAGAGCCAGGATCGCACGGGTTAGTGAGTGTTGGTCAGTCCTTATTCGCCCGAATGGCTGCTTTGATGAGCAGGTACATTCCTCCTGCGAAGCCGATGCCGGCGCCGACGACGACGCCCCAGGGGTCCCAGCCGAAGCGTTTGTCGAGCCAGTGGCCGACCACGTAGCCGAGGGTGACGCCGACCGCCAGTTCCAGGCCGACGCCGAGGTAGAAGCCGAGGCCCGGCTCGTTGCTCTCCGGCATGTAAAGCGACTCCGCCGGGACTTTGTGACATTTTGCACGAAGTATTCGCCGTACGCAATGCCAAGGCCGTTCGGCGAAGGGCAGGTAGAGTAGTAAGGCGTGGTGGACAGGTCAAGGAGCGCTGTGGAAGCCCGAAATCCGAAACCCGAAATCCGAATCAAACCCGAAACCCGAATGACGAAAGCGTCGGATGGTGTGGTTGTTCTTGCGCTGATGGTTGTGGCGGCGGGGGTGTTTGTTGCGGGGATCGATTGGGGGCTGCCGAGCCGGGCGGTGGATCCTTTCTTGTTTGGGTCCCATCCGGTTTGGTCGGGGGAG
>Ga0308176_10002146_pt1 | contig 12347 bp, 4 predicted proteins | sample PhyCR2_3_FD_203890 | JGI IMG/M metagenome (GOLD analysis project Ga0308176, IMG submission 203890) | Soil microbial communities from UC Gill Tract Community Farm, Albany, California, United States - DLSLS.C.R2 | ecosystem: Environmental > Terrestrial > Soil > Agricultural land | place: USA... | reverse complement strand
CGTGCCGTGATCATCGAATCCAGGTCGATCTTCGCCGGCGAGCCGACGCCCCAGCTCTTCAGCTCCGGGCGATCGTTGACGACTTTGGTGCCGAGGAACTCGATGGTGCCGAGGTCCTCCTGCACCTTGGGCTCGAGGCGCACGGGCTGCAGGCCCCGGCCGCTGAACTCGTACGCAATCAGGGAGCCGTCGGGCTGCGGAAGCGGACGGAAGAAGCCCGTTGAGGCGTTGCTGACGGCGTCAAACTTCTGCGTGGCGATGTCGAAGCGGAAGATGTTCGACACGCCTGTGTAATAACTCGTGCCGTACATCGTCTTGCCGTCCGGCGCGAAGACGAAACCTTCGGGCGTCGATGGCGGGAGGGCGAGGCGGGCGACCTCGAGCGGATCGGCGTCCGGCGATAGCTCGCCGAGATTCCATACGCGCAGGGTTTGCGTCCCGTTGATCTCGCCGAAGGACGCCGAGAGCAATTTGCCGTCCGGCGAGATGTCCAGGTCGAACGGGATCTGCCCGTATTTGAACGTGTGGACCTGGTTGAAGCCCGCATAGGGCGGGGGAATGCGGACGATGGTGGCCAGGCCATTCTCGTGGCGGATGCCCCAGATCGACCTGTCGGCCGGATTGACGACGATGTCGCCGATCCGCGCGTCCTTGAGCAGCATGCGCTTGCGGCCGGTGTCGACGTTCACCGCCAGCAAGTCGCGGAAAGCGTAATTGTCCTCCGTGTAATAAGCGGTGCGGGCCTGCTCGTCGAAGGCGACGCTGGTCACCTTGTAGAGCATCATGCCCTTGATTTCCTGAAGCTTGGTCAACTTGCCGGTGGCAAGGTCCATGCGCCCGATGAAGCCGATCGTTCCGGGATAGCGGAACGCGGCGATCAGGCTGTTGGTCCTATGATCGACGAAGCCGCGCGACACGGAGCCGAGCCCGTGCGGCGCGAGTGGCGTGGTCAGGGTCAGCGGATACTGGGCGAGCTTGGCGAGATTCGCCTTCTGGTACGCATGCTCGAATGCGATCCAGTCATTCCACACGTCGTCCAGCCGGCGGCCGAACACATGCTTGAACTGCGCCGCGTAGAAGGCCTTGCTGTCTTCGCGCCGCCGCAGCCACTCGACCGCTTTGTCGGGCCCATATTTAAGCGCAAGGTACGAGAAGAAGCGGGTGCCGTAGAGATAGTCGTTGACCCCGACCTGGAAGTCGACCGCGATGCCCTCGGATTCGAGGCCGAGCGGCGAGTAGAATTTGCCGTTGTCGCGGACCTTGGCGCGCCAAGCCATCTCGTCGTAGCCGCCCTGGGCCCGGCCGAGGCCACCCGACATCCAGGTCTCGAAAAACACCGCGCTTCCTTCGAGATACCAGCGCGGCGTGTTCACGCGCGGGGTGGCGAGGAAGTTGTAGAGGATGCTTTCTGGGTGCTCTTCGATGGGTGCGGGTTTGCCGTGCAGGAAATGGCGCCAGAACGCATCCCGCTTGTTCCACACGTCCATGGTCGCGACGTGCGCGAGTTCGTGGTTCTCGATCGTGAAGAAGCGCTCTCCGGGCGTGAAGGTCTCCATCGCGATCGACAGCGGTGCGACGTCGATCAGGACGGCGTTGTTCGGCGAGGCGCGGGCGCCGGCATTGGCGTAATCGCTGAAGTCCTTGAGGAGCATCGTCGTCGGCTCCCACGGGGTCCAGTCGAACATCCGGCGATGGAAGATCATCGCATTCTCGTAGGCGCGGGCGATGTACGGCGTGAGGTAGGTCTGAACGGGATCGAAATAGAGGAGGTCGAGGTCCTTCGTCTCGAGCGTCGTCAGGTCGATGCCCGAGGCGTCCGGCGGCACGTGCGCCGGACCTTGGTCCTTCACCGGCTCCTTCGGTTGCTCGGAAGGCGGCGTGCCGGGCTTGGGCAGCGGCTCGACGACGGTCGTGCGGTCCGGCTGCGGCTGGGGAGGCGGCGGCGCTTCCTGCGCCCATGCTGCCGACGCACTGCCGAAAAGGAACGCGGCGACCACGCTGCACCGGGCCGCGGACGGCCGCCGCTTTCCCCTCATCTGCCCCCCTCGGCCGCCCCCGCGGCGATCCTATCAGTCGGAGTTCATCGCCTTCGCGAAGTTGCCGCTTTGCAGGGCCGCGCTGAACGCCGGGCTGGCCGCCAGCTGCCTGAAGTTGGCGTCCCTCGACAAAGCGGCGAAGGCCGCCGAATTGCGGGTCAGAGCGCTCATCGCCGCCTGGTTGTTGACGAGCGATGCAAAGGCCGCCGGATTCGCCGTCACCGCCGCGAAGGCGCCTCCGTTGCCCTGCAGCGCAGAGAGCATCTGCGCGCTCATCCTGCCCTGCGCCGCAAGCGATGCAGCGGCGGCGGCTGCGTTGAACTGCTGCGCAGCCAGGCCGGCCTGCGCCAGTGCTGCGCCCTTGCCTGCGAAGCTGGCGAAGGACGCCTGGTTCCTGGCCATCAGGCTTGCGGCCAGCCCGGCGTTCTGAAGCGATGCCTTGTCGGCCGCGAGTGCGCGGAAGGCTCCACCATTATTGGCGATGGCCGCGAACGCCGCGGGATCGGCGCCAAGCGCGTGCATCGCCTTGGCATCGTTGGCGAGTGCCGCGAACGCCGCCTTGTCCGCTGCCATCGACGGGTCGGTCCCCTTCAGCGCAGCATCCTTGAAGGCCGCGAAATTGTTCGCATAGCGGGCGAACTGCGCGGCATTGCTGGAAATGGCAGCGAACGCCGCCGGGTGATCGGCCAGTGCCGCGAACGCTGCGGGCTTGCCGGCCATGGCCGCGAGAGCGCCGGGCTGGGCGCCGAGGCTGGCGAAGATTCTGGCGTTCAACGCGACGGCGGAAATCGCCGGGACGTTCACTGCATTGGCGGCGCTCATTTGCGCGGCCATCGCTGCAGAAGCGTTCATCGCGCTCCTCAGCGCCGGGCCGCTTTGCGCCAGCGCGGCGAACGCGCCCTGGTTTTGCGCCATCGCGTCGATTGCCCGCGCGGCGGCTGTGAACTGGCCGGAATTGCCCGTGAGCGCGCGGAACGCTCCACCGTTGTTCGCAATTGCAGCGAACGCCGCCGGATCGGCGCCGAGCGCGTGCATCGCCTTGGCATCGTTCGCGAGTGCCGCGAACGCCGCCTTGTCCGCTGCCATGGACGGGTCGGTGCCCTTCAGCGCCGCATCCTTGAAGGCCGCGAAACTGTTCGCATAGCGGGCGAACTGGGCGGCATTGCTGGAAATGGCGGCGAACGCTGCCGGATGGTCCGCCAACGCCGCGAACCCTTGCGCGTGGCTCGTGAGCGCGGAGAACATCTGCGGGTCGGTCGTGAGGCGAGAGAAGCCGGCGGTGTTGAGCGCCATGGCGCTGAGTGCCGCGGCTTGCACCCCTGTGGCCTGCGACGCTGCGGAGACCATCGAGGCAGACTGGACGAGCGAATGGAATGCCTTCGGGTCCCTGGCGAGCTCGGCAAAGGCCTTCGGATCGGCGGCGATCGCCGCCATTGCCGCCCGGTTGGACGCGAGCGCCGCAAAGCCGGGATCGTTCGCCAGCTGGCGGAAGTTGGGATCCTTGACCATCACCTGGAAGGCGTCGGTCTGCATCAGCTCGGGCACCGAAGTGTCGCCGAGGGTCACGTCGGCGTCAGAGACTTGCGCCGAAACGTAGCGCTGCGCCGGAGCGACGGTGCCGGCGCTCGGCCCCATTGGCGGATAGACTCGTCCGAGTCCGTACGCGGCTACACCGACCAGAAGCACGCTCGCGGTCGTCAGGTACATGCGATTCTTGTTGGAAAGTGACGTGGCCATGGTTGCCCCCAAATTGCCTAGTCAAGGGCGCGCGTTGTGCTCCTGTGTTAAACAAAAGTCAAACGAACTGTCATGAAGACGACAGAGCTAACACATTGTAACATATCGTGAATTCCTGCTGCTCTTCGGGGACGCGCCGAATTGTCCAAGACTCACAGCGGCTTGGCGTAACGGATTCGAAACCGTGACTCGCCTAACCTCGCGCGTTCGTGAGGGAGGCGGCCATGCACGTCCGATCGCTCATTGCTGTTGCAGCTGCGCTGGCGCTGCCGACCAGCGCCGGTGCAGAGCCGGCCAAACCCCTGGCTGCCCAGCTGACTCGCCGGGCGACGGTACAGCTCGCTTCGGCGGATCAGGTGGCGCGCCCTGCTCCTGTTCCCGCTACGGAGCCGCAGCCCGTCAAACGGCCGCGGGCGATGCGGATCACCACCTGCCGCTGCGGCGATTCGCAGGCGCAGCCGGAGCCGCACCGCTAGTCTTCAGCGCGCGGTGGCGATTTGCTGTTTCGTGCGGATCACCGGAATCTCGCCGTCGCCGACTGCCGCGAAGGCCGACCAGTAGAAGGGGTGCGACGTGTTGGCGTCGTCCATCAACTGGCGCTGCGACATGCGCAATGCGGTTACCGTGGGTGTGCCCGGCGGTGCCGAGAAGAGGCCCGTAATCAGCCGCTGCGTCGCATTGTAGTCGTCCGGCACGGGCCAATGGCTGGCGATCACGAGGCGTCCGCCCGCGCCCACGAAGGCGCGCACGAGACCATCGAGCGCCACATCGCCGCCGGTCGAGAGGCCGGCCTGCTGAGTCGCCACGGCGGTCGCCTTGCCGGCGGTGTCGCAGGCGGAGAGGATCACCAGGTCGGCGTCGAGGTGCAGGTCGAAAATCTCGCGGAAGGTCAGAAGACCGTCCGAGCCGTTACCGCCGAAGCTGGTGAGAAGCGCCGGCTGCGATGCGCATTTGGGCGCGCGCGCGGTGACGACGCCGTGCGTCGCGAAGTGGATGATGCGGTACTGATCGAGGTCTGTGCGCGCCTCGAGTCCGGTATCGGTGAAGCCATCGCGAGTGACGATCTGCGTGCCCTTCGGGTCGGCGGCCCGGATGATGCTCGCCGCGGTCTGCAGCTCGCGCGCGGAGATCGGGTTGGCCCAGGATGACAGGGGCAGGATGCAGTCGCGGTCGGCGGTCGCGGGGATCAGTTGCGCGGTCGCCGGTGACGGCGGCGTGTTTTCGCCCAGCCCGAGATAATCCTTCGAGGCTGCCGATGGACGCGCAGTGCGCAGCTGCGCGAACGAGCGCGGCGAAACCGAGGTGCTGATGTCGCGGTCGCGGCCGAGCCAGGCGATGCCGCGGAAGTCGAACTCGGCATCTCCCCCGGCAGCGGCACGCTGCTTGTATGCGTCAACCGAACCCTGATCCATGACCAGCAGGTTGGGCGGCAGGCGGAGCATGGCGCCATCCGGCTCGAAGATGAGATGCTTCGCGCCGGTGACGTCTCCCGCAAATGGAGCGAACAGCTCGTTGTAGAGCTGGTGCGAAAGGCCGACATCGAACGCGTATGTCACGCGCTTGCCGTTCTCGACCGTCGAAATCGTGTCGCGCAGGGCATCGACTTGCTCATCGAGCTGCTTTGCGGTGACGTCGAGGCTTGCCGCTTTGGCTGATGTCGGCGTGACCAGCACCGCATAAGCGCGGCCGCCGACGATGGTCATGCGGTAGTAGGCCTCGCCTGGCCGCAGACTCTTCTGCAGATCGGCCAGCGAGATGACGTTGCTCGAGATGGCGCGGTAGCGCGGGAAGCTCGCGAGCGCGGATTGCGTCGCGATCTGCTCGCGCTGGGTCTGCTGAAGCGAAGCGCGGATGACACGCGCACGACCGAGGTCGGTTGCCGTCGGTTTGGCGAGGTCTTCTATACGGGCAAGCTCAATGCGCGCGCGCTCGGCCTGACGGCTGAGGGTCACGGATTGACGGAACAGGCGTGATGCTTCGCCACCGCCGCCGCTGAGCTGGCGGGCGAGGACCGCCTGCGTCTGCGCCAGTCCGGGGCGGACCATCAGCTGCGTCGCGGCGAAGATCTCCTCGGTCGCCGTTGGGTCGTTGCCCTTCTTGAGGAGGATGTCGACATACGGCTGCACCATCAGCGCGAAGGACGGCGGCAGGTTGCCGGTGTCGGGCTGCGAATGGACGATTTCGCGGAACATGGTCTCGGCTGCGGCGAGCTGGCCGCTGCGCGCGAGATAGGCGGCAAGGCGCGCCCGCGCGTTGAGCAATGCTGCCGAACCCGGATAGCTCGCCTCGAGCAGCGCGACGCCTTCCCGGAACAGGCGGTCGGCTTCGGCCGTGTTCTTCTGGTCCTCCGCGATGGCGCCGAGATCGCCCGCGATCTGCGCGCGCATCCAGGCGATCGAGGCGACCCGGCCGGCGCGCACGGCAGCGACCTTGGCATCGGCGCTCTTGAGCGCGTTGGCCGCACCGTCAAGGTCGCCCGCGAGCCGCAACGCGGAGCCGCGCAGCTGAAGCGCCTGGGCATCGAGGATTTCGAGCTTCTCGGCGGGGAGCAGCTCGTCGCTCTGGGCGCTGAGCTGCTGGCCCAGGCGTGAACCGGCGTTGAGGCTGCGCGATGCGACGGCGTCGATCTGCAGGCCCCTGGCATTGCCGTTATCGGCAAGAGCGGCAGCGGGCACTGGCTTGTCGAGCGCTTCGATCGCGGCCTTTGCATCGCCCCGGTTGAGCAGGTGCATGGCGCGATAGTTGCGCAGCCTGCGCGCGACAAGCGGATCGTTGCCGAGCTGCTCCGCCGCGCGGGCGAAGAGTGCGTCGGCCTCCGCATAGCGGCCGAGGTTGGACTTCTGCAGCGCCTCGTTGGCGAGCGCTTCCGAGCGGCTGAGCGGGGCGTCGCTCGAGCCTCCGACGGCGGCGAAGAATTCCGCGGCTTCGGCATAGCTGCCGGCATTGTTGCGGCGATAGGCTTCGGCGAGGGCCTTCGAGGGATCGAGCGTCCCCGCCTGCACCCGCGCGAACGCGCCCGGGTCGCCTATTCCAGTTGTGGCGATCGATAGCGGACCGCTGGCCGGCCGGTCGGCGACGACACTGCGCAGGCCGAGCCGGAGCGCGCTGTCGTAGCCGGTCAGGCCCTCGGCGGCGTAGAGCGATTTACCCTTGCGGTACTGATAGAAGCGATAGCCGACATCGGCGTCCTTGAGCTTGCATTCGATCATCTCGACCTTGCCGAGATCGGGCATGTCGGCCGACGCCGGAGACGCGCAGGTGGCTTTCGAATTCAGCGCTGCGGAAAGGCGGGCCCGCGCATCTACTGACGCATCCAGCTTGTAGATGTGACCGACCGGAAGCGCGGCGTCGCGGCATGTGACCGCATAGCCTGCATCGAACATGCCCTTGAGCACCGGGTCCGCCGACAGCGTCTGCGCCGAGCAGAAAATCGTCCCGGAGGTGCCGATGCGGAAGCTGTCGCGCACGCTCAACGGGACTGCGGAAGAAGCCGGGGACGAAATGCCGAGGCAGGAGAGTCCGGCGGCGATGGCAATGGCTGCTTCGCGCATCATGTCCTCCGTCAATTCGCGCTGACGATCACGTCGCCGCTGCTCGTCACCGGATCGTCGATCTGTTGCTGCAGGTTGACAGGCGTGGTGTTGATCAGGCGCATGCTCGGATCGACGCTCGAACCGTCGTCCGAGGAATTGTCCTCGTTTTCGCCGTCGGGGCTGTTCGCCGCCAGCTGCCCGGCGGCCTCATGCTTGACCTGCGAGTCTTCGGAATTACCGCCCGACTGCGACGCGCTAGAGCCGGACTGCGACCCGTTCGAGCCGGAATTCGCATCGGATTGCGAGCCACCCTCCGAGCCTTGGGCGTTCGCCTCGATCTGGTCGAGGACCTGCTCGTCGGTGATGTCGCGCGGGTCGTTGGGGTCGCTCGTATTGTCGACGAAGTTGATGCTTCCGGGAGTGAAGGTCCCGTCGATCGGCCCGAGCACCGAGGATGTGTCCGTGCCTGGCGCGGGCGGCGGCGGGGGAGGCGGTGGCGGTGGCGGCGGCTCGGTCTGCCCGCAGGTCGCCACGTCGCAGCTGTTGATCATCGAATCGGCGGTGAACCCGGCCGTTCCGCTGAGGTGGACGGCGGGGACGAAGTCGGCCTTGGTGAGAACCGTGCCGTTCGATTTCGACTGGCGGCCGAAAGCGACCACCGTCACGGGTACGCTGCCCGTGTTGGCGATGTGGAGCTCGCCGTCGCCGACGTCGATGCCGGCGCCGGCGTCGGTCCCGCTGTTCTGCACGAGGAAGCTGCTGGTCACACCCGCATTGATCGTGCCCGCGCGCAGGAAGCCGTCCGGGTTCGCCGTTCCGGAATTTGCGCTGAGCGCGTCGTTGCGGCCGGTGAAATGCAGGTCGGCCTCGAGCTGGCCCAGGATCGATCCGCTACCTACCCAGACATCGGCCGCATTGAGCGCGAGCTTGCCGGCGAGCTTGCCGGCGCTGTCGGTGATCTGGATGCCGCCGGTGTCGGTGTTCACTTCGATCGCGCGGCCAGCGTTGATCGTCAGGCTGTCGGTCGCGCTGGCGTTGGTGAAGTCGACGAGGCCGTCAACAAAGACCGACCCGCCGGTGTTGAGCGTTATTTGGCTGGTCCCCGGAGCGCCGGTCGTCTGGCTGCCTTCGATCGTGACATCGTGGACCTCGACATTGGGCGGGTCGCCGATGGCGTTGATGACCAGGCTGTTGGTGTGGATGTCGCCGTCTTCGTTCAGCACATACTGGCCGAGGCCGCCGCCCAGGCCATTGTCGCCGATGATGATCGGCTGGCCGTTGCTCACCGCATTTAGCGTGATGAGGTTGGTCGTGCCCCACACGCCGAGCGAGGCGCCGTCGGCGACGTCGATGTCGCCGGAGGTCACCGTGATTGCCGGGGCATTGACGATCCCGTTGAAGGTCGCAAGGCTGCCTGCGGTGAACGTCGCGCCGGATGCCGCATCCACGTCGCCGACATTCATGTAGCCCGCTGTCGTGAGGGCCACGGTGCCGCCGAACAAATGCGCGTTGCCGTCCAGCGTAATCGCGGTGAGGTCGATCGACTGCCCGCGGATCGCGCCACCGGTGCCGTCATCGTACAGCTGGATCGACTGTCCGGCATTGCCCGAAAGGGCGCCGGAAACGTCGATGTCGGCGCCGCCGCTGAGGCTCGCGTAAATGACGCCCGTGGTGTCGAGCGTCAGGCCGCTTGCAGAGATGCCCCCTGCCGCCGTCAGTGCGGCCGCTTGGGGCGCCTGGAGGCCGCCACCGCCGCCGCAGTCGCAGTTGGTGGTGAGAAGCGCGACCTCGCCGCCGAACGCGCCATTGGCGTGAAGCTCCGCATTGCCGAGATTGACGCTGCTGCCGTTGCCGGCATCGACGATCACCGAACCGGCGTAATCGCCGCCGTTCGCAGTCGCGTTGACCGAGCCGAAGTCCAGGCTGCTCGTGCTGCCGCCATAATAATCGATGTCCGCGGTGAGATTGATCTCTCCGCCGAAGGAGCTGCCGTTGGCTTGTGCAATGAGCGAGTCCGCGCTGATCGATGCACCGCTCGCATAAACGTCGACATATCCGAAGCCGCCGTTGATCGTGCCGTCGTTCGGTCCAGTTCCGATCGTCCCATTCGCGGTGATTGAGACGGTCCCGAGCGCGACGCTGGCCGTTTGATCGGTGCTGAGGTCGTAGGCGAACAATGTAACGTCGCCCGCCTCGGCGCCGCCCGCAGCGGTCGTCCCGTTGCCGCCTGCGGAGTTTGCTGTCGACGTCAGGTCTCCGCCGTCGAGCGTGCCGCCATAGGCTCCGGCGCTCGCGGAGCCGGCATAGGCGTAACCGCCCGCGCCGCTGGAAGCATTGCCCGCGACGGCGTCGGCGTGGAGCTGGATTCCGGTGGCGGTGGTCGTGCCGCCGTAGATGTACAAGTCCGAGGTCCCGGCCCAGGCATTGCCGCCCTGCACGACACCCGCGCCGCCGGTGGCGCTGCTGTCGATCAGGATCCCGCCGTTGAAGGTGCCTTCGACATCGAACCAGCTCGAGCCGCCGTAGCCGCCGCCGTCGATGTAGCCCGCCGAGCCGCCGGTGTTGCCGGCGCCGCCGAACGCCGTGGTGGCGACTTCGACATCGCCGGTAAGCTGACCGCCCTCGCTGACATCGATTCCGGCGTACCCGCCCGCCGCTTCGCCCCCGTCGCCCTGCGTCGTGCCTGCGCCGCCATTGCCGCCGAAAGCGCGGTCGTAGGAGAGGACGCGCGTGGCGGTGAGATTCCCGCCGATGTCCGCCCAGGAATCGCCGCCGTAGGCCGCGCCGCCATTGCCGCCGACGCCATCCGATCCGGACCCGCCGTTGCCGCCGCGCGCCGTCGAATAGACCAGCAGGTCGCCGACCGTCGCCGTGCCGCCGTAGAGCTCAAACTGCGCAGAGCCGACATAGTAGCATTCGGTGCAGTCGCCGCCGCCATAATAACCGTTGGCCGAGCCAACGCCGCCGTTCCCGCCGGTGATGCCGTTGCCGCCAATGCCGCCGGTCGCGTTGGCCATGACTTCGGCGTTGGCGGCGGAGAAGGTGACGGTGGCGTCCGTCGCGTAATTGTCGATGTAGAACCAGGCATTGCCGCCGTAGCCATCGCCGCCCTGACCGCCCGTACCCTGCAGGTTGTCGAGGCCGTTGCCGCCCTGGCCAGCCGCCTGCATGCTGAAGTCCTTGGTGACGCTCAGGCCGGACCCGGTTCCCGCTTCGGCCGACTCCAGGTCGGTGTTTGCCGAGCCGCCGAAACCGTTGCCTGCGGTCAGGCCATTGCCGCCGAAGCCGTTGGCCCAGATGTTGACGTCGCCGTCGACCGTCATGTTGCCGCCGTAGATCGACAGGTCGAACGTGCCCGCTTGGCCGTCACCGGCCTGGCTCGCCGCGTTGCCCCCGACGCCGTTCACGTTCGCAGTAAGGTTGCCGTTGACGCTGATCGAGCCGCCGTAATCGGCGTCGATGTAGACGGTGCCGCCGTAGCCGCTTCCGCCGGTCCCCGTGCCGGTCGCGGACTGGCCGGAGCCGTAGGCCTCGATCAGCAGGTTGCCGCCGGTCGTGATCGAACCGCCGTCATAGGCGTCGAGGTTGACGTCACCGCCGTAATTGTCCTGGCCCGAAACGTCGCCCGCCGCAGCGTTGGCGGACGCCGCGGCCGTGGAGAGATGCGCGGCTCCGGCAATGTTCAGCTGATAATCGCCGCCGGCGACGAGCGACACTTCGTTGTAGCCTACGCCCGACCAGCTGGTGAGGTTGAGATCTCCGCCGAAATTGACGTCGCCGCTCTCGGCACTCGCCTCGATCAGGCTCTGGCCGAAGCCGGTCACGTCCGACGTGTAGTTGCCTGGGCCGATATCGATCCCCGCATCGAGGCCCGCCGTGCTGGCATAAACCTGGCCGCTGCCGTCGGAATCGTGGACGCCCCAGCCGGACGAGAGGACGATTTCGCCATTCTTCACGCTCGCCGAGCTTGCGTCGTCGAAGCCGACGGTACCGCCGAGCAGCATCGTCATCGCCTGGTTCTTGGGAACCGCGACCATGTAGATCTTGTGGTTGTCCGCGGCGCTCGCATTGGCCGGGCCGCTGGTTTCGCCGGTGTGGACGACGCCGTTGTAGTCGCTGGTGCCGACGTCGACCTGGATGTCGAACAGCCCCTGGTTCATGGTCATCGTGAGCTGCTCGCCCGCGGCATAAGCGGCGGAGCCGCTGACGCGGACCTTGCCGCCCTGCTCGATGCGCGGCGCGACCAGCGCGACATAGCTGTTCTGCTGCAGCGCATTGATCTGCGCGCCGTTCTGGATCTGGATCGCGGCCGTCGACGACGCGGGGCCGCTGAACGCCGCGGTGAAGCCGTCGGGCTTGGTCCCGAAGCTGGTCACGTCGTTGGTCGTGAGCAGGAGTCCGCCGACGTCAAACACCGCAGAGCTGCCGACCACGATGCCGTTCGGGCTGTAGAACCAGACGTTGCCGCCGGTTGTGCTCGTCCCCTGGAGCGTCGAGACGACGTGGCCGTTGAGCGCGATCGGCTGACCGCTGTCGGGCACGATGCGGTTGAGCACCGTGAAATCGGTGATGCCCTGCGCGCTGGTGAAGGTCGCGGCGTTGCCGGCGGGCAGGAAGTCGAGCGTCCCGCCGCCCTGCTGTTGGCCGCTCGGCGACCAGTTGATGGTCGCGGTGCTGGAGCCGACGGTGATGGTCTCGGCCGTGTTGCTGACCGGATTGCGGGTGACTGTTCCGGTCGTGCCCGTGACGGTGCCGCGGAAGGCGCCGAGCGATTGCGCGTGGGCGCTTTGCGGCGCCAAGGCCGCGGCGGCGAGCGCGGCCGAAGCGCAGGACATGAGCAGGCCCTTACGCGTGCGAAAACGGCGGTGAGCGAGCACGAAACGCTGGGTCATTGGAAGCTCCATGGCCAGAGCCTTGTCGTCAACGAGACGAGGAAGCGCGTCGGAGGACGCTTGTTGTCGATGCCGATTTGGGTGAGCGGCACGGCGAGCGCGGCATCGACCGCGAACCGGTCGAAATTGACGCGCGCGCCGGCGCCGAT
>Ga0308176_10002144_pt1 | contig 12355 bp, 9 predicted proteins | sample PhyCR2_3_FD_203890 | JGI IMG/M metagenome (GOLD analysis project Ga0308176, IMG submission 203890) | Soil microbial communities from UC Gill Tract Community Farm, Albany, California, United States - DLSLS.C.R2 | ecosystem: Environmental > Terrestrial > Soil > Agricultural land | place: USA... | reverse complement strand
CCCTCCTGCAAAAGAACGCCGATCCCAGCGAGGCGGAGATCCGCGAGGCGATCTCCGGCAACCTCTGCCGCTGCACCGGCTACGTCAACATCATCAAATCGATCCGGCACGCCGCCAAGGCGGTCGCCGCGGAACCGGCCGCGAAATAAGGAGGAGCCATGGAACCCAAAACCTCAGCCGCCGTCTGCGGCATGGGTCATTCGATGAAACGCAAGGAGGACCCGCGCTTCATCCGCGGCCAGGGCCGGTATGTCGACGACATCAAGCTCCCCGGCATGGTCCATATGGACATCGTGCGCAGCCCCTTCGCGCACGCCAAGATCAAGGCCATTCATACCGAGAAGGCGCTCGCCATTCCGGGCGTGCTGGCGGTGATCACCGGCGAGACGCTGAAAGGCTTCAATCTGCACTGGATGCCCACTTTGATGTCGGACACCCAGATGGTGCTGCCGGTCGAAAAAGTGATGTATCAGGCCCAGGAGGTGGCGGCGGTGATCGCCACCGACCGCTACATCGCGGCCGACGGCGTCGAGGCGGTGGAGGTCGAGTACGAGCCGCTGCCGGTGGTGGTCGACCCTTACAAGGCGCTGGAGCCGGGGGCGCCGGTGCTGCGCGACGACAAGGAGGGGAAGACCGACAACCACATCTGGCACTGGGAGACGGGGGACCGCGCGGCGACCGACAGGGCCTTCGCCGAGGCCGAGGTCACGGTCAAGCAGGACCTCTACATCCCGCGCATCCACGTCGCCTCGATCGAGACCTGCGGCTGCGTCGCCGACTTCGACCGCGTCATGGGCAAGCTCACCGTCTACATGACCACCCAGGCGCCGCACGCCATTCGCACGGTTTTCGCCCTCGTCGCCGGCCATGTCGGATTGTCGGAAGAGAAGATCCGCATCGTCTCCCCCGATCTCGGCGGCGGCTTCGGCGGCAAGGTGCCGGTCTATCCGGGATACGTGATCGCCGTGGCCGCCTCGGTGGTGCTGGGCAAACCGGTCAAGTGGGTCGAGGACCGTATGGAGAACCTCCAGGCCGACTCCTTCGCCCGCGACTACCACATGACCGCGGAGCTCGCGGCCAAGAGGGACGGCACGATGACGGCGCTGCGCATCAAAACGCTCGCCGATCACGGCTACACCGACGCCGCGGCCAACCCCTCGAAGTACCCGGCGGGCCTCTTTTCGATCTGCACCGGCTCCTACGACATCAAGACGGCCTTCACCGAAATGGACGCCGCGTACACCAACAAGCCTCCGGGCGGGGTCGCCTACCGCTGCTCCTTCCGCGTCACCGAGGCGGTGCATGCCATCGAGCGCGTCACCGACGTGCTGGCCCAGGAGCTGAAGATGGACCCGGCGGAGCTGCGTTTCAAGAACTTCATCCCGGCCGACAGATTCCCCTACAAATCGGCGCTGGGGTGGGAGTACGACAGCGGCAACTACCCGGCGGCGTTGCGCAAGGCGATGGAGAGGATCGGCTACGACGAGCTCCGGAAGGAGCAGGCCGAGAAGCGCGCCAGGGGCGAGCTGATGGGGATCGGCATCTGCTCCTTCACGGAGATCGTGGGAGCCGGCCCGTCCAAGGATTTCGACATCCTGGGAATCAAGATGTTCGATTCGGCGGAGATCCGCATCCATCCCACCGGCAAGGCGATCGCGCGCTTCGGCACCAAGTCGCAGGGTCAGGGGCACGAGACGACCTACGCCCAGATCGTGGCCGAGGAGCTGGGGATCCCGGCGGAGCACGTGCAGGTGGAGGAGGGGGACACCGACACCGCCCCCTACGGCCTCGGCACCTACGCCAGCCGCTCGACCCCCACGGCCGGCGCCGCCGGAGCCGTGGCGGCGCGGAAGATCCGCGAGAAGGCCAAGAAGATCGCCGCCTACCTGCTGGAGGTCAGCGAGGACGACCTCGAATGGGAGGTTGGCAAGTTCTTCGTCAAAGGCGCGCCGCAGAAGGCGAAGACCATCCAGGAGATCGCCTTCGCCGCCTACACCAACCATCCGCCGGGGATGGAGGCGGGCCTGGAGGCGGTCGATTATTACGATCCGCCGAACCTGACCTTCCCCTTCGGCAGCTACATCTGCGTGGTGGACATCGACCGCGGCACCGGCGCGGTGAAGGTCCGCCGTTTCATGGCGGTGGACGACTGCGGCAACATCATCAACCCGATGATCGTCGACGGCCAGATCCACGGCGGCTTGAGCATGGGGCTGGCCCCGGCCCTCTTCGAGGAGATCAGCTACGACGAGAACGGCAACATCTCGGGCGGCAGCTTCATGGACTACCTGGTCCCCACCGCCATGGAGACCCCCAACTGGGAGACCGACAAGACGATCACCCCCTGCCCGCACCACCCGCTGGGCGCCAAGGGGGTCGGCGAATCGGCGACCGTGGGCGCGCCGCCCGCCATCGTCAACGCCGTGGTCGACGCGCTGGCGCACCTGGGAGTGCGGCACATCGACATCCCGATGACGCCCGAGCGGGTGTGGAACATCCTGAAGGAGAAGGGGGTGGCGGAGTAGGGCCAAAGCCATGCGTGAGTGATAGGCTCCTCCCGGCGGGGGCGCGCTGAAGGCCGCCCCGGGAGGAGCATCATGGAGAGTGCGCTCGCGCTTCACCGTCTGCACTTCGCGTTCACCGTCACCTATCACTATCTCTTCCCTCAGCTCACGATGGGGCTGGCGCCGCTCCTCGTCATCTTCAAGTCGCTGGCCCTGTGGAAGAAGGACGAGCGGTACAACAAGGCCGCCCGCTTCTGGGCCAAGATCTTCGCGATCAATTTTTTCTTCGGCGTCATCACCGGCGTCCCGATGGAGTTCCAGTTTGGAACCAATTGGTCGAGGTTCGCTCAGTATTCGGGGGGCGTCATCGCCACCGCGCTCGCCATGGAAGGGGTGTTCGCCTTCTTCCTGGAGTCGTCGTTCCTCGGCATCTTCCTCTTCGGCGAGCGGCGGTTCGGGCAGAAGATCCACTGGCTGTCGGCGGTCATGGTCTTCCTCGGCTCCTGGATCTCCGGCTTTTTCATCATCGTGACCGACGCCTGGATGCAGCACCCCGTGGGCTTCGCGATCGGACCGAACGGCACGGCCCAGCTCAGCAGCTTCTGGGCGCTGCTGTTCAACGAGTGGGCCTTCTGGCAGTACATCCACAACATGGGCGGAGCGGTGATCACCGGTTCCTTCGCCATGGCCGCCACCGGGGCCTTCTACGTGCTCTCGGGGCGCCAGGAGGAGTATGGCCGGCTGTTCCTGCGGACGGGCGTCATCGTCGCGGCGATCGCCTCGCTGTTCCAGCTCTGGCCCTCGGGGGACTGGCAGGGCCAACTCGTGACCCGCTATCAGCCGGCCACGCTCGCGGCGATGGAGGGTCTGTTCAACTCGGAGGCGGGAGCCGGCATCGTCCTCGTCGGCCAACCGGACACCGACCGGCAAAAGCTTGATAATCCCATCCACGTGCCCGGCGCGCTCAGCTTCCTCACCTACCGTCACTGGGAATCGGTGGTGAAGGGGCTCAACGACTTTCCGCGGGATCAATGGCCGGACAACATCGCTCTGCTCTACTACAGCTATCACATCATGGTAGGGCTGGGGACGATCTTCATCCTCATCATGGTCCTCGCGGCGTTCCTGCTGTGGCGGCGCAGGCTGTACGAGTCGCGCTGGATGTTATGGATCCTGATGTTGAGCTTCCCGTTCCCCTACATCGCCAACACCGCGGGATGGATCACGGCCGAGGTCGGCCGCCAGCCCTGGGTGGTGTATGGGCTGATGCGGACGGCGAACGGTTTCTCGTCGAACGTCTCGGCGGGTAACGGGCTCTTCTCGCTGCTCGGCTTCATGGGGATGTACTCCCTGCTGAGCATCCTGTTCCTGCTCCTCCTCTGGCGGGAGCTCCTGCACGGACCTGACTTCCTGAGTGAGAAGGGTTGAGGAGAACGACGCCATGGAAACGCTCTGGTTCATCCTCATCGCGTTGATGCTGACCGCCTACGTGGTGCTGGACGGGTTCGATCTCGGGGTCGGCATCCTCAGCCCCTGGGTGGCGAAGACTCCGGACGAGCGACGCCTGGTCCAGCGCAGCATCGGACCGGTCTGGGACGGTAATGAGGTCTGGCTGCTGGCGGCGGGCGGCGCCCTCTATTTCGCCTTTCCGCTCTTGTATGCATCAAGCTTCAGCGGCTTTTACCTGCCGCTGATGATGGTGCTCTGGCTGCTCATGCTGCGGGGGATCGGCGTCGAGCTGCGGGCCCACGTCGACGATCCGCTGGCCTGGACCCTGTGCGATTTCGTCTTCTCGCTCGCCAGCCTCCTGCTCGCGGTCTTCTTCGGCGCGGCGATCGGCAACGTCGTCCGCGGCGTGCCGCTGGGGGCGGACGGCTACTTCTTCGAGCCCCTATGGACCGACTTCAGGGTCGGCCCCCATCCCGGCATCCTGGACTGGTATACCGTGCTGACGGGCGTGCTGGCGCTCGTCACGCTCGCCGTGCATGGCGCCCACTATCTGGCGGTGAAGACGGAAGGGGAGATCCAGGCCCGCGCCCGGCGTTTCGCCGCGATCGGTTGGGTGGCGCTCGTGCTCCTGACGTTCCTGAGCCTGGTCGCGTCGCTGTCGATCCGCCCGGGAATCCTCGACAGGTTCCGCTCGGATCCCTGGGGGTGGGCCATCCCCGCTCTGGTCGCGGCGTCGCTGGCCGTCATGCCGATCTACCGGGCGCGAGGGAGAGACCGGGCGGCGTTCCTCGCGTCGACCGGGTATATCGTCGGAATGCTGGTTGGAGCGGCATTCGCCCTCTATCCCTACCTGCTGCCCGCCAGCACGGACCCGTCGTTCAGCCTGACGATTCACAATGCCAAGACGGGAGCCTACAGCCTGCGGGTGGGTCTGATCTGGTGGAGCCTCGGCATGATGCTGGCGATCGGATATTTCACGTTTCTTTATCGCTCCTTCCGGGGCAAGGTCTCGTTGCACGAGGAGGGAGGGTACTGATGAGGGGCATGGTCTCTGGATTTCCGGGTTGGTGCTGTGGAGCCTTGATGCTCGTGGCGCTCCCCGCGTACGCGCAGACCGGCGGCGACTGGCCGGTGTGGGGTCACGACCCGGGCGGCCAGCGCTTCTCGCCGCTCTCTACGATCGACCGCGGCAACGTGCGCTCGCTCAAGGCCGCCTGGACCTTTCACACCGGCGACGCCTACCAGCCCAAGAATTCCAAGCCGACCGCGTTCGAGGCGACCCCGATCTACGTCGACGGCACGCTCTATCTCTCGACGCCGCTCGGCCGCGTCATCGCGCTCGATCCCGTGACCGGCAAGCAGCGCTGGGCGTTCGATCCCAAGATCGACAAGGACGCCGGCTACGGCGACTATGCCAGCCGCGGCGTCTCCACCTGGAAATCCCCCGCCGGCCAGCGCCGCATCTTCGTCGCCACCATCGACGCGCACCTGATCGCGCTCGACGCGGCCACGGGCAAGCCGTGCGCGGATTTCGGCGAGAACGGGGTGATCGATCTCCGGCGCGGCCTGCGCATTCCGCCGACCTCCGACCGCTATGCCGATTACGAAGAGACCTCGCCGCCGGCCATTGTCGGCGGCACGGTCGTGGTGGGCTCCGGCATCGCGGACAACAATTCCGTCAGCTCTCCCAGCGGCGAGGTGCGCGGCTTCGACGCGGTCACCGGTAAGCTGAAATGGACCTGGGATCCCATCCCGCAGGATCCCAAGGACCCCGGCGCGAAAACCTGGAAGAACGGCGCCCGGATCACCGGCGCCGCCAACGCCTGGTCGGTGATCGCCGCCGACCCCGGGCGCGGCCTCGTCTTCGTCCCCACCGGCAGCCCCAGCCCCGACTACTACGGCGGCGAGCGCCTGGGTGACGACCTCTACGCGAATTCGGTGGTGGCCCTGCGCGCGGACACCGGCGAGCGCGTGTGGTCCTTCCAGACCGTCCATCACGACCTCTGGGATTACGACGTCGCCTCGCCGCCGGTGCTGTTCGACGTCCATCGCGACGGGAAGACGATCCCCGCCGTCGGCGCCGGCTCGAAGACCGGAAACTTCTTCATTCTGGATCGCACGACCGGCAAGCCCATCTTCGGCGTCGAGGAGCGGCCGGTGCCGAAGAGCGACGTGCCGGGCGAGATCGCCTCACTCACACAGCCGTTCCCCGTGATGCCCCGGCCGCTGGCGCCGCAGACGCTGGACATCAAGGCCATCCAGGGCTCCGAGGCCGACCGCAAGTGGTGCCGTGAGGAGATCGCGAAGCTCCGTTCCGAAGGGATTTTCACGCCGCCCAGCGTGCGCGGCTCGCTCGTCGTCCCGGGCAACGTCGGCGGCATGGCCTGGGGAGGGGCCGCGTACGATCCTACTCACCATTTACTGCTGGTGCCGGTCAACAATCTCGTGGCGGAGGTCCGCCTGATCCCGCGCGCCACTTTCGAGAGCGAGAACGAAGCCAACGGCCGCGACCTGAGCGGCGGCTGGGAATTCGCGCGGCAGAAGGGGACGCCGTACGGCATGGCGCGCCGTTTCCTCCGCGCGCCGGGCGGCTGGCCGTGCACGCCGCCCCCCTGGGGGACGCTGAATGCGATCGACGCCGACACCGGCGCCGTGAAATGGACCGTGCCGCTCGGACAGCTCCCCGCGATGGGGCCGGCGCCCGCGCCGCCCGCCCAATACGGCTCCATCGCGCTCGGCGGCCCCATGGTCACGGCCGGCGGCTTGGTCTTCATGGCGGGAACGCTCGATTCCGCCCTCCGCGCCTTCGACGTCGTCACGGGCCAGGAGCTCTGGAAGGGGGACCTTCCCACCAGCGCGCGGTCCATGCCGATGACCTTCCGCGGCCCGGACGGCAAGCAATATGTGGTGATCTCCGCCGGCGGCCACGGCCTGCCCGTCGCGCCGCTGGGCGATTCCGTGATCGCGTTCACGCTCGAGCCGTGAGGAGCTTGTCGTCTTAGGGCTTGCCGCGTTCCGCGAGCAGGGCGCGCAGACGGGCGAGCTCCGCCTCCGCCGTGTCGGCACGCTGGCGTTCCGCGTCGGCACGCTGGCGTTCCGCCTCGGCGCGCCGGCGTTCCGCCTCCGCAAGCTGGCGTTCCGCCTCCGCTTCCGTCGGCACCAGGCTGCCGTCGGGACGAAAGAGCCGGAGCCAGTCGTCTTCTCGTATTTGTAGGGCTCTCCTCGCGACACCGTGCCAGAGGCCCACGGATGCCCCGAGCTGCTCGCTCCAGAGCCGCCCATTCTCATCTGGCTGAATAGGCTGGTAGAACAGACCTGCCAGGCGAAATCCCTCTAACTTGTGCGTCTCCGGCTCGTAGAGGAAGTATTCCGCCGTGCCGAAGACCCGGGAGTAGAGGTCCCGCTTGTCGTTGCGGTCCTTCTTCGCGGTGGAGGGGGAGAGCATCTCGAAGATGACGTCCGGCAGCCGTCCGCCCTCTTCCCAGGCGATCCAGACCTTGCGCTTGCGGCTCCGGTCGACGCCGCCCACCCAGAAGACATCCGGGCCGCGGAAGGCCTTCTTCTTGGTCAGCCTCTTCGCCTCCTCCTCCGCGACCTCCCGCGCCTGCTCCACGGAGTAGTAGACGAACATGTTCATGCCGGCGTAGAAGTCGGTGCGGCCCTGCTCGCCCATGGCCTGTCCGATCACCTCCTGCAGGAGGGGGAGCTCAAAGATGTGCCACTCGGTCTCCAAGGGCTCTCCGTCGTCATAGACGAGCTCGAAGGGCAGAGGCGCGAGGGCCGAGGCAGCGGGCTGGCTCATGGCATGCTCCCTTGCGGAGTCGTTCCTTGTCAGGATCTTATTCCGCATTCTGGAGAAAGTGAAGAGGGGTGGATGGCTCCGGTCCTCCTCATGGATGACAGGATAGCATTCCGGTGGAGGGTTGTATAAGGTGGCTCGCACGAGGTAGACCATGCCCGGCGAATTCCGCAAAGACATCCACCCCGGCCTGGAGGTGGCGATCGTTCAGAAGGCCGACCAGCGCACCGGACGCCTGACGCGGGGGATCGTGCGGGAGATCCTCACCAGCTCGCCCTCCCACCCGCACGGCATCAAGGTGCGGCTTCAGACCGGGGAGGTGGGGCGGGTCAAGGAGATCGTGAAGAAAGGGCCTCAGCCGAGCGGCGACTCGTCGTAGTGGGCCAGCAGGTCGGCCGGCCCGTCGTAAATCTCCAGGGCGCCTTTGAGGTCCTGGTCGCGGAACCCCCCGCAGCGGAAGGCGATCACGGCGACTCCCACCTTGCCTGCGGCCTGGATGTCGTAGGGGGTATCCCCCAACATGATGGCGTCTTCGGCGGGCAGGCCCACGCGTTCGAGGGCGGCTTGGACGACGTCGGGATCGGGCTTCGATTTTCCGGCGTCGCTGGCCGAGGTGACGTCCTCCAGGAGGTCCTTGGCGCCGACGATCTCGACCGCCTTCTCGACCTCGTCCTGGGGGGAGGAGGTGGCGACGACCAGCTTCAGGCCGTCCTTCCGCATCCGTTCGAGCAGGGGGCGGACCTCGGGGAACGGCTTGAGGTGGGGGAGGTAGCGGCTCTTGAAGATCTTCCCCCGGGTCTCGGCGATTTTCTTCCCCTCCGGACTGTCCTTGGAGATCCCCACCGCGGCGGGCAGAAGGTTGTCCCCGCCCATCCCTACCCAGGGCCAGATGTCCTTCTCCGAGACCTCGCGGCCGTGCTCGCGCAGGGCCTCCACCCAGGCCTTGACGTGGGCTTCGTTGCTGTCGAGAAGGGTGCCGTCCATGTCGAGGATGACGGCGCGGTATCGGGACTGGAGCTCGAGATCGTCGGCCATGGCGGGCTTTTGGGCAGCAAGGAGCGTACCATCGGGTGCTTTCTCGCGGTACGATCTTGCGATCCCGCTCCGCCCGGGGATCAATCCCCGGGCTACGAGTCAACCGAAAAGCCGGCTGAAGCCGGCTCGAAGATTGCCGAAGCGGTCTTTGAGCCTCCTTCAGGAGGCTTTTCGTTTGCGTCGTAGCCCGGGGATTGATCCCCGGGCGGCCCGGCGTCGTCCTACGAGGAGAATCGAGATGAGAGCCCGGATTCTGATGCTGGGAGGCCTCCTGCTCGCCACCGCCGCGAGCGCCACCGAGCCGCCGCCGCTGCTGCCGGAGCCCACGGTGCGGGCGATCGCCTCCGAGGTCTCGGGCACGGCGGCGAAGCGCAATCTTCAGGACCTCACCCTGTTCCACCGCATGCGGGGCTCGCGGGGGTTCCGCGCGGCGGCGGAGCGGGTGCGGGACCGGGCGAAGGAGTACGGCCTCTCCGAGGTGGAGATCCTGGAGCTGCCGGCCGACGGTACCGTCTTCTACGGCACCCAGCGGTCGCGCCCGGCGTGGGACGTGGATTTCGCCGAGCTCTGGGAGCAGCGCCAGGAGAATGGCTCCTGGGTGGACGGCGAGCGGGTGGCCTCCTGGGAGGCGCGGCCCATCGTGCTCGCCCAGGACAGCGCCAGCGGCGAGGCGGCGGCCGAGCTGGTGGACGTGGGCGCCGGCACGGCCGAGGGGGACTATCAAGGCAAGGACGTGCGCGGCAGGCTCGTGCTCACCTCCTCCCAGCCGGGCGCCGTCTACAAGCTGGCCGTGGACCGCCTGGGCGCCGCAGGCATCGTCTCCTACGCGCAGAACCAGGTGACCGGCTGGTGGAAGGAGGATGAAAACCTCGTCCGCTGGGGGCATCTCGACACCTTCCCGGCTCCCAGGACCTTCGCCTTCATGGTCTCGCTCAAACAGGCCCGCGCCTGGCGGGAGCGCCTGGCCGCGGGCCAGCCGGTGCGGCTGCGGGCGAGCGTCAAGGCCGGCCAGCACCCCGGGGCCTACAGCATCGCCACCGGGGTGATCCCGGGCGCCGACCGGCGGCACGAGATCGTGCTCTCCTGCCATCTCGATCACCAGCGGCCGGGAGCGAACGACAACGCCAGCGGCTGCGCCACGATCCTGGAGGTGGGGCGCACGCTGGCCAAGCTGGTCCGCGAGGGGAAGCTTTCACCGCCGCGGCGGACTATCCGCTTCGTCTGGCCGCCGGAGATCGAGGGGACGACCTCTCTGCTCAATGCCCGTCCGGACCTCGCGGCCCGGGCCCTGGCCGTGATCCACATGGACATGGTGGGCGGGGACGCCGAGATCACCAAGGCCGTCTTCCACGTCACCCGCTCGCCCAAGAGCTTGCCGACCTTCGTCGACGACGTGGGGGCCGCCTTCGGCCGCTTCGTCAACGAGCAGTCGTACGCCCTGGCGGCCACCGGCGAGGCCCCCTATCCGCTGGTGGACCCCGAGGGGAGCAAGCGGGCGCTCCAGGCCGAATTCGTCGACTTCACCGAGGGGAGCGATCATCAGGTCTGGAGCGAGGGGTCGTGGCGGGTGCCGGCGATCTATCTGAACGACTGGCCGGACCGCTACATCCATACCCACGCGGACGGCGTCGGCAACATCGATCCCACCAAGCTGATGCGCGCCGCCTTCCTCGGCGCGGCGAGCGCGTGGTACCTGGCGGGGCTCGACGCGCCCCAAGTGCCGGCGCTCTGGGAGGTGGTCCGCCGCAACAGTCTCGAGCGGGCCGCCGATGCGCTGGCGCGGAGCGGCCGCCTGCGGGCGATGGGGGAGAGGGCCGAGGCGGACAACCTCCTGCGCTTCGATCTCGCCCATGAGGCCGCGATCGTCGAGTCGCTCAACCGCTTCGCCGCGGTGCCCCCGGGCGTGCGCGAGAGCGCGGACGAGCACCTCGCGGGGCTGCGGCGATTGGTGGGGATTTCAGAAACGAAGGCGGCGGGCACGGCGGATATTGTTTATCACCGCGCGCCGGACCCCAAGGGGCCGATGACCGTCTTCGGCTACGACTATTTTCAGGACCACATCGCTCAGAAAGGGATCGCGGCGCCCGCTCTCCTCCAACGGACCGGCCTCTGGGGCGCTGGCGGCGACTACACCTACGAGGCGCTGAACCTCGTCGACGGCCGGCGCACGGTGCGCGAGATCCGGGACGCGCTCGCGGCGATCTATGGGCCGGTGCCGTACCCTGAGGTGGCGGAATATCTCGGGGATCTCGAAACGATCGGAATTCTGCAACGGGAGAAGTCCGCGCATGCTCCGTGAAAAGCTGATCGGTCACCACACGTACAAGCCTCACGAGTTCCGCTGGCGCAGCCGCGAGATCTCCCGCCTGGAGGGCCTCAGCGACGCCGTCTTCGGCTTCGCGATCACCCTGCTGATCGTGGCCCTGGAGGTGCCCAAGACCTCGGGGGAGCTGTTCGAGACGATGCGGGGGTTCGCCGGCTTCGCCTTCACGTTTTTCGTCCTCTACACCCTCTGGTACCGGCAGTTCGTCTTTTTCCGCCGCTATGGGCTGGAGGACCCGCCGACCGTCGCGCTGACCGGCGCGCTCCTCTTCGTGGTGCTGTTCTTCGTCTTTCCGCTCAAGTTTTTCGTCGGCACCATGGTGAACCGGCTGTTCGGGGCCCCCAAGACGATCCGGATGCCGGACGGCACGATCGAAAAGGTGATCCGGCCCGAGCACGTCCCGCTGATGATGTCGATCTATGGGGCGGGTTTCGTGGCGGTGTCGGTGATCTTTTTTCTCTTGTATGCCCACGCCTATCGCCAGCGGGAGGATCTCGATCTCAACGAGCTGGAGATTTTCGATACCCGGCGGACCCTGGAGGCTCTCCTCTATACCATCGTGATCGGCGTGCTGCTCGTGGGGGTCGCCTGGACCGGGAATCTCGCCCACGGCAAGCCGTACGAGGCTACGGCCACCTATGCGAGCGTCGGGGTGCTGTACGGTTTTATCGCCCTCATGCTCTACCGCACCCGCCGGCTCGGCCGGCGGCGGAAGGAGATGGTGGCGCGGCTTCAGGAGATCGCGGCGGAAGGCGATCCCGGGCCGCCGCTTCAGAGCTGACGGGGGCGCGGGCTCAAAGCCCCCGCGTCGAGCCGGGCGTCGGCGAGCGCCGCGCCGTATTCACGCTGGAGCAGGGGGTTGGCCCGGAGGGCCGCTTCGAGCGTGGCCTGGGCCCGCCGGGCCTGCTCCTTCCGGCGGTTGGGATCGGTCTCCAGCCGGGCGCTCATCTCTTCGAGCAGGCCGCGCAGGGCCAGATAGCGCGCCTCGGCGGCGTTGACGGCGAGCGCCTTGCCGATCCGCTCCAATCCTTCCTGGATGGCCGCCTCGCGGTCATGGGCGTCCCGTGCCGTCTCGGCCCGGTCGCGCGCGATCAGCGCCTGAGTGAAGAGGACGTCCGCCTGCTGGGGATTGAGCGCCTCGGCGCGGCTGAGCTCGGAGGCGGCGTCCCGCAGGTCGGGGCCGGGGTCCTGCCGCTGCTGCATCCGCCAGCGGGCCGCGATCCGCTTCATCCGCGCCCGTTCGAG
>Ga0308176_10002143_pt1 | contig 12356 bp, 10 predicted proteins | sample PhyCR2_3_FD_203890 | JGI IMG/M metagenome (GOLD analysis project Ga0308176, IMG submission 203890) | Soil microbial communities from UC Gill Tract Community Farm, Albany, California, United States - DLSLS.C.R2 | ecosystem: Environmental > Terrestrial > Soil > Agricultural land | place: USA... | reverse complement strand
TGGACCGACGATGTTCTGGAACCCATGCGACACGTCGGCGACCCCTTAGCCGACAAGGTGATTTCCACGTTGGTCGACACCGGCGAAATAGCCTCAGTGAACGCCGTCATGCGGAATCTCGTCGAGAACGAATACTGGGTGCCGGAAACCCTTCCCGGCATCGTTCGCGACTATCTGCAATCGACTGCCGACCTGCCGCCGTGGGCGGATTCTGCGAAGATCGCGGCAGGACAGCAGGTGTTCTGGCGGTATGGCCCACGATTGATCCTTATTCTGCACTGTTATTCGTTGCCGTTTTGTTATGTAGCGCGTAAAGGCGTTCAAGTGTTGGCCCTAACCAGCCGCCTCACCGGAAATGCCGCCCGGCGCATCATCGAGACGGCGCAGATGCTTGTAGACGTGATGCAACCCGGTGGACTGGACTCGCCCGAGGGGCGCGGCCGTCGCACAATTCAGAAAGTCCGGCTGATGCATGCGGCCGTTCGCCGGTTGGCAGTTCAATCGCCGGGATGGCGCAACGAATTCGATCTGCCTGTCAATCAGGAAGACCTTGCCGGAACCCTGATGTCTTTTTCCTGGATCGCTCTGGACGGGCTCGAAAAGCTGGGGATTCTGCTATCCGACACTGAAAAAGAATCTTACCTGCACTGCTGGCAAGTCATCGGGCACCAACTTGGAATCCTCGGTGACGTTACTCCTGTGGACATCGCATCCGCGCGAGCGTTGGCGGGAAGTGTTGCTCGGCGGCAGTTCGCGCCTTGTGCGGAAGGTAAGGACATGACTCGGGCACTCGTTGAGACGATGCAGTACATGCTGCCCGGTAACCTGCTCGACGGCCTGCCGGCTCTGTTCATCAGTTACTTTCTCGGTCGTGAGCATGCAGGCATGATTGGCATCGGGCAGGATGGGCTTGCCGACGTCGTAGCCGCTCCATTGAGGATCGGTGGAACCGTCTTTTCGGGCCTCCTCCGAGACTCGCAGCCCTTGAGAGCGCTCGCAGAGAAAGTCGGGCAGTTGCTGATCAACTCCATCGTTTACGTAGAGCGCGGGGGAAACCGGCCTAGCTTCACCATTCCTGCCGAGCTGAAGCAACGGTGGGGTGTGAATTGGGTCTCGTAAACGTCGCCTTCACTGATTCACAACATGCGCGCGCCATCGCCAGCACCTTCTGAGCGCCGTACTAACGTGCTTTTCGAAAAGTGAGATTAATCCGAAAATCGCCGGTAAGCGGGTGGGAACCCTGCGCGAGCGGCGCGACGCCATGGAATACAAGGCGCGCAGGACCGCCCCATACAACTACATCGCCGCTCTCGAGCCGGATCCGACGCGGCCGGTCGGCGCGCTTGAGACCACCCCATAAAAAAACGGCCGGCAGTCCCAACGAAACCGAAACAATCGGTGCGGTGAAGTCGCGCTCATCTTTGTCCTGATGAAGCGACAACCTGGCACCAGGTTGGTATCGATTGATCAAGCACGCGTCAGGTTCGAAGCCCGGGAACCCGCCCGCCTCGGCTGCACGTGCCGAGAGACTCAACAACGATGCGGGCATCGAAGGCCAAGGTTTACCCGTCGTGGGGTCAGTCGCATCATACCGGTAACCCTTGCGATCGGAGACCCACCCGAACTCGCCGCAGTTTGTCATGGCAACGGACATTTCGGACCCGTTGGGCGTCACCATATGCCGGAACGGTGCCGCTTTGGTGATTGCGACAATGTCACTCACCACGTGCTCGGCATCATTGCCGACGAATCCACGCAAGATAGCGGCGCCCTCGGCCAGGAGGTCTATGCAGTTCTCACCGGTCTCGCGCACTTCGTCGAACAAGTGACTTTGCGACGCCTTATCGGAGTTACTTCCCATCATGAAATATGATTCCCAATGTAAAGCGACGGCCTGAGCGCAAGCGGCTGACGCCATGCCTCATAGCAACTCGGTAAACACCGCGCGAGCCCTTCACGGGACGCTGATTCACCGCGAACACAACCCCTTCACCCTGCCTCAAACTCACCACTTCGACCCGAGATTGCATGCGCGGGCGCTGTTCGGTCATCGCAAACTCACCGCCCGTAAAATCTTCACCGGGCACGCTGAGAAGAAAGGCCACTTGCAGTGGAAATACCATCGTGCCGTAGATATCCTGATGCAGGCAGTTATAATCTCCCTCGCCATACTTCAGCAGTAGAGGCGTAGGCTGCGACTGCCCGGCTTGATGGCACCGCTCGAGAAACGTATTGTGGTCGGCGGGGTAATCTCCAACCAGGCCCAAGTCCCTTTGCCATCGATTCGCAATCGGAGCGAGTCTTGGATAAAGGGAGCTGCGGAGGCCGGCAATGGTTGCCGGCAACGGATACGCGTAATACTTATACTCGCCTTTGCCGAAGCCGTGCCGCGCCATCACGACACGGCTTCGAAAGGATGTCTCGGAGTCGTAGTCCGCCTGAAGCTCGCGGCACTCTTCGGCACTCAGCACCACGCCGGTTGTTGCACAGCCTCGTTCGTTCAGTTCCGTTTCGATGCGCGGCCAATCGAGCGAGCCCACGCGCTCCGGCGTACTCAAGGTTCTCGCGAGATCAGGAGCCATCATCTGTCTGCTCGCTATCATCGCCGTTCCCGCTCAAGCAATTGGCGCTTGCGCTCGACGCCCCATCGGTACCCGGCGAGTTCTCCATTCGCTGCTGTGATCCGATGACACGGAATGGCGACCGCCAGCGGATTGGCTGCACATGCGCTCGCAACAGCCCGCACCGCGCGTGGATTTCCGACCCGCTCAGCTACTTTGGAGTAGCTCAGCGTTTCGCCCGCCGGTACGGTCTGCAGGATCTCCCAAACGCGGCGTTGGAATGCAGTGCCTCTGATATCGAGAGGCAGCCCTAGCCCTTCGGAGCGCGCCGGATCGTCAATCAAGCGCACCACCGCCTTCACCCAATCCGCGAATGCCGCTTTGGGTTCACCTATCGTGGCCTTCGGAAACCGGCTCTTCAGATCGGCCAGCAATGTAGCCGAACTGTCGCCCAGGAAAATGGCACAGACGCCCTGATGTGTAGCCGCAACGAGCACACGGCCAAGCGAGCATAGCCCTTCGGCATACCACAATTCCTCACCTGCGCCGCCTTTGCGATAGGCGGACGGAGTCATACCCAGCAACTCGGGCGATGCCTCGTAAAAGCGAGCCGGCGAATTGAAACCGGCTGCGTATATCGCTTCCGTAACCCGCGCACCGGAGCTGAGACTTTCCTGGACGAGGGTTTGACGGTGTGCGGCGGCATACGCCTTGGGTGTCACGCCCGTAATCCGCTTGAACATGCGATGGAAATGATGCGGACTCACGCCCGCATCGGCCGCCAATTGCGCCAGACCGGGCGGCTCTTCTGCTGATTCGATTGAGCGGCAGGCTTTCGTAATCAGCGCGGCTTCTCGTTCCGAACGCGGCGGAAGGTCTGGGACGCAACGGCGGCATGCACGGAAGCCGGCTCGTTCCGCATCCGCTGACGTGAGATGAAAAGAAACATGCTCCGGCAGCGCCAATCTAGCTCCGCAAGACGGCCGGCAGTACACGCCCGTTGTCGTTACAGCATAGAAGAACTGCCCATCGGCCGCGGCATCCCGACGGCAAACCGCTTCCCATTTAGCGGTGTCGGTTGTAAAGGAGGTCTCATGGGACCTGCTTGCATTCGCAGCAGCAGTTTCAGCGAAAACGGCATTCATATCGTTAACTCCTATTTTCCAGCCCGAAGGACTCGGGTTGTTACCAATCTAATCGCGCTGATTGCGGGCCGCACTCCGGTTCTTGCTCTGGAATTCGACATGTGTGTTTTTTCGCAGGGCGCTCCGGTTCGTAACCCTCCCTCTATTTATGTTACGCGTCTTACGCACCTTGGCTCTATGGCCGACCGACGCCGTCACCCCTGTGGACTCTCCCGGCGTGCCGTCAAGTTCTTTTCGTTTGACTCGGAAATGGCGGTCTGTTACAAAAGCGTAGGCCCAGGACATACGTGTGGCTCACTTCTTGCTTACACGGCGTTCTGTGCCTTTGCTTGAAAATTCCAACTTTCGTAAGATCGCGTTTCCAGGAGGAAAGTAGGTAAATGAGGAACCTAGTCAGATCCACATTTGCATGTTCCACAATGCTGATTGCCGCACTCTGCCCGTCTCTCGTCGCGGCAGACCTTTGCGTAAATCGCGCACACAATTCAGGATGCTATGCGAAGATCGCTGAAGCTGTATCTGCAGCATCGCCGTACGACATCATCCGAGTCTCGCCCGGCGAATACGATGAGCAAGTTACGATCTCCAAACCACTTTCGCTCATAGGCTCGGGCTACTATCGCACATCGATCGATGCGGCAGGCCAGTCCAATGGAATCTACATCAATGGCCTTGATAACCCAGGTCTCAAGCACGTTGTGGTTAAGGGTTTCAAGGTTGAGAGGGCAAGATTCGAGGGAATCCTGATCACGAATGCGACGGCCGTTACCATAGCTGAAAACCACGTCGTAAACAATGACAGAAACCTCAATTTCTCATCTCACGTTTGTCCGGGTTTGCCCAACTTCGAGACGGCGGAGGACGACGACTGCGGTGAAGGGATTCATCTGGTCGGCGTCGATCACTCCATCATCAGTGAGAACGTCGTCGAGAGAAATGCCGGCGGCATCCTGCTGTCCGACGAGACAGGGTCCACTCACCACAACCTGATCACGAAGAATACCGTTCGAGATAATCCATTCGATTGTGGAATCACGCTCGCTTCGCATCCGCCCGCCCCATTCGCCGGGACGGCTCCTCTCGGAATCCATCACAACACGATCTCCGGAAACCACTCGCTTCGGAACGGCGCGAACGGGGACGGTGCCGGTGTAGGTATATTCGGCTTCCTGCCTAACGCAATGAACTATTCAAATGTCGTTGTCCGCAATACCGTGATCGGCAACACTCTCCCTGGTGTGACCATTCATAGCCATAGCCCTGGAGCGAGATTCGACGATAACCTAATCGTCGGTAATCGGATATCTCGGAATGGAGCGGATAACGAGGATGCAGAAACACCCGGGCCTACGGGGATCAATGCTTTTGGCGCATCGCCGCTCACTGGGACAGTTATCGCCCAAAACGTTATCGATCACGAGGCCGTCAGCGTTGCCGTGCGAACGCCCGCGACTGTCGAGGTCCATCTCAACACATTCCTTGACGACACAATCGGTGTCGATAACCTCGGCGATGGAGATGTTGACGCAACGGAGAATTGGTGGGCATGCCCCGCCGGTCCCGGTGGCGGTCAAGGCTGTGCGACAGTTGGCGGACCAAGGGTAACCGCTGTGCCTTTCTCAACTACGCCGTTCTGATGATCGAATAAGCCACTGCGAAGCGATAGCTTCGAATCCAGCAACCGTTGAGAACTGAAGCCGGCTCGGTCCTGAATGCCAGGATCGGGCCGGCTCTGTTTTTTGTTGTGAAGCGCGATATGCGGAAATAGGGAAGTATGCTTCCAACTGGAAGGAGTGACCGTGAAGGCTTTGGTATCGATGGGCGCGCTGCTAGTCTCCGCGACGCTATGCGCAGAGTCGTTGGGTTTCTTCGAGCAAAAATTTACGTCCATCAACTTCGAAAAGGGTAAATGGAGTCGTAACGCGCAACTCCCTTGTTACAAGTACACTGCATCCGAGAATGGCGCGACGGTGGACGTCCTCAGACTCGGTACCAACAACCTCGTCCCCTTCCGGGCGACAACGGGTCTGACCGTCGTTGTATGCGGCTCTACGGCTGCATTCGACGAGGGCTTTGAAGCGATAAAGCCGGTCCAGACCGCTGCCGGCCCGCAACGGTCTGGTTCTTAGGATTCCAGTTCAGCTTCCGGTAAATGCGGCAACCCTGATTGATAGGCGGATCTTCAAAAGCGCACGCGGGGAAGTTATAGCTTAATAAGATGCAGATTGCACAGCCGGCGGTATTAGAGAGCAAACCGCCGCAACGACAAACAACCACGAGAAGGTATGTCGCCCTCGATGCATATCGCGGGTTCATCATGCTGCTTCTCGCGTCCGAGGGCCTCGGCTTCGGCTTTTTGAAGCACGACCCCACCTGGGGCAGGGTTGCCGGGTGGTTCGACCACGTCCCTTGGGAAGGTGCAGTCTTCTGGGACATGATTCAACCGGCGTTCATGTTTATGGTCGGAGTGGCCATGCCGTTCGCTCTGGCACGGCGCACGGAAGCAGGGGCAACCTGGACCGACAATTTCAGGCATGTGCTTGTCCGTTCTCTCCGACTCATCATCATGAGTCAAATTCTGATGTGGGTCAGTGCGGGAAAAATCAAACCGCAACTGATCAACGTACTGTCACAGATCGCTTTCACATATTTGCTCAGCTTTCTGATCATGCAGTGGAAGCTGCGATGGCAGTTTGTCACTGCGGCGGGACTCCTCGTATTCTGGACCGCGTTGCTCTTCGCCTTTCCCGGGCCGGATGGACCATTTTCGAAAACGAATAGCGTCGGACTTGTCGTTGACCGAGCTATCTTCCATTACGATTACGACCCCGCGTATTCAACCCTCAACTTCATTGCCAGTACAGTGTGGACCTTATCGGGTGTATGGGTCGGCCGCCTGCTTATGACTGACCGTTCCGATCGTGAAAAACTGGGCGTGCTGGGCGCAAGCATGCTGCTGGCTTTCACATTAGGACTGTTGTTACGAAATTGGATTCCAATGGTCAAGCAGCTCGTCACGCCATCGTTCATCTTCTACAGCCTGGGATGGGTCTTCTTCATGCTGATCTGCTTCTATTGGTTGGTTGAAGTGCGCGGTTGGCGCGGGGCGGTGTTCCCGTTGGTCGTCGTAGGGATGAACTCAATCTTCATCTACTCTCTGGCCGAATTGCTGCATACCTGGCTTGACCGTGCCGTCGGTGTCTTCACCTTCCACTATCCTTTTGTGGGAACGCTCGCACCCGTCGCGCAGTCCTGCACTGTGCTGTTGGTCATGTGGTACGTCTGCTACTGGCTATATCAGCGGCGGATTTTCTTCAAGCTGTAGGGGCATGCGCACAAGACTCATCCGCACGACGGAGAATTCATCTCCGCCGTGCGTCGAGAGCACATAATCCTCCTTTCAACGTTTCGACTTAACAGGTGTCAGCTAGCGGGCCGCGCATGTCCACCTCATCCCTACGGATGATTCAAGATGTCGTACACAAAGCCGGTATTATTCAAGCTCAACGGAATCACATAGCCCGCATAAAGCAAGTTGTAAACGGAGTCCAGAGACTCGATCTGATAATTCAACGATGTGGTCGTACCCAGCACAGCACGGTCAATCATGACGAGATTGATGCCCGGATCGGGAAACGCTGTCTGCGCATTGGCAGAGACTTCAGTCCAGGTCCAATCTAATCCCGAGCCCGCGTACCGATAAAGGTGTGTTTCGCCTGATGACGAGGCTTGCACCATATATTCGGCACCCACTAACAGATTCGTGTGCCGGTATCCGGTTTGCGCATTCTGGTCATTGTCCAGAAATATCTGCCAAACGGCCCCGTTCACCGCACGCCACCGAAACGATACACGGCCGTTCACCACCGTTCCTGTAGAGCTCGTGGAATCCGGCCAGGATGTGGCAAAGGGAGATTGAACACCTTGCTGATTTATCGCAGACGTTTCGGAGCTCCAGTAGACCGGAAGCTGATTGTACGCGTTATCGGGGCTGTCGCTGATATAAACCCAACCGGCATTGCGGGCCTGAGCCAGCGAGAGGGCTGTCTGGAAGCTGCCCTGGGGAACGCCCAGCAGGACATGCCAGAACCGATCCGGCGGATATTTGTGGACCCAGGGATAATCGACGTATCCGCTTTGGTATGTGGAAAGGCCTACGTTCTCCCAGTTCATCAGAATATTAGTAATCGACATCCAGCAATCACTAGGGCTGTACGTACCTGGATTCAGAACGGTGAGGCGGGCACCGGCCTGCTTCCGGCGCACATAGTTAGTCAGCTCCTGATAATACAGAAAGTTATTAGGTTGATAACTGTTCGAAGCGCTGCAATCTGTGGGAGTCTCATCGAAGAAAATGCCATCCACCAAATAGTTCTGATATAGCGAATCAATCCTCTGCCGAACGACTTTCGGGTCACGAGTTCCGTAGGACGTATACGTGTAACCAAGAACGTAGATGCCCTTGCTGCGGGCGTTTCCGATCGCGTTGTCGATGGAGGCATGGTACGTCTGATCGTCTCCGTGATTTAGGCTCACGACCATGATTCCCACCGCGGCGGGTCCGCTCGCGGCCCACCCATTCCAAACCGTAGTTCCGGGATTCTGGTATGAGGGTACAGCGAGCCTGGTTTGGCAGGGAGCCATCTGGACACACAACCCAGCGAACAGGGTTGTTATAAGCGTCGTCCAGCGTATGTTCTGCGAGTGCTGCATAAGTTCTCTTCTAAGCGTCTTCAGCATCGTTCGCACGAGAAGGCAATTCGCGGGCCTAATGCGGGCGCGCCGAATATGTTCGCCTCCTTCCCCCTTCAGCTCGCCGCGTCACGGGTTGCCGAAGCGTGGTGCGGAGCATATTTCAGCCGCTTGCAAGTCCATCGGACGGCACGAAAGCGTGTCACTGCATGACACGAAAGCCCGCCTTTGCCAAGTGAACTGCCCGGGCTTCTGCTGTATACGCCACATCACTTGAGACGTTTCGCATTGTGTACACGCGTTGACAACCGGGCGAGCCGCGCTAAGCAAATCGGGCGAGGACAGGTCAGACGTTCACCTTCGCAGCAAACACCCATACGTCCCTCGCACAGAGAGACCCCCGGCCCCGTCATCGCACGCAGTGTGTGTCTGGAGTTCTGAACGGTGGCTGCTTTTTGGAACGCTTTTGTAAATGGGTCGGGAAATGCTACGAACACGCCTGCCGAAGGAGTGGTCTTGTCCAATGCGTACTCTTTCTCTTGCTGCTCCCTCGCAGCAACTCGTCACGATGAAGCCGCATGCGCTTCGTACGGCTCAGCTCACAATTGTGTATCCGCGGACGCTGTGGTTCACCGTGTTCCTGTTTGCCTCGACCGCGAGCGCCCAAACGCCTGGCTCATGGAGCTCGGCTGGCAGTATGTCGGTAGTGCGTGGAATGCCCACCACGGCCGTGCTCAATGATGGGACGGTATTGGTTGCAGGCGGCGCGTCGAGTGCTGCAGCCGATCTATACAATCCAAGCACCAATACATGGACAACGACAGGCAGCATGACCACTGCACGTTCCAATCAGGCAGGCACGCGGCTGCAGGATGGACGGGTTCTGCTGGTAGGCGGCCAGGATGCAAATGGCGTGTTACTCGCATCCGCTGAAGTCTACAATCCGACTACCAAAACTTGGTCCGCTACCGGAAGTATGAGTACGACTCGATACCTGCATTCCGCAACGCTACTTTCGAATGGAAAGGTTCTGGTCGCTGGCGGCTGGGGAACCACGTGCTGTGGCACAGCGCAATATGCCCTTACTTCAAGTGAGCTGTGGGATCCAGCGACTGGGAAGTGGACTTTAACCGGAAGCATGACGGCGCCGCATGCTGCTCACTCCGCTGTCCTCCTCTCCAACGGAGATGTGCTGGTGACCGGTGGAACATACTACGGCCAAGGTAGCCTTTTGAGCACGGGCGTTACTGCCAGCGCCAATCTTTACGACCCCGTTAGCGGCACCTGGGCTCAGGTTGGAAACATGACTGCACCCCGCGGCAATGCGGCGGCGGTTCTGATGTCGGATGGCCGCGTACTTGTGGCCGGCGGCAGCACTGGTGGCTGCTGCAGCGGAACGCCGACCGCAGAAGTCTTTGATCTGGGCACACTAGCTTGGACCTCCGTACAATCCATGACAACGGGCCGAAATGGGCCAGGCGGTTCCGCGATTTTGAGCGGCAGTGATGTTCTGATCTCGGGCGGATACTCCTGCTGCTCAGACCCGAATCCAACACGGTCGAGCACTGAGTATTTTGAGTCCGTAAGCCATACTTGGCACCTGACCGGAAGCTTAAATCAACCGCGGGCGTATCATACGTCCTTAACGCTTCCGGACGGGACGGTTCTCGCTCTTGGCGGCGGGCTCGCAACGGCGGAGCGCTACTATCCCGACCATGGAACCCAGAGCATAACGAACAGGATTGCTGGGAATATCTCGCCATCCACTTATACAGTTACTGGGACGGGCTGCTCGCCCGGAACTTATACCGCCTACGGAAGTGTCGCTATCAACTGGAACCCGGGTGCAACGTGTCAGGTGACCGCGTCAGGACCGACCGGATATGTGTTTACTAACTGGAGCGACGGTTCAACGGCTAATCCCCGAACGTTTATCGCCCCGAACACTCCAACCACATATACCGCCAACTTCAGCCAATCCTCGTCTGTTGCTGCGTCGATTGCCGCAACTGGCGGCACGCCGCAAAGCGCGACCGTCAACACCGCTTTTGCCAACCGCCTTTCTGCCACGGTCAAGAATTCAGCTGGCAATCCGGCAAGTGGAGTCCTCGTGACCTTCACTGCACCCTCAGGCAGCGGCGCATCAGGCACGTTCGCCGGCGGTGTAAATACGGCCACGACAAATACGTCCGGAGTGGCGACGTCCGCAGGGTTCACCGCCAACTCGACGGCGGGCAGCTACACCGTGACAGCGACTGTCCCAGGAGCAACGTCAGCAGCCGGCTTTGCGCTGACAAATACTGCGGTTAAACCAGCCTCTATTTCGCCGACGGGAGGAACGCCCCAAAGCGCCACGGTCAATACCGCATTCACCAGTCCTCTCTCTGCCACCGTGAAGGATTCTTCGGGCAACCCGATCAGCGGAGTGGTTGTAACATTTAGCGCACCTGTAAGCGGCGCTTCAGGTACCTTCGCAGGTGGAGTGAACAAAGCAACGACAAATGCGTCAGGAACCGCAGCCTCGCCGACGTTTACCGCAAATGCAACGGCGGGCAGCTACACCGTCAGCGCAACCGTTGCGGGAATTGCCACCCCGGCCAACTTCGCGCTAACCAACAATGCGTCTTCCGGAACCCAGGGCTCTATCACGTTGGTACCGAAATCCTACGTAACTACAAAGGGATCAACGGGAGGTCAGGCCGTAGCCAGCTCAATCGACCTGCTGGACGAATCAGGCACTGCAAACACCTGGAGCAAGTACGTCGAATTCTCCGGTCAGTACGCGGGGTATCAGGTCTTTACCGTGCCCGCCAGCATCGCGCCCGCGTCCGTTAAGAGCATTCAGCTCCAGGTGAATTATCAAGGGCCGAACGCGACCACTCAGACTTGGACTTGGCAGATCTTCAATTGGGCGACCTCAACTTACGTCACGGTTGGAAGCAGCAATGGAGCTCCCGAGTGGGGTGCCTGGAAGCTGTTCCAATTCAATGTTTCCGGAACTGCATCAAATTACATCCGCAGCAGTGACGGGCAAGTGCAAATCCAGCTTGTATCGAACAATTCTGCAGACTCGGCGGATATCGACTATGAGGCCATAATTCTGAGTCAATAGAAGCGGCATTGGGATGCGTGGTCTGCATCCAAGATTACGCTCAAACTGGACGCCGCACAGATTGATCGCACTCTGAGCTGGGCTCTCGTTAGGTGTTGCTGGTTATGATCAGATTCGCTCTACGGCTGTGGGCAGAGTGGCATAAAGTCGCGAGTAGCTAGCCTACGTACCTCGCAGGATGGTCGCCCTCGCCCACAGCCGCTTATTCTATTTCTGAATTCGCGCGACCGACCGAAGCCGAGCCTTGCACCGGATTCCATAACTCGCCAGTTTAGCTTTCGAGCGCGTCTAGCAGTTCCTGCACAGTGGCGAGTCCCAGGTCGAGGCCAGCTGTGACATCAGGACGGCCAAGAGTACCGTCGAATTCTCGAAGCCAGCGCGCAAGCCGAGTCACGCCGTCTTGAGTAAATCTGAACTTGTCATACATCATGTCTCGACCAGCGCTCCGCCGGAGGGAAGCGGGTGCGGAGTGCTCGAGAATGCTGACGGTCTCGACGAACTCGAAGCCTAACCTGCGAAGGAGAGTCCTCGGAGCGTTGTTTGCCTCATGAACTTCAGCGGTGAGATGTTGCCCGTAGTCCCACGGGCGCTCGAACGCGATCGTATATGCGATTGCCAGGCGAGCCAAAAACGTGCCGACGCCTAAGCCACGCACGCTTTCGTCTGTAATCAACCCTCCGACTTCGAGCTCGCTCTCGTCTTCATTCGCTGCGACGTAGCAGATGGCCACGAACTCCGCTGTTTCATCTCGTCGCGCGCCGAACAATTGGCCTGCTTCTGCAAACTCGCGGATTTCATCTTCCGTGCGGGGCCATACGTATCGGTTGCTGGCAATCGCTCTGCGGT
>Ga0308176_10002142_pt1 | contig 12357 bp, 7 predicted proteins | sample PhyCR2_3_FD_203890 | JGI IMG/M metagenome (GOLD analysis project Ga0308176, IMG submission 203890) | Soil microbial communities from UC Gill Tract Community Farm, Albany, California, United States - DLSLS.C.R2 | ecosystem: Environmental > Terrestrial > Soil > Agricultural land | place: USA... | reverse complement strand
TCATGAGCTACTGCCATCTGATCGGCGGGTACGGCGCCATCGCGTTGACGTTCGGCACCAATTTCTCCTTCGGCGTGCAGCCCGGGCGTGAGGCGGCGCACATGAACACGTACATCAGCTCGGTGGCGTCGTCCAATCCGGCCTGCATCGCGCCGGTGAGCGTGAGCGGCCTGTTCAATGACGGCTTCGAGGGCGGCGCGGTGCCGGGCCTGTGGAGCGGCAAGACGCCGTAGCAACGGCAAGACGGAACGGTGACAAAGGAGCGATTCACAATGAGCAACACCCTTTCCAGACTCCAGCGTGCCACCGGCTTCGCGGCCGCGCTCTTCCTCGCGGGCGCGCTCGCGGCGGGTGCCGCCAACAGCATCCGCGTGCCGAACGGCGGCACCCCCGAGGGCGCCGTCAAGTGCGCGGCGGGCAATCCGAACACGGTCCGGTTCAGCCAGAATTGCGGCGCCCTGGTCACCCTGACCGCGGGCGACGCGACGGCGGCCTACGTGCAGGACAACTCCCCCTCGGCCGACGGCGCCTACCGGGCCCGCTTCTACGTCAACCCGCGGCTGCTCCAGATCTCGGGCAGCGGCTTCGACGTCCTCGCCGCCTACGACGGCGCCGATCCCGTCCCGCCGGCCAATGCCGGCAACGCGGTGTTCCGGGTGGTGATCCAGCAGTCCGGGGCGCAGAAGCAGCTCACCGCCTTCGTCCGGCTGAATTCGGGGAACGAGTCGCAGATCACGGCCCCGATCGCGATCGCCAACGGCTGGCGGTCGGTCGAGGTCGACTGGGCCAAGGGGGCCGGCAACGGCCACCTCAACCTCTGGGTCGACGGCAAGGCGCAGACGACGGGGCTCACCGCCCTCACCAACGACACGGAGACGATCAACTACGTGCGCTGGGGAGCCGTGGCCGGCCTGGACGGGAATTCATCGGGCTCGTTCCGGCTAGACGACTTCGTCTCCCAGCGCAGCGGCTACATCGGCCCGGCCCTGCCGTTCAGCGACGTCGACACGACCAGCTCGTTCTTCCCCTTCGTGCAGGGGGTCTACGCGGCCGAGGTGATCCCGGACTGCGGCGTGGGCAGCTTCTGCCCCAACGGCGCGATCACCCGCAAGGAGATGGCCAAGTTCCTGTTGCTGGCCAAGAACGGGGCGGGTTATACCCCGCCGGCCTGCGTCACGGCGACGTTCAGCGACGTCCCCTGCTCGAACCCCTACGCGCCCTGGATCTACGAGATCGCGCGGGAAGGGATCACCAGCGGCTGCGCCGCCGGCATCTTCTGTCCGGACGGCACCATCACCCGCTCCCAGATGTCGGTCTTCCTGATGGTGGCGCGGGGCTACCCGCCGGCCCCCTGCCCGCCGTCGTCGTTCGCCGACGTGTCGACCTCGAGCCCCTTCTGCGGCTGGATCAACCAGGTGGCGGCGAAGGGGGTCACCGCCGGCTGCGGCGGCGGCAACTTCTGCCCGGAGTCGCTGGTGCTGCGCGGCCAGATGTCGGTGTTCCTGGGGACCACCTTCGGGATTCCGACGCACGCGGTAGGGCCGTAAGGGAAAGCTCCAGAGGCGGAATGCGAGGGGCGGGGACTTGATCCCCGCCCTTTCTCTCTTGGACGCTACTTGATCCGACCGATCCGTCGGATCGGTCGGATGAGAAGAGAAAAGCCTTTACGGCGCCGGCAGGCTGAAGGTGGTGGAGAGGAAGACCGACATCTGCCCCCGGGTCACCAGGTTTTCCGGGCAGAAGGCGCCGCCGCCGCAGCCGGCGGTGATGCCGCGGGCGGCGATCTCGTTCACCCAGGGGCAGAAGGGGCTCCCCTGCGGCACGTCGTTGAACGAGCTGGGGGGGCAGGCGGGGGGGCTGTAGCCCGGACCCTGCAGGGTGGCCAGCAGGAAGACGGACATCTGGCTCCGCGTCACCTGCGCGCCGGGGCAGTAGTTGCCGCCGCCGCAGCCGGCGGCGATGCCGCGCCGCGCCACCTCGTTGATCCAGGGGGCGAGCGGATCGGAGCAGGGGGCGTCCGCGAAGAGAGGGGAGGTGCAGGCGGGCGGCAGGTAGCCCGCGCCCTCCTTGGCCAGCAGCAGGAACATCGCCATCTCCCCGCGGTTGATCGCCCCCTCTGGACAGAAATTGTCGCCGCCGCACCCGGGGACGATCCCGTGGCTGGAGACCGCCTCGACGAAGCGCCACGCGAAGTAGGTGGGAGGCACGTCCGCGAAGGTGTAGGGGGCGAGCCACTGGAGGGTCTGGCTGGTGGGATCGGTGAAGTAGATCCGCCCGGTCTCCCCCTCGCCGAAGCTGGTGATGTTGAAGGCGGTGTCGAATTGCTGGGTGCTCGTCCAGGTGGAGCCGCTGTGGCTCGCCGACCAGATGCGGCCGGAGCAGTAGTCGCCGTAGAAATAGTCGCCGGTCAGGCTGTGGGCCGGCAGGTTGCGGAACACGAATCCGCCGGTCACGGAGCACTCGGGGCTGTGGGGGTATTCGAGGACCGGATCGACCGAGGTGACCGAGCCGCAGTTGACGTTCATGTCGCCGTTCGTGTCGTTATAGGCGTGGAACCCCTCGCGGCAGTCCCACCCGTAATTCCGGCCTCCGGCGAGGCCGGCGGGCTGGAAGTCGATCTCCTCATAAAGATTCTGCCCGACGTCGCCGATGTAGAGGTCGCCGGTCTGGCGGTCGAAGCTGAAGCGCCAGGGGTTGCGCAGGCCGTAGGCCCAGATCTCGTGGGCACCGGCGCCTGGGGCGGCCGTGGCGAAGGGGTTGGTGGCCGGAATGGCGTAGGGAGAGCCGTGATCGACGTCGATGCGCAGGATCTTGCCCAGCAGCGCGTTGATGTTCTGCCCGTTCTCGTCGGGGTCGCCACCGCCGCCGCCGTCCCCGGTGCCGATGTACAGGTAGCCGTCGGGCCCGAAGGCGATCTGGCCGCCGTTGTGGTTGGCCTGCCCGGGGTGCGGGATGGTGATCAGGACGAGGGCGCTGGCCGCGTCCGCCACGTTGGGGTTGGCGGAGGCGTGATAGCGGGCGATCTGGATGGCGCCGTCGCTCAGCCGGGTGTAGTAGACGTAGAAGAACCCGTTCGTCTTGTAGCTCGGATGGAAGGCCAGCCCGAGCAGCCCCCGCTCCCCGCAGCCGCCGGAGCAGGAGGAGATGATCCCCGAGACGTCCAGGAAGGGGGTGGAGAGGAGCTGGGAGCCGGTCCAGATCCGGATCTGGCCGGTCTGCTGCACGATGAAGAGGCGGCCCGAGCCGTCGCCGGCGTTGACGACGCCGACCGCGTTGGGCAGGCCGGCCGTGATCTGGACGGTGGTGATGAAGGTTCCGGGCGCGGCGGCGGCGGGGGTCCAGCTCCCGAGGCCGAGGAGGGCCAGCCCGGCAAGGAGGGCGATCCCTGAGTTTTTCATGAGATGTATGTACAGCAAAAAGCGCACCCGGTTCACGGGTGGCCGGGGGCTCAGGGCGCCGGCGGCAGCAGGCCGAACATGACCGAGAGGAAGACCGACATCTGCGCCCGCGTCACCGTGCTCCCCGGGCAGTAGCCGCCGCCGCCGCAGCCGGCGGTCACCCCGAGGCTCACCAGCTCCTTGACCCAGGGATAGAAGGGGGTGGTGCAGGGCACGTCACCGAAGGGGGCCGGCGGGCAGGTGCGGTCCGGGTTGGCGCTGGCACCCTGGGCGGTGATGATGAGGAAGACCGCCATCTGGTCGCGCGTCACGGGGTTGCCGGGGCAGTAGTTGCCGCCGCCGCAGCCGGCCGTCACCCCCCGCCGCACCAGCTCGTTGATCCAGGGGGCGAGTGGGTCGGAGCAGGGCACGTCGTCGAAGGCCGCCGTGTCACAGGGGGGCGGCGCGTAGGCGCCCCCCTCCTTGGCGCGCAGCAGGAAGACCGCCATGTCGCCGCGCGTCATCGGCGCGTCCGGGCAGAAGCTGAGCGGCGAATCGCCGCAGGTGGTGGGGACGCCGTGCGCCCAGAGGTTCTCGATGAAGCTCCAGACCCAGTAGGTGGGCGGCACGTCGGCGAAGCTGTAGGAGCGGACCTTCACCGTCACCGGCGCCGTGCTGGCGATGCCGTCCGTGTTGGTCACCTCCAGGTGCCCCTGGAAGTCGCCGGGGACGAGGGGCGCGGTCCAGGCCGCCGGAGAGCCGGTGACGGTGATGTCGGGCGGGAGGGCGCCGGAGAAGATCCACGTGTGGGTCATGGGAGGACGGCCGGACGCGCTGTCCTGCAGGGTCACGGTCTGCCCCGTGCCCACCAGGAGGGGCATGCTGGAGCTGAGGATCCGGGGCAGCGGATCGAGCACGACCACGGTCTGGGTCGTGGTGGTGCAGCCCTCGGCGTTGCAGACCTGAAGGGTGACCTGCTTGCTGCCGGGAGTCGAGAAGGTCGTCGTGGGGTCGGCGAGGGTCGAGGTGCCCGATTGAGCCCAGGCGTCCGCCACGGGAAATGCCAGCAGCGAGAAGAGCAGGGCTCTCCCGGCCAGGGACTGCACACGCGGGTACGACCGGAGCATCAGTTCCTCAAGACCTCACCTCTGTGCCCTCCCGCCCCTCTTGCGAAGAGCCCGGGCGACGGGTGCCAACCTCACCCGCCGCCCTTCGGAGAGCTAACAGCCAACCTAACTGAAAGACATACGCTGGCCAGCTACAAAAGCAAGCTCCATACCCGGGTATCTTTTGTTGAAAACAAAGGAGTTAGGGGAAAGGATAGGTTCGAGATCGCCAATTAGTGACCGCGGTTGTGTCAAGGATTGTCAGTGATTGCTCGGAGGCGCCCTTTTCCTGATCTGTACTAGCATCCAAAGCGCCTATGCGCCTCTTCCGCCGCCGCCCCGCCGCCCCCCGTCCCGGCTGGGACGTCGACCTCCTCGTCTGGGCCGGCGGCGACCTGGAGTCGGCCGGGGAGGCGCTCGGCGGCACCCTGGAGCGGCTGCGCGCGGAGCTTCCCGAGGCCTTCGTCACCTTCCTGGTGGACGGGCCGGAGTGGGAGCGCTGGCTGCGGCCGTGGCGGCGGCGGTTCCCCCATCGCCGGGAGATCGTCCTGCCGGAGCGCACCGGCCTGCCGCAGATCCTCTACGCACGGGGGCTCGCGAGCTCGCCATGCCCCTGGGCGGCGTTCCTCTGGCCGGGGTGCGGCGTCGACGGGAGCAGCCTGCGGCGCCTGCGGGCCGCGGCCGCGGGCGACCTGGTCTACGGCGATCTCCCGGCGCCCCCGGAGGGGCTCTTCCATCCGGTGCAGCACGGGTGGCTCCAGATGGCCGACCTCATCCCCATGCACAACTGCCTGCTCGCCCGCGAGGCCGGCGTCCGGCTCGACCCCGCGCCGCTCCTCCAGCGCGACTTCTGGTGGGATCTCACCCTCCGCCTGAGCCGCCGGGGGCGCCTGGTCCACGTGCCGGCCGCGCCCGCTCCGGCCACCTGGGACTGGCGGACCTTCCCGTTCCATTCCGCGGCCGTCGATCCCGGCCGCGCCGCGCGCTGGCTGGCGCGCGAGGGGGCCGGCACGGCGGAAGACTTCCAGCGGGACCTGCGCGGGCTGAAGGTCACCCTCCTCTCGGGGCTCCACGACGCGCACCAGAACCAGCTCTTCTTCTACAACTTCTTCCAGCGCGCGATCGGCGCGGGGGAGCTCACCTGGCGGACGGTCCTCTACGAGAGGTGCGGGCCCGGCGACCTCGAGGAGTGCGATCTGGCCGTCTTCAGCCGTCCGCGCTTCCCGGAGGTGCCGGGGCTGCTCGACGCCTGCCGCGCGGGGGGAATCCCGGCGCTGGTGATGATCGACGACAACTGGATCGCCGCGGGCCAGGAATTCCCCCGCTTCGAGCGGCTCTTCACCCCCGGCAAACCGGCCTTCGAGGTCTTCCTCGACAGCCTGCGGAGGGCGGACGCGGTGCTGGTCTTCAATCCGGTGCTGGAGGAGGAGGTGCGGCCGTGGGCGCGCCGGGTGCTGCGCCTGCCGCCCAACGTCGAGCTCTCGTTCTTCGCCGCTCCGGAGGCCCCGCGCGAGCCGGGCTTCGTGGTGGGGTTCGCGGGCTCGCCGCGCTTCGAGACGTCCGGTTTCCGGGGGCTCGCCCGCTTCCTCGATCGCCACCCGGACGTCCGGCTGCTGGTGATGGCCCACGAGGTGCCGGAGGAGCTCCGCGGAGTGGCGCCGGAGCGGTTGACGTTCATCCCCTGGCGGCACGACTACGCGGCCTACGCCCGGGATCTCGGGGACCTGCGGCCGGACGTGCTGATCGCGCCGCTCGACGCCTCGCGCTTCTCGGCCTCCAAGATTCCGATCAAATTTCTGGAGTCGGCGGCGGTGGGCGCGGCCGGGATCTACTCGCGGGTCCCGCCCTATACTGATCCCGTGGTGGGGGACCCCGTGGTGGACGGCGAGACCGGCCTGCTGGTGGAGAACCGGGAGGAGGCCTGGGAGGGGGCCCTGGAGCGGCTTTACGCCGATCCGGAGCTGCGCCGCCGGATCGCCGAGCGCGCCCTGGATTGTGTACGGGAGCGCTTCGCCACGGAGCGGGTGATGCCGGCGTTTCTGGAGATGCTGCGGGAGGTGGCGAAATGAGCGTGACGCGGATCGCCTATCTCTCTCATCAATCGGGGGTGGGCAGCGAGATGGCCCTGGTGCGCCTCCTCTCGGCGCTCGACCGGAGCCGGTTCGAGCCGCTGGTGGTGCTGCCGGAGGAGGGGCCGCTGCGCGCCGAGGTCGAGGCGCTGTCGATCCCCGTGCACGTGCTGCCGCTGGCCTGGTGGATTCCGGCCACGCACTGGAGCGCCGAACGGTTCCTGGCGCAACTCGAAGGCCTGGAGGAGCGCGCGGCGGCCCTGGAAAACTGGCTGGTCCGGGAGCGGATCCATCTCGTCCACACCAACACCATCGTCACCCTGGAGGGGGCCCTCGCCGCGGCCCGGTTGGGATTGCCGCACGTCTGGCACAGCCGGGGCTTCTTCGGCGGCGGATTCCCGCCGTCGTATCTCGACGATACCCACTTCTTCCTTTTTGCCGTGCGCCGGCTGGCCTCCACGACCGTCTGTGTCTCCGAGGGGGTGAGGCGGCAGATGGCGGAGGTCTGCCGGCGGCTGCGCGTGATCTACGACGGCTTCGATCTCGACCGCTTCCTGGCCCGGCCGGTGGCCGACCCGCAAGCGATCCGCGCGCGGTACGGGCTGGCGGAGACGGCGCGGGTGGTGGCATGCGTGGGCGGCATTCAGCGGCGTAAGGGGCAGCTCGACCTGGTGGAGGCGGCGGCGCGGCTGGCGGGGGATTTCCCGGACCTCGTCTTCGTGCTGGCCGGCGGCGCCGGGGACGCCGAGTATCTGGCGATCCTGCAAGAGAGGATCGCGGCGCTGGATCTCGTCGATCGCTTCCGCTTCATCGGCTTCGAGCCCGAGGTGCGCGATCTCCTCTCCATTTCCACGGCGCTGGTCCACCCCTCCCACTCGGAGGGGTTCGGGCTGGCCATCCTGGAAGCCATGGCGGTGGGGCTGCCGGTGGTGGCCACCCTCTGCGGCGGGCCGGAGGAGCTGATCGAGGACGGCGTCTCGGGGCTGCTGGTGCCGCCGCAGAACCCGTCCGCCCTGGCCGCGGCGCTGCGCCGCGTGCTGGTAGACCCGGCGACGGCGCGGCGCCTGGGTGCCGCCGCCGCCACGCGGGCCCGAGCCTTCAGCCTGGAGGCCACGACGCGCGGTACAGAGGAGATCTACCGCGAGCTCCTCGCGGCCCCCAGGGAGGGATGGCAGCAGCGGGCGCGGGTCGCCGGCTTCGTGGTCGACAAATTGCTCACCCGCGCCCGCCTGGCCGCGGCGGCGGCAGCGGCCCCTCCAGCAGTGCCGCCACCCGCGCCACGTACTCCTCCTGGCGGTAGTTGGCTCTCAGGTCTGCGAAGGCGTTTCGGCGGATCGAGCTCCTGAGCCCGGCGTCCCCCGCCAACTCCAGGATGGCCTCGTACCAGGCCTGGACGCTCGCGTGCGGCACCACCAGGCCGGTCTGGCGGTGGGTCACCGTCGTTCGGTAGACCTCGGCGTCCGAGTAGATGCCCGCGATGCCGGCCGCGGCGTATTCGCGGTACTTCGCGTTGTTCTTGCCGCGGTTGAATTCCAGGTCCCGGAGGGGCGCCAGACCGACCTCCCAGCCTAGCCTGGGTAGGGCCTGCCGGTACTCGGGGTAGGAGGAGCGCCAAGGCACGTGGGAGATGCCAGGCCGCCCCTCCAGCGCCTTGGGGATAAAACCGAAGAATTCGAAGCGGAGGGGAGGCCCTTCCCGTTCTTCCTGAAGAATGCGCTGGATCGCCTCGACCACCGGCGCGAATTCGTCATCCTTGAAGGAGCTCCCCAGGAAGCCCACGGTGAGCGGCCGGAGGTCCGAGGGGGGCGGCGGCTCCTCGCCGTCGACGATCTGGTACGGCCGGATGACCGCGCTCCGTGGGTTGTAGGGGAGGAAGGAGGGTACGGCCGGCTCGCCGTAGAGCTTCACCACGTCCGCCTCGCGGAGCATCGCCTCGATCTCCGGCCGGGCCTCGCCGAAGATCCGGCGCCAGGGGTTCTCGGGATCGGAGAAGGCCTGATCGATCAGCAAAAGGTTGTCGTCCGTATCGTAGACCGTCCGGCAGCCGTGGTGCTTGGCGGCGCGCAGGACCTCCAGGCTCCGCTTCGAGATCCCCCGCGCCACGATCACGGCGTGGAAGCTGTAGAGGTCCTCCAAGGGCACCTCGGCGGCGGGCAGCAGCAGCCAGGAGCGGCCGGTGGCAGCCTCCAGGGCGGGCTTGGCCTGATCCCAATAGAGGTGGATCGAGGCGATGTAGCTCTCGTAGGTGACCAGCACCCGTTTGCGCCGCCCCGCCCAGTAGAGGCGGGAGAGGGGGCGGTAGATCCCAACTTTTTTCGCCGCGTCCCGCAGCCGCTCGCGCCTGGAGGGAGGGAGTTGGGGGACGGTTTCCGTCACCGCCGGCTCGCGGAGGGCGCGGTTGTATATAGCGAACAGCTCGCTCGCGGCCCGCTGGGGGTGGACCTCACCGCGGGCCAGCATCCAGCCGTTCCTCAGCAACCGGGGATAGTTGGCGCGCGCCCGCGCCACAGCTTCTTCGGAATCCCCCTCGAAGAGCACCGCCGTGACCCCGTCCACCAGGAATTCGCGAGCGCCGGGGGAGTTGGTGACCACCACCGTGCCGCCGGCCAGGGCCTCCCAGAGCGCGGCCGGCATCGCCGCCGATCCCGAGCGGTCGATCAGCGGATCCCCGTCCTCCCCTGCGAGGATCCGGCGCAGGCCGCGGTCGAAGACCTCCTTGCGGACCCAGAAGGGCGCCGGAGCCTCCACGGTCACAGCCGCCTCGCCCGGCCCCTCGATCACCTCGACGCCGTACTCCCGGGCGATCTCCGCCGCGCCAGGGGAGCCGTGGCGGACGCGGGGCCGGCCGTCCTCTCCGCGGCGACCACGGGTGGCGGCGTGGAATTCGGTCGCCCGCACGGCCGCCTCGTGGAGGTGGATCTGCACCTCCTCCGTGTACTCCATGTGGACGTGCTCCAGCATCCGCAGGCGCATGAGGTCGAAGCGCTCCGCCGGCATGGTGACGGCCTCGCGGACGGCCGCATACCAGGCGTCCGGATCGTTGGCCGTCTTGAGGCAGGTCACGCCGTGGGGGAGGGGGGCGTAGGGCGGCACGTCGGAGAAGATGCCGAGGGCGCCCGCCACCGCCGTGTGGTAGTACTTGTTCTCGGTCTTGGCGAGCTGCGACCGCGGATAGTCGTCGAGCGGCGTGAGCAGGATGTCGAAGCGCGACTCGCGCAGCCGTTGCATGAAGAGCTGATAACTATGGACGTAGGGCCGCTGCTCCACAGGCGAGGCGAGCGGCGGCAGAGCGCTGACGTCGACCCCCCAGAATTCGAAGATCAGCCGGTCGCCGAATTCGTCCGCGAGCCGGCGCAGGGCCTCCCAGAGGCGGCTGAACTCGGCGATCCGGAAGCCGCCGCCGGCGTAGCCGATGCGTACCGGCCCATCCGCGCCACGGGGGCGGAGTCCGGCTGGCAGCCAGGCCGCGGGGACCGAGCCGTTGTGGGGCAGGATGCGCGGGTTGTGCGGGCGGACCGACTCGGCGATCACCGGCCGCGTGGCCCATACCGCGTCCACCTGCGCGAGCTGTTCTAGCAGGCTCTGGTGGCGCGGCGAGCCGGGCTTGAGAAGGGTATTGTACGGCGGCCCGTATTCGTGGAGAGTCAGGAGGTCGTCGTCCAGGTAGAAGCCGACGGGGAGCCGGGCGAGCAGGCCGTCCTTGGCCACCGATACGGCGGCCTCCGAGATCGTGCGGACGAGCAGCAGCAGGTCGATGTCCCGCCCCCAGCTCGGACCGATCTGGAAGAGCGGGTAATAAAACATTTTGGCGAGCCCGCGGCGGTAGCACGGCAGGTCGTAGTGCCCCAGGCACAGCTCGACGGACGGATAGTAAGAGTCCATGCAGAAGGCCAGGTTGCGCACCGGAGGGGCGGGGGGGGACGGCGGCGGCGGGGAGAGCTGGGGGAAGGCGTGGCGGAGCCGGCGGTGGAACGGCCGCACGTGCTCCGTCTCCAGCCGCTCCCGGAGATGCCGGAGCACCTCCACCTCGCCGATCCGTAGACCGTCGACCTCGTAGTCGCGCCAGCGCCCGGGGCTGAGCAGGTGGTCGCGGGGAATGGCATTCAGGTAGCGGAAGAGGGGGAGGTCGGCGGGCACCGTGACGCCGATCGCGGCGGCATCCGAGGCCACGTGGACCTTGCTCACCCGGCGGTTCACGGCCACCACCGGCAGCCGGTGGGCGCAGCGGAGCCAGAGGTCCCAGTCGCAGAAGCGGCGGATCCCCACGTGCGGGTCGTAGAGCCCGCAGAGTTCGAAGGCGGCCCGGGGGAGGAGCGCGGCGTTGTTGGCGATCCGGTTCTGGAAGGAGAGGGTCAGGAGGTTGACCTCGAGGCCGGGGAGCTCCCGCTCCTCGTCTCCCGGGCCCACCAGCAGCGAGGCGCCGCAGATCAGGGACGGCTCGGCCGCCTCCCGGGCTGCGGCCACCAGCGCCTCCAGGCCCCCCTCCAGCCACTCGTCGTCGTCGAATTGAAAAGCGATCCAATCCCCCCGCGCCAGCTCGATCCCCTCGTTGACCCGCAGGGCGGGGAGGCCGCAGTTGAGCTCGTGCCGGACGTGGACCAGCCGCGGATCGGCCTTCTGGATCTCCGCCAGGAGATCGGCGGTGCCGTCCGTCGAGCCGTCGTCCACCACGATCAGCTCGAGGTCGCCGAAGCTCTGCGCGAGGACGCTCTCAATCGCGCGCTGGAGGGACCCTCCGGCGCGGCGCCGCCAGGTCGGCAGGATCACCGAGACCTCCGGCCGCTCCGGCGCTTTGGGAGCGCGCAGGACCCGCTGGTCGGCCAGGAAGTCGCGGACGAAGAGCATGACGCTAGACTACCCGGCGTGAGGACGGCGGACTGGCAGCTCTGGGACGTGCAAGGGGTCGCCGAGGCGATCGAAGCGTACTGGGCGGAGAGCCCGGCCGAGAAGGCCCACCGGGACCTCCTGGCGGCCCTCTGCGCGCGGTATCTCCCGACGCCGGTCCCGGCGCCGGAGCTGCTCCACGTCCTGGAGGTCGGCTGCGGCACGGGACGGATCTACGAGCGCCTGGTCCCCCGGCTGGTGGCGAACGAGCGCTACACCGGCGTCGACCTGTCGGAGCGGATGCTGGCGATCGGCCGCGGCAGGTTCCCCCGCGCCCGCTTCCTGGCCGGGGACGGCTACGGCCTCGAATTCGCGGACGGCGCCTTCGACGTCTCCCTCGCCTTCGAGGTGGTGGGACACCTGCCGGAGATCGGCCCCTTCCTGCGCGAGCTGGTGAGGGTGGCCCGGCGGACGGCGGTCTTCACCGTCTGGCCCGCCGGCGATGAGGACGGCGGCGTCGTCGAGAGCCGGGAGGAGATTCTCGGCGCCCGCTTCCTCCACCGCCAGTACTCCCACGACTACCTCCTCGGGCAGATCCGGGAGCATCTCCCGGGCGCCGCGCTCGACCTGGAGGTGGGCACCCTCGGCGCGGGCTGCTGGGCCTACGCCCTGCGCCGCCGGGAGGGGAGCCCGGGGCTGGCCCTCACCCGGTTGTTCCCCGTTCAGCTCCCCGTTCAAGCCTGACCCCGCTCGGAGACGGCCTCGCGCAGCGCCGCGGCCACGCGCCGGACCTCCTCGCGGCCCAGCCGCAGGTGCATCGGCAGGGAGATCAGCCGCTCGCTGGCCCGCCGCGCCGCGGGGCAGGTACCGTCGGCGTAGGCGTACATCCGGTAGAGGGTGTTGTCCCGGTAGTGGACGCCCGGGAAGACGTCGCGGCGGTTCATGCCCGCCATTATCTGGTCCCGGCGCTCATCCCGGTCG
>Ga0308176_10002140_pt1 | contig 12360 bp, 10 predicted proteins | sample PhyCR2_3_FD_203890 | JGI IMG/M metagenome (GOLD analysis project Ga0308176, IMG submission 203890) | Soil microbial communities from UC Gill Tract Community Farm, Albany, California, United States - DLSLS.C.R2 | ecosystem: Environmental > Terrestrial > Soil > Agricultural land | place: USA... | reverse complement strand
CGATGTTCAACGTGGGTTCAACGAGACGCAATCGAGAGAACTCGATCTTTCCGAGCAAGAGCTTGTCGAGGCGCACGTGGGCCTCAAGAGTAGTGACGTACGCGCAGGGCTCGATGCCGTATCGAGGGTCTTCGTTGATGAACACGTCGTCGATGGAAAAGCCGGGGCCTGAAAACAATGTGCACCGTACTTTTCCGATCGTTACGCGACGTCCAAGGGCCGCTTCAAGAGCGTCCTGGATAGGTCTGCCGAACCGGCCGACGGTGATGAACGGAAGAATGACGCCGACCAAGATGAACCCAGCGACAGCGATCAACGCAAACTTGATGAATCTACGCAGGTTGAATTTGACCGGCTTTGCTGGAGTTGATACTTCCACAGATCTGCTTACCAGGGCCGGTTTCGCCCGGCTAAGCAACTAGTTGATTATAGCGTTTGGCGACGTCAAATTCCTGTTCAAGGCGCATGCCGGTGACGCAGGAGTTCCGATCAATCGAATGAGGTTTTTCATGGATAGTGCATGCTATTCTCATCGCCGTGGCGCACTCGGATTCCAAAGTAGCATTCCTGTTCGATATGGATGGGGTTCTGATTAACTCCATGCCGTTGCATACGAAATCCTGGGAAGTCTACTTACAGCGGTTGGGCGTGACAGTTCAGGACCTTGAAGCAAGGATGCATGGGCGGCGGAATCCGGAGCTGGTACGTGATTTGTTGGGCGACGATCTTGCTGAAGACGTGGTGCTGGAGCATGGGGCGGCAAAGGAACGCCTGTTTCGGGAGCTGATGGGCGAGGCAATCAGCGAATTCGAAATACCCGGGCTGTTGGATTTCTTAAATCGGTATCGCGAAGTTCCGAAAGCGATCGGGTCGAATGCTGAAAGGGCGAACATCGATTTCACACTTGACCGGCTTGGATTGCGACCCTATTTTCAAGTGCTGGTGGATGGAGCGGAGGTAACGCGGCCGAAGCCCTATCCCGACGTGTACTTGCTAGCTGCTCAGCGGCTGGGATTCGCACCTGCGGAGTGCATTGTGTTCGAGGACTCGCCTGCAGGAACGGATGCTGCATTACAGGCTGGGATGCGGGTAGTGGCGCTTGAGACGATTCCGACGGAATTCAGCGGTGTGGACCTTGTGATCAAAGACTTTCTGGATGCTAAGTTGGAACCCTGGATTCGAGCGCAATTGAGTCGTGAAACGATTTCTGCTGAAACGAAGGCATCGCTTGCCGGGACAGGAGTGAACCATTAATTTATGCCGACCCGTAGAAACGTCCTGAGTGGAGTGATTGGGCTCGCGGCTGCAGCTTCGCTGGGGAAGGCGGCCGAAAAGTACGACGGCCCCGTGCCGCAGAAGCACGATGTGCCCTACCTGATGCACGGAGACACTCTGATCGAAACCGAGAGTGTCGCGGCAACGCAAGCGGCGTCGAAAGGAGACACGGTGTTCACCGTGGCGGGTGTGACATCGCCGGCGAAAACGCCTCTTGCTGAACCCATTTTCCTTTTCGTCTCGGAGCGAATCGCGCCAACAACGCTGGGGCTCTATCAATTCGACGTGAAGAACGGCCGACGCGAAATCGTGATTCCGAAGAAGAAGAGCGGAAGCAGCAAGGTCTTCCACACTTCGATCAAGCAGCTATCTCAAGTGCTGGTTCGGCTCGAAGCTTCGGAGTATCTGGAGAACGGGGAATATTGTTTGTCGCCCGAAGGCGAGAATATCGCGTTCTGCTTCACCGTGATATAGGACGACTTAGGGACTGGAAGCAATATCGTGCCCTACCTGTTACTTGTCTTGCGAATGCAGAACCGTAGACGTGGACTTCGGGCACTAATGTTCGCTTGGGTCTTATTGTGATGGCCCCTTGTGGCTTCGTGGCTGGGGACACTCCTACGTTTAGCCACGCTGGAATGTCGTGGAATTCAGCCCGGAATGTCCCCGAAATGAGGGTTTACCGGGCGCCCAACAAGAACTGCCGCAGCCCGCGGGATCTGAAGCGGTGACCTGAATCACTGGGTTACGGTTGAAGCAGTAGACGTCGACGTTACGGGATTGGCAGGTTCTGCCGGCCGGCCCTGGGGAAAGCTGATGCAGATGGACAATCCGCCCTTTGGCCTGTTCAAGGCTTCAATCGTTCCTTGATGAAGGCGTACGGTGCGTTCCGTGATTGCCAAGCCCAAGCCTGTACCACCGGACGTTCGCTCACGAGCTTCACCGACACGATAGAAAGGTTCAAACAAGTGCGCGAGATTTTCTTCTGGGACACCCGGCCCATTGTCGGTTACCGTAACAGAAGTGTTGTTCTGCATGCACTGAAGCTCGGCTGTTACGGCGGTCCCAGCACCCGTGTACCTGATCGCGTTTCGAATGACGTTCTCGAAGGCGCTGCGCAACAACTCGCGCCAACCATCAATGATGCAGGAACCGCAGGCGGCGAGATCGATGTGAACATTGCGGCTTGCCGCCTCAAAATCCGCGTCGACGATGACCTCCTCGAGAAGCTGCTTCAGATCAACCGGCTCCGTGGGAGACGTTCCTGGTAAAGCGTCGAGACGCGCGAGCGTCAGAAGATGTCCAATCAGAGTATTAAGCCGTTCCGATTCCCGATCGATTCGTTCGAGAAGGGGTTTGGCTTCCTCGCTGACCTTTCGCTGCAAGAGACCAGAGGCCAACCCCAAACGGGTCAACGGAGATCGAAGCTCGTGAGAGATATCGCCGAGGAGCCTTCGTTGAGAGGCAAGCAGCTTTTCCTGACGGGTGATCAACTGCTCGATGCGGTTTGCCATGTCGTCGAAGTCCTTGCCGAGCTCGGAAAGTTCGTCGCGCCGGGCGAGCAGAGGATCGTTACCAACGCGAGCAGTCAGATCGCCTCCGGCAAACCGGCGAGCAACGGCACGCAGCCTGCGGACAGGCGATGCAAAATAGCGAGCTAATCCGTAACAGACGATGCCCGCCGTAATCATGAGAGCGAGAATTCGCAGGAACCAAGTTTGAGGCGCCACGGCAAGAAACGGCGGGCGGCCGTGCGGCAAGTCAAACAGAAGAACGTAGCTCCTTCCACTCGAAAGCTTCACGGGCGAGGCGGTGAGAGTGACGGCCTCCCCCCGAACTGTTTTCTCCGTAGCAGAATTGTTGGCGGACCGGGCGAGATTCGCGATCGATATCGGCAGATCTGAGCCACAAACATTTTTGCCGGACGCGTCAGTCAGGAAGCGGCGCATCTCGCGCTCGCGGAACGGGTTTTGCTGGTTGAGGAACACACGAGCGCCCGTGCACCCCTGTTGTTCGTACACTTGGGCCAAATCCCGGGCATAGAGATCGAGGAAGCTGTGCGTCAAATTGCGCCAGCGAGGGATGGGTATATCGGGTTCAGTGAGATAGACGCTGCCCACCAGAACTGCGACGAGCAGCACGGTAGCCGCCCAAAACCACAGGAAAATGCGAATGAAGAGGCTGCGCACTTAGCTATTCGCCCTTTTCGGAGAGGATGGCATATTGATACCCGATATTGCGGACCGACTTGATTCTCTCGACGCCATTGATGCGCGGCCCTAATTTCCGGCGAAGGCTGCTGATGTGATTATCAATGCTGCGATCGAATACGGAGAACTCGCGGCCCAGAACATCCTGAAAGAGCTGTTCGCGAGGAACAACCTGACCAGCGGATTGCAGGAGTACCCGGAGGAGATCGAACTCGGCGGTGGTGAGATCGATCAGCTCACTGCCCCGGCGAACAACGCGCGCCCGAGGATCGAGCTCGACATCACCGGCACTGATGGTTTCGAGGGGCGACGACGGTTCGTGGGCAGATTGACTGCGACGGAGGATGGCGTTTACGCGCGCGACCAGCTCCCTTGGATTGAACGGTTTGGGCAGGTAGTCATCAGCGCCGATTTCAAGTCCAACGATGCGGTCCACATCGTCGCCGCGCGCAGTCAGCATCAGCACAGGGGTTTGGGAGTGACCGCGGAGCTGACGGAGGACCTCGAAGCCGTTCATGCCGGGAAGCATGACGTCCAAAATCACGAGGGCATAGTTGCCGGACAATGCGCGCGTCAAACCGCTAGTTCCGTCGTACGCGAAATCGAGCAGGAGCCGGTCACCCGCGAGATATTCGGCCAACAATTCACCAAGCTCGGCGTCATCGTCGATGATCAGTATTCGTCGCATGAAAGGCTCGCTATTTGTTGTAGCGCAGCAGGAGATTGGAAGGGAATCCATTCAAAAATTTCCCGGGAGAGCAGTCCTCAGGAGAAGGCGCGAAGGTGCGGAGTTCCGAACGAAGACCATGTGAGCCAGCTAGGCACGCATCAGGAGAAGCGGCCATCGGGTGCTACGTAAATCGGCAAACGGCCCGCGGCTGACCGAGCACTATCACGGACGTGCTCGATCAGCCGAAGACCGCCCCACCCGACGGACCCTGGGGATGAAGGGGATGGATCCGTCGAACGTCGGGCTCGATGCCGTGCGGTGGTCGTCTAAGCCAACAAGAGAGCGTGGACACAGGCCCGCCGGCTTAACAAAGGCGACAGGAAGGGAGAATAAGCGACCGAGGTACAGGAACAGAGCGCAGGCCAAGGCCGTCCATACCCAACGCGTGACATCACTCCCTCGTATCACAATCCAGCATTGCCTAAGTGCTCGAACAGTGCTGTCGGTAAGTGTCCCGTTCCTGTAAAAGTTTGTCGCCCCAGTGTTACCGTCAAGTACGGCAGTCCCTGCTAAACTCCAGGTTGATGTTCACTGGTATTGAGCACTTTGCGATTGCATCACCAAACCCGAAGGAGCTGGCGAACTGGTATATCGGAACTCTCGATTTTCAACATAGCTACGAGTATCAGGGAAATTACTTCGTCCGGGCACCAAACGGCGCACTTATAGAAATCATTCCCTCCGAGGGGGAACCAGCTTCCGCACAAGCGAAAACCCCCGGCCTTCGGCACATCGCTATTTCGGTGGACAGTTTCGGTTCTGCACTGGCGGAACTCAAGGCGAGAGGAGTAGAGACGATTGGTGAACCTTACGAAAATCAGGGCAACCGGCTTGTCTTTTTCAAAGACCTGGACGGGAACCTGGTTCATCTAATCGAAAGAGCGCAGCCGCTTCCATGAGAACGATGGAGCCAATCTCGACAGCGTCCAACGCACTTCCAGGAATTTGATTGCTTGCTGCAACGCGTATTCCGTGCGTTTCACTACCGCGATTTCCGGCTGATGTGGCTGGGCGCCTGCACGTCCAGCATCGGCACGTGGATGCAATTGGTGGCGCAGGCATGGCTGGTTTACCGGTTATCCGACTCGGCCGTTTATCTCGGGCTTGATACGTTTTGCGGGCAGATTCCGATCTTCCTGTTCTCGCTATTCGGCGGCGTGTATGCAGACCGGAAAAACCGGCGAAACATTCTGATTTTATCGCAATTCGTGCAGATGGCCTGCGCGTTCACGCTAACGCTGCTGGTAGCGACGCATGTCGTTAAGGTGTGGCACATTCTCTGCCTTTCCGCCGTGGTCGGCACGGCCCAGGCATTCGGAGGTCCCGCGTACCAGGCGTTGATTCCCAGCCTTGTGGGAGAAGAGACTTTACAGAACGCAATTGCATTAAATTCAATTCAGTTCAATATGGCCCGCGTGCTCGGTCCGGTGTTCGGGGGCATCGCGCTCGACTCGTTCGGTGCAGCTTGGTGCTTCGGGTTGAACGGACTTTCCTTTCTGGCGGTGATTGCGTCCCTGCTCTCGATCCACGTTCGATTCATACCGGCGAAGACGCAGGCTTCCGTCCTGGCAAGCATGAAGGAAGGGCTGAAAGTGATCCGGATGCGTCCCGGAATGACGGGCCTGATTGCGCTGGCGTTCGGGCTGACGCTGCTCTCCTATCCCCTGAGCACGTTCTTGCCTGTGTTCGCAAAGGATATTTTCCACGGCAGCTCGATGACATTCACGATGTTGCTTTCGACCTACGGCGCGGGCTCCGTAATCGGGGCTCTGTTGGTGGCAGGGGCACGCAACCAGAAAGGGAACGGCCGGAACGCTCTGCTGGTGATGATCATGCTAGGCGCGCTGATCACGGTTTTCGCAATATCGCGAAATCTGATTATCAGCATGGTTCTGTTGTTTGCCGCAGGTATTGCGCTGATCATTGTTTTCGCGCTGAACTCCTCGTTGGTGCAGGTGTATGTGACAGATGCACTGCGGGGACGCGTACTCAGCGTGTACAACGTCGCGTTCCGGGGCGGCATGCCGATTGGCAGCGTTTTGTGCGGTGTTCTGATCAAGCAGACTTCCGCGCCCGTAATCATAGCGGCGAACGGAGTGTTGGTGTGTGTCTTCGCGATCTACTTCCTGTTTGTGGAACGCAAGGTCGCGAAGATGTGAACGCGCGATTGAGCAACCTGACCTAGTGCTCAGGCATCTGCTGTGCAACGAGTCGTGCGTACATGACTTTCTACAATAGTGGAGTCAGAATGTTGAAACCTCTCTTCATGGCGCCGGCTACGTTGGCGATCTGGATTTGCGCTGCTTCTGCTACGGACAACTCGGCATTGGAACGAGCCCGCGACCGGCAGGACCGAGCAGCGATTGACCAGTCGATCGCGCAGCTCCAACAGGAAGCGGGCAAGAAACAAGATGCAGATTACCGGCTGGCGCTTGCGAATTCGTATGCCGCCGAAATCGCGATTGAGCAGAAGGATAGACGAAAAGCGGAACAGTATGCCGAATCAGGAATCGATTCGGCAAGGAAAGCTGTTGCCGCGAATCCGAACGTCGCTGAATATCACCGTGTATTGGGCGAATTGTGCGGGCAAGTCATTCCAGCCAATCCGTTTGTGGGTGCAATGAAATATGGGCACTGCGCGCGAGACGAAGTGAACAAAGCCATTGAACTCGACCCGAAATCGCCGTTGAGTTACGTGAGCCGCGGCGTGGGGAACTATTATCTTCCGCCGCAGTTTGGAGGGGGCATCGATCTGGCTCTGAAAGACTTCGATAAGGCAATTGCACTCGATCCGAAGTTAAGCGAGGCTTACCTTTGGAAGGGCATCGCGCTGCGAAAAGCGAACCGCAATGCCGAAGCGCGAGCTGCGCTTGAAAAAGCGATCCAGTTGAGTCCTGAACGGGCCTGGGCAAAAGAGCAGTTGCAAAAGACGCCCGAACATTAAGTTTCAGATAGCGGTACGATGCCACTCCATTCGGAGATACAGATAGCAGAAGCTACGGACGGCGCGGGACGCCAAAAGAACTCGTTTCGTTATGGATGGATGATACGAGCGCTTATTGCTTGCCTCGGAATTGCTCTATTCACGTGGCTAGGGTTTGAGTATTTCCCGGGTCACACGTATCTTCAATCCGACACTCAAATCTATCTGCCCATTCTTCACCGGCTAGATAATCCGGGCTATCTTTCGCGCGACCTGGTTGCGACGAATCCTCATGTGTCTTATACGATCTACGACGAGGTCGCGCTTTTCTTTCACCGCACGGCGCGTATCGATTTCGAGCACATTCTGGTATGGCAGCAGTTGCTGTTTCGTGCAGCGGCCATGTTCGGCGTGTACCTGATTGCCGCATCGGCCGGTATACCAGCGACATTCTCAGTCCTGATTGCGGCTATTTTCAATTTGGGGGCGTCGCTGTTGGGGCCTGCTGTTCTGCTTGTGGAATATGAGCCGATTCCGCGGGGCTATGCCGAAGGGCTGATCTTCCTTGCCCTCGGGTTGCTGGCATATCGTCAAGTGCTGCTGGCAGGGCTTGCGGCGGGACTGGCGTTCCTTTACCATCCACCCACCAGTGCTCCGTTTTGGGGCATGGTGCTGCTGGTAGTTGTGGTGGACGGAAAGCTGCGCTCCCGCTGGCGAGTTCTGCTGCTGGCGCTGTTCATCGCAGCACTTCTGCTCGCAAATCTGGCGCAATTACAGCCGCAAGTTGTCGAGTCGCAGAATTTTCTTGGCCATCTGACAGAGCGCATGGTGGAACTTCAGCATTTCCGGACTCGGTATGCGTGGGTGTCGCTGTGGGCGGGCGCGGACATTTGGCACTACACGGCAATATGCGTGCTGGCCTTGTGGGGCACCAGCCGGATCTGGGACCTGCTGTCACGGCAGCTCAGGTGGTTCTTTGTTGGACTCCCAATCGGCGGCGTGCTTTGCATACCGCTTTCTTACCTGTTGCTCGAGAACTGGAAGTTCACGATCATCCCCGAGTTCCAGCCCGCACGAGCCTTGCTTTACACCGTCGGCATCGCCTCGATTGCATGCGGGATGGCCGCAGCGCGAGCGGCCGTCAGGCACCGCTTCTTCGAGAGCTGGGGGTGGTTTCTGGCGGTTTTCGCGTTGCCGGTAAACGTGCGAGTGTTCCAGATCTTTCGTCTTGATAACCGGGAACAGGTAGCAGCGTTGTTTCTGTGGATGGGAATTGCGGCGTTCGCGGCGGGACTGTGCCACTTGGCTCATCACGCCTGGGCACGTCCTTTGACGTGGGCAGCTCCGGCGCTGGCAGCATTCGCCATACCCCTTGGGGCCCACGTCGTGAACTTCCAAAAACTCGACAAGGCACCCATCGTTCAGCTCGCGGACTGGGCTGCACAGAATACCTGGGGCAGCTCGATGTTCTTATTTCCTGATGCGGAGCATGGCCTAGAACCCGGCATTTTTCGAGCGCTTTCGCAACGCGCTCTATATGTCGACTGGAAGAGCGGCGGGCAGGTGAACTATTTCGAATCGTTCGGCGAAGAATGGTACACGCGATTCAAGCAGACGATGATGGGTGATTTCACTGCCATGCGTCTGGAGAAGATGCTGGATTTGCCAGTTGACTATTACGTTCTGAAGCGCGAGCACAAGCTGGGAGGCATCAAACCTGTGTTCGAAAACAAGGACTTCGTGGTCTACGACGCACAGGACTTGAGGAACTCATCTACTTCGCTGCGGCTCGGAATGGAAGGCTGAGCACCCGGGCGAGTGACGGACATCGCAGCGGAGGCGTTGGCGAAACGCAGAGCCTGATTCATATTCGCAGATTCCGCTAAAGCGACAGCAAGCGCCCCGTTGAAGATATCGCCCGCGGCCGTGGTATCCACAGCCTTCACTCGGAACCCGGGTACTGCGAACTGCGTAGCGGGATCCGCATAATAGCAGCCCTGATCGCCGAGCTTGAGGACTACGGCCCGACTGCCCTGATTAAGCAAAGCGTGCGCAATCTCAGGCGCATCGTTCAATGAAACGCGTGCGGCCGGACGGTCAAGCAACAGGCAGGCCTCAGACTCATTTGGGGTTAGGATATCGACCTGCGCAAGGAGTCCGCGCTGAAGCGGCTGGGCAGGTGCGGGATCGAGGATCGTCTTTACCTGCAACCTCCGAGCCAGAGCAACGACAGCTTCGACTGCATCGAGAGGAGTTTCCAACTGAAAGAGGGCGTATCGGGCTTCCTTGAGCACCGGCGCAAATGCCTCCGCATCCTTTCCGCAGAGTGTATGGTTGGCGCCCGATGCAACTACGATGGAGTTCTGGCCGTCGTCATCTACCCAGATGAGGGCGACTCCGGTCGGCTGCGATTTGGTTCCGTGTACGAAGCTGACATCGACACCGGCGGCTGAGAGGCTGGCCTTCAAATGATCGGCGAAGATGTCATACCCAACGCGCCCGATCATCCTGGCGTTCACGGTTCCCTGCCCCAATCGCCCGACGGCGCAGCCTTGGTTTGCACCCTTTCCACCGGGCACCATTTGAAATCCAGACCCTAGGGCGGTTTCACCAGGAGAAGGCAGCCGGGGCACTTTCACGACAAAATCCATGTTGAGACTGCCGAGTACGACGATGTGGGGAAGCATGTTCGTCCAGTTTAAAATGCACGAGTGGGGCGAATAGCGGTATAACCATCATGATGAAATCCAAAAATTCTTGGCGATTCGCGACTGCGGGATTCACGGCTGTGCTGGCGATAGCGGTTCTCTTCGGAAATATGCAAGCCCGGGATGCCGGGTTTACAGCAATATTCAACGGTCATAATCTTGATGGCTGGGACGGCGATCCACAAGTCTGGAGCGTGCGCGACGGAATGATCGTAGGGTCGACCGAGAGTCATCCGTTGAAGCACAATGAATTTTTGATCTCAAAAAACAAGTACTCGAACTTTATTCTTCGCGCGGAGATGAAGCTGCGGAACCACAATAGCGGGATCCAGTTTCGAAGCGAAGCGATGCCGGAGTGGATTGTTAGTGGATATCAGGCCGATGCGGGAGAAAACAACTACTGGGGTAATCTCTACGAGGAACGTGGACGCGGCACTCTGGTTGATGGCTGGGCGAAGGGCGGCAAAGACGCGGTGAAGCTGAAAAATTGGAATCAGTATGAGATTCGCTGCGAGGGCGACCACATCCAGATTACGTTGAACGGCAAAAAGACAGTGGATCTTCACGATTCGAAGAGTTCGGATGGCGTGATTGCGTTCCAGGTCCATATGGGCCCGCCCATGGAAGTGTATGTTCGGAAGGTGGAGATTAAAAAGTTGCCGTAGGGCTTGACGCCACTGGGAAGTGGGCGTGACCGGCCGCGCCGAAACAAAACCGTTCGCAAGCACAGGTGGTTATTGGAACCGCTGGGCCGCCGACTTCTACGCAACGCGCAACTCGTCCGGTGGCAGAAGGTCCGTGGTGATTTCGGGGCAGACCAAAGTTTCACAATGAGTACATAGGCTGACCAGAGAGGCGCTCTACTCAAAACGGAGTGCTGCGACGGCATCTGTGCTGGTCGCGCGGCGAGCTGGAATGAAGCAGGCTAACCCGCCGACAAGCAGCAGCACCACAGTGACTGCTGCAATTGTCAGGCGATCGGTCGGCTGAACCGCGAACAGCAAGCCGCGAATCGCCCGGCCGAGCAAGAGACCGACGGCCACACCGGCGCCAATGCCAAGCACGACCGGTGTCATACCCTGGCGAATGATCAGTCTTAGCATTTGGGAGCGTTGGGAGCCGAGCGCCATCCGAATGCCGATTTCGTTTCGGCGGCGGGCCACCGAGTAAGAGATAACGCCGTAGATGCCCAAGCTGGCTACCAGGAGAGCGGAAGCGGCAAAGACGCCCATGAGGGTCAATTGGAATCTGCGCTGGGCTATCGAGCGATCGACCACTTCCTCCATGGTACGGATGGCCTGGATTGGCAACTGAGCATCCTCGCTACGGAGAGTGGCTCGAAGAGCTCCTGCCGCAGTGCGTGGGGCGACGGTTGTCCGAACAACCAAGGCAACCTCGTCGGGCACGCGCTGCCAGTAAGGATAATATGCTGTCGGCGGCGGGTCGCTATGGAGATCGGCGCGTACGTCGGCGACGATTCCAACCAGCGTCTTGAGCTTGTCGTCTTCACCCATGAAAAGCAGGCCGACCGGGTTGGGGTTTTCGGGCCAGAGAAGCTTTGCGGCCTTCTCCGAGAGGACAGCGACGCCCTGCCTCCGATCGCTCTCCTCGAACGCCCGACCTTGGCGTACGGCGATATTCATAGTGCGGAAATAGCCAGGGCTGGCGTAGCGATTGTCGACCGGATGACGTCGCTCACGCGGTTCGCCTACAAGGTATATCGGGTCGTTCCAGGTTTGGCCAAGAGTCGGCAGGTAGGTGACGACTCCGGCCGCCTGGACACCAGGGATGGCGGTGACCCTTGGGAGAAGCCGGTCAAAGAAGTTTCCGCGGGCGACCGGGTCCGCGTAGAGGTTGCCCGCGAGCCGAACATCGACGGTGAGAACGTGGTCGACGTCGAATCCCTTATCAACGTGCAGCAATCGGGTGATGCTGGCCGCAAGAAGACCGGCAATGATCAGCAGCGCCGTGCTCAGTCCGACTTCGAGGCTGATCAGGCACTCGCGAAAGCGCAGACCTCGCCGTCCTTCGGTGGCTGTGTGGCTGCCGGCGCGCAGCGCCTCTTGGGGATCGGTGCGGGTGAACCGCCATGCTGGGAGGGCACCAAAAACAAGCGCGGTGAGCAATGTGAGGCAGCAGGCAAAGGCGAGGACGCTTAAGTCCAGGTGGACTTCATCGAGCCTGGGAATATCGAGCGTTGTAGCGCCAGCGAGCAATCGTATTATCCAATTTGCAAGCAGAATCCCCAGAGCGCCACTGGAGACGGCCAGAAGTAAGTTTTCCGTCAAGATCTGACGAAACTGGCGGCCGCGGCTGGCTCCGAGGGCTGTGCGAATGGCCGCTTCGCGGCTTCGCGATGCGATTCGCGCGAGCAGCAGATTGGCAAGGTTTATGCAGACGATGAGCAGTACAGCGCCGACCGAGGCCGCCAACACCCATAAGCCGAGCCGGGCACGCCCCGTGAAGAGCTCGTGTGCCGAGGTGAGCGTCACCTTTAGGGCTTCTTTGCGACCA
>Ga0308176_10002139_pt1 | contig 12365 bp, 7 predicted proteins | sample PhyCR2_3_FD_203890 | JGI IMG/M metagenome (GOLD analysis project Ga0308176, IMG submission 203890) | Soil microbial communities from UC Gill Tract Community Farm, Albany, California, United States - DLSLS.C.R2 | ecosystem: Environmental > Terrestrial > Soil > Agricultural land | place: USA... | reverse complement strand
CGCCTCCTCGTACCTGCACACGCTCTTCCGCCAGGGCGCCTTCAAGGGCAGCACCCCGCGCGAGGCGTACTTCGTCAAGTGCGACGGCGAGACCACGACGGACGAGGACGTCGCGAACGGCGTCGTCAACGTGCTCGTGGGCATCGCACCGGTCCGCCCGGCCGAGTTCGTGGTCGTCAAGATCCAGCAGACGTCGGGGCAGTTCGCGCTGTAGCGCCCGCAGAACCATGGAGAGCTGAAGGAATCCGATGGCTGAGTTCACGGTCAACGCGCATCGATTCGACCCCTACAAGAACTTCAAGTTCCTGGTGCTGTGGGACGGTCGGACGGTCGCCGGCATCAGCAAGATCAGTCCGCTGAAGCGGACCACGGAGGTCGTCAAGCACCGTCACGGCGGCGACCCCTCCTCCCCGCGCAAGTCGCCGGGCCGCTCGGAGTTCGAGGGCATCACCCTCGAGCGCGGGGTCACCCACGACCCCGAGTTCGACCGCTGGGCCAACAAGGTCTGGCAGGTCGGCGCGGGCCTCGGCTCCGAGGTGTCCCTCGCGGACTTCCGCAAGGACATCGTCATCCAGGTCCTCAACGAGGCCGGCCAGGTCGCCGTCTCGCACAAGCTCTACCGGACCTGGCCGAGCGAGTACCAGGTCCTCGGCGAGATGGACGCCAACGCCAACGCGGTGGCCATCCAGTCGCTGAAGCTCGAGTGCGAGGGCTGGGAGCGGGACTACGAGGTGCCCGAGCCCGAGGAGCCCTCGTTCCTCAACCCGGCCTGACAGCACGGAAGTTCGGAAAGCGGGGGAGGACATGGCGATCACCGGGGCGGCCGAACTGCTGGCCGCCTGGGAGACGGGGCTCGGCGAGGCGCCGGTCGGACGGGCGCTGCTGCTGCACCGCGCGGCACGCCCGGACGTCGACGTCTCGCGGCTGCCCGCCGTTCCCGTGGGCGAGCGCGAGGCGGACCTGTTCGCCCTGCGCCGGGCGCTGTTCGGCGAGCGGATGCAGGTGCGTCTGGAGTGCGCCGCCTGCGGCCAGGACATGGAGTTCGACCTGGACGCAGGCGAGCTCGCCGGATCGCTGGGCGGGCGCGGCGAGCAGGTCGTACGGGTCCGGGAGGGCGGCTGGGACGTCGAGTTCCGGCTGCCCGGGATCGCCGACCTGCAGGCCGCGGCCCGGTCGGCGGACCCGCGGACGGCCCTGCTCGCCCGGTGCCTGGTGTCGGCGGCGCGCGGGGGAACCGCCGTGGCCGGCCCGGAGCTGCCCGCCGCGGTGCAGCGCCGGATCGCCGAAGCCGTCGAGGCGGCCGACCCGGCCGCCGACCTCGTGCTCGACATCGCCTGTCCCGAGTGCGGCGCGGCCACCCGCGCCGAACTCGACATCGCCTCCTACCTGTGGACCGAACTGGACGCCTGGGCACGGGACGTGCTGCTCGACGTCCACCTGCTCGCCACCGCCTACGGGTGGAGCGAGCCGGAGATCCTGGCGCTCAGCCCGACGCGGCGCCGCTACTACCTGGAGCTGTGTGCGGATGTCTGACTCTCCGGGCACCCCGGACTCCCCGGACTTCCTCGACCGGCTGATCGCGCGGCACGCGGCCCCGCGACCGGCCGCGACGCGGGTGCGGCCCCGGCTGCCCGGCCCGTTCGAGCGGGTCGAGGCGGTACGGCAGCGGGCGGCGGAGCCCGAGGAGGACACGCTGCTGTGGCCCGCGGTCACGCCGGCCGCACCGCCCGCGGGCGTACCGCGGACCGCGGCCGGGGAGACCCGCACGCACACCGAACGGGAGCACACCGTCGTACGCACCGAACGCGAACCGGCCGGCCCGGACCCGCGGCCGTCCGCGCCGGCCCGCGCCGAGGCACCCCTGCTGCGCCCCGCCGCACCCGTCGCGCCGGGACCGCGGCCCCCGGCCGGCACCGCGCGGCGTGCGGCGGGGCGGGGACGGGCGGAGCAGCCGGAACCCGCACAGACCGCGGTCCCTTCGCCCATCCCCCCGGGCGCGGAGCCCGCCCCTCCCGCCGTGGCGGGGGCGCTGCCACCCCGCGCCGCCGCCACGGCGGCGGCTCGCGACGCCGTACGGCAGGCCGCGGCCCGGCGTCCGGCACGCGCCACCGAGCAGGTGGTCCAGGTGCAGATCGGGCGGCTGGAAGTGACCGCGCAGCCCTCGGGCGGCGGGGGGCGGGGGACACCCGCGAAGGAGCGGGCCGGGACGACGCTGAGCCTCGCCGAGTATCTGGCACGGGGGCGCGAGTGAACCACGGACAGGGACCAGCAGGCCGAGAGGAACCGAGGAACTGACGTCATGAGCAACGCACTTGCCATCGCCCATGTCACCCAGGCCCTCGCGCTGCTGATCGAGAACAACGTGGGGCCGGAGTTCGGCGAGGCCGTCAAGGTCGAGCCGCGCAAGCCGCCCGCCGACCCGCAGCTGGAGCAGCCGACGATCTCGGTGTTCCTCTACCAGGTCACGCCCAACACCTCGCAGCGCAACAACGACCTCCCGACCCGGGCCCCCGACGGCACCCTGGTCAAGCGGCCCGCCGCGGCGCTCGACCTGCACTACGTGATCAGCGCGTACGGGGACGAGAGGGAACTGGTCGGGCAGCGGCTGATCGGGTCCGTGGTGCGCACCCTGCACGAGATCCCGATCCTGCCCAAGGACGTCATCGAACAGGCCGGTGAGCGGCCCTACTTGGCGGGCAGCGACCTCGCCGCGGCGGCGCAGCGGGTGCGGTTCACCCCGACCGTGATGGACGTCGACGAGACGTCGAAGCTGTGGGGGATGCTCTACCAGACGCCGTACACGCTGTCCGTGGTCTACCAGGCGACGCTCGTCCTCATCGACGGACGCCGGATTCCGGTGGCGGGCAAGCCGGTCGAACGGCCCGAGGTGAGGGTGCTGCCCTTCGGGGCACCGGGAGCGCCGGTCCCTCCAGGGGCCAGACCGACGGACCACTCGCTGCCAAGTGACGGCGATTCCACGCCGGTTGAGGATGGCCTGCCCGAACCGCCTGCTCCGCCGACGGCGAAGAAGGCGGCCAAGGCCCCGGCGAAGACCGTCGCGAAAACCGCCGCCAAGTCCCCGGCGAGAGCCCGGAAGGCGGCGCCCCGGGCCGGCAGGCAGACCCCGCGGCAGGGCGACGACAGCACGGAGAAGTGAGGCGGCATGACGACGACGGGGGCAGGTGAGGGCATGGGAACGACCGAGCAGGGTACGACGCTGACCACGGAGATCCGCCGTGTCCTGGACCGAGTCGACGCACACGCGGCGCGGACCGACCCGAAGGGCGACGCACCCGGTGCCGAGCTGGCCCCAGCCGAGGGCCCCGGCACCGCCCCCCTCGACGCCCTCGTGTCCTGCTTCGGCCTCACCGCCTTCGAGCGCGACCTCGTACTCCTCGCCGCCGCCCACGAGTTGGAGCCCACCACCGCCGCCCGGTGCGCCGCAGCCTGCGGTGACCCCGAGCGCGCGTACCCCACCTTCTCGCTCGCCCTGGCGGCGCTCGCCGAACCGCACTGGAGCGCGCTGACGCCCGTGGCGCCGCTCAGGCGCTGGCGGATCGCCGAGCTGGACGACGAGAGCCGGCTCACCACCTCCCGGCTGCGGCTCGACGAGCGCATCCTGCACTTCCTGCTCGGCTCGCCCTATCTGGACGCGCGGCTGCACGGTCAGCTGCGCCGCACCCCGGTACCGCAGGCGCTGACGCCGTCGTACGACCTGGCGGCGAACCGGCTCGCCGAGGGCTGGACGACCGGGGCGGGCGCCGAGGCACCGATCGTCGAGGTGACCGGCGGGGATCTGCGCAGCCGCGCGGACATCGCCGCGGCGGCCGCCGCCCGCTCGGGGCTCGGGCTGTACGCGATGAGCGCCGACGACATCCCCGCCGAGCCCGTGGAGCGCGACCGCCTCGCCCGGCTGTGGCAGCGCGAGGCGATCCTGCTGCCCTCGGCGCTGCTCGTCGAGGTGGGCGAGCTGGACCGCGACCAGCGGGCGGCGACGGAGTCCTTCCTGGCCGGCGCCGCCGTACCGGTGGTCGTGTCGAGCGAGGACCCGCTGCGCTCGGAGCGCTCCTACCGGGCCCGGGCCGCCGTACCGCGGCTCGACGACGACGAGCAACTCGCCCTGTGGTCCGGCGCCTTCGAGGAGACCGACCTGGAAGAGGGTGAACTGCGCTCCCTCGTCGCCCAGTTCCAGCTGCCCCCGCACGTCGTACGGTCCGCGGCGGCCACCGTACGCCGCCTGCTGCCTCAGGAGGACGAACTCGACGCGGCCGCACTCGCCTGGCGGGCCGGGCTCGACGAGGCGCGCATCGGCATGGACGAACTCGGCCGGCGGATCACGCCCGAGGCCGGCTGGGACGACCTGGTGCTGCACGAGCGGCAGACCGGCGTACTGCGGGAGATCGTGGCGCACGTGCGGCAGCGCGCGACCGTCCACCAGGAGTGGGGGTTCGCCGCCACCCTGCGCCGCGGCCTCGGCGTGACCGCGATGTTCGCGGGCGGCTCCGGCACCGGAAAGACCCTGGCCGCCGAGGTCATGGCGAACGAGCTCGGCCTCGACCTGTTCGTCATCGACCTCTCACAGGTCGTCAGCAAGTACATCGGCGAGACCGAGAAGAACCTACGCCGGGTCTTCGACGCCGCCGAACGCGGCGGCGCGCTGCTGCTGTTCGACGAGGCCGACGCGCTGTTCGGCAAGCGCAGCGAGGTCAAGGACAGCCACGACCGGTACGCCAACCTCGAGGTCAGCTATCTGCTGATGCGCATGGAGGCCTACCGCGGCCTCGCCGTCCTCACCACCAACATGAAGAACGCCCTCGACACGGCCTTCCTGCGGCGCATCCGCTTCGTCGTCGACTTCCCCTTCCCGGCCGAGCACGAGCGGGCCGAGATCTGGCGGCGCGTGCTGCCGCCGCAGGCGCCGGTGAAGGACATCGACCCCGGGCTGCTCGCACAGCTCACCGTCGCCGGCGGCTCGATCCGCAACATCGCGCTGTCCGGGGCGTTCCTCGCCGCCGAGGAGGGCGACCGGCTGCAGATGCGGCACATGCTCGCCGCCGCCCGCACCGAGTATCTGAAGCTGGAGCGCTCGCTGACGCCCACGGAGGTCCGCGGATGGGTGTGAACTCCGGCCCCGGCAAGGAGCCTTCGGCGATTCGCGTCGACATCGGCGAACTCGTCCTCGACGGCTTCCGGGCCGACCCGGACCGGGTGTCGGCCGCCTTCGAGACCGAACTGACCCGTCTCGTACGGCTGCACGGTGTGCCACTGGCCGCACGGGGCGCCCTCGCCGTCGACGCCCTGTCCGGGCTGCCGCCCCTGCCGGCCGGGCTGTCCGCGCGCCGCCTCGGCCAGGAGCTGGCGCGTGCCGTGCACGAGGGCCTGAGCGGTCACGGGGAGGTGGGCCCGTGAGCTCCCGGACCCAGGACGGCCAGGCGGAACAGAGCGCCGAACAGCGCCGCCGCAAGCGCAGGGAACGCGCCGCCAAGTCCCGTGCGCCCGAGCCGAAGAACATCGTCAGCGGCGCCGGGCAGCCGCTGGACCCCGGCATCCGGCGGGAGCTGGAGGAGCAGCTCGGCCACGACCTCGGCCGGGTACGGCTGCACACAGGCCGGGACGCCGGGCAGCTGACCGAGCTGCTCGGCGCGGACGCGGTCGCCGTCGGCCAGGACGTCTTCTTCCGCGAGGGTGCCTTCCGTCCCGGCACCGACGAGGGCCGGCGCCTGCTCGCCCACGAGCTCCAGCACACGGTGCAGAACCCGCACGGCCTCGGCACGCTGCGGGCCGGCCGCGAGCTCGGTGCGGTGAGCCTGCCGCAGCAGGCCATCGAGCGGGAGGCGGAAGAGGCCGCGCAGGCGGCCGTACGGCCCGATTCCCTTCTGCCGTCGGAGCCGGCCCCGCAGGTCGAGGAGGGGCAGCACACCCCCGGCTGGCTGCGCTACGCCACCGTCGACGCCGACCGGATGCGCACCGAGGCCGTCGACCCGGCGACCCTCGTCGACCGGATCGCGGGCCACGTACTGCGCAGCCTGCGGGGCGACCCCACCGACGCCTCCGGCCGCGTACGACTCCAACTGGCGCGGATGTCACCGGAGTTGGAGGACGCGGTCGTCGAGCGGCTGGAGAACCGGCTGCTCACCCCCGAGTACGACCGGTTGCTGGAGATCGCGGACCAGGCCCGCCCCGGCCCCGTCGAACTCCAGCCCGCCGAGACGCCGTTGCCCGAGTCCGACCTCTTCGAAGAACTCGGCGTCGAACGCACCCAGTGGCAGCGGAAGCAGGAGTCCGACCGAGGCTCCGCCGAGCGGCGGGCCGACGACACCCGCGAGGAGCAGCGGGACGCCACCACGCGCGACGCCAAGAGCAGCAGCGACCGCAGCCGGGCCGGCGCGGACGCGGCCACGGAGGATCAGGACGCGGCGCGGCGCACGGAGCAGGAGGACACCCGCAACGCCTCCCGGCAGCAGGCCAAGGAGGAGCAGCAGCAGGAGGACGAGCAGTCCGCCACCGACCGCGCGCGCACCGACCAGGCGTCCGACGAGCGCGGCCAGGCCCGGCAGGAGGGCACCGAGCAGGCCAAGGAGGAGCGCAAGGAGCAGCGCGAGCGGGAGGAGGCCGACCCGCGGCAGGCCAGTGCGCCCGGCTCCGACAAGCGCAAGCGGCAGGACGACCAGACCCAGCCGGCGGCCGGTTCCAGGCGCGAGGAGCCGGACCCCAAGCAGAAGGCCCAGCCCGGACCGGTACGCCCGGAGAAGGTCGACGAACGCGCCGAGCAGCCCGACTCCGCGCTGTCCGAGCACGGCCTGAACGAGAAGGACGAGGACGGCGGCGCCGAGGCCGAACCGCGCGAGGAGGAACGGCCGCTCGGTCTCGAGGCGGGCGCCGACCAGGAGGTCGCGGGCGGCGAGGACGAGGCCCGGGCGCCGGGCGGGAAGGACGAGCCCGCGCTCAGGCCCGAGGACTACCTGCCCGAGGCCGACCTCGACCTGTCCGCCGTGCCCACCGCGGACCAGCTCGCACCGGGCGCCGAGCCGTCGCTGCCCTCCTTCCCCACCCCGCCGCCGACGAAGGCCGAGAGGACCGAGCAGGAGCGGGAGAAGAACGAGCGGGAGCAGGACGAGGACGACGCCGGGCCCGAACCGAAGGCGCCCGGACAGGACGAGGGACCGGTCGCGGGTGAGGCGCCGCAGCCCGAGAACGGCCCCGTCGCGCAGTCCGGGGACCGCGCCACCAAGGACCTCCAGGAGACCGACAAGCCGCTCGACCAGGAGGTCGGCCCCGACCTCGCGACCCAGGACAAGGAGCGGCCCGAGCCGGAGACCGAGCAGCCGGACCCGGAGCAGCGGCAGGAGCGCGAGCAGACCAAGGACGCGGACGACACCGCTTCCGACGGGACGGACGGCGACGACGAGCGGCCGGACGCCAGGGACGAGCAGGAGGAGAAGGACCGGCAGCGGGAACGTACGGCCGCCGAGTCCCGTACGACCGCTGCGGCTCCGGGGCCCGTGCCCTCGGTGGCGACCCCCGTCGCGGCCGCCGTGTCCCGGCCGGCCGGTGCGCAGACGCCGAAGACCCCCGTCGAGGACCGCGACCCCTCGCCGGCCGCCCGCCGGGGTGCCGAGCCGCCCCGCTCCGAGCGCGAGGCGCCGCAGGCCAAGAGCCAGGTGCCCAAGGAGAGCGGGCCCGGCGCCGTACCCCGCGGACCGGTCGGCGCATCGGAGAAGACCGGGCCCGCGGTCGCCGCGGGCCCGGGGGCCGCGCCGTCCGTCGCCCAGGCGGCGGTGAGCCCGGCCGCTGAGCAGGCCGACGGGCCGGGCCAGACCGCGGCGACCGACGCGCCACGGCCCGAGGCCTCCCTGGAGAAGGACGGAGGCGGCTGCGCGCCGCCCGCGCCCGCACCCGAGAAGGACGAGGGGCAGCAGGGCAGTTGCGGGGGAGGCGGCGGGGCCGCGCCCGAGGAGAAGCAGCAGGAGCCGCCGGACGTCTCGGGGCAGGACCCCAAGACCGCCGTGCAGACCGTGAGCAAGCTGGCACCCGACCAGGCGGCCGCGGCCATGCCCGGCGTCGACAAGGCCGCGGACAAGAAGATCGCCGACGAGCAGAAGCGGCTCGACGCGGCACCACCGACGCGTGAACGTCCCTCCGGGGCGCCGCAGACGCGGTCCGCGCCGCCCCAGGCCGCGCCCGCCGCCGCCCAGGTCACCGGCAAGGTGGAGCGGATCGGGCCCGAGGACCAGGCCGACAAGCAGAAGGCGAAGGGCGGCGTCAAGGCGGAGGGCAGGCAGCCCGCCTCGGACGTGCCTCCGCCACCGCCACCCGCCGTACCCGACAAGGGACTCAGCGAGGCCGAGGCGAAGAACGTGGAGGCGGCGGCCGACGCGGTCCCGACCACCGACCCCGCACTGGAGAACAGGACGGTCGGCCCGGCTCCCAAGATCCGGCTGGAGGGCCCCAGCGACCCGACCCGAACCGACGACCAGGCCAAGGCGCTCAAGGACAAGCAGTCCGACCTGCAGAGCACCGGCCGCGAGGACGCGGCCAAGCCCATGGGCGAGGACCAGGTCTTCCCCGACGCGCCCAAGGAACAGCTCACCGGCAAGGCCGCCGGTGGCTCCGGCGGCGGCAAGGGCGGTGCGCTCGCGGCCACGCCCGCGCCGAAGGCCGGCGTCGGCGCCGTCGCCAAGCAGGAGAAGGGCACCGAGATCACCGGCGCCGCGGGCAAGGCGCAGGGCGACCTCGGTGCCAGGGACAAGGAGCACCAGCAGAGCGAGCAGAAGGCCAAGCAGGACAAGCAGACCGAGATCGACCGCGAGGTCGAGCGCAACACCGCGCAGCAGACCGCCGAACGCGGGCGCGTCGCCCAGGAGACGCAGAAGCAGCGCGAGGACTGGCGGTCCGAGCAGGACAAGAAGGTCGAGGACGCGGACAAGCAGTCCGGCGACGAGCACGACAAGAAGAACAAGGACATCGTCAAGGCGCGCGACGACAAGGACAAGGAGATCGGCGCGCGCAAGGACAAGGACAACGGCCAGATCGACACGGAGCGGGAGAACGCCGAGAAGGAGGCCAGGAAGAAGAAGGAGGAGAAGAAGCCCTCCGGGGGCCTGTTCGGCTGGATCGCCGACAAGGTCGCCGACTTCTTCAAGGGCCTGCTCGCGGCGGTCACCGCGGTCTTCGACGCCGCCCGCAAGGCGGTCAACGGCATCATCGACAAGTTCAAGGACTGGGCCAACCAGGCCATCGACTTCGTACGGGACCTGGCGGTCAAGGCGATCAACGCCCTGGCGGACGTCCTGATAGCGATCGGCGACACGCTCCTGTCGGCCTTCCCGGAACTCCGGGACCGCTTCCGCAAGGCGATCGAGGGCCTGCGGGACGCGGCGATCGCGACGGTGAACCGCCTCGCGGACGGCCTGAAGAAGGCGGTCAACACGCTGCTGGACGCGCTGGCGGCGGGTCTGAACAAGTTGCTGGACGTCCTGGAGGCGGGCGTCAAGGCGGTGATCAAGGCCTACCAGGCGATCATCGTCGGCGCGATCAAGTTCGCGCAGGCGGCGATCGAGGCGCTGGGGAAGTTCGCGGCGCTGGTGGCGGACATCGCGCCGGACCCGGGCGGCTGGATCTCGAAGGCGGGCAGCGCGGCCAAGGCCGGTATCACCGACCACCTCTGGGGCGCCATCAAGGTGGCGGTCAAGGGATGGTTCGACACGAAGGTCGAGGGCATCCTCGGCCTCGGCAAAGCCGTGATCGACGTGCTGGTCAAGGGCTGTGTGTCGCTCAAGCAGATCGGCAAGATGGCCTGGGACGCGATCATCGCGTCGCTGCCGATGATGATCGCGGGCCTGGTCATCGAGAAGGTCGTCTCGATGATCGTGCCGGCGGCCGGGGCGATCCTGACGATCATCCAGGGCCTGATGGCGGCCTGGTCGACGGTCAGTTCGATCCTCTCGGCGTTCTCGAAGTTCTGGGCGTACCTGACGGCGGTGAAGGCGGGCCCGGCGGCGTGCCTGTTCGCCGAGGCGGTCGCGGCGGGCGTGGTGGCGTTGCTGGACTTCATCACCAACTTCCTTCTCCAGAAGCTGTCTTCGGCGACCAAGGGCGTGGGCAAACGCCTCAAGGGCATGGCCCAGAAGATCATGGACGGCCTGAAGAAGGTCGGCGGCGGAGCGAAGAAGGCGGCGGGAGCCGCGGTCAACTCCGCCCGAGGCGCCCTGCGCAAGGCCCGCCAGGCCCTGGGCCACCCGGGCACGGAGCCCCACCCGAAGGGCCACGCTTCGCCGGACCCGAAGTCGCCTGTGAAACCGAAGGATCACGCGACACCGAAGGGACCGGCGAAGAAGCCGGACGCTGCGGAGACCCGGCCGAAGGAGAGAGCGCCGGAGCGGGAGCCGTCGAACGAACGGGCCCCGGAGAAGGAAGGGGCGCCCGGCAAGGACCGGACTCCGGACAGGGAGAAGGGCCCGGGCCGGGACACCAAGGACGAGAAGCTCGACGCGACCCACAAGAAGAAGAAAGAGACCGAGGGCCCCAAGCCGACGAAGCCCAAGAAGCCCAAGTCCCCGATCGGTAAGGCCCTCTCGAAGGCCAAGGGCGCCGTCAAGTCCGCCCTGAAGAAGGCCGGCAACGCCGCGAAGACCCTCGGCCGCAAGCTGAAGAAGTCGAAGCTGGGCAAGGCCCTCAAGAACGGTGCGTCCAAGCTCCGCAACTTCTTCAAGAAGAAGAAGGACCAGTTCCGGGACCACAAGAAGCGCCGGCACGAGGAGAAGAGGCGCAAGGAAGACCAGCGCAAGAAGGACGAGAAGTCGAAGGAGTCCAAGGAGGCACGGCTCCAGAAAATCCTGACCCGAATCCGCCCTCTCCTTCGGCGCATCATGACCCCGGGCGTGCCCCGTCCTGTTATGAACGTGACGCTGGCCGGCCTTCGCATGTGGTACCGGCTTACCGGGTTGGCCCTCGACGGAGCCCAGAGCGGCCGGATCATGGCTCTGCTCAACCCGCAGGGCATGGTTCTTCCCTTCCACAGCACGGATGCCTGGACCGAACCGCCGGAGGCCACGAAAGCCCGGACCGAGGCACGTGCCGTGGAGGAGGCCGAAGCTGACCGGATCCGGGAGCGGGAACAACAGGCGAGGCGTGCGGCCCAACCAGAAGCGGAGCAGGACGCGACGGCGGACCCAGGCCAACCGAACTCGCTGTCCACCGAGTTGAACAGCATCCTGGCCAACCCCTTGGCGGGCCGCGGGCAACGGCGCAGGCGGCGTGGCGGCCCAGTGAGCAAGGGTGAAAGCCTGACGTTCCGACGTGCGGAGAAGCGAGCTGTAACGGGCGACAAGCTGACTCCCGATCACATACCTTCGGGCGCCGCTCTCATTCATGCGGCACAGCGCAGAGCGATTGCAAGGGAAGAAGCAAGAAGGAACATGAAGATGGACGAGGGGGAAATCACCGACTTCCTTCAGAAGGAAGAGTTCATCACGGTCAATGCTCAGGGGAACATTGGCAGGGGACCGAAGAGCAGGAAGATCTACAATGAGGCCCTCGCGCTGATGGTCACCGGAAAGGAGCACGAATACCGGAAGGCCGATCCGGACGGCGGTTCGCGCACACACGGGTCACGAAACACGCCCCAGCAGATCGCTCTCGACGCCAGAGACCTGACCACTGCGGCCGAGGACGACTTCCGGTTCTACCTGGCGAGTTGGCACACCAAGAGAAGCTTGGTGAAGAGTCAGGTCTACAGCATGATCTTGCATTACAAGCGGCTGACCGACCGAAAAGAAATCGACTACTCCCGCAGTATCGACAACCTGCTGTTGCACTACTGGAAGAAGGCAAGGAATGACACCGACTGAGCGCGTCGAACAGGTTGCCTTCGACCCCGGCCTGTCGGTTTCCGGGAAGTCGGACCGCATCACAGCACTCTTCGCCGAGCAAGGAGACGCGGGCATCACCGTGGCCGCGGACTGTCTTACGGAGACGAACGACCCTGCCGTCGCCCAGTATGTCGCCGCATACCTGGAGTTGACCCCTGGAGGGCAGGAAGAGAAGACGCGCGCGGCCGAGCGGTTGCGCGGCAGGGGGGCGGTCGTGCAAGCGGTGGCCCGGCTTGTCCCATGGCTTCCGGATCACCTGATCGACGCCTTCGTCGACGACTACTTCGCATCCCCGGATCCGGAGTCGCCTCTTGCGTCCGTCATCTTCGCCATCGGCGTCTACCACCCCGCCCGGCTGCGATCCCACGCTGACCAGATCGAGAGAGCCGCCGTGCGGCACAGCCTGCTTTCCGGCGCACCGGACGAATCGGCCGACGCGTTCCTGCAGGAGTGGCGCAAGACTCGGGACCTGGACAGCCTGCAAGCCCTGGCCCT
>Ga0308176_10002138_pt1 | contig 12366 bp, 11 predicted proteins | sample PhyCR2_3_FD_203890 | JGI IMG/M metagenome (GOLD analysis project Ga0308176, IMG submission 203890) | Soil microbial communities from UC Gill Tract Community Farm, Albany, California, United States - DLSLS.C.R2 | ecosystem: Environmental > Terrestrial > Soil > Agricultural land | place: USA... | reverse complement strand
TGAACCTCTACCACCTGACGCCTGAGCAGCGGCGTGAGCGCGGGATCGTCTCGCTCCCCGAGACCCTCGGCGAGGCGATCGACGAGCTCGCCGGCTCGGAGGTGGCGCGCAAGGCACTCGGCCCGCACATCTTCGACCGCTACGTCGAGCTGAAGCGCAAGGAGTGGGACGACTACCGGGTGCAGCTCACCGACTGGGAGCTCGAGCGCTACCTGTCCGTTCTTTAGGAGGCTTCGACGAAATAGCGTCTGAGTCGCCGGAACGCGCTGCTCGCCCGGAGGCCGCGTCCTTAGTCGCGCCCGGTACCTTCCAGGTACGAACGCTCCCTGCGTCCTTTCCTCGGAACGAGCAGCGCGCGTCGTCGACGAGCGCCATTCCGTCGAGGCCTCCACCGTGAGAAGATGAACAGCGGTCTCGCTCCGCTCTGCGGCCGGCGAGGCCCAACTGACGGCCGACTGCGAGCTGCTGGATATCTCCGCAGCTCGTGGTCGTTCTAGGGCTTGCCCGACATCGCGACCCACGCGACGCCCAGGGCGACCACGTAGATCCCGGCGAGCACCGGCACAGCGAGCATCAGCCGCCCGCGGCGGACGGAGACCCAGATCAGGATCCCGGTGATCAGGAGCAGCAGCGCGCCCGGCTCCGAGACGATGAAGCCGACGTCGATCCAGCCCGGCGTCTTGGCGTCGCCCGGGAACTCCTTGCCGACGATCCACTGCGCGCCGGCACGCATGAGGATGAAGCTCGGGATCACGCCGAAGAGGAACGTGCGCGCGGCGACGCGCGAGAGCAGCTGCTCGTAGCCCGCGTGGCTGCGGCTGGCGAAGCCCGCGATCGCGACGGTGGCGACGGTGCCGAAGAGCACCGTCGCGCCGAGGATGTGCAGAAAAAGCGGGAAGTTCCAGCTGTCGGGCCGGATCAGCGCCAGCATCATGCGCCCGGTTTCCAGACCATCAACGCGAGCACGACGATCAGCACCAGGCCGCTGCCATAGCTGAGCGCGAGCGAGATCGGGTCGCGGACACGCGCCTTTAGCTCGGGGCTCGGCGCGTCGCCGGAGGCGGCCAGCTCGCGTGCGAGGTTGGCAGTCGCCTGGTCGCGCTTTCCTCCCGCCCCGCCGAGCGCATTGGCGACGATCAGCAGCACGAACGCGGCGACGACCCAGCCGTCGAAGTAGCCGTAGCCCGCCTCGTGCACGAGCCACAGGCCGAAGACGAACGCGAGCAGCGTGCCGGCCGTGATCGCGACGACCGCGATCCGGATCAGCCCGTACAGGAGCAGGATCTCGCTCGGCCGTTCCCGCCCGAGTGCCGACAGGTTCAGCGCGGCCGCGATCGCGCCGCCGCCGAGCAGCAGAAACGCGCCCGTGACGTGGAAGACCAGCAGCCACTGGTACGTGTTCATCGCGCGCAAGCGTAAGACTTGGGTCGGCTACCTACAATCGCCACGTGGACGAGACCGCCAGGCATCTGCGCCTGTTGACGAAGACGATCGCGGCCGTCAACTCGACGCTCGACCTGGAAGAAGTGCTCTCGCTGGTCGCGCGCGAGGTTGCCGACGCGCTCGGCGCGGACGCGTGCTTCGTCTACCTCTACGACGAGCAGGCGGACGAGCTCGTACTCCGCGCGACCTTCGGCACACGGGTCGAGGAGATGACCGGCCGCCCGCGGATGCGGCCCGGTGAGGGGATCACGGGGACGGCGGCCGCAGCCCGCGAGCCGGTGATGATCGCGGCGCAGGCGCACCTGGACGAGCGCTTCAAGGCGTTCCCGAACCTGCCCGAGGACGAGTACGAGTCGATCCTCGCCGTTCCCATCCTCGCGCGAGAGCGCTTGGAGGGCGCGCTGAACGTGCGCACCCGCGACCCGCGCGAGTTCACCGGCGCCGAGATCGACCTGCTGGTGGCGATCGCGTCGCAGGTCGCACAGACGATCGAGCACGCGAAGCTCTACGCCCAGGCGCAGCGCCGGGTGGTTGAGCTCGAGGCGCTGGCACGGATCTCGGAAGCGGTCTCCGAGTCGCTCTACCTCGAGGAGTCGCTCGAAGGGATCGTGGCCGCGACCGTCGATGCGCTCGGCGCGACCGGCGCGGCGTTGGTGCTCGAAGACGGCGAGGTCGTCTGGCCGGACGGGCGGGCCGGCGCGCACGCCGTGCGCGTGCCGCTTCGCTGGAAGGGCCGCCAGGTCGGCGAGCTGGTCTGCGACCGCGACACGCCCTTCACGGCCGACGACCGCGCACTGCTCGCGTCGATCGCATCGCATGCCGCCGTCGCGCTCGAGCACGGCCGGGCGGTGATGCGCGGAGTGGTGGCCCAGGAGATCCACCACCGCGTCAAGAACAACCTGCAGACGGTTGCCTCGCTGCTGCGCCTGCAGGCGCGGGCCGACGACGTGGACGCGCGCAAGGCGCTCGACGACTCGGTCAACCGGATCCTTGCGATCGCCGCCGTGCACGAGGTGCTGACCGAGCGGCGCGACGACGATGTCGAGCTCGACGAGCTGCTCGACCGCCTGCGGGCGATGCTCGTCCAGGGGCTCGGCGCCTCCAAGGCGGTCGAGTCGTCGCTGGAGCCGGTCGCGCTGGCCGGGAACCGCGCGACCGCGCTGGCGCTCGTCTTCTCGGAGCTGCTGCAGAACGCGCTCGAGCACGGGGGGCAGTCGGTACGGGTCGAGCTGGCCCGGCGAGACGGCGACGTCGTGCTGGCGATCGCCGACGACGGCTCGGGCGTGGACGGCGAGCCGGTCTCCGGCACCGGGCTTTCGATCGTGCGCGCCCTGGTGCGGGACGAGCTCGGCGGGACGCTGGCGCTGGAGTCGAACGACGGGCTGCGCGCCGAGGTTGTCTTCCCGGCCTGAGCTCTCGCCGGAACGAAAACGACACACCTCCGATCCTGCCGCGTCACGGACCGGTGACGATTTCAGCGCTACGCTCGCAGCGGGTGGCGGGTGGCGGGTGGAACCTCACTTCCCCACCCAGAGGGTGGGGGCGCGCGCGTGAACAACGAGAACGGCGGCGCTAGCGGCGCTCGAAGACGGCGATCCGCCAGATCCAGGTCGAGCGCTCGTCGAGCACGGTCGAGAGCCCTGCCGCCTCGGCGATCCCGACGACCTCCGCCGGCGGATGGACGTAGCTCTGGATCCCGCCTCGCATTCGGAACCAGACGTTCGCGGCATTCACTCCGAGCCGCAACCACCACGTGTTCCGTGGGAGGCTCAGCGCCAGGAGCCGTCGCGCGTGCCGGGCGGCGGCGCCGACGAGCAGCTCCGGGTCGGGATAGCAGCAGACGACGCGGTGCATGACGACCACGTCGGCCGGCTCGATCGATGCTTCCTCCTCGGCGAAGTCTCCATTGCGCCGTTCGATCCGCGCCTCGGCGCCGGCCTCTGCTGCGAGGGCCAGCGCCTCCTCGTCGTAGCCGTTCGACAGTTCGACCACCACCGCTCGCTCCGCTCCCTGTCCGAGGAGCTCGATATCGATGGCGCCTACGCCGCCGCCGACTTCGAGCACGCTTGCACCGTCGACGCCGTGCTGGGCGAGCTCGTCCACCAACCGCTGCGCGGTCTGATCGAGCCCATGCTTCCGGTAGCGCTTCGCATCGCGGCGTGCCTGTCGGGCTCCGAAGAACCGGTCGTAGGCAGGGCCGCAACAGGCGCTCACGGCCGGAGTCTACGATCCGCGCAGATGAGGATCCTGGTCGCCGAGGACGAGACGATCATCCGGCTCGACCTGTGTGAGCTGCTCGAGCGGGCCGGCTTCGACGTCTGCGCCGAGGCCAGGGACGGCGTCGAGGCTGTCGAGCTCGCGCGTAGCGAGCAGCCGGACCTCGCCGTCCTGGATGTGAAGATGCCGCGGCTCGACGGGATCGAAGCAGCGCGTCGCATCCTCGACGAACGCCCCATCCCGATCGTGATGCTGACCGCGTACGGTCAGGACGAGCTCGTCTCGCGCGCGATCGAGGCCGGTGTCTTCGGCTACCTCGTCAAGCCGTTCCGCGAGCAGGACCTACTGCCCGCGATCCGCACCGCGCGAGCCCGGCACGAGGAGCTGGCGGCCCTGCGCGAACAGGCCGACTCGCTGGCCGAGGCGCTCGCTTCACGCAAGTCGATCGAGCGGGCCAAGGGCCTGCTGATGGAGCGCGAAGGACTGACCGAGCAGGAGGCCTTCGCGCGTCTGCGCAAGGCGAGCCAGGTCTCGGGCCGGCCGATGAAGGTGGTCGCCGAAGCGGTCGTCGCCACCTTCGAGCGAACGGACTGACGTCGTCGGCACAATGCCGAGGTGGGTCTGCTGTCGTCACCCCGCCGGCGTCGCCGGGCGCTCCGAGCCGGCTTCGTCGTCGGCGTAGTCGCGCCGCTGATCTTCCTTGCGGTCCATTTCTCCAGCTCAGGCGACCCCGGCAACGCGAACGGGCCGCTCGTGAACGAGCCGGGCAACTCTGTGCCGAAGGCGGTGCCGTTCGCGAAGGCGGACCAGCGGGCCGTGCACAAGGTTCTGCGCGAGTTCGTCCTGACCGCGGTAGACCGGCGCGATGTCGGCCGCTCCTGGGAGATCTCGGCGCCGAGCCTGCGCGAGGGGGTCACGCGCAAAGAATGGACGAACGGCGAGCTGCCTGTCGTGCCGTATCCGGCGGCGAACCGCGGGCTCGGCCGCTGGAGCTACGTTGAGTACTCCTACAAAGGAACGGTCGGCCTCGAGGTGTTCCTCTTCCCAAAGCCGGGCTCGGGCTGGTCGGCGATGACCGCCGACGTGGAGCTCGTCAAGGGCCACGACGGGAAGTGGCGGGTCGACTACTGGATGCCGAAGAAGTTCCACGGCCCGCCCTCGCTCTCGGCGACGGCCAAGGCCAAGGCGAAGAAACAGGCCGCCAATGCCCAGGCGGCTGCGAAGCGCTCCCAGAAGACGGCCCGCAAGACCGCCGCAGCGCCTCCGCCGCAGGCCGAGACCGGGCCGCCGAAGCCGAGCAACCTCTGGTGGGCCGTGCCGATCGCTCTCCTGGCCTTCATCGTGCTGGCTCCGCTCGGGATCGGCGTCGTTATCTGGTACCGGAACCGCCGCGCCGCTCGCGAGTGGGCCGCGCGAACCTAGCTAGGCCTGCGCCTCTTCGAAGAGACGTTCCCAGCGCGTGAGCAGGCGCTGTAGCTCCTCGCGTGCCTGGCGGTGCGCGGCCAGGGCGTCCACGTCCGACCAGTCGTCGGCTAGACGCCGCTCGAGTTCGGCGACGGCCTCTTCCTGACGCGAGATTCGTCCCTCGAGCTCCGCGAGCTCGCTCGGCCTCGGGGCGCGTTCGCGCTCCTGCTTCGGCTTCTCCTTGCGCGGCCGCGCCACCGGCACAGGCTCAGCCGGCTCGCTGCGGCGCTGGGCGTACTCGGCCCAGCCGCCGTCGTACGAGTGCAGCGCCCCGTGCTCGATCGCCAGCAGCCGGTGCGCGACCGCGTCGAGCAAGGCACGGTCGTGCGAGACGAGCAGCACCGTGCCCGGGAAGGCGTCGAGCGCGGCCTCGAGCGCTTCGCGGCTCTCCAGGTCGAGGTGGTTCGTCGGCTCGTCGAGCACGAGGAAGTTCGCGCCGGAGGCCACGACCAGGGCGAGCGCGAGGCGCCGCCGTTCGCCGCCGGAGAGCGCGGTGACCGGCTTCTCGTGCGCCTCCCAGCCGGAGAAGAGGAAGCGGCCGAGCAGGTTCTGGGCCAACGGCCTCGACAGGCCGGTCGCGCGCTGGGCGCAGTCGAGCACGCTGCCGCGTTCGTCGAGCTCGACCTCGTGCTGCGAGAAGTAGGCCGGCACCACGCCATGGCCGAGCCGAACCGAGCCCGAGACCTGCTCGCGGAATCCGAGCACGGACTCGAGCAGCGTTGTCTTGCCCGAGCCGTTCGCCCCGACGAGACCGACGTGCTCGCCGCGCTCGATCGCGAACGTCGCGTCGGTCAGCAGGTGCTTGTCCCCGGCGGCGACGCCGAGCCCGTCGGCTTCGACGACCGTTCGCCCACTGCGCGGCGGCTTGAGGAAGTCGAAGCCGAGCGAGCGGCTCTTGCGCGTCAGCAGCTCGAGCTCGCCGCGGGCCTCGGAACGCTCGGTCTCGAGCCGCTTGATCTGCGTCAGCTTGGCCTGGGCCTGCTTGGCCTTGCTCTTCTTGTAGCGGAAGCGCTCGACGAAGCGCTCGAGCCGGACGATGTCCACGCCGACTCGCTCGGCGGTCTTCGCCGCGTGGGCGGCGCGCGCGGCCTTCTCCAGCCGCCAGACGTGCCACGGCCCGGGGAAGAAGAGCGAGCGGCCGGCCTCGAGCTCGAGCACGCCGGTCGTGACAGCTTCGAGGAACCAGCGATCGTGAGCGACCAGGATCACGGCCGCGTCGAGCGACTGCAGTTCCTGCTCGAGCCACTCGAGGTTCTCGACGTCGAGGTGGTTCGTCGGCTCGTCGAGTAGCAGCAGGTCGGGATCGCCGGCGAGCGCGCGGGCCAGCGAGGCGCGCGTCAACTCGCCGCCGGAGAAGGTCGTCAGCTGCCGGTCGAGGTCGCGCTCCGCGAAGCCGAGGCCGCGGAGCGTCGCCGCCGCGCGGTCGCGCCACGTGTAGCCGCCCGCGTGCTCGAGCCTCGCCTGCGCTTCGGAGTAGCGACGCAGCGTCGCCTCGTCGTGTTCGCCGGCCGCCATCGCCTGCTCGAGCCGCCCGAGCTCCTCCTCGGTCTCGATCAAATCGCGCGCGCCCGTGAGGGAGTACTCGCGCAGCGACAGGCCGCGGTCGAGCGGCGGCCGTTGGTCGTGCAGCGCGATTCGCGTGCCCTTGGCGAACGAGAGCTCGCCGCCGTGAATCTCGCTCTCGCCGACGAGCATCCGTAGCAGCGTCGTCTTGCCGGCGCCGTTCGGGCCGGAGAGCGCTAGCCGGTCGCGGCGCTCGACCGAGAACGAGACGCCCTCGAAGAGCAGCGAGCCGGCAAGCTCCTTGCGCAGGTTGGCAGCGGTTACGACGGGCATGCGCTAAGGGTATGTGCGTGCTTTAGCGCGAGCCGACAGCGGCGCCGACGAGCGAGCGCGCTGCCATCGCGATGTGCTCGGCGTCGATCCCGGCAGCGGCCAGCAGCTCGGCCGGCTTGCCGGAGCCGGGCATCTCGCGCACCGCGAGCCGCACCACGCGGGCCGGCGAATCACCCTCGGAGAGCACCTCGAGCACCGCGTCGCCGATTCCGCCCTCGGGCCAGTGGTCCTCGACGGTCAGGATCCGCCCACCGGTCGCCTCCGCAGCGGCGCGCAGCGTCTCGGCGTCGACCGGCTTGACCGAGTAGAGGTCGATCACACGGGCCTCGATTCCCTCTCCGGCGAGCTGCTCGGCCGCCTTCAGCGACTCGTGCAGCGTGATCCCGGCGGCCACGATCGCGAGGTCGTCGCCTTCGCGCAGCACGCGCGAGCCGCCGACCTGGAACTCTTCGGCCGGGCCGTAGACGACCGGAGTCGCGGCGCGCGTGGTGCGCATGTAGACGATCCCCTCGCGGTCGGCCATCTCGGCGACCAGCTTGGCCGTCTGGTTCGCGTCGCTCGGGTAGAGCACGGTCGAGCCGTGGACGGCGCGGATCATGGCGAGGTCCTCGAGGGCCATCTGCGACGGCCCGTCCTCGCCGATCGAGACGCCGGCGTGCGAGCCGCAGAGGCGGATGTCCGCCTGGCTGATCGCGGCCATCCGGATGAAGTCGTAGGCGCGGCTGAAAAAGGCTGCGAAGGTCGAGGCGAAGGGCACCCACTTCCGCACCTGGATGCCGACCGCCGCGGCGACCATCTGCTGCTCGGCGATGTACATCTCGAAGTACCGGTCCGGGTGCGCGTCGCGGAAGATCTCGGCGTAGGTCGAGTTGGAGACCTCGCCGTCGAGCGCGACCACGTCGCCGCGGATCGAGCCAAGCGCCGCCAGGGCGTCGCCGTAGGCCCGCCGTGTCGCGACCTCTTCGCCGAGCTCCCACGTTGGCAGCTCGCCGCCGCTCACCTCGAAGCGATGCGCCTCGGCGGCCTCCGGATTCGCCACCTCGACGACGATGTTGCGCTCGCCGCCGAGCTCCGCGATCGCCTCCTCGGGGTGGTCGAGCGCCTTGCCGTGCCAGTTCGGCTTGTCCTCGACCTCTTTGACGCCCTTGCCCTTGAGCGTGTGCGCCACGATCACTGTGGGCTGGCCCTGCTGCGCGGCCGCCTCGCCGAACGCCTCGTCGATCGCCTCGACGTCGTGGCCGTCGATCTCGATCGCGTGCCAGCCGAAGGCCTTCGCGCGATTGGCGTAGGAGTCGAGATCCCAGCCGTGCATCGTCTCGCCGCGCTGGCCGAACTTGTTCACGTCGATGATCGCGGCCAGGTTGTCGAGCCCGTAGAAGGCGGCGTGCTCGAACGCTTCCCACATCGAGCCCTCGGCCATCTCGCTGTCGCCGCAGAGGCACCAGATCCGGTACGGCAGCCGGTCGAGCTGCTTGCCCGCGAGCCCGATCCCGACCGAGAACGGCAGGCCCTGTCCGAGCGAGCCGGTGGCGACGTCGACCCACGGGATCGCCGGGGTCGGGTGGCCCTGCAGGCGCGAGCCGAAAACGCGGAAGGTGAGCAGCTCCTCGTCGCTGATCGCGCCGGCCGCCTTGTACATCGAGTAGAGCAGCGGCGAGGCATGCCCCTTGGAGAAGATCAGGTGGTCGTTCGCGGGGTTGTGCGGCTCGTCGAAGTCGTAGCGCAGGTACTTGGCGAGCAGCACGGCCATCAGGTCGGCCGCAGACATCGACGAGGTCGGATGGCCGGACTTGGTCACGGCCGCCGCGCGGATCGAGTCGACCCGCAGCTGCTGTCCCAGCTCACGCCAGAGCTCAGGCCCTTCCATGCGGGGTAACGTAACGGTCCTATGCGAGTTGCCGTCGCCTTCGACCACCGCGGCGTCAAGCTGCGCGAACGGCTGCTGGAGGAGCTGGCAGCGCTCGGGCACGAGACGGTCGACCTGGGCACCAACAAGCCCGAGCCGCGGATCGACTACCCGGACAAGGCGCGCGAGGTCGCCGAGGCGATCCGGCTCGGCGCCGCCGAGCGCGCGTTGTTCGTCTGCGGCTCGGGCGTCGGCGCCGCGGTCGCGGCCAACAAGGCCGCCGGGATCCGCGCGGCGATCTGCCACGACACCTACTCCGCGCACCAGGGGGTCGAGCACGACGACATGAACGTGCTCTGCATCGGCTCCGAGGTCGTCGGCCCGGAGCTGGCGGCGGAGCTCGCACGAACCTTCGTCGCCGCCCGCTTCGACGGCGGTGAGCGCTACGTGCGCAGGCTTGAGAAGATCGAAGCTATGGAAAAGGAGTTCACCTATGGCTAAGTCACGCCTTCACGAGCTGAGCGAGCTCGGCCAGAGCGTCTGGATCGACTTCCTCTCGCTGCAGTTGCTGCAGAACGGGGAGCTCGCCCGGATGATCGAGGAGGACGCCGTAGTCGGCGTCACCTCGAACCCGACGATCTTTCAGAAGGCGATCGCGGAGGGAAACGTCTACGACGACGAGCTGCGCGAGGCGCTCGCCGAGGAGGACGACCCGAAGGAGGTCTTCGTACGGCTGGCCGTACAGAACGTGCAAGCGGCCTGCGACCTGCTGCGCCCGGTCTGGGACGGCGGCAAGGGGCAGGACGGCTACGTCTCGATCGAGGTCGACCCGAACCTCGCCTTCGACACCGACGGCACGATCGCCGAAGCGCAGCGGTTGCATGACCTCGTGGACAAGCCGAACTGCTTCGTCAAGATTCCGGGGACGAAGGAGGGGCTGCCGGCGATCGAGGAGATGACCGCCCGCGGCCACAACATCAACGTGACGTTGATCTTCTCGCTGCAGCGCCACGCCGAGGTGATCGAGGCGCACCACCGCGGGCTCGAGCGGCTCGTCGAGAGCGGTCGCGACCCGTCCGGCGTCGCTTCGGTCGCGAGCTTCTTCGTCTCGCGCGTGGACACCGAGGCCGACAAGCGGCTGGACGAGGCCGGCGCGCCCGAGGAGCTGAAGGGCAAGCTCGCCGTTGCGAACGCCAAGCTTGCCTACCAGCGCTACAAGGAGCTCTTCTCGGGCGAGCGCTGGGAGGCGCTCGCGGCGAAGGGCGCGACGACGCAGCGCTGCCTCTGGGCCTCGACCTCGACGAAGAACCCGGCCTACCGAGACGTGCTCTACGTCGAGGAGCTGATCGGCCCGGAGACGGTGAACACGATGCCGGAGGAGACGATCGAAGCCTTCCAGGACCACGGCGAGGTGGCGCTCACGCTCGAGCGCGACGTCGACGAGGCGAAGCAGGTCTTCGAGCAGGTGGCCGAGGCGGGCGTCGACTACGACGACGTGGTCGTCACGCTCGAGCAGGAAGGCGTGCAGAAGTTCTCCGACTCGTTCGCGGAGCTGCTCGAGGGCATCGAGGCCAAGCGCGGCGAGCTCGTCTCGGCCTGAGGTCCGGCGCGTGCCGATCTACGCGGAGGTCGCCGGCGAGGGGCCCAACCTCGTGCTCGTGCACGAGGGGATCTGCGACAGCCACATGTGGGACGAGCAGTGGGAGCGCTACACAGCCGAGTTCCGCGTCCTCCGCTGCGACCTGCGCGGGTTCGGCCGCTCGGCGCTCGAGCCGGGCACCTTCTCGAACGCGCAGGACCTGCTCGACGTGCTCGAGCAGCACGGCTTCGAGCGCGCGGCGCTGCTGGGCGTCTCGCTCGGAGGCCGCGTTGTCCTCGAGGTGGCGATTGCCCGGCCCGACCTCCTCTCGGCGCTCGTCCTGGTCGCGCCCGGCCTGCCCGGCCACGACTGGTCGCAGGAGATGCAGGACGCGTGGGGCGAGGAGGAGGCCGCGCTCGAGGCGGGCGACCTGGCCGAGGCGGTCGAGGTGAACCTGCGCACCTGGGTCGACGGGCCTAGGCGGGAGCCCGAGGACGTCGACCCGGCCGTGCGAGCGCGCGTCGGCGAGATGCAGCTACGCGCCTTCGAGCTCCAGGTCCCCGTCGGCGAGGCCGCCGAGGAGGAGCTGCTCGTGCCCGACCTCGCCGGCCGCCTCGGCGAGGTGAAGGCACCGACGCTGATCCTGGTCGGCGACGAGGATGTCCCGGACATGCAGGCGATCACCGAGCGGCTCGAACGCGAGATTTCCGGTTCGCGGCGGGAGACGATCGCGAACACGGCCCATGTGCCGAGCATGGAGCGGCCCCGGGAGTTCGACGAGCTCGTGCTCCCGTTCCTGCGGGAGCCGGCGTGAGCACGGTCGCGCCCGCCGAGCTCGTCGCGCGAATCTGGGAGCGCGACCCGACTCTCTGGACGGGCAAGGACGAGGCGAAGTGGCTCGGCTGGCTGGACGAGCCGATGCGGATGCGCAGCCGGCTCGCCGATCTCGAGCGGTTCGTCGAAGACCTCGCGGCGCCCGGGCTGATCGACACGTTCGTGCTGCTCGGGATGGGCGGCTCGAGCCTCGCGCCCGAGGTGATCAAGCGCAGCTTCGGCGCCGAGTCGTTTCACGTGCTCGACACGACGCACCCGGCAGCCGTCCGGCGCCTGGCTCAGACGCTCGACTTCGACGCGACGCTGTTCATCGCCGCCTCCAAATCGGGCACGACGCTCGAGACGCGCTCGCAGCTCGACTTCTTCTGGGAGCGGGCCGGCAAGCGGGGCGAGTTCTTCGCGGCAATCACCGATCCCGGCTCCGAGCTCCAGCGGCTGGCGAAGGAGCGTGGCTTTCTCGCCAGCTTCGACGGCGAGCCGACGATCGGCGGGCGCTACTCGGCGCTCTCGGTCTTCGGCCTCGTCCCGGCTGTGCTGATGGGCGTCGACCTCGTTCGTTTCCTGGAGCGCGTCGAGGAGACGGTCGAGGCCTGTCACGGCGAGGAGGGCAACCCGGGCCTCGAGCTCGGGCTCGAGCTCGGCAACGGCTGGAGCGAGGGGCGGGACAAGGTGACGATCAACCCGAACCCCGGCGGCTTCGGGCTCTGGGCCGAGCAGCTGCTCGCGGAGTCGACCGGCAAGGACAGCAAGGGCCTGATCCCGGCGCCCGAGGAGTCGCCCGACGGGCCCGACCGCCAGGCGCCTGAGGTGCGGCTGCCGTCGCCCTACGAGCTCGGCCAGGAGTTCTACCGCTGGGAGTTCGCGACCGCCGTCGCCGGCTCGATCCTCGGGATCAACCCGTTCGACCAGCCGAATGTTCAGGCCGCGAAGGACAAGACGAACGAGGTGCTGGCCGAGGGCGAGCCCGACGTCGAGCCGCGCGGCTCGCTCGACGAGCTTTTTGCCCAGGCCCGGCCGGGCGACTACGTCGCGGTGCAGGCGTTCATCGACCCCGAGCGCGAGCCCCAGCTTGAGCCGCTGCTCGAGCGCGCGCGCGAGGACACCGGCTGCGCCGTCACGCACGGCCTCGGGCCGCGCTACCTGCACT
>Ga0308176_10002137_pt1 | contig 12370 bp, 10 predicted proteins | sample PhyCR2_3_FD_203890 | JGI IMG/M metagenome (GOLD analysis project Ga0308176, IMG submission 203890) | Soil microbial communities from UC Gill Tract Community Farm, Albany, California, United States - DLSLS.C.R2 | ecosystem: Environmental > Terrestrial > Soil > Agricultural land | place: USA... | reverse complement strand
GCCCGAGCTCGACGAGCTCCTGCGGCAGATCAAGGCCTACATCTCCGAGGACGTCCTGCCCGCGGAGTCCGAGATCGCCGACCCCGACGACCTGCTCACGTCGTGGGACGTCGTCGAGCGCCTGCGCGACCGCGCGCGCGAGCGCGGGATCTTCACGCCGCACCTGCCCGCGGAGTACGGCGGCCTGGGCGTCGGCGTGCTCGGCATGGGCCTGATCTCACAGGAGCTGGGGACCGCGCCGCTGGCCGCGCTGGGCCTGAACTGCATGGCGCCCGACGAGGGCAACATGCACACGCTGCTGCTGGCCGGCACCGAGGAGCACAAGGACCGCTGGCTGCGGCCGCTGGCCGAGGGGTCGATCCGCTCGTGCTTCGCGATGACCGAGCCCGACGTCGCGTCGAGCGACCCCACCAACCTCCAGACCACCGCCGTGCGCTCCGGCGACGGCGGCGAGTACATCATCAACGGACGCAAGTGGTGCATCACCGGCGCGATCGGGGCGGCGTTCTCGATCGTGGTGGCCAAGACGGGCGACGGGGACGGCCACCGCGACTACTCGCTCATCATCGTCCCCACCGACACGCCGGGCTGGGCCGTCGAGCGCGACCCCGCCTGGATGGGCAGCCACTCCCCCGGCGGGCATCCGATCATCACGCTCACCGACGTCCGGGTCCCGGTGGCCAACCGGCTCGGCGCCGAGGGCGAGGGCTTCGTGATCGCCCAGAAGCGCCTGGCCGGCGGGCGCCTGGCCCACGCCATGCGCTGGATCGGGATGTCGCAGCGCGCCCTGGACCTGGCGACGGCGCGGCTGCTGGAGCGCAAGGCGTTCGGCAAGGAGCTGGCCCGCCACCAGATGCTGCAGGCGATGATCGCCGACAGCGCCATGGACCTCTACGCGAGCAGGTTGATGGTCCTGCACACGGCCTGGAAGCTCGAGCACGGCCTTCCCCACCGCCAGGAGGTGGCGATGACCAAGACCTTCGTGTCCGAGGCCTTCGGCCGCATCGCCGACCGCGCCGTGCAGATCCATGGCGCCGCCGGCATCGCGCTCGACCTGCCGGTCGGGCGCATCTACCAGGACGCGCGCGCCGCGCGCATCTACGATGGCGCCTCGGAGGTGCACCGCATGACGATCGCGCGCGAGCTGCTCAAGCTCGCCATGACCGGCGAGTCGACCAAGGCCGCCACGGGGGACCTGGCCTGATGGCCCACGAGATCGCGCCGGACGACATCGTCCGGACCCATGCCGAGGCGCAGGCCAACGAGCGGCCGCCGCTGCTCGTCCTCGAGCCGCTGCTCGCCTTCCTCGACGGGCACGACCTGGGCGACGGCGAGCCGGTCATCCGGCCCATCGGCGATGGCCACTCCAACGCGACGTACCTGTTCGACCGCGGCGGCGCGCGCTTCGTGCTGCGCCGGCCGCCGCGCCCGCCGATCCCGCCGTCGGCCAACGACATGCTGCGCGAGGCGCGCGTCCTGCGCGGGCTGGAGGGCCGTGCCCGCGTGCCGCGGGTGCTCGCCGTGTGCGAGGACCCCGGCGTCATCGGCGCGCCGTTCTACGTCATGGAGGAGGTCGTCGGGCACGTCGTGACCACGGCGATGCCGCACGGGCTCGACACGCCCGACGAGCGGCGCCGCACCGCGCACGAGCTCATCGACGCGCTCGTCGAGATCCACGGCGTCGACTGGCGCGCGGCCGGCCTGGAGGGCTTCGGCAAGCCCGAGGGCTACCTCGAGCGCCAGGTGCGCCGCTTCCTCGGCCTCTGGGACCACAACAAGACGCGCGAGATCCCGTCGGTCGAGGCCGTCGGCGCGTGGCTGAAGGCCAACCTGCCCGCCTCGCCGCCGGCGACGATCGTCCACGGCGACTACCGCCTGGGCAACGTCCTGCTGGCCCCGGAGCCGCCCGCGACGATCGCCGCCGTCCTGGACTGGGAGATGTCGACGATCGGCGATCCGCTCGCCGACCTGGGCTACTTCTGCACGTTGTACGTCGAGCGCGACGACCCGTCGCTGGGCAAGTTCGAGCTCTCCAAGGTCACGCGCGAGGAGGGCTGGCCGCCGCGGGCGGAGCTCGTCGCCCGCTACGAGGAGCGCTCCGGGCGCTCGATGAGCGACATCCGCTGGTATCAGACGCTGGCCCTCTGGAAGTCGGTCGTGTTCATGGAGGGCAACTTCAAGCGCGCCTCGTCGGGCATGAGCGACGACCCCTACCTCAAGGCGTTCGGCGACGGCGTCGTCGGGCTGGCCCAGCGCGCGGAGGCGCTGACCCGTGGCGCCTGAGCACGGCGAGCCGCGCCGCAGCGGCCTGCTGTTGGACTGGGGCGGCGTCATGACCACCAACCTGTTCCACGCGTTCGGGACGTTCTGCTCCACCGAGGGCGTCGCCCCCGACCTCCTGCGCGAGGCGTTCCGCCACGACGAGGAGACCCGCAGCGCCCTCATCGCCTTCGAGGAGGGCCGGATGAACGACGACCTCTTCGCCAGCCATCTGGCGCTCGCCCTCGGGCTCCCGCACGAGCGCGCCGAGGGGCTGATCGACCGGATGATGGCGGGCGCCACCGTCGAGCCCGAGATGGTCGACATGGTCCGGGCGGCCCGAGCGGCGGGCATCCGCGTGGCGATGGTGTCCAACTCGTGGGGCGAGCTGCGCTACCCGGCAGAGCTCGTCGCCGAGCTGTTCGACGCGACGGTCATCTCGGGGCGCGAGGGCTTCCGCAAACCCGACGAGCGGATGTACACGCTGGGCGCCGAGCGCCTGGGCCTGCCCCCGGCGGCGTGCGTGATGGTCGATGACCTGCCGTTCAACCTCGCACCGGCCGCCGCCCTGGGGATGGCGACCGTCCTGCACGCCGACCCGCAGACGACGATCCCGCGCCTGGAGGGCCTCCTGGGCGTCCCGCTGCGAGGCGGCACGCCGTAGCGGGCGCCCGTCCCCTCAAGCCGGCAGGCGACGTGCCGATCTCGCGAGGGGATGGAGAAGCAGACGGGGTCATGGCTGTGCCCGACCGAGGCCGATCGCGCCCGCATGCTCGAGGCCGGCTCGCTGGTGCGCCTGGCGCGCGTCTGGGTCTCGCTGCTGGTCGGGGTCGCCACCGTCGCCTCCGGACCGTGGATCGGCTGGTGGCCGACGCTGTTCAGCGCCCTGACGGCGCTGCAGGTCGCCACGCTGGACCGGCGCACCGCACGCAGCGCGCGGCCCGAGCGCTACGTCGCGCTGAGCTTCGCCTCCACGGCCGTCTTCGCCGCCGCCGGGGCGGCCTGCTCCGGCGGTCCGCACAGCCCGCTGCTGGTCTTCATCTCCCTGCCGGCCATCCTGATGGCCAACCGCTTCCGGCGGCCCGTCGTCGTCGCCGGCGCGCTGTTCACGCTCGCCGTCCTGATCGCGGGCTCGGTCGCCGTCGACCCGGCGGGCTTCGTCGACGACCCGACGCTCGTCCTCGTCAGCTGCGCGCTCGTCATCGGCGTCGTCGTCTTCACCCTCTCGCTCAGCGACACCGAGATGGCGCTGCGCGCCGACGCGCGCTTCGACCACCTCACCGGCCTGTTCAACCGCGCCTCGCTCGTGCCGCGCTTCGCCGAGCTGCGCAGCCAGGCCCACGCGACCGACGGCGCGATCGCGCTGGTCGTCTACGACCTGGACCGCTTCAAGTCCGTCAACGACGACCTCGGCCACGACCGCGGCGACGCCGTCCTGCGCGACACCGCCCTGCTGCTGCGCCGCCATCTGCGCGCCTTCGACCTCGTCTACCGCCTCGGCGGCGAGGAGTTCGCGATCCTGCTGCCGGGTGTCGGGGTCGCCGAGGCCCACGAGATCGCCGAGCGCCAGCGCGCGACGATCGCGCAGGCCCGCCCCGGCGGGCTGGGGATCACGATCTCCGGCGGCGTCGCCTCGGCCCGCGGCACCGACGTGGAGTGGGAGACGCTGTTCCGCCGCGCCGACGCCGCCCTGCTGCGCGCCAAGCGCGAGGGCCGCAACCAGGTCGTCATCGCCGCCGACGAGGTGCCGGCGATGGCCATCGGCGACGCCGCCGCGGCGCTGCCCTAGCCGTCGGCGCCCTCGCGCTCGATCCGCGCCCGGAGCTCGTCCCCGCGCCCCGCGCGCACCGCCCGCGTGACGCGCTCTTCGCCGAGCTCCACACCGCGCGCCGCGGCGAGGTCGAGCAGCTCCTGGCGCTCGTCGTTCTCGCGCGCCGCGCGCAGGAACAGCCAGCAGAAGAGGCCGATCGTCAGCAGCGACTCCTCGACCATCATGATCGAGCCGGCCACGACCTGGTCGTCGCTCGGCGAGATCCCGTGCGCGGCCTCGCCGGCGGCGTAGACGTCGTAGAACGCGTCGCCGCCGAACAGGAACGCGTTGGCCAGCGCCGCTCCGACGAGCCGCACGGCGATGATGTAGCCCACCTTCCAGCCCGTCCCGAACCACGCCGGCTGGGGCAGCGGGCCGAAGAGGCACATCCACACGTTGGCGCCGAAGAAGATGAAGCACAGGTGCTGCAGCGCGTGCACGCCGTCGTGGTGCAGCGCCGCCTCGTGCAGCGCGGGCACGTGCCAGGCGTACAGGTCGATCGCCCACAGCGGCAGCGCGACGAGCGGATGGGCCAGGACGCGCAGCCGGTCGAAGAGCCCGATGCGCAGGATCGGCGCGAGCACCGGCCCGGTCAGGCCGAGCACGAGCAGCAGCGCGCCGAGGTCGGCGATGACGAGGTGCTCGACCATGTGGGCCCAGAACAGCTCGTCGGCCAGCGTCGCCAGCGGCGAGACGAGCACGAGGGCGATGAGCGCCACCCCGCCGTAGAACGCCGCCTGCCGGAGGCCGGGGACGGCGCGCGGCGTCCCCGCGAGGGTGCGGACGCGGCGCGCGTAGAGCGCGACGCTGAGGACCGCCGGCGCGATCTGCAGCGGCGCGAAGGTGAAGGAGGCCGACGCCAGGACGGCCGCGCTCATCCGGCGGCCACCGCCCCCACACCGGCGAGCGCGAGCACGATGCCCAGAACCTGCGGCGGCCGGACGCGCTCGTGCAGCACCGCGGCCGCGAGCATCACCGTCGCCACCGGGTACATCCCGCCGAGCACCGACACGATGCTGAGATCCCCCTTGGTCTGCGCGATCGCGATCAGCGACGTGGCCAGCAGGTCGATGCACCCGACGGCGGCGATCCCCGTGCCGAGCCGCGCGGACGGCCACGTCGCGCGCCCGCGGAGGATCACCACGGCGACGAAGGGCAGCGCCGCGGCCCGCGCGCAGACCAGGGTCCACGGCACGGAGGCGTCGGCCGGCGCGTCGGTCAGCACGAAGAAGCCGCCGAACCCCAGGGCCGACAGCAGCGCCAGGAGGATCGCGGTGCGGCCCGCCGCCGCCGCCTCGGCGTCGTCGTGCTGCTCGCGCGAGGCCAGCACGACGCCGGCGACGATGGACACCAGGCCCGCCGCCGCGATCGGCGACGGCCGGTTGCCCGTCGCGATGCCGACCACGACCGGCAGCGCGACGCCCGCCGCCGAGATCGGCGCGACCACGCTCATCGTCCCGATCGCCAGCGCCCGGTAGAAGCAGCCCAGCCCCAGGACGCCCGACAGCCCGCCGGCGATCGCCGACCAGAAGTCCTGCGGGTCCCCGAAGAACGACGACCCAGAGGCGAGCGCGATCAGGGTGATGACGACCAGCCCGCCGCCCTCGACGAGCAGCAGGACGATCGGGACGCTAACGCGACGGCTGGCGAGCCCGGCGAGGAAGTCCGCCAGGCCCCACGAGGCTGCGGCGGTGAGGGCGAGCGCGATGGCCATGGACGGGGGATCGTGCCAGGGCGCGAGCCGCGAAGGCCGTGGTACGCACCGGGATGACGGGGAAGGGGTCGGTCGCCGAGGCGCCGCGGGCCGGCACGCTCCGCGAGAGGCCCGGGCCGGCGGGCCCGAACACCACCTGGCGCAGGTAGTGGGCCCGTCCGACGCCGCCCTCACCGGTCACCGCCACCGCCACGACGGCCACCCCGACGAGGACCAGCGGCAGCGCCGCGCGGGACGCCCGAGCGCGCACGTCCCCGTCGCCCGGTACCGTCACGCGCGTGCGCCGGCTTTCCATCGCGCGCTCGGTCCAACTGGCGCTCTTGGGATTGACGATCGCTCTCACGGCGATCGCGGGTTTCGGCGTGGGCGCGCTGTACTCCTCCCGCCAGCACTACGAGGACCAGCTGGCCCACGCGTTCGAGGTCAAGGCCGCGGCGGGCAAGCTGCTCGCGGCGTCGGTCGTCGAGGAGGCCACGCTGCGCGCCGCGGCGGCCGACCGCAGCGCCCGCGAGGACGCCCGCGCCGAGGCCGCCTACGGCCAGTCGGTGGCCGACACGCGCCGCCGCGCGGCCGACGACGAGCAGTCGCTGAAGCTCATCGACCAGGCCGCCGCCGCACAGGCGCGCCTGCGCGCGCCCGGCGCCGCACAGGGCGCCGCGCTGGCCGCGCGCGCCCCGATCGCGGCCTTGTCGCGCCGCCAGGACGCGCGCCTGGCGACCGCCGACAACTCCGCGCGCGACGACTCGCGCCAGGCGCTGGCCGCGATCACCGCCGCCGGCGGCCTCGCGCTGGCCGGCGCGATCGCGCTCGTCGCGCTGCTGCTCGCCGGCGTGCGGCGCCCGCTCGAGTCGCTCGTCGACGCCAGCGCCCGCCTGGCCGGGGGCGACCTCACCGCCCGCGTCGACGACACCACGGGCCCCGACGAGCTGCGTGAGCTCGGCCGCTCGTTCAACGCCATGGCCGTCGACCTCGAGGACGCCAACGAGCGCCTGGAGGCCGAGCGCCGGCGCCTCGCCGTCACCGTCCGCAGCCTCGGCGACGGCCTGCTCATCATCGACGACGAAGGCCTGGTCGCGGCCGCCAACCCGCGCGCCCAGCGGCTGGCGCCGGAGATCAAGGTCGGCCACCCGCCCGACATCGGCGGCCTCGTCCTGCCGACGGTCGACGAGGCCCTCGGGGTCGAGGTCCTGCTCGAGCACGACGGCCGCACGCTGGCCGTCACCGCCGCCCGGCTGGAAGAGCACGCCGGCGACGGGGGCGGCGTCGTCTGGACACTGCGCGACGCCACCGAGCGGGCGCGCCTGGAGCGACTCAAGAGCGAGTTCGTGGCCACGGCCTCGCACGAGCTGCGCTCGCCGCTGACCTCGATCAAGGGCTTCGTCGAGCTGCTGCGGGCCGGCGAGGGCCTCGACGAGCGCCAGCGCGAGTTCCTGGACATCGTGCTGGTGTCGACCAACCGCCTCGTCGACCTCGTCAACGACCTGCTCGACGTCGCGCGCCTGGAGGCCGGGCGCGTCGAGGTCCACCGCCGGCCCGTCGAGGTCGCCGAGGTGCTCGACGACGTGACCACGCTGCTGCGAGGGCGCATCGACGTCAAGCGCCAGGTGCTGAGCGTCGAGGTCGCCGACGACACGCCGCGCGTCCTGGCCGACGCCACGCGCCTGCGCCAGATGCTCACCAACCTGGTGACCAACGCGCACCTCTACACCGACGAGGGCGGCTCGCTGACGCTGCGCGCCGGCCGCGGGCCGGCCGGCGGCGTGCGGATCGAGGTCTCCGACACCGGCCGCGGCATGACGGCGGCCGAGCTCGAGCACGTCTTCGAGCGCTTCTCGCGCGGGTCGGGCTCGACCGGCACGCCCGGCACCGGCCTCGGGCTGTCGATCGTCAAGTCGCTCGTCGACCTGCACGGCGGCACGATCGACGTCGCCTCGACGCCCGGCGAGGGGACCACGTTCGCCATCACGCTGCCCGCCGCGCCGCAGCCCGGCGTCGTCACGCGGCCGTCCGACGCGCTGCGCGGGCGCCGCGTGCTGGTCATGGACGACGAGCCCGAGACCGCCCGGCTGATCGCCGAGCGGCTCGAGCCGTTCGGCGTCGAGTGCGAGATCGTCCACGACGGCGCGACCGCGCTGGAGCTGCTGCGGACCGAGAACTTCGACGCGATGACGCTCGACGTCCTCATGCCCGGCGTCAGCGGCTTCGAGGTCCTGCGCGAGCTGCGCGCCGACCCGCGGCTGGTCGACCTGCCGGTCGTCGTGGTGTCGGTCTTCTCCGGCCGCGAGGCCCTGTCGGGCGAGTGGGTCATCAGCAAGCCGATCGACGCCGAGGAGCTGGCCGACGCCCTGGGCTCGGCGGTCATGGCCGGCCGCGTGCGGGTGCTCGCCGTCGGGCGCCCGGACATGCGCACGAACCTGCGCCGCACGCTGGACGACCTGGCCATCGAGCACGAGTGGGCCTCGACGCCGCTCGAGGCCGCACGGCTCTGCGCCACGCGGCGCTTCGAGGTGGCGCTCGTCGACGCCGGCCTGCCGGACGTCGAGGCGGCAATCGCCGGCCTGGACCTGCGCGGGCGGCGCCTGCGCCGCTCGGTGGTCGTGGTCTCCGCCGACGGCGACGCCGTCCCCGGCTTCGCCCGCCTGGATGCCGAGCCGATCCCGGTGGGCGAGGCCGGGGCCGCGGTCCTGGCGCTCCTGGAGCCTGCCGCGGCCGCGGACTTGTAGGCTCGCTGATGGAGGACATGTCAGGCAAGGGGACCACCACCGACGACGTCTCGATCCTGCAGGAGCGCCTGGCCACCGTCGAGCGATCGGCAGCGGAGAAGGAGCGGCAGCTCGAGCGGTACGCGGCGGACCTGCGGGAGACGTTCAAGCGCGAGCGCGAGCGGCGCCACGAGCTGCGCCGGTCCTACATGGCCACGGTGCGCGCGCTGTGCAACGCGGTCGAGGCGCGCGACGCCTACACGGGCAAGCACGCCGAGCGCGTCGCGGCCTACGGCATGGAGATCGCCCGCGTCCTCGACGCGCCGTTCACCGACGACCCCGAGGTCGAGTTCGGCTTCCTGCTGCACGACGTCGGCAAGGTCGCCGTGCCCGACTCGATCCTGTGGAAGCCCGAGCCGCTGACGCCCGAGGAGCGCCTGCTCATGGAGCGCCATCCGGTCGTGGGCTGGGAGATCCTGCGCGAGATCGACTTCCTCGGCGAGGCCAAGCTCGTCGTGCGCCATCACCACGAGCGCTGGGACGGCGCGGGCTACCCCGACGGGCTGGCCGGCGACACGATCCCGCTGGCGGCCCGGGTCTTCGCCGTGGCCGACGTCCTGGACGCGCTGACGACCATCCGGCCCTACCGCCCGCCGTCACCCCTGATGGAGGCCCGCGCGATGATCGCCGAGTCGTCCGGCTCGCAGTTCGACCCCGAGGTCGTCGCCGCGTTCCTGGAGATCCCGCCCGAGCGGCTGGACCACATCCGCGTCGAGGTGGGCGATGCGTAGCGTCCTGATCGTCGACGACGACCCGTTCATCCGCAAGCTGGTCTCCACCACGCTGGAGGACGTCGCCGGCTTCCAGCTGCACGAGGCCGCCAACGGCGTCGAGGCCGTCGAGTGCGCGTCCGAGGTCCATCCCGAGCTCGTCTTCCTCGACATCGACATGCCGCGCATGGACGGCATCGAGGCGTGCCGGCTGATCCGGGCCCAGGACAACGGCGCGGCCAAGGCCACGATCGTCATGCTCACGGCGGCCGGAGCGCAAGAGAACGAGACGCGCGCGCGGTCCGCGGGTGCCGACCTGTTCCTCACCAAGCCGTTCAGCCCGCTCGACCTGCTGCGGCTCGTCGACGAGCTCGGCTAGGCTCGCGCACGCCGTCGCGACGAGCGCCTACGCGCCAACTCACGCGGCCGTGTCGATCACGGTGGCCGGCCGATCGTCGTCGCGGTAGAAGCCACCCCGACGACGTGAGGAGACCACCATGCGCTTCATGCTGTTCATCAAGGTCGGCAGCGACGACTTCCAGCCCACCGCCGACGACGCCGCGGCGATGATGAAGTACAACGAGGAGCTCCAGAAGGCCGGCGCGCTGCTGGCCCTCGACGGGCTGCAGCCCCCGTCGGCGGGCGCCACGATCACGTTCGGCGCCGACGGCAGCGCCACCGTGGTCGACGGGCCGTTCGCCGAGGCCAAGGAGGTCATCGGCGGCTACTGGATCATCCAGGCCAAGACCAAGGAGGAGGCCGTCGAGTGGGCCAAGCGCGTGCCGGCCTACCCGGGCCAGACGATCGAGCTGCGCCAGATCTTCGACATGGCCGACTACGCGCCCGACGTCCAGGACGTCGCGCAGGCCAGCGACCTGGCGTCCTCCCCACCGCCGCAGCAGACGCAGTCGACGCTGTAGCCGCCGCGCCGTGACCGCTGCCGACGACGCCACGCAGCGCGCGATCGACGCCGTCTGGCGGATCGAGTCACCGCGGTTGATCGCCGGCCTCGCGCGGATGACGCGCGACATCGGCCGGGCCGAGGACCTCGCGCAGGACGCGTTGGTGGCCGCGCTCCAGAGCTGGCGGGAGTCGGGCGTCCCGGACAACCCGGGCGCCTGGCTCATGGCCACCGCCAAGCGGCGCGCGATCGACGAGTTCCGGCGCGCGGCCAACCTGCAGCGCAAGCAGGAGGAGATGGCGTTCGAGCTCGGCATCGAGCTCGCGCTGCGGCGCGACGAGGTCGCCGCGGCCGTCGAGGACGAGATCGGCGACGACCTGCTCGCGCTGGTCTTCACCTGCTGCCATCCCGTGCTCTCCACGCCGGCGCGGATCGCGCTGACGCTGCGGATGCTCGGCGGCCTGAAGACCGACGAGATCGCTCGCGCGTTCCTCACCAGCGAGGCGGCGATCCAGCAGCGGATCGTCCGCGCCAAGCGGACGCTGGCCGACGAGCGCGTGCCGTTCGCCGTGCCCGAGGGCGACGAGCTGCCGGCGCGGCTGGCCTCGGTGCTGGAGGTCGTCTACCTCATCTTCAACGAGGGCTACGCGGCCACGGCGGGCGACGACTGGCTGCGCGCCGACCTCTGCTTCGACGCCCTGCGGCTGGCACGGGTGCTGACCTCGCTGGCGCCGCGCGAGCCCGAGGCCCACGGGCTGCTCGCCCTGCTGGAGCTGCAGGCGTCGCGCCTGGGCGCGCGCACGGCGCCCGACGGGACGCCGGTGCTGCTGCTCGACCAGGACCGCTCGCGCTGGGACCGGCTGCTCGTGCGGCGCGGCCTGGAGGCGCTGGAGCGCGCGCAGCGGCTCGCCGGGACCGCGCGCGGCCCCTACGTGCTGCAGGCGGCGATCGCCGCCTGCCACGCGCGCGCCCGCACCGCCGCTGACACCGACTGGGCGCGCATCGCCGCGCTCTACGAGGCGCTGGCGCAGATCGCGCCGTCGCCGGTGCTCGAGGTCAACCGCGCGGTCGCGCTGGGCATGGCCTTCGGGCCGGCGGCGGGCCTGACGGTCGTCGACGCGGTCGTCGCCTCCGGCGCGCTGGACGGCTACCACCTGCTGCCGGCCGTGCGGGGCGACCTGCTCGCGCGGCTGGACCGCTTCGCGGAGGCGCACGCGGAGTTCACCCGCGCCGCGGAGCTCACCCGCAACGAGCGCGAGCGGGCGCTGATGCTGGAGCGCGCCGCCGCCTGCTCCTGGAGCGGCGGCGCGACTCCGGCGACCTAGTCGCGCTTGCCGCGGCCGTACAAGAACCCGAAGAACTTGCTCAGGCGCGCGGTCATCTTGGCGCTGTAGGGGTACATGTGCAGGTCCTTCTTCGTCGCGAACCGCGTGACGAGGATGGCCTGCTGCTGGCAGTACTTGCGGATGCCGCCCGCGCCGTGGCGCGAGCCGAGGCCCGACGCCTTGGCGCCGCCCATCGGCAGCTCCAGGGCGCTGTAGTTGACCAGCGCGTCGTTGACGCAGACCGCGCCGGCCTCGACGCGGCGGGCGACCGCCTCGGCGTGCTTGAGGTCCTTGCCGAACACCGAGGCGCCGAGGCCGTAGGGCGAGTCGTTGGCGAGGCGGATGGCCTCCTCCTCGTCGCGGACCTTCATGATCGGCAACGTCGGGCCGAAGGTCTCCTCGGTCATCGCCGCCATCGTGTGGTCGACGTCGACGAGCACCGTCGGCTCGTACCAGTACCCGCCGTCGTGCTCGCCGCGCGAGCCGCCGACGAGCACCCGCGCGCCCTTGGCCTTGGCGTCCTCGACGTGGCGCTCGACGATGTCGACCTGCGGCGGGAACGTCATCGAGCCGACGTCGACGCTGCCCGAGGGCCCGTCGCCCTGGCGCAGCGCCCGCGCCTTCTCGGTGACCTTGGCCACGAACTGGTCATAGACCGGCTCCTCGACGTAGACGCGCTCGACCGAGATGCACGTCTGGCCGCCGTTGAGCATGCCGTAGTACAGGGCGGTGTTGGCGGCCCGCTCGACGTCGGCGTCGGCCAGGACGATCATGGGGTCCTTGCCGCCGAGCTCCAGGGAGACCGGCGTCAGCGTCTCGGCGGCCTTGGCCATCACCTTCTTGCCGGTCGCCGTCGAGCCGGTGAACATGATCATGTCGACCTGGTCGA
>Ga0308176_10002136_pt1 | contig 12370 bp, 12 predicted proteins | sample PhyCR2_3_FD_203890 | JGI IMG/M metagenome (GOLD analysis project Ga0308176, IMG submission 203890) | Soil microbial communities from UC Gill Tract Community Farm, Albany, California, United States - DLSLS.C.R2 | ecosystem: Environmental > Terrestrial > Soil > Agricultural land | place: USA... | reverse complement strand
AGACGGCAAAGGTCGACGGCCGCACGGGCTTCACGGTGCACACCGACCGCGGAGACCTGCACGCGCCGCTGATCGTGGACGCGCTCGGCTGGCGCCGCGTCCTGGCGACCACCGGCTACCAGCCGCCCGACGCGCCGCTGAGCCGCGGGCTGGAGGTGCACCCGCACGCCGCTCAAGCGACCAGCGACGACGCACTCGACGTCTGGGTCGACCGCTCGCTGGCGCCGCGCGGGTTCGCCTGGCGGGTCCCGGCCGGACCCGAGGAGCGCATCGGCGTCGGGTCCTACGAGGCCCGCCACCACGTGCGCGAGCCGACCGAGGACCTGGCGCAGCGGCTCGGCGCCGAGACCGAGCGCTGGCAGGGCAACTGGTTCCCGCACCGGCTGCGGCCCGCCGCCGAGGACGGGGTGTTCTTCTGCGGCGACAGCGCCGGCCACTGCTTCCCGCTCAGTGGCGAGGGCATCCGCACCGCTTTTTATTTCGGCATGGCGGTCGGGCGTGAGATCAGAGCGGTCCTGGCGAACGAGAGCACGCGCGAGCAGGCGCTCGAGCGCTACGCGGCGTTCAGCGCCGGCCACGGCAAGGCGTTCACGCGCGCGCTGCGCCTGCAGCGCCTCGTGCCCGCGCTGCCGCCGCGCCTGCTGACGCTTCTGCTGCGCGTGCTGAAGCCGCAGCCGATCGTCGACCGGATGTTCGGCTGGTACCTCGCGCAGGCGCCCCCGCCGCGCGCCTGACCGTCGGTACCCTTCCACCACTATGGACGTCCGCTTCGACGAGCGAGGCCTCGTCCCGGTCGTCATCCAGGACTGGCGGACGGGAGAGGTCCTTACCCTCGCATACGCCAACTCCGAGGCGCTCGCGCGCACGCGCGAGACCGGCGAGCTGCATCTGTTCAGCCGCTCGCGCAACGAGCTCTGGCACAAGGGCGCGACCTCCGGCAACACGCAGAAGGTGCGCGCGCTGCGGCTGGACTGCGACGGCGACGCGGTCCTCGCGCTGGTCGAGCCCAACGGGCCCGCCTGCCACACCGGCGAGCGAACCTGCTTCCACAACGGCGACGTCGAGCCGCCCGCACCGCACGAGGCGCTGCCCGCTCTTGAGCGAACGCTTGCGCAGCGGCAGTCCGAGCGGCCCGAGGGCTCGTACACGGTCACGCTGCTCGACGACCAGCAGCTCGCGGGCGCAAAGGTGATGGAGGAGGCCGAGGAGGTCGCGCGCGCCGCCCGCGAGGAGTCCGACGATCGCGTCGACAACGAGGCCGCCGACGTCCTGTACCACCTCCTGGTACTGCTGCGCGGACGCGACCGCTCGCTCGCCGACGCGGGGGAGGTGCTCAATGGCCGCCGCCGTTGAGCACGCGCAGTTGCGGGTCGAGCCTTCGCTGGACGAGGTCCGCGAGCTCGCCCGCGCGCACAACGTCATCCCGTTGCGCAGCCGCTTCATCGACGACTGCGAGACGCCGGTCTCCGCGTTTCTCAAGCTGCGCGGCCTGAATCCGCAGTTTCCCGCGTTCCTCCTTGAATCGGCCGAGCAGGGCCAGCGTGTCGGCCGTTGGAGCTTCATCGGGCTGCGGCCGCGCAGGGTCGTGCGCTGGTCGCTGGGCGACGAAGGCGACCCGTACGCGATCGCCGCCGAGGAGGTCGCCCGCCACCGCCAGGCGCCGTTCGCGGACATGCCGCCGTTCGCCGGCGGCGCGGTCGGCTACTTCGGCTATGACCTCGTGCGCACGGTCGAGCCGCTCGACGAGCCGAACCCCGACGCGCTCGGGCTGCCCGACATGGCGCTGATGCTCAGCGACGTGCTCGTGGTCTTCGACCACCTGCGCCACGAGATCACCGTGATCGCCAACGTCTACGCCGAGGACGCGAGCGAGGTCGACGAGGCCTACTCCGACGCGCTGGCGACCATCCAGAAGGCCCGCGATCTGCTGGCCGGGCCGGTGCCGCGCCACGAGGCACGGCCGGATCGCGACGTGCCGACGTTCGAGTCCAACATGCCGCGCGAGCAGTTCGAGGCGATGGTCGCGCGGATCGTCGAGTACGTGCACGCGGGCGACGCGTTCCAGGTCGTGCCGTCACAGCGCTGGTCGGGTGCCGTCGACGTCGACCCGTTCTCGATCTACCGCGGGCTGCGGCACGTCAACCCGAGCCCGTACATGTACTTCCTGGACTTCCTCGACTTTCAGGTCGCCGGCGCGAGCCCCGAGCCGCTGCTGACCGTCAGCGGCCGGCGCGCATCCACGCGCCCGATCGCGGGCACGCGGCCGCGCGGCGGAACGCCGGAGGAGGACGCGCGGATCGCCGAGGACCTGCTCGCCGACGAGAAGGAGCGCGCCGAGCACGTGATGCTCGTGGACCTCGGGCGCAACGACCTCGGGCGCGTGTGCGAGTACGGCTCGGTGCAGGTCGACAGCTTCATGGCGGTCGAGACCTACTCGCATGTGATGCACATCGTCTCCAACGTCTCGGGGACGCTGCGCGCGGAGGTCGGGGCGATGGACGCGCTGCGCTCGGTGCTGCCGGCCGGCACGCTCAGCGGCGCGCCGAAGGTCCGCGCGATGCAGATCATCGACGAGCTCGAGCCCGTCAAACGCGGTGGCTACGGCGGCGCGATCGGCTACCTGAGCTACACGGGGGACCTCGACACCTGCATCCACATCCGGACGGTCGTGATCAAGGACGGGATGGCGCACATCCAGGCCGGCGGCGGCACCGTCGCGGACGCAAAGCCCGCCTACGAGTACGAGGAGTCGGTGCACAAGGCGCGCGGCGTCAAGAGCGCGATCGAGCTCGCGGCGAGGCAACCGGATTGGCCGTGATGCGCGTCCTGATGGTCGACAACTACGACTCGTTCACCTACAACCTCGTCCAGTACCTGGGCGAGATGGGCTGTGAGCTCGAGGTGGTGCGCAACGACCGCGCGACGGTCGACGACCTGCTCGGCCGCGGCTACGACCGGGTGGTCGTCTCGCCGGGGCCCTGCACGCCCAACGAGGCGGGGATCACGCTCGAGGTGGTCAAGCGCTTCCCGGAGGCCGACGTGCCGACGCTGGGCGTCTGCCTCGGCCATCAGGCGCTCGCGCAGGCCTTCGGCGGCGAGGTCATCCGCCACGAGCCGGTGCACGGCAAGACCACGACCGCCGAGCACGACGGCAGGACGATCTTCACCGGCATCGAATCCCCGCTCGTCGTGGGTCGCTACCACTCGCTCGTCGTGCGCGAAGACACGCTGCCGGACTGCTTCGAAGCCAGCGCGCACGGTGGTGGCGTGCTGATGGCGATCCGCCACCGCGAGCTGCCCGCCGAGGGCGTGCAGTTCCATCCCGAGTCGGTGCTGACCGACGCGGGCAAGCAGCTCCTGACCAATTTCGTTGCCTGATCCCACTCTCACCAAGGCCATCGACGCGCTCGCGTCGGGCCAGGACCTTTCGATGGAGCAAGCAGCCGACGTGCTGCGCGTGATCATGGAGGGCAACGCGACGGAGACGCAGATCGCGGCGTTCCTGATCGCGCTGCGCACGAAGGGCGAGACCGTCGACGAGGTCGCGGGCCTCGCCTCGACGATGCGCGAGCTGGCCACTCCCGTGCACTGCGATCGTCACGACCTGCTCGACACGGCCGGGACCGGCGGCGGGCGCACGACGTTCAACGTGTCGACGACGGCAGCGCTGATCGCCGCCGGCGCGGGCTGCGCGGTGGCCAAGCACGGCAACCGCAGCGCCACGACGCTCAGCGGCTCGGCCGACGTGCTCGAGGCGCTGGGCGCGCGGATCGACCTGGACGCGAACGCCGTCGCGCGCTGCATCGGCGATGTCGGCTTCGGCTTCATGTTCGCCCCGGCCCACCACCAGGCAACGCGCTACGTAATCCCGGTCCGTCGCGAGCTGGCGGTGCGCACGATCTTCAACTTCCTAGGCCCGCTCACGAACCCCGCCGGCGCGCGCCGGCAGGTGATCGGCGTCTCCGACGCCGGCTTCATCGATGTCATCGCGGGGGCGCTCGCACGCCTTGGGACCGACCGCGCGTTGGTAGTGTCCAGCGAGGATGGCCTTGACGAGATGAGCACCGCGGCCCCCACGCACGTCGTGGAGGTCAACGGCGACGCCATCGAGCGCTACACGGTCTCCGCCGGCGACGTCGGCATCGACGCCGCGCCGGGGGACGCCATCGCCGGAGGCACTCCTGACGAGAACGCCCGCGTCACTCGCGCGATCCTCGGCGGCGAGTCCTCGGCGCATGCCCAGCTTGCCTACCTGAACGCCGGAGCGGCGATCTACGCCGCCGGCCAGGTCGACTCGATCGCCGACGGCGTCGCGGCCGCCCGCGAGGCGTGCACGGGCGGCGCCGCGGCGACGACGCTCGACGCGTTCGTCGGGCTCACCAAGGAGCTTGCTCCGAAGTGAACGTGCTCGATCGCATCGTGTCCTCGACGCTCGAGGACGTCCAGCGCCGGCGCAGCAGCGTGCCGCTCAGCGAACTCGAGCAGGCGGTTGCGCAGCGCCCGGAGGGCCGGCCGTTCACGGAGGCGCTGCAGCGCCCGGGGATCTCGCTGATCGCCGAGCACAAGCGCCGTTCGCCGTCGGCCGGGCAGATCCGCCAGGGCGCGACCGTCACCGACGTCGTCCAGGCCTACGAGCGCGGCGGCGCGACCGCGCTGAGCGTGCTGACCGAAGGACCGCACTTCGGCGGCTCGCTGGACGACTTGCGTGAGGCGCGCGCCGCCAGCGTGCTGCCGATCCTGCGCAAGGACTTCCTCGTCGATCCCTACCAGGTCTACGAGTCCGCGGCCGCGGGCGCCGACGCCGTGTTGCTGATCGTCGCGGCGGTCCACGCGGACGACCTCGCGGTGCTGAACCGCGAAGCACGCGGGCTGGACCTCGACGTCGTGGTCGAGGTCCATGACGAGGCCGAGCTCGAGTGCGCGCTCGAGGTCGTCGAGGCTGACGTCATCGGCATCAACAACCGCGACCTGACCGACTTCAGCGTCGACCTGGATCGCACGTTCGAGCTGCTCAGCGACGTGCCGGCCGGCAAGACCGTCGTCTCGGAATCGGGCATCCACACGCGCGCGCAGCTCGACGAGCTCGAGCGCGTCGGCGTGGATGCCGTGCTCGTCGGTGAGGGGCTGATGCGCGCCGAGGACATGGAGGCGGCGGTTCGCTCGCTGACGGGCGAGCAGGACGTCTGAGCATGCGCGTCGGGCTCGTCGGCAGCGGCAACATGGCCACCGCGCTGGCGCGCGGCTGGGGTGAGCCGGTGCTCTGCACCGACGTGGTCGGTGAGCGCGCCCGCGCGCTGGCCGAGGCGACCGGCGGCGAGGCGGTTGCGACCAACGCCGAGCTGGCCGAGCGCGCGGACGTCGTGATGCTCTGCCACAAGCCCTACCAGCTCGATGACGTGGCGCAGCAGATCGGCGGGAAGGCAAAGGCGATCGCCTCGATCCTGGCCGGTGTGACGATCGAAGCGCTCGAGGCGGCCTATCCGGACACGCCGGTGATGCGCCTGATGCCGAACACGGCCGTCGAGGTCCGCCGCGGGGTCATCGTCTACGCGCTGGGTTCCGACATGCGGGACCCGCTGGCGGGCGAGCTGCTCGAGCTGCTGGGCCGCTCCGGGCGCCTGGTTGCGATCGAGGAGAAGCTGATCGACGTCGCGATGGCGCTGATCTCGGTTGCGCCGGCGTACGTCGCGCTGATCTCGGAGGCGTGGATCGACGCGGTCGTCGGGCGTGGCATGCCGGCCGACCAGGCCTCCGCGATGGTCGCCGAGGCGATCGCCGGCTCCGCCGAGCTGCTGATTGCCAACGAGATGGACACGCTGCGGACGCGTCGCGCGGTCACGACCCCCGGCGGTGTGACAGCCCAGGGACTCGACGCGCTCGAGCGCGCCGGGATCCGCGCGGCCTTCCGTGACGCCGTGGACGCCGTCGTCGACCATCGGCCGTGAGGCTCCAGGACGTGCTCGTTTAGGAACTTTTAGCCGCGCTTAGGCAATCGCTCAGCCGACGCGCGCATCCTTCTCATCCAGCGATGCAGAACCCTCGATCGATCCTTCCCGTGGCCCTGGTCAGCGGTCTCATCGGCGGTGGCGTGGCCGTCGGCGCCGTCACAGCCTTCGACCTCGGCGGGTCCAACACGAAGACCGTCGTGCAGCAGGCCCCGCTGGCGACCGCCGATGCCAGTCAGAAGTCCGCCGGCCTGACGCCGCGCGACATCTACGACCGCGACGCACCCGGGGTGGCATACGTCACCGCGCAGATCGTCCAGCGCACCGCCAGCCCGTTCAACTTCGGGCTGCCGCAGGAGCAGCAGGGCACCTCGACCGGGTCGGGCTTCGTGATCAACAAGGACGGCACGATCGCCACGAACGCGCACGTCGTCGAAGGCGCCACGAAGGTGAGCGTCCGTTTCGGCGACGGCGCGGCGCACGCCGCGAAGATCCTCGGGGTCGACAAGTCGACGGATCTCGCGCTGCTGAAAATCGATCCCAAGGGCGTGGATCTGCACCCGCTGCCGCTCGGGTCCTCGCACGGCATCCAGGTCGGCGATCCGACGGTCGCGATCGGCAACCCGTTCGGTCTTGACCGCACGCTCACGACAGGCGTCGTCTCGGCGCTGCAGCGCCACATCAGGGCGCCCAACGGCTTCACGATCGACAACGTCATCCAGACCGACGCCGCGATCAACCCCGGCAACTCCGGTGGCCCGCTGATCGACGCGACCGGCAGGGTGATCGGCATCAACTCGCAGATCGAGACCGGCAGCGGCGGCAACGGCAACGTCGGCATCGGCTTCGCGATCCCGATCGACACCGTCAAGCAGAAGATCGGCACCCTCAAGACGCAGGGCACGATCAAGTACGCCTACCTGGGCGTGAGCACGCAGACGATCGACTCGTCGTTCGCCGGGCTGCTGCCCGTGAAGAACGGCGCGCTGGTGCAGACCGTGACCGCGGGCAGCCCGGCTGCGAAGGCCGGTCTGAAGGGCGGCGACATCACCGCGCAGGTCGGCGGCACGCCGGTCGCGCTGGGCGGGGACATCATCACCAGGTGCGACGACCAGGCGATCAAGACGGCCGATGACCTCAGCTCGCTCGTCGGGCGCCACAAGGCGGGCGACAAGGTGAAGATCACCTTCATCCGCGACGGGAAGACCAAGTCCGTCGACGTGACCCTCGGGACGCGCCCGGCCTCGCTGCCGTCCGACCAACAGCCCAGCCAGACGCCCTAACTACTATGGGCGGGTGGCTCACCCGCGCATCAAGTTCTGCGGCATAACGAACCTGGACGACGCCCGCCTCGCGGCCGAGGCCGGCGCCTGGGCGATCGGCACGATCCTGTGGCCCGGCTCGGTGCGCAACTGCGAGCCCGACGAGGCCGCACGGATCGCGCGCGACCTGCGCCGCCGCGTCGAGATCGCGGGGGTGTTCGTCAACCAGCCGCTCGACGAGGTGATCGGCCTTGCCGAGGGCATCGGGCTGACGCTCGTGCAGCTGCACGGCGACGAGGGGCCGTCGTTCTGCGCCGAGGTCGCGCGCCGCACGGGCGCGAAGGTGATCAAGGCTGCGCGCATCGCGGCGGGGTCGGACGTGCAGGCGATGGAGGCGTTCCACACGGACTTCCACCTGCTCGACACGCATCGCGCCGGGAGCTTCGGCGGGACGGGCGAGACCTTCGACTGGGAACTCGTGCGGCTGCGGCGCACGACCGTTCCGCTGATCCTGTCGGGCGGGCTGACGCCAGAGAACGTCGCCGACGCAATCGCCGCGACGCAGCCGTTCGCCGTCGACGTGGCCAGCGGCACGGAGGCTTCGCACGGCGTCAAGGACCCCGAGAAGCTGCGCGCGTTCGCCGCGGCGGTCGAAGGGGCGGAGGTGGTGGCATGACGATCAGGGCTGGGTGGGAATCCGAATCAATCCCGCACCGCTACGGCCCCTATGGCGGCCAGTACGTGCCCGAGACGTTGATGCCGGCGCTCATCGAGCTCGAGCAGGAGTGGCTGCGTGCGCGCGCCGACAGCGGCTTCGTCGCAGAGCTCGAGGGCTTGCTGCGCGACTTCGTCGGCCGCCCGTCGCCGCTGTACCTGGCGCGGCGCCTGAGCGAGGCCGCCGGCCGCGAGCTGTGGCTCAAGCGCGAGGACCTCAACCACACGGGCTCGCACAAGATCAACAACGCGCTGGGTCAGGCGCTGCTCGCCAAGCGCATGGGCAAGCAGCGGATCATCGCCGAGACCGGAGCGGGCCAGCACGGTGTGGCGAGCGCCACGGCGTGCGCCCTGATGGGGCTCGAGTGCATCGTCTACATGGGCGCCGAGGACGTCCGCCGCCAGGCCCCGAACGTGCAGCGGATGGAGCTGCTCGGTGCCACCGTCGTGCCGGTCGACGCGGGAGCGCGGACGCTGAAGGAGGCCGTGTCGGAGGCAATCCGCGACTGGGTAACGAACGTCGGCTCGACGCACTACATCATCGGCTCGGCGGTGGGTCCGGCGCCTTACCCGGCGATCGTGCGCGACCTGCAGCGACGGATCGGCGACGAGGCGCGCGCGCAGCTGCTCGAGCAGGCGGGTCGCCTGCCGGCGCGCGTGGTCGCCTGCGTCGGCGGCGGCTCCAACGCGATCGGCATGTTCGCGGGCTTCGTCGACGACGCCGGCGTCGAGCTGATCGGTGTCGAGGCCGCGGGGGAGGGGATCGAGAGCGGCCGCCACGGCGCGCCGCTGACCGCCGGCGGCAGGCCGGGGGTGCTCCACGGCGCGCTCAGCGCGTTGCTGCAGGACAGCGAGGGGCAGATCCAGGAGGCGCACTCGATCTCGGCCGGCCTGGACTACCCCGGCTCGGGGCCCGAGCACGCCTGGCTGCGCGATTCCGGCCGCGCGACCTACGTCGCCGTCACCGACGCAGAGGCGCTCGAGGCGTTCCGCGCGGTGACGCGGCTGGAGGGCATCATCCCGGCGCTCGAGACCGCGCACGCCTTCCACCACGTGCTGAACGCGCCGAGCGACTCGGACTGTGACGTGCTGTGCCTCAGCGGGCGCGGCGACAAGGACCTCGCGGAGGTCCTGGCGCAGCAGTGAACGGGCGCGAGCGCATCGCCGCCGCCTTCGCCGGATCGGGCAAGAAGGCGGCGCTCATGCCCTACCTGATGGGAGGCTTCCCGGACCTCGAGGCGTCGAAGGCCATCGGCAACGCCTACGCCGACGGCGGCGCCGATCTCGTCGAGCTGGGCGTCCCGTTCTCCGACCCGCTCGCCGACGGGCCCGTCATCCACGCCGCGGGAACGGCGGCGCTGCGGGCCGGCGCCACGACCGAGGGCGTGCTCGAGGTCTGCGCCGAGCTGGCGCCGCGCCTGCCGGTCGTGATCATGTGTTACGCGAACATCGTCCTCGCCAGCGACGACTTCCCGAGCCGGATCGCCGCCGCCGGCGCCGCGGGGCTGATCGTGCCCGATCTGCCGCTCGAGGAGGCGCCCACGCTGCTGGACGCGTGCGACGCCGCCGGCGTGGCGCTCGTGCCGCTCGTGGCCCCGACCACGCCTGACGAGCGCCTGGAGGCGATCGGCCGCCGCGCGCGCGGCTTCATCTACACCGTGTCCGTCACGGGCACGACCGGTGAGCGCGAGGCGCTGAGCGATACGTTCGCCACGACCGTCGAGCGCGCGCGGGCACACACGGACGTCCCGGTGGCGCTCGGATTCGGGATCGCAACCCCCGCGCACGCCGCCCAGGCCGCGGCCGCCGGCGCCGACGGCGTGATCGTCGGATCGCGCCTCGTGCGCGCCGCCGCCGAGGGTGAGGACGTGCTCGCGGTCGTGGAGAGCCTCGCCGGCGCCCTGCGATAGGGTGCCCGCACCATGGGCTTCATCCTCACCGCGCTGACCGGGTTCGTCGTTTGGATCGTCCTCTGGTCGCTCGACTGGAAGGCATTCGACGCCTTCCTCATCACGATCCTCATCGTCGTGATCGGGGCGACGGCGCGGATCGTCACGCCCTTCCTGCCGGGCAGTCGCGACAGCTGAAGCCGGACAAACCTGGGCAACCGGACGGCTAATGCGGTCTTAATGGTCCAGGCATTGAACCTCGTCTACCTGCCTGTGTAGGCTCGCGCCACTTTGGTGTTCGTTCCCTGAGGAGGGAATCTCTTGCGAGTACGTTCCGTGGCGGCGTCCAGCTGCCTTACGGTTGCGCTTGCGTTCGGTGTTGCCGCGTGCGGCAGCTCGAACAAGAGCAGCAGCTCGGGTGGGTCCGGTAGCACCGGCTCCACGACCCTGACCATCTACTCCAGCCTCCCGCTGCAGGGCGACTCCCGCCCGCAGTCCGAGTCCGTCGTCAACGGCGAGAAGCTCGCCCTCCAGGAGCACGGCGGCAAGGTCGGCAAGTTCACGATCAAGTACGTCAGCCTCGACGACTCGACCGCGGCGGCCGGCAAGTGGGATCCGGGCCAGACCTCGTCCGACGCGCGCAAGGCCGCGCAGGACAAGACCACGATCGCCTACCTGGGTGAGTTCAACTCGGGCGCCTCGGCGATCTCGATCCCGATCCTCAACGAGGCGGGCATCCTGCAGGTTTCGCCGTCGAACACCTACGTGGGCCTGACCCGCTCCCAGGGTGCCGACAAGGGCGAGCCGGACAAGTACTACCCGTCCGGCAAGCGCACCTTCGGGCGCGTCGTGCCGGCGGACCACATCCAGGCCGCCGCGCAGGTCGCGTTCCAGAAGAGCCTGGGCTGCACGAAGACCTACATCCTCAACGACAAGGAGGTCTACGGGAAGGGCATCGCCGACGCCGTTCAGGCAGACGGCCAGTCCCAGGGCCTCCAGATCCTCGGCAACGACGGGATCGACACGAAGGCGGCGAACTACCGCTCGCTGGCCACGAAGATCAAGTCCAAGGGCGCCGACTGCATGTTCTTCGGCGGCATCACGGACAACAACGCGGTGCAGGTCTGGAAGGACGTCGGAGCCGCCAACCCGACCATCAAGATGTTCGGCCCGGACGGCGTCGCCGAGTCGTCGTTCACCACGAAGCTCCCGGCGAACCTTCAGCCGCGGACCTACGTGACGAACCCGACCCTGGACCCGAAGCTCTACCCGCCGGCGGCCCAGGACTTCTTCAAGTCCTACAAGCAGAAGTACGGCAAGACGCCGGAGCCCTACGCGATCTACGGCTACGAGGCCATGCAGGTCGCGCTGCTCGCGATCCAGAACGCGGGTGACAAGGGCAACGACCGCCAGTCCGTGATCGATCAGTTCTTCAAGATCAAGGACCGTGACTCGGTCCTCGGCAAGTACTCGATCGACCAGAACGGCGACACCACGCTCTCCGATTACGGCGGAGACAAGGTGAAGGGCGGCAATCTGGTGTTCGACAAGGTCATCAAGGCCAAGGTCGCGGGCTAGACCGGACGCCTCGGAAGGTGTAAGGATCGGCGGGCCGAACAGATCGTTCGGCCCGCCGTTTCCGGGCACTCCGTTATGGAAGCCGCTTCGATTCCCGAGCAGCAGCCCGAGCCAGAGGCTCGGACTCCTCGACGCTCCCCCGGCGCATACGTCTGGGACAACATCCTGCCGTTCCTGCTGGGAGCGTTCCTTCTCTACTTCCTGCTGCACGACTTCAACCGGTCGTTCGACGATCTCAAGACCGGGCTGTCGAACGGCACGATCTGGGCGCTGATCGCGCTCGGATACACGCTCGTCTACGGCATCATCGAGCTGATCAACTTCGCCCACGGCGAGGTCTTCATGATCGGCTCGTTCGTGAGCGTGTCGGTCTGGCAGGCGTTCGGCCTGAAGGACACGACCGCTGCGGCGACGGGGATCCTCTCCATCATCATCGTGCTGCCGATCGCGATGCTTGCGAGCGGCTCGCTGAACGTGATGATCGAACGCGTGGCCTATCGGCCGCTGCGCAACGCGCCGAAGCTGGCGCCACTGATCACCGCGATCGGTATGAGCTTCATCCTGCAGAACGTCGGTCTGCTCTGGCGCCCGACACCGGACAGCGCGCCGGACCTGATCCGCTCGCAGACCAACTACTTCACGATCTTCAACACCGGCATCGAGCACTCCGACGTCTTCGCGGTCGTCGTGACCGTGCCGTTGCTGGTCGCCCTGCTGTGGTTCGTCGGCCGCACGAAGTACGGCAAGGCGATGCGCGCGACCGCGCAGGACATGGACGCCGCGCGGCTGATGGGCATCAACGTCGATCGCACGATCTCGCTGACGTTCGCGCTCGGCGGCATGCTGGCGGGCGCCGCTGGCCTGATCTACGCGCTCTACAACGGCGTCATCAAGTTCAACCAGGGCTTCACCGCCGGCCTGATCGCGTTCACCGCGGCGGTCATGGGCGGCATCGGCAACCTCAAGGGCGCCGTCGTCGGCG
>Ga0308176_10002135_pt1 | contig 12374 bp, 12 predicted proteins | sample PhyCR2_3_FD_203890 | JGI IMG/M metagenome (GOLD analysis project Ga0308176, IMG submission 203890) | Soil microbial communities from UC Gill Tract Community Farm, Albany, California, United States - DLSLS.C.R2 | ecosystem: Environmental > Terrestrial > Soil > Agricultural land | place: USA... | reverse complement strand
CCACCGACGTGCTGGTCAAGGCCTTGCGGGCACTCGGCCGGGCCGGCCGTCCAGACGCCGCCAGCCACCTCGCCGCCCCGGGCGTGGTGGGCGCTCAAGGACGTCCGGTCCCGGGAGTCCGAGCGGGTCAACGGCGCGATGCACTTCCTTGGCCGGCTGCCGGCCGAGCCGGGCGCACCACCGACCGAAGCACCAGCGATGAAGGAGAGACCATGACCACTGACCCCCGCCTCGACGTCCGCACCGAGGTCCCCGCACGCCGACACACCCTGATCCTGGACACCTACCACTCGCTCCCCCCGGGCGCCGGCTTCGAGCTCGTCAACGACCACGACCCCAAGCCGCTCTACTACCAGTTCGACGCCGAGTACAAGGACCAGTTCACCTGGGACTACCTCGAGCAAGGGCCGGAGGTCTGGCGGGTCCGCATCGGCCGACCGGCTGCCTGAGGTGGACGAGCGCCTGTCCGTCCTGCTGGAGCGTGAGCACCACGAGATCGATGCCGGGGTGGAGGCATTCCTCGAGGGGCTCTCACTCGGCGAGACGCGCACCGAAGACCTGACCCGCGCCGCCGAAGCCCTGCGACGGCACATCTACCTCGAGGAGGAGTTCCTCTTCCCGCCACTGCGCGCCGCCGGCATGCTCCCACCCGTGCTCGTGATGCTGCGCGAGCACGGCGAGATCTGGCGGACCCTGGACGCGATGGAAGCCCTGGGCGCGGACTCGGACCGGCCCGCGGCGCGCGAACGGTCCGGCGAGCTGCTCGCCCAGCTCGCCAGCCACAACGCCAAGGAGGAACCGATCATCTACCCGCAGGGCGATGCCGTCCTCACCGAGGAGGCGACCAAGGAGCTGCGCGAGTTCATCAGCTCAGGGCGGATGCCCGACGGCTGGACGTGCGCGCAGGCGCAGCCCCGCAGCCACACGCCCTAGATCGTCGGGAGGCCCTCGGCCCGCGCTGCCGACGGTTCGGAGCCCTCGCGACGGACTAGGTGAACGCCAGGTACCAGACGGTCACCAAGCGACCAGGGCCACGACGTCCAGGATGGCGATACCGACGGCGGCGGCGACTGGAACGCGCCCGCGGGCCACCACGGCCACGAGACCCAGTGCCACGCAGACCGAGAGCGACAGCCAGGCCCAGACCGGGACAGCGCCGGCCGGCCAGATCGTGGTCACGGCGGACCCGGCGAGTAGTAGCGCCGGCGCCGCCAGGCGCACCCTGCGGGCCCCCATCCGCTGTGGCAGCCCGCCCTTCACTCCGCCACAGCGACAGCTGCACCGGCTCATCCCGGCCGCGCTCGCGGCATACCGCAAGGACACCCCGAAGGAGCTGGTGGTCGTGAGGGACCTCGCCCGGGTGCGCACGGATGTCGTGCGGATAGTGCTCTCCGGGCTGCGTCACCGCCCAGAGGAACGGATGCCGGCGCTGCGCGTGCCGGTGACCCTGACCGCGGGGGAGGCGGACTGCTTTGCCCCCGCGCCGTGGCTGGAGCGGGTGGCACAGCTGGCGGATGGGCCGTCGCGGGTCAGGGTGCTTCCGGGGTCGCACAACAACGTGTTCCCGCACGCGGCACACGTGGCGGAGCTGGTCGTGTCGGTCATGGCCGACTGAGCCGGTCGAACCGACTAAGCGGTACGGGTCGGTTCAACGAGACATCGAGCACCTGCGGCAGACCGCCCACTGTGTGGCACTCTTACGGCTTTTCACAGATGAGGGTGTAGGGCCTGCCGGCGCGTCACCCTCATCTGTGAAGAGCCGCATTAGCGACTTGGCCTCCCGACATGTACTAGGTCAAACACATGAGGCCACGACCGGGGAATCGGGCGAGTCTGGAAGAACCTCATTCAGCAGACGACCCCCGGTCCGGCGATCTCGCAGGGGGCCTCAACAGCAGCGGACCCGGTCAAGAACAGCGGACCCGGTCATGGCTGCTTCATGTCGATGCCTAGGAGGTAGCGAGGACGTGGCGCGCGTCCCGCTTGTCCGAGGCACGACGCCCTTGGCGAAGGTACGTACTTCGCCGCAGACGAGGCAACAACATCGGGCGCGAACGGAAGGAGAGCACCATGACCGGAAAGACCATGCCGACTCGTAGGAGGACGACCGCGAGAGCGATGCTGATGAGTGTCAGCCTGATCGGCGCGCTGGGAATCGCCAACCCCGCCAGCGCCGCGACTCCTCAGCCCTTCACCCTGACGGACCACGTCAACAACGCCACGGGGGTCTACACCTTCACCACCACGGGCCCTCTGTGTAGAAGTGGGACTTTCCTGGATGACGTGAAGCTGGGCTTGTTCCCGGTGTCCGATCACGCCAACCCCACCGCCGGGGGCATCATCCTCATCAGGACAACGTTGACCTGTGACGACGGCAGCGGCTCGTTCTTCATGCTCAAGCACCTGACACTCACGTTCAACGAAACCGGCTTCACCGATGCCGGCCCGGAGGAGATCCTTGGCGGCACCGGAGCCTATGCGGGGATCACGGGCCACGGCTTCACCAACGGTGCCACGGACTTGGAGACCGGCATCGGCGCTGGGACCACGACGGGGATCGTTCAGCTGCCGTAACGGCCATGCGGTAGCGCGCCGCCCTTACGAAATCAGCACCAGCGGATCAGGGTGTACGCGGCGTCGGCAGCGCCTGCATGGTCACCGCGGCGTGGCCGGCGACCCGCTGTACCGGGCCCGGCGGACCCTGCACACCGGCGCCGACCTGCTCACCGACAAGCAGACGGCACGCCTGCACACGCGGTTCGCGGTCGAGGACCACGTCGAGGTCGAAGCCACCTGGGGCATCTACCAGCGGATGATCAGCGCCTACCGCGAGGCCGACCGCCGACGGGGCCGTGAGCTGATGGCCGACCTCATCGCGGCGATAAGCTCCGGTGTCCCCATGGACCTCACCGACGTCATCCGCCCCGGCCGCACCATGAAGCAGCGCGCCCAAGACGTCCTGGCGTGCTTCGAGCGGCCCGGCACCAGCGATGGCCCGACCGAGGCCATCAACGGGCGACTCGAGCACCTACGCGGATCGGCCCTGGGCTTTCACAACCTCACCCACTACATCGCCAGATCCCTACTCGAGGCCAGCGGATCTAGACCGCTGCTACACCCTCGTCGGTGAAGAGCCCTCTTGGCTCTTCACCGGTGAGTGTGGGGTGACAGGGGTAGCCCGCCGCCGATGAGGAGCATGCGGAGCCGGTAGTTGTCCCTGTTGCGGAAGCCGCGGGCGATCCGTCGGTGGAGCTCGATCAGGCCGTTGATGGCCTCGGTGCCACCATTGCTCGCGCCGTTGGTGTCGAAGTAGCCCAGGAACTCGGTGCGCCACTGCTTGAGGGTCTTGCCGGGCCGGGCGACCTCGGGGACCGGGCAGGAGCCGAACGAGGCGAGGAGCTTCTCTGCTACGGCTCGGCCGTCGGCGTGGCTGTCCTGGTGGTAGGCCGAGCGGACCTGCTGGGCGCACGACCAGGCGACTTCGACCTCGACGTGGCGTTCGTCGGCGGCCCATGCCTGCTGCAGGCGGGCGCGCTGTCGGTCGGTGAGGTTCTCGGCGCCGGCGCGCAGGATGTTCCGGATCCGGTACAGCGGGTCATTCCTGCGACCCCGGTGCCCGTGACCTCCTGTTGCACCCGGCGCCGGGTGTCGTCGACGACCATGATGGCGAGCTTGACGACGTGGAACGCGTCGAGCACCGAACGGGCGTCCTGAAGCTGGTCGTCGATGGCGTTCTTGTACCCATGGAACGGGTCGAGCGTGGCGATCTCGACCCGATCCCGGAACTCCTCGCCCCGCTCCTTCAGCCACGACTTGTAGGTCTGTCCCGAGCGGCCCGGGACGAGGTCCAGCAGCCGAGCCCTGGTGCGCCCGTTGGCGTCCCTGGTCAGGTCGACCATCCCGGTCAGCTCCTTCGGGCCGCGGCCACCGTCCTCGATCGGCTTGGTCGACACGGGGTGCCACACATGCTCATCCACCCCGAGGATGGCCACGCCCTCGAACCGGGCCGGGTCCGCCGCGGCCGTCTCGAGCAGCGGCTTGATCGACTCCCACACCGTGCGCCACCCGGTGCCCAGCTGGCGGCGGACCCCGTTGACCGAGGCGTGCTCGCGGCGGATCTGCTCGATCGCCCACCGGCAGGCCAGGGTGGTCAGCTTCGCCCGCGGCGCCGCGATGTCCAAGTCCTGCTCGACGAACGAGCCGACCGGGAACACCGGCTCCGCACAGATCCAGCGCCGCTTACGCCACACCAACCGCACCGGGCGGCCCATCGCCGGAGCATCGACCAACGCCACGCTCACCCGGCCGTGCGCGTTCGCGACCACTCCGCACCGGTGGCAGCCCATCGGTTCGGCAGCGGACTCGACCGTGATGACCAACGCCCGCGAGCCGTCGTCACGCTCCACCGCGGTCACGTGCAACCCCGGCAGGCCGACCAGCAGGCGCAACGGTCGCAGTAGCCGCCACCGGCGCGGCAGCACAACGTAGGCTCGGTCATCGTCGAGGTCCTTGAGATCGGGAGAGGTAGAAGTCCTCCGATCCTCAGGGACCTCGACCCCTTCCTGCCTCAACCCACGACCCTGCGCGCCGTGCTCACCCCACACTCACCGGTGAAGAGCCGGAAATCCGCCGAGTTGTTGGACGGCCGTGTTCGGGCGAGTAAAGGGTGCGTCTTAGCGCCGCCAGTCGGGCAATGCGCCAGGCGCCGACGGATTCTTCATCTCACGGTTGTGCACGACCGACCTGGTCTAGGAAACGGTGGGAGCAGGTGTACTGCGGCCGGGCTCCTAGGGGGTGCAAGATGTGTGCAGCAGGGCTACGCCCGCGCCACCAGGAGGCTGCGATGCCGGACGGGATCTCCAAGACTCTCGACGAGGCATTCCACCGTGGGGTCCAGTCCGTGATCGGGGGTCGCGGCTCGTTGCTGCGCCCCTGGATCTCCGGGATCGAGGCGACCCAGGCGATCCAGTATTACAAGTCGGCCGAGCATCTCACCGATCCGAACGACCGAGGGTCGGACAACTCGGCCACGCTTGCGGCATACAAGCCCCTGGTCGTTCGCGCGTACGTGGAGGGGGTGTTCACGAGCGCCGTGACGGGGACCTTGACCGTCGAGCGTGGCCGCTGGAAGGGTTGGTTCTACGGGTACGACGTCGTCGGGACGTACACCCCGTGGCTCGGTGCCGCCACCACTCAGTTGGACACCTACGCGGCCGAGCGAGGCTCGATCGGGCGCACTCTCAACTTCCGGGTGCCGGGCTACGTCGTGGCCGGCGGACTGCGGCTCCGTGTCACGCTCGATTCGGGTGACGTCCGCTCGACGACGGTGCAGGCGCGACTTGTGCAGACACTCCGGCTGCGGTGCATCCCCATCCACTACCACGGGCCGACCACATCGACTTCGAGTGCGCCGGGACAGCCCAACCCGCCGACGATCGATCTACCCGCACCGACACTGGCGGACATCCAGACGACCGCCGGGCAGGCCTTCGCGATGATGCCGGTGCAGCCCACCGGATCGTTCGCGATCATGTCGCAGATGAACTGGTTCGAGGCGCTCGACGATGCGCGCACGTCGGCCGGCGCCTGCTCGAACAACTGGAACAGCATGCTTACCTGGCTCGGCCTGGTCCGCGACAACGACGGCAACCGTGCCGACGTCGTTTACTACGGGCTGCTGCCCACCGGTATGCCGGTCGGCGTGCCTGGGTGCGGCGCCGCGGGGATCGGGGCCGGAGTGGTCGGCGACACCCAGACGTTCGTGCACGAGATAGGTCACGGCTACGGGTTTCAGCACACGCCGAGCGGCAATGCGGGGCCGACTGACCCCAACTACCCGACCTACGAGCCGTATCCGTCGGCATCGATCGGGGAGTACGGGCTCGATGTCCGCAACGGCACCGTGTACCCGCCGGCCACGTCGACTGACTACATGAGCTACGGTCCCAACCGGTGGATGTCGCTCTACCAGCACGAACGCCTGGTGGGGCATTCTCGGCTGGCGCCGTCGTGGATCAGCGACCGCAACCCGTTTGACCACGTCCCGGTGCTCGTGAATGCCGAGGACGGCTGGTGGCCCGACCCGCCGTGGTCCAAGGAGGTCCTCGTGGAACAGTCGATCCAGAAGCTCATCTCGATCCGGGGCTTTATCGACGAGTCCGGTACCGCCCGAGTCGACTCGGTGGCCCGGATCGTTGGCTCTCCCGAGCTGCACGGGCCGGAGACCTCTTGGAGCGCACAACTGGTGGGGAATGGCGGCTCGGTCTCAGCCCGCGGTCGTCTCGCGAGGGTCGAGACCCACGGTGGCGGCGCGTGCGGCTGCGCGGGTAAGGCCGGCGATCCCGACCGGCTGCCGTTCACGTTCCATGCCCTCGTTCCGGACATGGAGCCCGGCAGCGCGCTGCGGGTGCTCGACCCGGGGGGTGAGTCCCGCTGGGAGCGGACCGCCCCGGAGCGCTCTGTCGCGATCTCTGAGGCCCGCGCTGCCGTGGAGGGCGAGTCCCTTGTGCTGCGCTGGAATGTGGACGGCGACGCGGACGTGTGGGCGCAGTGGAGCAGCGACGATGGCCGCTCGTGGCACGGCCTGACCGTAGGACTGGCCAGCGGCGAGGCACAGCTGCCCCTCATGGGGTTGCCCGCCGGCCGGGTGTGGATCCGACTGCTGGCGCTCGACGGCTTCTTCACGGCGGCGAGCGAGGCCCTCGCCATCGAGGTGCCCGAACAGGAGCCATGGCCGGCCGTGCTCTACCCGAGCGAGGACGGCATCGTGCCCGCCCGAGTCGAGGTGGAGGCAAGCGGTAGCGCGGTCGACCAGGGTGGCAACCCCATCCCGGAGGAGCGTCTCGAGTGGCTCCTCGACGGCGACCCCGTGGCCCGCGGCCGCAGCGCGAGCTTGCGGATGGAGCCGGGGCCTCACCGCCTGTCGCTGCGCGTCCTCGACAGCGACGCGGAGCAGACTGTGACCTTCGAGGCGGTCGACATGGAGCACGTCGAGGACTAATCCTGGGTTTGGAACCGCGTCTCGCCGAACCGGTCAGGGGCCCTCAGGAAGTCAGCGTCTCGAGGCCGCCGCGCGCCACCGCGTGAAGAGTCGCCAGAGCCAGGATCTACGGCTCGCGCGAGCGGAAAGCGGTTGTGACACGGCGATTTCGCCTGACCGCCACAGGGCCCCCGGCCGTGACGCTCCTATGCTTCGTCAAGCAGCTGTGGTGGTGTTTCAAGTAGGCGATAGAGATCGCGGACGACGTGGCGGGCAAGGCAGCGTTTGATCTCTCGGCCGGTCCTGCCTTCGGCAGTACGGCAGCGACGCAGTCGCGCCCATTGCCCGCTGTGTCCAGGCGCAGTGTGAAATCTGGTCCGGTCGCCCAACCAGCGCCATACCGCCGCCTGCCGGCGCATTCGTTTGCAGAGTTGAGGTCGCTCGCTCACCCAGAATTGGCGATGCTGCATGACGAGGCCCTGACCTGGCGGTCAGCGGACCCGGCGCGGTCCTTCCAGCGGAATGGCCACGCTCCTGGGCCGCCTGGCCGGGCCCGCGTCAGCCGGGCGGACGCCTCGCCGCTGACGGAGTCGCACTCGACGCGGCTCGCTGATTCCAGCGCAAGGAGCTGGCCGCGGGCGTCGACCTGCGGGCTCACACGGCGCCACCACCGGCACCAGGGGCGGCACGCGGGCCCGGCCCCCCTCCGCTCTCGAAATGGTCCTACCGGCAGGGGCGCGCAGATCTACGTCTTCGACACGGTGTGGTGGGTGCTGCCCGCGCGTAGCGTCGTGATCGGCTCGCGCCCCAGCCGGCCCTCGAGCAAGGAGACGGCATGCCCAGACTGATCGCCACCCACGAAGTCGACGACGTCGCCCACTGGCTCGCTTCGCCCAAGCGCGCGGAGGTCTTCGCCTCGGTGGCGACCGACCTTCGCACCTTCGTCGACCCGACCAGGCCCAACGATGTCGGGCTGAGCGCGGAGGTCGCTGACATGGGCGGCTTCCAGGCCACGATGGAGAGCGAGGCAGGCGCGGTGGCGATGAAGTACGACGGTGTCGGCCCGGAACCATTGCTGTCTACGTGGAGAGCTGACCGCTGATTGTCGTGGCGCAGGCTGTAGACCCCTGCCCTCGAAAGATTCCGTGGGACGCGAAGCCTCACCGAGCTCGGTTGGTGGCGCGATCGTCTCGGCATGGAACGGCTTTGCGAACCATCGAGACCCGCCGATGAGCGTTTGGTCCGCCGATTCTCGCAGCAGTGGCGCTCGGCGAGACCGACGGGATCTTTGGGTGCGCATGGGCACGCGGCGATAGGAGACAGTGTGATGGCGGTATCCCTGGGCGTGGTGCTGCCGATGATGGAGCGACCCACTGATGGTGTCGCGCCGCGTTGGCCTGAAATTGCCGCGATGGCCCATCGCGCGGAGGAACTGGGCGCGGATACTGTCTGGCTGGCCGACGAGATCCTGTGGCGGGAGCCGCAGTGGCCCGGTCCGGTTGGCTGGTGGGACTGCCTCGCGATGGCCGGGGCGGTGGCAGCGAGCACGTACACCGTCGGGGTGGGGACGTGGGTGATGTCGGCTGTACAACACCAGCCCGGCATGGTGGTTCGGGCCGCGGAGACCCTTGACGAGATCTCGGGCGGGCGCTTCGTGCTCGGCCTAGGGGCCGGTCACGCGGGTGGCGCTACAGCCTTCGGGTTCAACACCGACAGGACCGTGTCGCGCTATCTGGAGGCACTGGAGATCATTGTCCCTCTGTTACGTGCGAGCGAGGCCGTGACGTTCGAGGGAGAGACCCACCGCGCTACAGACGCCCTGGTCCGGCCGCGGGGGCCGCGGCCCGCCCAGGTGCCGCTCATGCTGGGCGGGCACGCTCCCAGGACGATGGCCGCGGCGGCCAGGCACGCCGACACCTGGAGCGCCTTTCCGACGACGAGCAGTTTCCCGGAAGCATTCCGGGCCATGACCAACCAGCTGGACCGGATCTGTGAGGGGATCGGTCGCGATCCCGCGTCCATCGGAAGGTCCGTGGGCGTGATGGTGGAGCCGGGTTCTGAAAAGACCGCCGAGGAGACGGGTTTCGGCGTGCCGATCACTGGTTCGGTCGAACAGATCACCGACACCATCGGCGGCTTCGCCGATGTCGGCGTGACCAGGGTCGAGGTGCATCCGTGGCCACAGACCATGGATGTCCTCGAGCACCTGTCGCCAGTCTTCGCCAATCTCAGCTGACTGACGCCAGGGACGCGCGCGCTCACGCAGCGTCTGACGCCCCAGGCGACACCTCCGAGAACCCCGCCAAGCTTGCCCAGCCGGTGTCGACCTCATGAACCTTCTTGCCTGACCCACTGAAGCCGGCGCCATCGATCGAGCGGCGTCTGCTCACCCAGCGAGAGGTGCGTCATCCGCCGCGAAAGCCCGCTCCGATTCCGGACCCTTCGGAGCCGTGTGCCGAGAGGCGCGCCGATGAGAAACGCTGGCGAGCCAAGTCTGTTCAGGTAGCACATGCTGCTGCGAGAGGCCCGCGGCCAGAAGCCGTCGCTGTCCCGCGCGAGCGCATCCCAAACGACCGAGGAGCCTGAGATGAGCGCGACCAAGACCCACATCACGGGTGTACGCACCGTCAGCGTCCCGGTGGAGGACCAGGACGCGGCGCTCGACTTCTACGTGGAGACCCTTGGCTTCACCGTGCTACGGGACAACCCCACGCCTGGCGGCGGACGCTGGATAGAACTGGCCCCCGGCGACGACAGCGTGATCATCACTCTCGAACCTGCGGCACCTGACACCTCCCGGGGTGCGATCGGCATCCGCTTCTCCACCACCGATGCCGAGGCTGCACATGGTGCCTTACGAGACGCCGGTGTCGACACGGACGAGATCATCCGCTGGCCAGGGGTGCCACCCATGTTCGCCTTCCGTGACCCCGACGGAAACGCCTTCTCGATCACCGAGCTCACGTAGTTGGCTGCGCGCTGAACCCGTGTCGATCCCCAGCCGCCTGCCGAGCTGGGCCTGCGCCGGGCGGCGTGTGGAAGACGCACCAGCTCGCTCCCCACCAGGTTCCCAACGGTAGGCCGAGCCAGTGACGCCTGCGCCCGCTGCGCGAACGTTGGCTCGACTTCCCGAGCGCCTGTCAGTCGCGAAGGGCCTCCGACCTGCGTTGCCGCTGGTCGGAGGCCCTTTCGTGCACGTGGTGGCGGGTGAAGGATTCGAACCTTCGTAGCTTTCGCGATGGATTTACAGTCCACTCCCATTGGCCGCTCGGGCAACCCGCCTGGTGCGCGTGGAAGGATAGCAAGCCGACCGCGGAACGCCGAAACCAGGACAACGACAGGACCCCACCCATGGCCGACAGCTCGTTCGACATCGTCAGCAAGATCGACCACCAGGAGGTCGCCAACGCCCTCAACAGCGCCTCGCGCGAGGTCGCGACCCGCTATGACTTCAAGAACGTCGGTGCCTCGATCGAGGCAAGCGGCCAGGACAAGGTCGTCATCAAGGCCAACACGGAGGAGCGCGCCAACGCCGTCCTCGACGTGTTCCAGACCTGGCTGGTCAAGCGCAAGGTCAGCCTCAAGCACCTCGACGTCCCGGAGCGCGGTCCGCAGCTGTCCGGCAAGGAGTACCGCCTCGAGCTCGGGCTCAAGGAGGGCATCTCCCAGGAGAACGCGAAGAAGATCTCCAAGATCATCCGTGACGAGGGCCCCAAGTCGGTCAAGGCCCAGATCCAGGGTGACGAGCTGCGCGTGAACAGCAAGTCCCGTGACGACCTCCAGGCCGTCCAGGCGCTCCTCAAGGCCAAGGACGACCTGGACGTCGCCCTCCAGTTCACCAACTACCGCTGACGACGGAGGTATGCCGCGCGGTCCAGGCGACCACCCGGCATACCGGGACTCCCGCCGAGGCCGGCTCTTCAGACGAGCGGCGCTCCGGGCACGGTGGCGTCGGGGTCGGCCGACTCCGTGTCCTCGACCGGGTCGAGGTCCTGCTGGACCGGCAGGTCCACCCAGGACGTGGGCGGCTCCCCGTGGGTCGGCACGGGGCGAGGATCCTGCGTGATCGTCACGGCGGGCGCGGGCGTGGGCGCGCCTTCGGCTTGCTCGTCGAGCTCGGCCGCCATCCCGAGGGCCAGGCCCGTGATCTCGTCGTCCGCCAGCCCGAGCTCGACCGCGACGGAGCGGGCGCTCTGGGGCCTCTCCATCGGGTCCTTGGCGAGCAGTCGCCAGATCAGGCCGGCCAGGTCTTCTGGCACGCCGTCGGGGAGCGGTGGGGGCGGCTCGCTGACGTGGCTGAGGGCGGTCGCCACCGGAGTGCCCTTGTCGAACGGCCGCTTGCCACACAACATCTCGTGGGCGACGACCCCGAGGGCGTAGAGGTCGCTGGCCGCGGTGGCCGGCTTGCCGAGGGCCTGCTCGGGGCTGATGTAGTCGGGTGTGCCGAGCATCTCCCCGTGCCGCGTGTGGCCGGACGCGTCGAGGGCGCGGGCGATGCCGAAGTCGGTGATCTTGGCGATCCCGTCCGGGCGCACCATGATGTTCGCCGGCTTGACGTCGCGGTGCACCACGCGGGCCTCGTGGGCGACGCCGAGGGCCAGGGCCACCTGCCCGATGATCGAGCGGACGACGACCGGCGACTGGGCACCCGTACGGCGCAGCAGGCCCGACAGCGGCTCACCCGGCACGAGCTCCATCACGAGGTACGCGAGGCCGTCCTGCTCGCCGTAGTCGAAGAGCGTGACGATGTTGGCGTGCAGCAGGGAGGCGGAGTGCACCGCCTCGTCGCGGAACCGGAGGGCGAACACCTCCTCGTGCCCGGTGTCGGGCCGCATCACCTTGATGGCCACCTCACGCCGCAGCACCTGGTCGCTGCCGGACCAGACGTCCGCCATCCCACCAGACGCGATCCGGGCGTGAAGAACGTAACGGTCGCCGAGGATGAATCCCTCGTGCAACCGGTTCATGAATGCACCACCGCTTTGACACCTCCGTCGACGAGGTGCGCGTCGACTGACATCACGGTGTGGCCTCGTAGGTCATCATGCTACCCGCGCGGCAGGCCCTTCATGCGCGCCAGCGCACACGCCCCGCAACAGCCCGCAACGCATGCCACGACGTGCACCGTCCGGTCGCCGGTCCGGGTCGCGGTGACGTATGCCGCGTGGTCCGGGCGACCACGCGGCATACCTCTGTCTTGGCTCACCTCACGGGAGGTGGATGGTGACCTCTCGCTGCTCACCCCGCGCGAGGGAGACGGTGGTGGCGTCAGCCCGGGAGGAGGCCGAGTCGTACCAGACCGTCTCGCCCTGGCCGTCCTCGGTGTAGCGCGTCAGCTCGAGCACGAAGTCTCCGGGCGGGAGGTACGTCGAGCTGAAGATGTTGCCGTTGTAGA
>Ga0308176_10002133_pt1 | contig 12377 bp, 10 predicted proteins | sample PhyCR2_3_FD_203890 | JGI IMG/M metagenome (GOLD analysis project Ga0308176, IMG submission 203890) | Soil microbial communities from UC Gill Tract Community Farm, Albany, California, United States - DLSLS.C.R2 | ecosystem: Environmental > Terrestrial > Soil > Agricultural land | place: USA... | reverse complement strand
CCGACGTCGCCCGGACCCTCGCGGGCCGCACCGGCCGCGGTCAGCGGCGCGCGGCCGTCGTCGGCCGGGACCGGGCCGCCACCGCGACCGCCCTGCACCGCCTCGCCGCCGGCGACCCGGACGCCCACCTCGTCACGGCCGGCCGCGCTCCGCTCGCCGCCGACGCTCCGGGACCGGTGTGGGTCTTCTCCGGATACGGCGCGCAGTGGCCCGGCATGGGACGGGAACTGCTCGACGCGGAACCGGTGTTCGCGGCGGCCGTCGAACGGCTCGAACCGGTCCTGCGGGAACACGCCGGGATTTCGCTGCGCGCCGCGATCGCACCCGACGCCGACCTGTCCGCGCTCACCGTCGTGATGCCGGCGCTCTACGGCCTCCAGCTCGCGCTCGCCGAACTCTGGCGCTCCTACGGCGTGGAGCCCTCGGCGATGATCGGCCACTCGCTCGGCGAGATCGCGGCGGCGGTCGCGGCCGGCGCCCTCGACCCGTCGGCCGGGGCCCGGATCGTCGCCTCCCGCTCCCGCCTCCTGGCCACCGTACGGGGCGGCACGATGGCCGTCGTCGACCTTGCCCCCGAGGCCATCGGCCCGATCACCCGCGACCTGCCGACGCTGCACGTCGCGGTGTACGCCTCACCGGAGCAGTGCGTGGTCACCGGAGCGGCACGGGAGGTGGCGGCGCTCGTCGCCCGGGTCACCGCCGACGGCGCCTTCGCACGGACCATGCCGGTGCCGGTGGCGGGACACTCGCCCGACGTCGAACCACTGCTCGAGGAGTTCGCGTGGGAACTCGGCGCAGTCCGGACCACCGGGCCCGGATGCCGCCGGTACTCCACGGTCCTGGACGACCCCCGGGCCGGCGACCCCTACGACACCGCCTACTGGCTGGCGAACCTGCGCCGTCCCGTCCGCTTCGAACAGGCGGTACGCGCGGCGGCGGAGGACGGCCACCGCGTGTTCCTCGAGGTCGCCCCGCACCCCACCCAGGCGCATCCGCTCGCGCGGACGCTGGAGGCCGCCGGCGCGCCCGACGCGCTGATCGTCCCGACCCTGCGGCGCGGCGCCGACGACGCGGTCTCCTTCCGCACCGGCCTCGCCACGCTCCTGGTGCACGGCGTGCGCATACCCGAGGCGCGGGAGACGCTGCACCGGGGCGGCCGGATCACGGACGTCCCCTCACCCCGCTGGCACCGCCGCCGGTTCTGGGCGGGCGAGCGGCCCGAGCCGGCCCCCGCACCCGAGGCACGGCCGGCCGCGACGACCCCGCTGGACCGGTTGCGCACGCTCGTCGCGCACATCATGGGCTTCGGCCCGGACCGGCTCGACCCGGACGTCCCGCTCACCGACCTCGGCCTCGACTCGCTCACCGCGGTCCGCATCCGCACGGCCGTGGCGCGGGAGTTCGGGGCGGCCCCCGAACTCGGTGTACTGCTGCGCCAGGGGACGCTGCGCGCAGTGGCGGCGCTGCTCGGCGACGCCCCCGTGGCCGCCCCGCTCACCGCCCCCGAGGAGCTCTCCTTCGGCACGCCCGGCCTCCTCCGCTCGTTCCCCGGCGACGGCCCGCACCCGCCGCTGTTCCTGGCGCACGCCGCCGGCCGTTCCTCCGACGTGTACGGGCGCCTGGCCGCGCGCCTGGACGGACAGCGGCCGGTGCTCGGCTTCGACCGCCTCGAAGGCCCGGACGACGTGCCGGGCCGCGCCCGCGAGTTCGCCCGCCGGATCCGCCTGCTGCGGCCCACCGGCCCGTGGGTCCTGGGCGGCTGGTCCTACGGCGGGGTCGTCGCCCAGCAGGCGGCCCGGCTGCTGAGCGGGCACGGCGAGGTCGCCGCGCTGGTCCTCATCGACTCGGTGCTGCCGCTGCCGGTCCCGCCCGCGGCCACCCCGGCCGACGAGGCCCGGCGCCGCTTCGCGGACTTCGCGCGGTACGTCCGCACCACGTACGGGGCCGACCCGATGCTGCCCTACGAGGAACTGGGGTCCCTGCACCACACCGAACAGATCGACCGCGTACTGCGGCTCCTGGAGAAGGCCGTCGACCTGCCCGCCGCCGTCCTGGCGCACCAGCGCGCCTCGTACCTGGACCTGCGCAGCGGAGAACTCCACACACCGGGCCCGTACCCGGGCAGAACCCTCCTCTACCGGGCGACACGGCCGGCACCCCACACGGTCCGCGACGCCCGCTACGAACGCACCGACGCCACGCTCGGCTGGGACGCCCACTGTCCCGACCTCACCGTGACCGATCTCCCCGGCCACCACCTGGAGCTGCTCGACCCACCCGCGGTGGACGCCCTCGCCGGGGAGCTGACCCGCGCCCTCGGCCCGTCCGAGTCCGCCGCCGAAACCCTGGAGCCCTGATGCGCCGAAGCCGCCGGCACCGCGGATCCCCCCGCGCCCGCCTTGCCGTACTCACCGTCACCGCCGCCCTGCTCGCCACGGGCGGCGCGCTCGAGGCGTCCACGGCACAGGGCGCGCCGGCCCCGTCCACCCGGCGGGCCGCGGGAGCCGACGACGGCGCCCGCGTCGTCGGGCGGCACTGGCTCGACGAGCGGACCGTCGACCTGACGGTCCGTTCCCCGGCCGTGGGCGCCGACGTCCCGGTGCGCGTCCTGCTCCCGGTCTCGTACGCCGAAGCGCCCGAGCGCGAGCGGCCCGTGCTCTACCTGCTGCACGGCGCGCACGACGACTACACCTCGTGGACCCGGGAGACGGATGTCGAGGAGTTCCTGGCCGGCCAGGACGTCATCACCGTCATGCCGTCGGCGGGACCCACCGGCATCCCCACCGACTGGTGGAACTTCGGCCGCCGCACACCCGACTACGAGACCTTCCAGGTCGACGAGGTCAGGGGACTGCTGCGCGACGAGTTCCACGCGGGACCGCGCCGGGCCGTCGCCGGAGTGTCCACCGGCGGCTACGGCGCCCTGGCACTCGCGGCACGCCGGCCCGGCGCCTTCGCCGCAGCCGCGTCGTACAGCGGGATCCTCGACACGTCGGCCCCCGGCATGACCTCGGTCGTCGACGCGATCGTCGCCCGGGAGGGACGGCTGCCGGCCACCCTGTGGGGCAGCCCCCTGCTCCAGCGGGCGGACTGGACGGCGCACAACCCGTACCGTCTGGCCGCGCGGCTCGAGGGCACCCGCCTGTACGTCTCGCAGGGCAGCGGCATCCCCAACGACGACTTCGGCAACCTCGACGGCGCCATCCTGGAGGGCACGTTGTGGTGGCAGGCGCAGGGGTTCGTCCGGCACCTCACCGACCTCGGCGTGCCGGTACGGGCGCACCTGTACCGGGGCGGGACGCACGCGTGGTCCGCGTGGCGGGGCGAGTTCGAGGCGTCCTGGCCGACGCTGGCCGCCGGACTCGGGCTCGGCACGGACTGAGCGGTCGGCCAGGCGAAGGAAGGTGTGAGAAGGGTGGAGAGGCGGGCGTGGATTGAGAAAAGTTCGAGGAATGCCCGTCGATGGCCGGGGTATGCGCCTGCTTGCCGGGTGATGTGCCGGCGCAGGCAAGCATGATCGATTGGGAGGGGCGCAGGATGGTGACGACGGCCGTAGGGACCGCTGGGCAGGCGGTGGGCGTTCCGGAGATCGCGGACCCTTCCAAGATCGCACCGAAGGACGCGCGTGAGCTCTCGAAGCAGTTCTTCGACCGGCTGACGGTGCTGGCGGAGGGGACGCCCGAGTACCAGTACGCGCGCAACACGCTGATAGAGATGAACATGTCCCTCGTCCGCTACGCGGCCGGCCGGTTCCGCAGCCGGGGCGCGGACGAGATGGAGGACATCGTCCAGGTCGGCATGATCGGCCTGATCAAGGCCATCGACCGGTTCGAGCTGTCCCGCGAGGTCGAGTTCACCTCCTTCGCCGTCCCCTACATCGTGGGTGAGATCAAGCGGTTCTTCCGCGACACCTCCTGGGCCGTGCACGTCCCGCGCCGGCTCCAGGAGGCCCGCGTCCAGCTCGCCCGCGCCAACGAGGAACTGCGCAGCCGCCTGGGCCGGACGCCGACGACCAAGGAGCTGTCCGAGCTGATGAGCCTGCCGGAGAGCGAGGTTGTCGAGGCCCAGCTGGCCTCCAACGGCTACACCTCGGCCTCCCTTGACGCGACGATCGGCGGCAGCGAGGACGGCGAGGCCGCGCTCGCGGACTTCATCGGCAACGAGGACGCCGCCCTCGGTCTGATCGAGGACTTCCACTCCCTCGCCCCGCTCATCGCCGAGCTCGGCGAACGCGACCGCAAGATCATCCACTGGCGCTTCGTCGAGGAACTCACCCAGGCCCAGATCGGCGAGCGTCTCGGCGTCTCCCAGATGCACGTCTCCCGGCTGATCTCCCGACTCCTCGGCCGGCTGCGCGAAGGCATGCTCAGCACCGTCTGACATCCGGGACCCGTCGGCCGGACGGCCGGCGGGTCCCGTCGTCGCGCTCCGCGCGTTTCCTTCTCCCGTGATGGGTCGGTCGCCCAGGACTCGCCAAAAGTTGCCGTTTGACAACTATGGCCGCGGGACAACAAAGTAGCCCAGTCGTACCGCACGGGGAAGGATCCGCAATGTTCCGGTGGGCGGAGATCGCTCCGTGTGCCGGCCACCCGAGCCCCGTCATGCCGGAGCGATCGGTGGTCCGGCCCTGCGCTCAGGCCGTCCGGTCGCCGGCGCGCGGGGCGTCGTCGTGTATCCGCGACGCCGCCGTGTCGCAGAACGCCTCCAGTCCTTCGAGGAGGGCGGTGCGCTTGGTGGCGGGCATCCGCTCCAGCACCGCCTGCAACTCCTTCTCCCGGCGCGCGCGCAGATCGTCGAGGAAGGCGCGGCCGCGGTTGCTGAGATGCAGCCGCACCTCGCGCCGGTCGGCGGGACTGATCGCGCGTTCGACGAAGCCGGCGGCCACCAGCCGGTCGCAGAGCCGGCTGGTGGACGGGGGCGTGGAGGCGAGAGAATCGGCGAGGGTACGCAGATTGATCCCGTCGTGGTGCTCGAGCATCAGCAGCACGCGCATCTGGGACGGAGAAGCCGGCGCGGTCGATGCCCGGCCCCACAGGACTTCCAGCAACTCCACGGCCGTCAAGGTCACGTGGGCGACCTCGACAGGCTCTGGGCGGGGGTGGAAGACAGTCACCGTCACACTCTCGCAGGCACCTGGGACGGTTGCCAGCGTACTAGGTGCCGGTATTGGCAAGAGATGGTTCGGACGCCGGCGCGGCCCGGCCCGGGCGGGATCCCTATATGTCCGCCGAAGGATGGGTGTATTCAAGATCGTGAACAGATTTGTGACCGCTGAGCGTGCTCTGCGCAGGGCGGCCCCGGACGAGTTGCTCGACGCCGTGCGCCGGGTGCTGGCCGAGGAGTACGCGGCGGAGTCCGTCGAGCTGTTCCTGGCCGACTACGGCCTCACCGTCCTGCAGCCGGTGTCGGAGCTGCCGTACACCGCGGAGCCCGTGTCGTTGCACGGCAGCACCGTCGGCCGTGCCTTCGGCGCGCAGGAGCCGTTCGTGGAGAGCGCCAAGGGCGGTTCCGTGCGCGTCCATCTGCCGGTCACCGTGCGCGGAGACCGGCTGGGCGTGCTGTCGGTCGCCCTGCCGGACGGGGATGTCGCGCCCGACCTGCTGGGAGAGCTGGCGGACATCGCCGAGGTGCTCGGACACGAGGTGGTCGTGGCCGAACGCGACACGGACGTGTATCTGCAGGCGAGGCGCAAGGACCGGCTGACGCTGGCCGCCGAGATGCAGTGGCAGCTGCTGCCCGGCCGCTCCTGCGCCCGGCCCGAGTTCGAACTCGGTGCGCAGCTGGAGCCGGCCTACGCGATCTACGGCGACAACTTCGACTGGTCCGTCACGGCGGACCGCCTCATGCTCTACGTCACCAACGGCATGGGGGAGGGCATCGAAGCCTCCCTGCTGACGAACCTCGCCATCAACGCCCTGCGCAACGCCCGGCGGGCCGGTATCGCCCTGCCCGACCAAGCCGCGCTGGCCGACCAGGCGGTGTACGCCCACTACCGGGGGCGCTGCTATCTCTCGGTGCTGATGTTCGACTTCGAACTCGCCACGGGCCGGGCGAGGATGGTGGACGCCGGCTCCCCGCAGCTGCTGCGGCTGCGCGACGGCGCGGTCGAGCGCGTCACCTTCGAGGCGCAGCTCCCGCTGGGCATGTTCGAGGAGACCGACTACGTGACCCAGGAGTTCCAGGTGGAGCCCGGCGACCGGCTGGTCTTCGTCAGCGACGGGGTCTACGCGGTCGCCTCACCCCTGGGCGAGGCGTACGGGGACGCCGCGCTGGCCAGGGCGGTCATGTCCACCCGCCTGCTGTCGGCCGCCGAGGTGCCGCGTGCCATCCTGAGGGAGCTGACCGGCCATCGTGGACAGCCCGTGCCACAGGACGACGCCCTGATCGTCTGTCTGGACTGGCGCGGACGCTGAGCCGCCGCAAGCGCGTGCCACCGGGCGCGCGAGCGGGAATGTGTCGATGCTGTGTCGTTTCCGGGGCACGTGCGGCATTAATGTTTGTCATGAGGCAATAATTGACAGAGTGGTGCCGGTCCTGGCGCGACGGCCTGTTCCAGTGGGAGATGATGCGAGTGTCGGAGCAGGCGACGGCCGAGTCGGTGGCGCGGGAGCTGGGAGCCTTCCTGGAGCGCCGTCGCGAGCAGATCGCCCAGCGCTGGGCGGACGCGCCTCTCTTCAGGACGGTCTTCACCGTCTCCCGCGACGAGGCCGTGGAGGCGGGCAAGGCCGTGGTGGACGCCCTGGCGGACGTCGCGTCCACCGGCAGGCTGGAGAACGTCGCGGCCCCCGGCTTCGACTCGGCGCGTGAGCAGCTCGGGCGCATGGCCGCCTCCCGGGCCCGCAGCGGATACAGCCCCGCCCAGATCGCGGACGAGGCCGCGGACCTGCGGACGGCGACCGCCGATCTGCTGCACGGCGAGGCCCAGGACCCGTCCGGCGATGAGACGCGGGACGTCCTGCTGGCGCTCACCGTCCTGATGGGCACCCTGCGTCTGGTGATCATGGAGACGACGATCGGCGCGGGCGAGGAGCTGATCGCGCGGCAGCGGCAGCAACTGCTCGAAGTGGCCACCCCCGTGATCAGCCTGTGGGAGGGCATCGTCGCGGTGCCCATGATCGGCACGCTGGACAGTGCCCGCAGCCAGATGGTCATGGAGTCGCTGCTCGAGGCCATCGTGGAGCAGCGGGCCCGTTACGCGATCCTCGACATCACGGGCGTGCCCACGGTCGACTCACTCGTCGCGCAGCACCTGATGAAGACGGTCGCCGCGGCCCGCCTGATGGGCGCCGAGTGCGTCGTCTCCGGTATCCGCCCGGCCATCGCGCAGACCATCGTGCACCTCGGCATCGACCTGGGCTCGGTCGTCACCCGCGGTTCGCTGGCCGACGCCCTGGCCTACGCCCTCACCCGGCAGGGCATCGAGGTCTCCCGCCGTGCGGCCGGTGTGAACCCGCGATGACCTTCCCCACCCCCTTCCCGGGCAGCCTGGCCGCGGTGCCGGTCCTGGTGCTGGGGGACACCCTGCTGGTCTCCCTCCAGGGGGAGCTGCACGACGGCGTGGCCGAGCAGCTCCAGCAGGACATCGCCCACCGCGTGGCCCACAGCGAGGCGACCGGTGTGGTCATCGACGTCTCCGGCGTCGACATCGTCGACTCCTTCCTCGGCCGCGTCATCGCGGAGATCGCCGCCAACGCCCGACTGCTGGCCGCCCGTACCGTCCTGTGCGGAATGGGGCCCGCCGTGGCGATCACCCTGGCCGAGCTGGGCCTGACCCTGCCCGGCGTGGTGACCGCGCTCGACGTCGACCGTGCCTTCGAGCTGCTCCGGCAGGACGCCTCCACGGCCGCCCCGGGCGAAGCTGCGGGGTGCACGTGACGCCGGCCTCCGATCCCGTCACCGCGACGAGCCTGCCCATCGGCTCGGACGCGGACCTCGCGTGGGTCCGCCATCAGGTGCGGCGGTTCGCGGCCGAACTCGGGTTCGGACTCGTGCAGCAGACCAAACTCGTCACCGCGGCCAGTGAACTGGCCCGGAACACCCTGATCCACGGTGGCGGCGGCGAGGCGCTGATCACCCCGGTGACCGACGCGCCGGCGCGCGGACTGCGGCTGTCCTTCAGCGACACCGGCCCCGGCATCCGCGACGTCGAGCTGGCCACGACCGACGGCTACACCACCGGCGGCGGCCTCGGACTCGGCCTCAGCGGAGCCAGGCGGCTGGTGGACGAGTTCACCATCGACACCACGCCCGGTGAGGGCACCGTCGTCACCCTCGTCGCCTGGGTCACCGGCGTGCCCGCCGCCCGGCCGGGGTCCGGATGACACGCGTCTGGACCGTCCCGGTGCACGACTCCACCCGCGTACGGGACGTCCGGGTGGCGACCGAGGAGGCGGCCTACCACGCCCGCCTCGACGCCCACCGCACCGCGGTCGCGGCCCTGGTGGCCACCGAGCTGGCGACCAACCTGCTCAAGCACGCCGGTGGCGGCACCGTGCTGATCAACCTCGTCGACCGTGCGACGGCGGGCGCCCGCGGCCCGGCGGTGCAGCTCGCCGCCCTCGACCACGGCCCCGGCATCCCCGACGTCGCCGCGGCCCTGCGGGACGGCCACACCACCAGCGAGGCGTCACTCGGCGCCGGCCTGGGCACCTGCCGGCGCATCGCCGACGTGTTCGATCTGTACAGCACCCGCCGGGGCACCGTCGCGGTGGCCCGCGTCCACCAGAACCCCGGGCCGCGGCAGACCCGCGACATCTGCGCGGCCGGTGGGATCAACATCCCGCTCGCCCGGGCCGAGTACTCCGGGGACGCCTGGAGCTGCGCCCGGTCGGGCTCCCGCACGACCCTGATGCTCGCCGACGGCCTCGGCCACGGAGCCAGGGCCGCCCACGCCTCCGACGCGGCGGTCGACGCCCTGCACAGCGCCGGGCACCTGCCGCCCGACGAGATCCTGCGGCACCTGCACCCCGCCCTGCGGCCCACCCGCGGGGCCGCCGTCGCCGTGGCCCAACTGGACACGGACAGCGGGGAACTGGCGTTCGCCGGGGTCGGCAACATAGGCGCCCGGCTGCACACCAGCGGCTCGTGGGAGCACCTCGTCTCCCACCCCGGCATCGTCGGCGCCCAGTTCCCGGCGACCGTACCCGTGCACCGCCTGCCCTGGCGGCCGGGCAGTCTGCTCGTGCTGCACAGCGACGGACTGCCCAGCCGGTGGGTGCCGCCCGAGGACGCCGGCCTCCTCGGCCACGATCCGGCCGTGGTCGCGGCGACCATCCTCCGGGACGCCAGCAGCGCCGCCAGCCCCGTACGCGACGACACCTGCGTGGCCGTCCTGGCCTGCGACCGCCCGGCCGGACGCCCGTGACCGCGCCGGACGCCCGGCCGGCGGGCCCCGACGACATCCCGCACGCGGAAGCGGTCCTCGCGGCGGACGCCGAGACCGCGGCGATCCTGCGCCGGCTGGACGAGACGGAGCGGCAGCTCCGCCTGCACCGCGAGGAACTGCACCAGACCAACCAGGGCGTGCTGGCCCTGCACGCCGAACTCGACGCCGCCGCGCGAACCCAGCGGGCACTGCTCGACGCGGAACGAGCCGCCCGCGGCGAGGCCGAGAAGGCGCGGCGGCTGCTCACCTTCCTCGCCGACGCCAGCGCGGCCGTGACCGCGTCCCTCGACCAGGAGGACATACTGCGGTGCCTCCCGGAGCTGCTCGTCCCCGAGTACGCGAGCGGGGTCGACGTATGGCTCTTCGACGAACCGGCGGGCCCGGACGGCGCTCACTCCGCCGCGGCGGTCGCGGCCGCCCGCCACGACCGACCCCAGCACGCCGGACCGCGTCCCGGCGCCCTCCCCGGCATCGACGACCTGCCGCCCTCCGCACTGTCCCCGGACCGGCCGCTGCTGAGCATCCCCCTCACCGTGCGCCGCACCGCGGGGGTCCTCACCCTCACCGCGCCCGGCGACCGCTTCGACGAGGACACCACCGTGATGCTGGTCGAACTGGCCCGCCGCACCGCCATCGCCCTGGACAACGCCCGCCGCTACGAACAGCACCGGGACACCGCCGAAGTGCTGCAACGCGCCCAGCTCACCGACCTGCCCCCCACCGAGGGGCTGCGACTGGCGGCCCGCTACCTCCCCGCCACCCGGGGACTCAACATAGGCGGCGACTGGTACGACGCCTTCCCGCACCCCGACGGCAGCCTGCTGACCGTGGTCGGGGACGTCACCGGACACGGGCTGCGCGCCGCCGTCATCATGGGCCAGCTGCGCACCGCGCTGCGGGCCTACGCGCTCGAGGACGACAGCCCCGCCCGGATCCTCACCCGCCTGCACCGCATGCTGCGCCACCAGCAGCCGAACCTCTACGCGACCGCAGTGATCGCCCGGTTCCGGCCCGGCGACCCCCATGTCGTATGGGCCGCCGCCGGACACCCCCCGGCCGTGGTACGCGCGCCCGGCGGCACCGTGCGCGTGCTGGACACCAGACCCGGCGTCATGCTGGGCGTGCCCATCCCGTTCGAGTACGAGGACCACACGGCGGACCTGCCGCCCGGCTCGACGCTCCTCCTCTACACCGACGGCCTGGTCGAGCGGCGGACCCGGGGCATCGACCCGGGCATCGAACTGCTCGGCCGGACCCTGGCCGCACTGGACGAGTCCGTGCTGGACGACCTGGAAGGGTGCGCCGAGTCACTGCTCAAGCCTCTGGCGCACGACTCCGAACGCGACGACGACGTCTGCATTCTGCTGTGCCGCACCGCTCCGTCCTGACACCGGGGGGCCGCTCCCCGCGCGGGGGCGATAGCGTGGAGGTCCCATGGGAACAGGATGGAGACGCTGTGAATGCCGCCGAACCGGTCCCGTCCGAGGAAGCCCAGTTGCGCTCGGCACCGCCGCACGCCCTGGTCGCCACCGCCGGCCGGCTGCTGGCCGAGCGCTTCGGCGCCCGGGACGTGACGCTCCTGCTCGCCGACTACGGCCTGACGGTCCTGCAGCCCGTCACCCACCTGCCGCTGACGGGCGAACCGGTCTCCGCCCACGACGGCCCCGCCGGCACCGCCTTCACCACCCAGAACCCGGTGGTGGAAGTGACCGCCGACCCGGCCACGCAACTCGTCCACCTGCCCATCACCGTCCGCGGCGACCGCCTCGGTGTGCTCTCCGTCCAGGTCCCCGGCTCCGGCGCCGACCCGAGCACGGTGCTGCGCCTCGGCGACTTCGCCACCGGCCTCGGCCACGAGGTCGCCACCGCCGGCCGGGACACCGACCTGTACCTCCAGGCCCGCCGCACCCGCCGTCTCACTCTCGCCGCCGAGATGCAGTGGCAGCTCCTGCCGGGCCGCGGGTGCGCCCGCGACGAGTACGTCATCGGCGCCCACCTGGAGCCGGCCTACGCCATCGGCGGCGACAACTTCGACTGGTCCACCAGCGCCGACCACCTCACGCTCACCGTCACCGACGGAATGGGGGAGGGCATAGAGGCCTCCCTGCTCGCGAACCTCGCCGTGAGCGCGCTGCGCAACGCCCGCCGCGCCGGCATCGGCCTCGCGGACCAGGCCTGCCTCGCCGACCAGGCGCTCTTCTCCCAGTACGGAGGCAAGTCGTACGCCTCCACGCTGCTGCTCCGGTTCGACCTGGACACCGGCACGGTGCACGCCGTCGACGCCGGGTCGCCCCAGCTCTACCGCCAGCGCGGAATGACCATCGAACGCGTCGAGCTCGAGGCTCAGCTACCGCTCGGGATGTTCGAGGAGACCCTCTACGAGGAGCAGACCTTCCAGGTGGAGCCGGGCGACCGCCTGATCGTCATCAGCACCGGCGTCCACGGCACCCGCTCGGCGTCCGGAGAGGTGTTCGGGGAGGGCGTGCTGCGCCAGATCCTGGGCGCGACCCGGCAGACACAGCCGCACGAGGCGGCGCGGTCGGTCGTCGCCGGACTGATCGAACACGTCGGCGACGAGGGTCTCCTCGCCGACGCCGCCGTCGTCTGCCTCGACTGGACGGGACGCGAGCCCGGCGAGGCGCCGTCCGGCCGCTGACGCTACGGCGTCTCCGGCGGCCGGGAGGACCCCTCGCCCTGGGCGCCGAGGAAGGCCCGCATGCCGCGGACCAGCGCCGACCGCTCCGCGGGCGTCATCGCCGCCAGCAGGCCGGCCAGGGCCTGGGTGCGCCTGCGGGCCACGTCCGCCAGCACCCGGCGCCCCTGGACGGTGAGCCTGAGCTGCACCTCGCGGCGCCGGTGCGGGTGCAGCTCGCGCTCCAGCAGACCGGCCGCCTCCAGCCGGTCACAGAGCCGGCTGGCGGTGGGCAGCCCTATGTCGAGACGCTCCGCCAGGCCCGTGAGATTGGACTCCGGCGCCTTCTCCAGCACCCGC
>Ga0308176_10002132_pt1 | contig 12382 bp, 11 predicted proteins | sample PhyCR2_3_FD_203890 | JGI IMG/M metagenome (GOLD analysis project Ga0308176, IMG submission 203890) | Soil microbial communities from UC Gill Tract Community Farm, Albany, California, United States - DLSLS.C.R2 | ecosystem: Environmental > Terrestrial > Soil > Agricultural land | place: USA... | reverse complement strand
CGGTATCAGCACGCCTGACTATGCTCGGGACCCGTGACGGGGCAGGTGGAGGCGGCCACCCGAGCGACGTATGTCGCCTTCATCGGGGCGGGCTTCGCCTTCGCGAGCTGGGCCTCCCGGATCCCGCAGGTCAAGGCGCACCTGCACCTGTCTCCCTCCGAGCTCGGCCTGGTGCTGTTCGCGATCGCGGCCGGCTCGGTGATCGCGCTTCCGCTCTCCGGTCGGGTCGTGGGCCGTTGGGGGTCCCGCCGCACAGTGGGTACGACGGCGGTGGTGCTCGCGTTAGGGCTGGCCATCGCCGCGGTCGGCTACCTGTTCGGGGTGGTGCCCGTCATGGTCGGCCTCTTCGTGTTCGGGCTCGCCAACGGCGGCTGGGACGTCGCCATGAACGTGCAGGCGGCCGAGGTCGAGCGGCGTGCCGGCAGCGCCATCATGTCCCGGTTCCACGCCGGGTTCAGCGTGGGCACGGTCACCGGTGCCCTCCTCGGTGCGGTGATGGTCGCGTTCCACGTGCCGGTGACCGTGCATCTCGCCGCAGTGGCGGTCGTGGTCGCGCTGGCCGTGCCGCTCTCCGTGCGTGGCTTCCTCGCCGACCATCCCGTCCCCGCGGACGGGGTCCGGTCCAGGACGAGCGCCTGGGCCTCCTGGCTCGAGCCCCGGACCCTTCTGGTCGGGGTCTTCGTGCTGGCGTTCGCGTTCGCGGAGGGCACGGGGAACGACTGGATCGGGGTCGCGGTCATCGACGGCTACCACGCCCCCCCGGTCCTCGGGACGCTCACCTTCGCCGGCTTCCTCGCGGCCATGACCGTGGGGCGGTGGTTCGGGCCGGGTCTGCTGGACCGGTACGGGCGGGTGCCCGTCGTACGCGCTGTCGCCGTGCTCGGCGTGCTGGGCCTGGCCGTCTTCGTCTTTGGCGGGTCGGCGGCCGCGGCGTTCGCCGGCGCGGTGCTGTGGGGCGCGGGGGTCTCGCTCGGCTTCCCGGTCGGCATGAGCGCCGGCGCCGACGACCCGGCCCGGGCGGCCTCCCGGGTCAGCGTGGTCGCCTCGATCGGCTACTGCGCCTTCCTCGCCGGCCCACCGGTGGTCGGTCTCCTCGGACAGCGCTTCACGGTGCTGCACGCGCTGACCTCGGTCGCCGTGCTCCTCGGCCTCGCCGCCCTCATCGCCTCGAGCGTCCGGCCGCTCATCCCACCCGACCGCTGAGCGACCAGCCGCTGTCAGTGAGGGTCGACACCGACGGTGGCGCGGCGGGCGGCCAGCCAGCGCACCAGGAGCACGTTGGCAAAGGCGGCCAGCAGCAACGCGGCGATGCCCAGGACGTGGCCGCCTTCGGGGGCTGCGGACAGCCGAGCCGGAAGGGGCTAGTGGCCGGGTGCGATGTCGACCATCCAGCGGATGCCGTAGCGGTCCACGCACATGCCGAACTCGTCGCCCCACGGCTGCTTGTCCATCGGCATGGTCACGTCGGCGCCCTCGGACAGCTTGTCCCAGTACCGGTGCAGCTTCTCGGAGTCGTCGCCGCTGAGGCTGACCGACATGCTGTTCCCGGGAATGTGCTGCATGCCGGAGGGCGTGTCCGAGGCCATCAGCGTGAAGCCGTCCTCGGTCTCCAGCATCGCGTGCATGATCTTGTCCGACTCGGTGGAGTCGCCCGCGCCGAACTCGCCGAAGGTGCTCAGCGACAGGGTGCCTCCGAACACCTCCTTGTAGAACTCCATGGCCGGTCGGGCGTTGTCGGTGAAGCTGATGTACGGGTTGAGACGGGAAGCCATGATCACTCCTCGATCGCTGTAGTGCTCTCCCGGCGAGGCTAGCCGCCAGACGGTTCAGAGGGCATAGCCCGTGGGAGCCGGTCCGGGGGTCAGTACTTCGCGCCGATGCGGCGCCAGCGCCGGCCGCTGGTGCCCGGCTCGTTCGGGTGCGTCGCCGTACGGCTGCGGTAGACCACGTAGGGCCGCCACAGGTAGTACAGCGGGTAGCTCCAGGCGTGCACCAGCCGGCTGAACGGCCAGACCGCGAAGATCACCCAGGCGGCGGTCGCGTGCACCTGGTACATCACCGGCGCGCTGGTGATCGCCTGGACGTCGGGGTGCCCGACGAACAGGCTGCGGAACCAGATCGAGACGGTGTCGCGGTAGTCGTAGCCGCCGCCCAGCTCCTGCACGCCGAGGGTCAGGTAGATGCCGAGCAGCACGATGATCGCGAGCAGGATCAGCGCGAGGTAGTCCACCGCGCTGGTGGTGGCGCGCACCCGCGGGATCATGGTCCGCCGGAAGACCAGGAAGCCGGCGCCGATCAGCACCCCGATCGCCGCAAGGGACCCGGCGATGCCGGAGAACTCGCTGTAGAAGCCTTCGGGGATGCCGATGAACTCCGTCCACGACTTGGGGATCAGGATGCCGAGCACGTGCCCGCCGATCGCGGCGAACGTGGCGTAGTGGAACAGCGGGGCGCCCCACTTGAGGAGCTTCTTCTCCTGCAGCTCCGTGGACCGGCTGGTCCAGCCGAACTGGTCGTACTGCCAGCGCCACACGTGACCGACCACGAACACGACCATCGCGGCGTAGGGCAGGATCACCCACCACCACAGGTCCCAGGTGCTCATCGCTGCCCCGCCTCCATCCCGAGGAATTCTGGAGGTGCGAACGGCTCGCTGCCGACCGGGTCGAGGCCGACGTCCTCCTTCGGTGGACCGTCCGCCGCCAGCCGCCGTACGTCCGCGGTCTGCCGGTTCGACAGCCCAGGCATCCCGGCGCACACGACATCCAGCACCGCGGCGTACGGGCTGCCCTCCTCGTGCAGCGCGAGCCGCAGCAGCTCCAACCCGGCGCGGTGCGCGACCAGCAGCCGGTGCCCCGCGCCGTCGGGCGCCACCGCGGCGAACTCCAGCACCGCCGGCAGGTAGTCGGGCAGCTCCTCCCCGGCGGCCTCCCAGCCGGACTGCCGGTAGGTGTGCTTGAAGGCCAGCAGCGCCATGCCGCGCTGCCGGGTGTCGCCGTAGCGGTAGTAGGTCAGGTACGGCGAGCAGCGGCGGGTCATGTCGAAGGTGTCCACGTGGTGCTCGGCCGTCGCCGACGGACCCTGCTCGCGCAGCCAGCGCACCACGTCGAGCAGCGGCTCGCGCCGCGCGGGCTCCACCTGCTCCAGGGCGGCCGTGACGTCGTCGAGGACGGCGTAGAGCCGGTCATCGGGGTACTGCAGCAGCAGCGACGCCACCTTGCACACCAGGCCCTGGTCGGCGGGCACCGACGACGAGCGGCGGGCCCTCATCCGGCGTGCCCCTCGGGAAAGAGGTTCGGCGCTGGCTCCTGCCCGTTCCAGCCGAGCAGGTTGAACCGGGAACGCCCCTCGTCGTCGCTGAACGTGGTGCCGGCTCCGGAGCCCGACTCGCCACCGAGGTGGAAGTGCGCGGCCAGGGTGTCCTCCTCGTGGGCGCCGTAGTCCGCGCCCCCGCCGGGGTAGCTCAGCGAGCAGTGCTGGTTCATCAGCCGGCCGGCGTCCTCCTGGTGCGACTTGGGTACGACGTATCGGTCGTCGTACTTCGCGATCGCGAGCAGCCGGTAGAGGTCCTCCACGTCGTGGGGGTGCATGCCCACGCTGTCCGCGAGTGCCGGATCCGGCTCGTCGCCGAGCTGGACGGCCCGCATGTGCGCGCGCATCACCGCCAGCCGGCGCAGCACGTGCTGCACGGCCTCCACGTCCCCGGCGGTGAACAGGTTGGCCAGGTAGCGCAGCGGGATGCGCAGGTCCTCGATGGCGGCGAACACCTTGTCCGGGTCGGCGTCGTCGTAGCCGGCGGCGTCGACCACGTCGGTGACCGGGGACAGCGGCGGGATGTACCAGACCATCGGCATGGTGCGGTACTCCGGGTGCAGCGGCAGCGCCACCTTCTGCTTCACCGCCAGCTCGTAGACCGGGGAGTGCTGCGCGGCCTGGATCCAGTCGTGCGCGATGCCCTGCCGCTCCGCCTCCGCGATCACCGCCGGGTCGTGCGGGTCGAGGAACACCGACAGCTGTGACTCGTAGAGGTCCTTCTCGTCGGTGACCGAGGCGGCCGCCTGCACCGCGTCCGCGTCGTACAGCACCAGGCCGAGGTAGCGCAGCCGGCCGACGCAGGTCTCCGAGCAGATGGTCGGCATCCCGGCCTCGATGCGCGGGTAGCACAACGTGCACTTCTCGGCCTTGCCGGTGCGGTGGTTGAAGTAGACCTTCTTGTAGGGGCAGCCGGTGACGCAGAACCGCCAGCCGCGGCAGCGGTCCTGGTCGACGAGGACGATGCCGTCCTCCTCGCGCTTGTACATCGCGCCGGAGGGGCACGACGCGACGCACGAGGGGTTCAGGCAGTGCTCGCAGATCCGCGGCAGGTAGAACATGAAGACCTTCTCGAAGTCCAGCCCGAGCGTCTCCGCGAGCCCGGCGAAGTCCGGGTCGGCGGGCGCGGACTCCGGCGCGCCGGCGAGGTCGTCGTCCCAGTTCGGCCCCCACACCGGCCGCATGTTCTTCCCGGTCAGCTGCGACTTCGGCCGGGCGCTTGGCATCGAGTCCGACAGCGGCGCGGTGGTGAGCCGCTCGTAGTCGTAGGTCCACGGCTCGTAGTAGTCGTCGATGGTCGGCAAGTCCGGGTTGTAGAAGATCGAGAGCAGCTTCTTCAGCCGGCCACCGGCCTTCAGGGTGAGCCGGCCCCGCTTGTCGAGCGTCCAGCCGCCCTTCCACTGCGACTGGTCCTCGTAGCGGCGCGGGTAGCCGAGGCCGGGCTTGGTCTCGACGTTGTTGAACCAGATGTACTCGGTGCCCGACCGGTTGGTCCAGGTCTGCTTGCAGGTCACCGAACAGGTATGGCAGCCGATGCACTTGTCGAGGTTCATCACCATGCCGACCTGGGCCATCACCCTCATTCGAACTCGACCTCCTGACTGCGCCGGCGGATGACCGTGACCTCGTCCCGCTGGCTCGCGGTGGGTCCGTAGTAGTTGAACGCGTAGGTGAACTGGGCGTAGCCGCCGAGCATGTGGGTGGGCTTCATCATCAGCCGGGTCAGCGAGTTGTCCCCGCCCCCGTGCCGGCCGTTGATCTCCGTCCGCGGGACGTCGATGTGCCGGTCGATGGTGTGGTACATCATGCAGCTGCCCTTCGGGACCCGGTGGCTGACCACGGCCCGGCAGGCGACCACCCCGTTGCGGTTGAACGCCTCGATCCACTCGTTGTCCTTGACCCCGATCCGCTCCGCCTCCGCGGGGTTGATCCAGATCACCGGCCCGCCGCGGAACAGCGTGAGCATGTGCAGGTTCTCCTGGTACTCGGAGTGGATCGACCACTTCGAGTGCGGGGTCAGGTAGCGCACCGTGACCTCCGGCCGGTTCGGGTCACCGAGGCCCTGGTCGCCGAAGTGCCGGCCCATCACCAGCGGTGGCCGGTAGGCCGGCAGCCCCTCGCCGAGCTCCAGCATCCAGTCGTGGTCGAGGAAGAAGTGCTGACGGCCGGTCAGCGTGTGCCAGGGCTTCTTGCGCTCGACGTTGATGGTGAACGGGGAGTAGCGGCGGCCGCCGGACTCGGTGCCGGACCACTCCGGGGAGGTGATCACCGGCTGCGGCTGGACCTGGGTGTCGCCGAACACGATCCGGTCGCCGGCCCGCTCCTCGGCGAGGTCGGCCAGCTTCACGCCGGTACGGCGCTCGAGGGCCTCGAAGCCTTCGACGGCCAGCCGCCCGTTCGTCGTACCGGAAAGCGCGAGGATCGCCTCGCACATGTGCCGGTCCAAGGTCAGCCGCGGCCGGCCGGCGGCCACCCCGCTGCGCACCGTGCCGTTGCGGCTGCGCAGGTCGTCGAGCTCCTTGTCCGGCTTCCAGGTGATGCCCTTGGTGGTGGTGCCGAGGGTGTCGAGCAGCGGGCCGATCGCGGCCATCTTCTCCGCGACAGCGCCGTAGTCGCGCTCCACGACCACCAGCTTCGGCATCGTCCTGCCCGGCTCCGGCTCACACTCGCCGGCCCTCCAGTCCCGGACCTGGCCGCCCGGCTGGGCGAGCTCGTCTGGGGTGTCGTGGGCCAGCGGCACCGCCATCACGTCGCGGCGCACCCCCAGGTGGGTGGCCGCCAGCCGGGAGAAGTCGCGGGCGATGGTGTGGAACGTGTCGAAGTCGGTGCGGGTCTCCCACGGCGGTGCGATCGCGGGGTTGAACGAGTGCACGAACGGGTGCATGTCGGTGGAGGACAGGTCGTGCTTCTCGTACCAGGTGGCCGCGGGCAGCACCACGTCGGAGAACAGGCAGGTGGCGGTCATCCGGAAGTCCACGGCCACCGACAGGTCGAGCTTGCCGCGCGGCGCCTCGTCGTGCCAGACCACCTCGGCCGGCCGGTCCTCCGGCGGGGTCTCCTCCGCCGTCGCCGCGTCGTCGGTGCCGAGCAGGTGCCGGAGCATGTACTCGTGGCCCTTCATCGACGAGGCGAACAGGTTCGCCCGCCACACGGTGAGCACCCTCGGCCAGTTGCGCGGGTTGTCCGGATCCTCGGCGGCGAAGCGCAGGTTGCCGCTCTTCAGCTCCTCGACGACGTAGTCGTTCAGCGGCTTGCCGGCCGCCTCGGCCGCGTCCGCGATCTCCAGCGGGTTGCGGTCGAACGCCGGGTGCGACGGCAGCCAGCCGAGCCGGGCGGCCAGCGCGTTGCAGTCCGCGCTGCTGCGCCCCCGCAGCAGCCCCTTGCCGAGCGGGCTGGCCAGCTCCTGCGCGCCGAACCGCTCGTAGCGCCACTGGTCGGTGGCGAGGTACCACAGCGGGGTGCCGGCCATGTGCCGGGTCGGCCGCTGCCAGTCGAGGGCGAACGCGAGGTTGGCCCAGCCGGTCAGCGGGCGGACCTTCTCCTGCCCGACGTAGTGCGCCCAGCCTCCGCCGTTGACGCCCTCGCAGCCGCACATCATCACCAGCGACAAGAAGGTGCGGTAGGTCTCGTCGGAGTGGAACCAGTGGTTGGTGCCCGCGCCCATCGCGATCATCGACCGGCCCCGGGTGCGCTCGGCGTTGCGGGCGAACTCGCGGGCCACCCGGGCGGCCGCCTTGGCCGGGACGCCGGTGATCCGCTCCTGCCAGGCCGGGGTGTACGGCGTGGTGACGTCGTCGTACGACGCGGGCCACTCCCCCGGAAGGCCGTCGCGCGCCACGCCGTACTGCGCCAGCATCAGGTCGAACACCGTGGTGACCAGCCGGCCGCCGACCGGCCTCACCGGCACCCCGCGGCGCAGCGACGTGCCGCCCTCGGTCTCGCCGATGTCGAACCGGGGCAGGTCGACCGGCACCGCCTCGACGCCGTCGCCGCCGTGCAGGGACAGCAGCGGGTCGACCCCGGCCAGGTCCAGGTTCCAGCGGCCCTTGCCCTCGTCGTTCCACCGGAAGCCCAGCGACCCGTTGGGGACCGCCGGCTCACCGGTGGCCGCGTCGATCAGCACCGTCTTGAAGGCGGCGTCCTCCCCGGTCTGGCCCAGGTCGGCGGCGGTCAGGAACTTGTCCGCGACGTAGGCGCCGTCCCGCTCGCGCAGGGTGACCAGGAACGGCAGGTCGGTGTAGGTCTTGGCGTAGTCGGTGAAGTAGGGCACCTCCCGGTCCTTGTAGAACTCGGTGAGGATCACGTGGCCCATCGACATCGCCAGCGCGGCGTCGGTGCCGGGTGCGGCCGCCAGCCAGTCGTCGGCGAACTTGGTGTGGTCGGAGTAGTCCGGGGAGACCACCACGACCTTCTGGCCGCGGTAGCGGGCCTCGGTCATGAAGTGGGCGTCCGGGGTGCGGGTGATCGGCAGGTTGGTGCCCCACACGATCAGGTAGCCGGCGTTCCACCAGTCTCCCGACTCCGGCACGTCGGTCTGGTCGCCGAAGACCTGCGGGGAGGCGGCCGGCAGGTCGGCGTACCAGTCGTAGAAGGAGGAGATGGTGGCGCCGATCATCGACAGGAACCGCGTGCCGGCGGCGTAGGACACCATCGACATCGCCGGGATCGGGGAGAAGCCGACCACTCGGTCCGGGCCGTACTGCTTGATGGTGTGCACGTGCGCGGCGGCGATCAGCTCACTGACCTCGCTCCAGGTGGCGCGCACGAAGCCGCCCTTGCCGCGGGCCCGCTGCCAGCGGGTGACCTGGTCCCGGTCCGCGGTCAGCGCCGCCCAGGCGTCCACCGGGTCGGGGTGCGCCTGGCGGGCGGCACGCCACGCGTTGAGCAGCGGCGAGCGCACGTAGGGGTAGCGGACCCGGGTCGGGGAGTAGATGTACCAGGAGAACGACGCGCCGCGCGGGCAGCCGCGCGGCTCGTACTCCGGGGAGTCCGGTCCGACCGACGGGTAGTCGACGGCCTGGGTCTCCCAGGTGATGATGCCGTCCTTGACGAAGACCTTCCACGAGCACGAGCCGGTGCAGTTCACGCCGTGGGTGGAGCGGACCTCGCGGTCGTGCCGCCAGCGTTCCCGGTAGAACTCGTCCGCCTGGCGGCCGCCCTTGCGGTAGAGGCTGCGCCGGTCGTCGGACTGCACGCCGGGGAAGAAGTACTGGACCGAGCGCATCAGCCGGTCGGCCGGTGACTGGCCGTGGGGTGGCTGGCCGTTCTGGCCCTGCCTGTCCTGCGCAGCGCTCGGCGCCGCTCCCCCCCGGTTCTGCTGTCGGTCCGTGTCGGTCATCCACGACCTCCTGCGATCCGGTGCGACGACCCCGCGCGGTCAGGTTTACTCGTGTATACCACCGATGCGCGCTGACCTACGCGCCGGTCTGCACCCGCGAGGGGCCGACGGTGAGCGGTGGAACGTACGATCGAGGGCGTGTTCCGTGCGCTCTTCTCGCCGCTGATGATCGGCCTGCACCTGCTGGCCATCGCGGCGACCACGGCCGCCGTACTCCTCGGGCTCTGGCAGTACGGCGTGTGGCACAGCGCGCGCCAGGACAAGGCGAACGCCCTGGCGCACGCGGCACCGGTGCCGCTGTCCACGCTGATGTCCGCGGACTCGCCCTACCCCGGCGACGCGGTCGGTCGCCCGGTCCGGTTCACCGGCACCTGGCTTCCCGACGAGACGCTGGTGGTCAAGAACCGGCTCATGCACGGCCGGCGCGGCTACTGGGCCGTCACCCCGGTTGCCGTCTGCCGAGCCACCTGCACCACCAACGACCCCGCGATTCTGGTGGTGCGTGGCTGGACTCCCGACCCGGAGCAGGCTCCTGCACCGCCGAGCGGGCGCGTGCGGGTCACCGGGTGGCTGCAGCCGGCCGAGGGCGGCGGGGTCCCGGACCAGGACCCGCGCGACCGGGTGCTTCCCCAGATGGAGATCGTGGACGCCATCCCGCACGTCCGGCAGGACCTCTACAGCGGCTATGTGATCGCCCAGGACGCGACCTCCGGCGCGCTGCAACCGGTCACGCCGGCGTCCCTGCCGAAGCCCAGCGAGCTCACCTCTCTGCGCAACCTCGCCTACGCGTTCCAGTGGTGGATCTTCGGTGCCTTCGCGGTGTTCCTGTGGTGGCGCTGGTGCTCCGACGAGGTGAAACGCGTCACGGAGGCGGAGGACGCCGAGGCTGCGGGCGCCGAGGAGCAGCCGACCGGTGTGCGGGAGGACGACCGCCCCGAGGTACCTTCGAAGTCGTGAAAGCCGCACTGCTCCGCTACCGCGTCATGGCCAACGTCATCGGCGTGCTGCTGATCATCCTCGTCCTCGTCGGCGTGCCGTTGAAGTACCTCTCCGCGGACGGGTCCGGCGCCCAGCAGCTGGGCGGGTGGATCACGATGTACCTCGGCATCACCCACGGCTACCTCTACATGGTGTTCCTGGTGATGGCGTTCTGGCTGTCCCGCAAGGCGCGCTGGACGCTGTCCTTCACCTTCGTCACCCTGCTGTGCGGCACCGTCCCGATCCTGTCCTTCTGGGCCGAGCACCGGGCCACCCGGCACGTCCGGGAACAGATGAGCGCCGCAGCCACCCCGGCCGCGGCGCCCACCCGCTGAGCCGCTACTCGCCCTTCAGGTCCTCCTCCACGGCCGGGTTCTCCGGCGTGGTCACGTTGTGCGGCTCGGCCTGCTTGTCCGCCGCCGCCACGTCGGGCGTCGCGCCTCCCTCGTCGTTGCCGACTTGCGGACCGGCTGCCGGCGCGGGCGGCGGGGTGTAGGAGGACTGCCAGGCGGTGCTCGCCTGCCGATCGGAGAGCATCTTGGCCACCGCGGCGGCCACCCCGCCGAGACCGAGCACGATCAGCAGGTTCCGGATCCGGTGGTGCTTCTTGGGCGGCTCGAGCTCGCCGCGCAGCGCGGCCGCCGCGGCCAGTCCGCGCCGTCGGGCCTCCTCACGGACGTCCTCGGTCGCGTGGTCGGCCGCCGACACGGCCGCCGACAGCGCCGGGAGCACGTCGTGCGTGAGCCGGTCACCGAGCTTGTCGCGGGCGTCGGTGATCACCGGGCCGGCCTTCTCCCTGGCCTCGACGAGCAGCGGGCCGGCCTTCTCCCTGGCCTCGACCAGGAGCGGGCCGGCCATCTCCCGGGCCTGCTCGACGCGGGGACCGATCTTGCTGGCGAGCTCGCTCGCCTGGCCACGCACGTCCTTCGCCATGTTCTTGGGCTTCGCCATCGTCGAGGGGTCCTCTCTGTCGTCTTCGCGGAGCCGTGGGCCCGGGTTGTCGCTCGGAGCCCGCGGCCCGGGGCGGGGCCGTGTCCTCGGGCGGGTCGTGCCCGTTCCTGCTGTCGATCATGCCCGGTCGTCCCGTTGAGTCAAACAGCATGGCAGGATCGGGGGAAACGACTCGAGAGCGAAAGGCACCGGAGATGGCGGCCGAGACGTACGCAACGCTCAAGACCAACCGCGGGGACATCGTGATCCGTCTGTTCCCCGACCACGCCCCCAAGACGGTAGACAACTTCCTCGGGCTCGCCGAGGGCACCAAGGAGTACACCGACCCCCGATCCGGCCAGAGCAGCACCGAGCCGTTCTACAACGGCGTGGCCTTCCACCGCGTGATCGACGGCTTCATGATCCAGGGCGGTGACCGGCTCGGCACCGGCACCGGGGGCCCCGGCTACACGTTCTCCGACGAGTTCCACCCCGAGCTGTCCTTCGACAAGCCGTACCTGCTCGCGATGGCGAACGCCGGCCCGGGCACCAACGGGTCTCAGTTCTTCATCACCGTGGACAAGACCCCGTGGCTGGACAACCGGCACACGATCTTCGGCGAGGTCGAGGACCAGGCCAGCAAGGACGTGGTCGACGCGATCGCCACCACCAGGACCGGCGCGGGTGACCGGCCGGCCGAGGACGTGGTGATCGAGTCCGTCGAGGTGGAGCGCCGCTGAGCACCGGGGACCTGCCGCCCGCCGGTGCTCCGGAGCAGGCGGCTCCGGTCTGCTACCGGCACCCGAAGCGCGAGGCGCACATCCGTTGCCAGCGCTGCGGCCGGCCGATCTGCCCGGACTGCATGCGCCCGGCGTCGGTGGGCTTCCAGTGCCCGGAGTGCGTGAGCGAGGGCGCCCGCTCCACCCGGTCCGGGCGTACGGCGTACGGGGGACGCCGCTCGGGCAACCCGGCGCGCACCTCCCAGGTGCTGATCGCGATCAACGTCGCGGTCTGGCTGCTGATCACCGTGACCGGAGGGCCGGGCAGCCCCTGGGTGGACCGGCTGGCGCTGCTCCCGCAGGGCGGTCTGTTCCGCTTCCCCGACGGGTCGCTGCACCAGATCAGCGGCGTGGCCAACGGTGCCCCCTGGCAGCTGCTCACCTCGATGTTCACCCACGTCGAGATCTGGCACATCGGCTTCAACATGCTGGCGCTGTGGTTCCTCGGGCCTCAGCTCGAGGCGGCGGTCGGCCGGGCGCGGTTCCTGGCCCTCTACCTGCTCTCGGGGCTGGTGGGCAGCCTGTTCGTGTACTGGTTCTCGCCGCTGCACGTGCCGACCATCGGCGCCTCCGGGGCGATCTTCGGGCTGATGGGCGGGCTGCTGGTCATCGCGCTGAAGGTGAAGGCCGACGTCCGTCAGCTGCTGATGTGGATCGGGCTGAACTTCCTGATCACCGTGGTGGGCCGCGGCTTCATCTCCTGGCAGGGCCACCTCGGCGGGTTCCTGGGCGGGGTGCTGATCGGCGCGATCATCGCCTACGCGCCGCGCACCAAACGGGCGGCGTGGCAGGGGGCCGGGTTCGGGGTGCTGGGTGCGCTGCTGGTGGCGGCGTACGTCGTACGCACCGCGATGCTCGCCTGAGAGTCCCCCGCAGGTGTGACTGTCCACACTGGGGATAACTCCTGTGGAAGGAATTCCACCGGTGTGATTCGTGCACAGGGGTATGCACAGCCTGTGTGAATCGGGTCATTCCCAGTGCGTGGCGTAGACAAACCCGACGGCCATGAACCCGATGCCGACCACCAGGTTGTACTGGCCCAGGT
>Ga0308176_10002131_pt1 | contig 12388 bp, 12 predicted proteins | sample PhyCR2_3_FD_203890 | JGI IMG/M metagenome (GOLD analysis project Ga0308176, IMG submission 203890) | Soil microbial communities from UC Gill Tract Community Farm, Albany, California, United States - DLSLS.C.R2 | ecosystem: Environmental > Terrestrial > Soil > Agricultural land | place: USA... | reverse complement strand
TGAGGACGGCGTGGCGGTTGACGTCCTTGTAGAGCAGGTAGCGGAACCGGCCCGGGCCGCCGGCGTAGCAGGCCTGGGGGCAGAACGCGCGCAGCCACATGAAGTCGCCCTCCTGCACCTCGACCCAGTCGTTGTTGAGCAGGTAGACGGCCTTGCCCTCGAGGACGTACAGGCCGTGCTCCATGACGTGGGTCTCCGGGAAGGGGATCGCTCCCCCGGGCTCGAAGTTGACGATGTTGACGTGCATGTCGTGCCGCACGTCGGCGGGGTCGACGAAGCGCTGGGTCGTCCAGGCGCCGTTGGTGTCGGGCATCTCGCCGCCCTCGACGTCGGCCTCGTTGGTGACGAAGGCCTCCGGGACGTCGACGCCGTCGACCCGCTGGTAGGCCTTGCGGATCCAGTGGAAGGTGGCCTTGTCCGACCCGGTGTTGCGCAGGGTCCAGCGCTGGCCGGGCGGCAGGAACGCGTAGCCGCCCTCGGCCAGCTCGTGGGTCTGGTCGTCGAGGGTGAGGGTGAGCGTCCCCGCCACGACGAGCAGCACTCCCTCGGCTCCCGGGTCGGCCTCGGGCTTGCCGGAGCCACCGCCGGGTGACACCTCGACGATGTACTGCGAGAACGTCTCGGCGAACCCCGACAGCGGCCGGGCGATAACCCACAGCCGGGTGTCGTCCCAGAACGGCAGCGCGCTGGTGACGATGTCGGTCATCGTGCCGCGAGGCAGGACGGCGTACGCCTCGGTGAAGACCGCCCGGTCGGTGGTCAGCTGGGTCTGCGGCGGCAGCCCGCCGGCGGGCACGTAGTAGGGGGGCGTCGAGGTCCGGGACGGGGTGGTGGTGGTCATGGCTCTCTCCTCAGCAGGCGCCCTCGGGGCGCGTCGTCGATGTCGATGGGGGCACCGGCCAGCCAGGTCTGACGGACCGTGCCGGTGAGCGTGCGTCCGGCGTAGGCGCACACCGGGTTCTTGTGGTGGAGCGCGGCCACGTCGACCGTGAACGACTCGTCCGGCGCGAACACGACGAAGTCGGCGACCGCGCCCTGTGCGATCCGGCCCCGGTCCGTGAGCCCCACCTGGTCGGCGGTGTTGGTGCCCATCCAGCGCACCACGTGGGCGAGGGTGAACCCCCGCTCGCGCGCCTCGGTCCAGACGGCGGGGAGCCCGACCTGGAGGCCGGCGATCCCGCCCCACGCCTGGCCGAAGTCGCCGACGTCGAGCAGCTTGAGGTCGGCGGTGCTCGGCGAGTGGTCGGTCACCACCGTGGCGATGGTGCCCTCGGCCAGCCCCTCCCACAGGCGGTCGCGGTTGTCGTGCTCGCGGATCGGCGGGCAGCACTTGAACTGCGTTGCCCCGTCGGGGATGTCCTCGGCTTCGAGCGTCAGGTAGTGGGGGCAGGTCTCGACCGAGAGCCGCACGCCGTCGGCCACCGCGTCGCGGATCAGTGGGAGCGCATCGGCATCGGAGAGGTGCAGGATGTGGGCCCGCGCGCCGGTCTGCCGGGCGGCCTCGACCACCTGGGCGATCGCGAGCTCCTCGGCCTGCCTGGGGCGCGAGCCGAGGAACCCGGCGTAGCCACGGCCCTGCGCCGGAGGTGCCGTGTCGATGGTGTTGGCGTCCTCGGCGTGGACGATGACCATGCCGTCGAACGTCTTGGCCTCCGCGAGCGCCTCGTGCAGCTCATCGCCGGACAGCGGGGGGAACTCGTCGACACCGGAGTGCAGCAGGAAGCACTTGAACCCGAAGACGCCGGCCTCGTGCAGCGGCCGCAGGTCGGCCAGGTTGCCGGGGATCGCGCCGCCCCAGAAGCCCACGTCGACATAGGCCTGGTCCCGTGCCACGTCCTGCTTCTCTTGCAGCGCAGGCACATTCGTCGTCGGCGGGATGCTGTTGAGCGGCATGTCGATGATCGTGGTGACACCGCCTGCCGCGGCCGCGCGGGTGGCGCTGGCGAAGCCCTCCCACTCGGTGCGCCCCGGCTCGTTGACGTGCACGTGGGTGTCGACCAGTCCCGGGAGCAGCACCTCGTCGTCGGCGAGCTCGACCACCTGCGCCCCGTCGGGGTCGGCGTCGAACGGCAGCACCGCGACGACCCTGCCGTCGGCCACGGCCACGCTGACGGCCCGCTCCTGCCCGTCGACAACCGCGCGTCGCGCCCGGATGAGGACCTCAGCGCCCATCGGGCCACCTCCTGTCGTCCGGTGTGTCCACCGTATGCCGCGTGGTCGCGTCTGCGACCACGCGGTTGCGCTGGGTGCCGAGGACGCCGCCGTCCGCCTCGACGAGGTCGCCGTGCCGCAGGTACGGCTTGGGGTCGGGTCGGCCGAGCGCGACGCCGGAGGGCGTGCCCGTCACCACCACGTCACCGGGCTCGAGCGTCATGATGCTGCTGGTGTAGCAGAGCAGCTCGGCCACGGTGAAGATCATGTCGCTGCTCGACGCCGACTGGCGCTGCTCGCCGTTGACGGCGAGGCGCAGGGTCACGGCCTGCGGGTCGCCGAGCTCGTCGGGCGTGACCAGCCAGGGCCCGAGCGGGCAGAACGTGTCGGCGGACTTGCCCTTGGTCCAGGTGCCGCCGCGCTCGAGCTGCAGCGAGCGGTCGGAGACGTCGTCGGCGAGCACGTAGCCGGCGACCGCCGCCAGCGCACGGTCAGGGTCGTCCTCGGCCCGCAGCGTCGAGCCGACCACGACGCCCAGCTCGACCTCGTAGTCGGTCGTCAGCGACCCGGGCAGCATGCGGATGTCGTCGCCGGGCCCGCACACCGAGGTGCTCGCCTTGAGGAAGACCACCGGCTCGGTCGGGTGCGGCTGCCCGGACTCGTCGGCGTGCGCGGCGTAGTTGAGGCCGATGCCGACGACCTTGCCGGGCCGGGCGACGGGGGCTCCCCAACGCGTGGGTGGCTCGTCGAGCACGGGCAGGGTGGGAAGCAGTCGCTCGACCTCGTGTAGGCGGGTCCCGAGGAAGCGGTGGTCGAGGTCGTCGGTGACGCCGCTGAGGTCGCGCAGGCGGCCGTCGGGCCCCTCGACGACGGGTCTCTCGGCTCCTGCCGGACCGACCCGGGCCAGCCTCACCGCTCACCTGCCAGGTGCTCGGCGGCGATGCGTGCGCCGATCCGCTCGAGGAGCGGCCCGGGTCGCGTCATCGCCTCGTGCTCGCTGCCGGCCTCGTCGAGGAGTGCGTATGCCGCGGCGAGACCCGCATCCGCGACCTCGCCCTCCGTGAGGACCACCCTGCCGGCCACGGCCACGGCGGGGACGCCCGCACGGCCGGCGGCCGCGGCGACTGCCGCGGGAGCCTTGCCGTGCAGGGTCTGCCGGTCGAGCGAGCCCTCACCGGTGACGACGAGGTCGGAGGACTCGAGCGCATCGAGCAGACCGGTCAGCTCGAAGACCAGCTCCGCACCGGGACGAGTGCTGGCGCCCAGGACGGCGACCAGCCCGAAGCCGACCCCTCCGGCGGCTCCCGCACCCGGGGTGTCCCGGAGGTCGGTGCCGGTCGCCTTGGCGACGAGGTCGGCCCAGTGCGCGAGGGCGGCGTCCAGCAGCTCCACCTGCTCGGGGGTGGCACCCTTCTGCGGCCCGTAGACCGCGGCGGCACCCTTGGGTCCGGTGAGCGGGTTGTCGACGTCCGAGGCGACGACCAGCTCTGCCTCGGCCAGCGCCGGGTGCAGGCCGGCTAGGTCCAGCTCGACGGCGTCGGCCAGGGCCGCGCCTCCTGGCTGCACCGGGTCTCCCTGCGCGTCGACGAGCCTCGCGCCCAGCGCCGTCACCATGCCGGCACCCCCGTCCGTGCCGGCGCTGCCGCCGATGCCGACGACGATCCGGCGGCACCCGGCGTCGAGCGCGGCCGCGATGAGCTCACCGGTGCCGGCGCTCGTCGCGGTGAGCGGAGCCAGCCGGCCCTCGGGCAGCTGGCCCAGGCCCGAGATCTCCGCCAGCTCGACCACCGCCTCACCACCGCGTCGCCCGAACGCCGAGCCACGCGGCATACCGGTCGGTCCGGTGGCGGTCACGGCAACCCGCTCGAACCCGGCAGCCTCGGCCGCCGCGAGCGTCCCGTCGCCGCCGTCGGCGACGGGCACCACGCGGACGTCCACGTCGGGCACCACCGAGCGCAGTCCTGCGGCAAGGTGGTCGGCCACCTCGGCAGCCGTCAGGGTGCCCTTGAACTTGTCAGGAGCGAGGAGGACGCGGGTCATCAGCGCACGCTAGTCGAGGTTGGCGAACAGCGCGGTGGGCGCGTCCTCACCGTGCTCGGCCAGCTCCTCGAACTCGGTGACGTTGTCGATGGACAAGCCCATGGACACGTTGGTGACCCGCTCGAGGATGACCTCGACGACGACCGGCACGCGGTACTCCTGCGCCAGCCCCTTGGCCTTCTCGAGCGCGGGCAGGATCTCGTCGGGGTCGGTGACCCGAATCGCCTTGCAGCCCAAGCCCTCCACGACCTTGACGTGGTCGACGCCGTAGCCGCCCACCTCGGGTGCGTTGATGTTGTCGAACGACAGCTGCACCTGGTAGTCCATCTCGAACGCCCGCTGGCTCTGGCGGATCAGGCCGAGGTAGGCGTTGTTCACCAGGACGTGCACGTAGGGGATGTTGAACTGGGCGCCGACCGCCAGCTCCTCGATCATGAACTGGAAGTCGTAGTCGCCCGACAGGGCCACGACGAGGTCCTCGGGGGCAGCGGTGGCCACCCCGAGGGCGGCGGGGACGGTCCACCCGAGCGGGCCGGCCTGTCCGGCGTTGATCCAGTGCCGGTCCTTGTAGACGTGGAGCAGCTGGGCGGCCTGGATCTGGGACAGGCCGATCGTGGAGACGTAGCGCACGTCCTTGCCGAAGGCGCGGTTCATCTCCTGGTAGACGCGCTGCGGCTTGATGGGCGTGACGTCGAAGTTGGTCTTGCGCCACAAGGTCTGCTTGCGCTGGCGGCAGGAGGCAGCCCACTCGGTGCGGTCCTTGAGGGCCTTGGCGTCGCGGCGCTCCCTGGCCGCCTGGACGAACAGCTCGAGGGCCGCCTTGGCGTCGGAGACGATGCCGTAGTCAGGGGCGAAGACCCGGCCGATCTGGGTGGGCTCGATGTCGACGTGCACGAACTTGCGGCCGCTGGTGTAGGTGTCGACGTCGCCGGTGTGGCGGTTGGCCCACCGGTTGCCGATGCCCAGGACGAAGTCCGACTCCAGCATCGTGGCGTTGCCGTAGCGGTGGCTGGTCTGCAGGCCGACCATGCCCGCGTTGAGCTCGTGGTCGTCGGGGATGGTGCCCCAGCCCATGAGCGTCGGCACGACGGGGATCCCGGTCAGCTCGGCGAGCTCCACCAGCAGGTCGGCCGCGTCGGCGTTGATGATGCCTCCACCGGCGACGATGAGGGGGCGCTCGCTGGCCTCGAGCAGGTCGAGCGCCTTATCGACCTGGGGTCGCGTGGCAGCCGGCTTGTAGGCCGGCAGCGGCTCGTAGGTCTCGACGTCGAACTCGATCTCGGCCATCTGCACGTCGATCGGCAGGTCGATGAGCACCGGTCCGGGGCGGCTCGAGCGCATCAGGTGGAACGCCTGCTGGAAGGTGCCGGGGACCTGGGCCGGCTCGAGCACCGTGACCGCCAGCTTCGTCAGCGGCTTGGCGATGCTCGCGATGTCGACTGCCTGGAAGTCCTCCTTGTGCAGCTTGGACACCGGCGCCTGGCCGGTGATGCACAGGATCGGGATCGAGTCGGCGCTCGCGGAGTACAGGCCGGTGATCATGTCGGTGCCGGCGGGGCCGGAGGTGCCGACGCACACGCCGATGTTGCCCGGCTTGGCGCGGGTGTAGCCCTCGGCCATGTGGGAGGCGCCCTCGACGTGGCGGGCGAGCGTGTGGTGCAGCCCGCCGTTGGTCTTCATCGCCTTGTAGAAGGGGTTGATGGCGGCTCCGGGGAGGCCGAAGACGTTGGTCACCCCCTCCTTCTTGAGGATCTCGACGGCAGCCTGGGCGGCGGTCATCCGTGCCATGGTGTGCTCCTGGTCATTTCTCGCCGATTCGATGTGAACGCGCCGGGGAACTCGGGCGGTACAACGTCGAACCGAGGGCGGGTTGGGTCAGTTCGTGGGCTTGCCGGAGAGGCGCTCGACGCCTCGCAGCAGGCCGGAGTGGTCGAGGCCGCCGTCGCCGTTCGCGCGGGCGGAGGCCATGAGCTGGGCGACGAGGGCACCCACCGGGGCCACGACGCCGGCCTCGCGAGCGGCGGAGGTGACGATGCCGAGGTCCTTGTGGTGCAGGTCGATCCGGAAGCCGGGCTCGAAGCTCTTGTTGGCCATGTTGTCGCGCTTCTGGTCCAGGACCTTGGACCCGGCGAGACCGCCGCCGAGCACGTCGAGGGCCGCGCCGAGGTCGACGCCGTAGGCCTCGAGGAACACCACGGCTTCTGCGAGCGCCTCGATGTTGGCGGCCACGATCAGCTGGTTGGCGGCCTTGACGGTCTGCCCGGCGCCGTTGCCGCCGACGTGGACGACGGTCTTGCCGACCGCGTCGAAGACAGGCTTGGCATCCTCGAAGTCGGCGGCGTCACCACCGACCATGATCGACAGGGCGGCGTTCTTCGCGCCGGCCTCGCCACCGGAGACCGGGGCGTCGAGGAGCCGGAAACCCTTCTCCTTGGCCGCCTTCGCCAGCTCGACCGTGACGTCGGGGCGGATGCTGGAGAAGTCGATGACGAGGGTGCCCGGCTTGGCGGTCGCGAAGACGCCCTCCTCGCCGAGCAGGACGTCCTGCACGTCCGGGCTGTCGGGGACCATGACGGCCACGACGTCGGCGTCCTTGACCGCCTCGGCGGCCGAGCCGGCCGCGGTGCCGCCGGCGTCCACGAGCGGCTTGGCCTTCTCGGGCGAGGGGTTGTAGCCGACGACGGCGTGGCCGGCGTTCTGGAGGTGCACGGCCATGGGGCTGCCCATGATGCCGAGACCGATGAAGGCGATGGTGCTCATTGCGTTCTCCTTGCTGCTCTGCCGCGTCCGCTTGCGTCTGCGTCGTCGCCCACCAGCGGGGCGGGAACGCGGACGCAACCAGTCGGGGGTGGGGCGTGGGTGGTCGGTCAGCTCAGGCGGTCGAGCCGCTGCTGCGGCGCTCGCGCGGCAGCCAGCCGAGGCTTTGGGGGGTGGTCGCGGTGGTGGGCTTGTACTCCAGGCCCACCCACCCGGCATACCCGCCGTCGGCCAGCTGGCCGAGGTAGCTCTCGAGGTCGAGGTCACCGCTGCCGGGCTCACCGCGGCCCGGGGCGTCGGCGACCTGCACGTGGGCGGTGCGGTCGGTGTACGCCGCGATGGCGGCGTCGAGGTCGTCGCCGTTCGCGGCGAGGTGGTAGAGGTCCATGAGGAAGCCGACGTTGGCGGCCCCTGCCGCACGCACGTCGTCGACGACCGACACGGCGTCCGCCGCGGTGCGCAGCGGGTACGGCTTTGGACCGCTCACCGGCTCGACGAGCACCGTCGCACCGATGCGGTCGGCTGCCTTGGCGGCCGCGGCCACGGACTCGCGCCCGAGGTCGTCCTGCTCCTGGGGCGACGCGTCGTCGACCCGGTTGCCGAACAGCGCGTTGAACGCGGAGACGCCGAGCCGCTCGCCGATCCCGACGGTGACGTCGATGTTGTCGCGGAACTGCTGCACCCGGCTCGGGATGGACAGCACGCCGCAGTCCGGCCCGGCCAGGTCGCCGGCGAAGAAGTTGAGGCCGACCAGCTGCACGCCTGCGTCCTGAACCGCGGCGACGAACGCGTCCACGTCGCGGTCGGCCGGCACCGGCTGGTCGGGCCAGGGCCACCAGAACTCGACCGCGTCGAAGCCCTCCGCCTTCGCGGCAGCGGGCCGCTCGAGCAGTGGCAGCTCGGTGAACAGGATCGACAGGTTGGCTTCGTAGCGCAGTCCGTGGTCGCTCATCGGTCCTCGCTCCTGACTTTCATATCGTGGAATCGCTTTTCCGATTAGTGAGAGGGTAGGCCGACCGGCAGTGGGTGGTCAACCGCCGGCCGGCCCGTTCTCAGCACACGGCCCGGATATACCCGAGCTAGCGCGTGCCGACGGAGCTGCCCAGCTGGTCCCTCTCGGACTCCGCGGCGGCGAAGACCGACGCGCCGGGCCTGTTGCCCGCCTTGACCTCGTTGAACAGCAGGTTCAGCAGCACGGCGACGACCGCGGTGGCGCTGATGCCCGAGTGCATGACCACGCTGAACCAGGCCGGGAAGGAGTCCCAGAACGTCGGGGCGGCGATCGGGATGATGCCCACGGAAACCGCGACGGACACGATCACCATGTTGAGGTTGTCCTGGTAGTCCACGCGCGACAGTGTCCGGATGCCGCTGGCGGCCACCGAGCCGAACAGCACGATGCCCGCACCGCCCAGGACGGGGTAGGGAATCGCGGCCACGACCGCACCGACGACCGGCAGCAGCCCGAGCAGCAGGAGCACGCCACCACCGGCAGCCACCGCGAAGCGGCTCTTGATGCCGGTGAGCGCCACCAGCCCGACGTTCTGCGCGAAGGCGCTGCACGGGAAGGACCCGAACACCGGCGCCACCGCCGTCGAGACCATGTCGGCGCGCAGTCCGTCGGCGACCCGCTTGGCGTCGACCTCCGTGCCCACGATCTCGCCGATGGCCAGGATGTCGGCCGTCGTCTCGGTCATGATCACGAAGATCACGATCGTCATCGAGACGATCGCCCCGACCTGGAAGGTCGGCCCGCCGAAGTGGAACAGCTGGGGCAGCGCAACGATCTTGGCATCGCCGACGGTGGAGAAGTCGGCCTTGCCCACCAGGGCGGCGACCAGGGTGCCGACCACCATCCCGATGAGGATGGACAGCCGCGAGATGGCCCCCTGGAACACCCGGCTGATCACCAGGATGATCAGCAGCGTCAGCGCGGCGAAGCCGATGTTGGACGTCGACCCGACGTCCCTGGCACCCGCGCCGCCCATCGCCCACGTGAAGGCCACGGGCAGCAGCGACAGCCCGATCACGGTGATGATCGACCCGGTCACGACGGCGGGGAACAGCCGCACCAGCTGCGCGAAGAACGAGCTCGCCACGAGGCCGATCAGCCCGGCCACGATGATCGCCCCGAACACCGGCCGCACCCCGCCGTCGCTGGCGATGGCGACCATCGTCGAGACGCTCGCGAAGGAGATGCCCTGCACGATGGGCAGCCGGCTGCCGAACGGCCCGATGCCGAGGGTCTGCAGCAGCGTGGCGAGCCCGCTGATGAACAGGCCGGCGGTGACCAGCAGCGCCATGTCACCGGGCGACAGCTTCGCCGCGCCGCCGACGATCAGCGGCGGCGCGATGACCCCGCCGTACATGGTGAGGATGTGCTGGGTGCCGTAGGCGAGCAGCTGGCCAGGGCCGTAGGTCTGGTCCTCGGGACGGCCGCGGTACCTCGGATTTGCTGTGCGGGTCAGGAGCTTCATCGATCCCTCCCCCGCTCAGCAGAAGCCGGGCACCGCGTGCCACGCAGACCCGGGGTCGGTGGCGTCGTCACGCACCACGGTGGCCTCGATGAGGCCGTACGGGCGGTCGGCCGCGTAGAACACCTCGTTCGGGTTGTCGAGCCCGAACGGCGACAGGTCGACCAGGAAGTGGTGCTTGTTCGGCGCGGAGAACTTGATCTCCTGCACTGCCGGGAACTGCTCGAGCACCGCCTCGCCCATGCCGTAGAGCGTCTGCTGCAGCGCCTCGGAGTGCGGCACGGCGAACTTCTCGAGCAGCAGGGCCTTGATGGCGTCGAACGTCTTGTTCCAGTCGACGTCGGTGCCCTCGTAGCGCCAGCGCACGACGAGCGAGGTCGCGAGGATGCGGTCGTCGGTCTCCTGCAGCGTCGTGTACTTGTCCTTGAGGAAGCCGCGGAAGGCCGAGGCGGTCGACTTCAGGACGACGAGGTCCTTGAGGCCGGAGACCACGTGCGCCTTGCGGTCGGCGCCACGGCCGTCGACGTTGACGATGGTGGTGCGGGTGCCGCCACCGCCCTGGACGAACGCGTGGTCGTGCCCCTGGCCGTCGACCTCGATGCGGTTCCAGGCGACCTCGTCGACCTCGATCCGGGCACCGTCGGCCACCCGCGAGGTGGCGAGGAAGTGGTCGGCGAGCTCGAGGGCGAACTGCTCAGGCGACTCGACCCCCTTCTCCTTGGCGAAGGCGAAGACGGTGTTCTTCTGCGTGTCGGTGGGGAGCACCTCGGCCTGGTCGCCGGACGCGTGCGCGGCGCTGAAGTCACCGCGCAGCGACGTCGACACGGTCAGGTCGTGGATCTCGTGGCGGTCGCTGTCGCGGTAGACGCGGACCAGGTGGTTCTCGGCTTTGCCGTACTGGTTGGGACCAAGCTTGATGGCCATGGTGGATCAACTTCCTCGGTAGGTGGAGAAGGCGAACGGGCTGAGCAGGACGGGCACGTGGTAGTGCTGGGCGGGGTCGTCGAGGGTGAACGTGATGACGACCTCCGGGAAGAAGCCGGTCTCGCCCTGCGCCGCGTGGTAGGCGGCGGTGTCGAAGACCAGGCGGTACGTGCCGCTCTCGACCCGGTCGGGTCCGAGCTCGGGAACGCGGCCGTCCTCGTTGGTGGTTGCCTCCGCGAGGACGTGCGGTTGTGGTTCGAGGGCCTCGAGACGCACCGGTATGCCGCGTGCCGGCCTCCCGCGCGAGGTGTCGAGGACGTGGGTGGTGATCGCGCTCATGAGTCGAGGACCTTTCGCAGTCGGAGCACGGCGATCTTGCGCAGCTCGTCGGCGACGACGGCCGCTTCGGCCTCGTCGTCGTTGCCGAGCCGCTCGGTGAGGCTGTCGAGGACCTGCTCACCGGACAGCCCGGTGGCACAGATGAGGAAGACGCGGCCGAACCGCTCCTCGTAGGACCGGTTGCCCTCCAACAGCGCGGTTGCGGTCCGCTCGTCGCGGCTCACGCCGGACTGCTCGCCACGGGACCAGGCGGCCTCGGTGCCCCGGCCGGCGGCGCGCTCCCCGATCCTGGGGTGGGCCGCGAGGGCGCGGTCCACCTCGGCCGGCGTCAGGTTGCGGGACGCCTGGTCGGCCGCCGCGAGTGCCGCGTCGACGTCGGCGTAGGGGCGACCCTCCGCCACGGCGGCGGCCCACGCCGGCACGTCGCAGCAGGCGAGCAAGGTGGGGGTCAGCGCGTCGGCTGGTTCCCCGTTGAACCGGTCCAGGTCCACGTTGCGCCTTCCCTCTCACTGGCTGGGGTGTCACTGAACGGAAAATGAATTCCGTGTCGTGAAAGGCTGACATGACCCGGACCGGGAGTCAACAGTTTGTTGAATATATGGGCCGCACCTTCTGGCTTTGAGCGCCCTGTGGGGCTCAGGTCGCGTCAGGCGCCGCGCGCACGGTTGAGGTAGTTGTAGACGGTGAACCGGGTGACGCCGAGCGCCTCGGCGACGGTCTCGGCGGAGCGGCGCATCTCGAACGCGCCGCGTTCCTCCAGCACCCGGACGGCATGCTGCTTCTCGGCCCGCGGCAGCTCCGAGAGCCGGCCGCCGAGCTCGGCCTCCACGTCCTCGATGAGCCGGGCCAGGCCGTCCGTCAGGTCGGGGCCGACCACCTCTCCCCCACCCGCGGCATCGGTCAGGCGCACGTGGAAGAGCACCTCGCCCCGCCATTCGACAGGCACGTCACCCGGCTGCGGCTCAGCCTGGACGACCTCGCCCGCCACGCGTTGGAGCAGTGGGCGCAACGCCTCCTGCAGCGCAGCCGACGGCCCACCTGGCGGATCCTTGGTCGCCGGCCGGTCCCGGAGGGGTTCAGCCATGACCGTCCACCCGCTCGACCTGGAGCGTGAACCTCGTTGCGCCAGAAGCGAAGGCGGCCTCCATCGCCTTGGCGATGGCCGGCAGCACGTCGTCTGCGGCGCCGTCCACCGCTGTGCCGAGCGGTCCGAGGTCGGGTGACAACCCGGCATACTCCAACGGCTGCGCAGCGGCCGCGACGTGCGCGGGCGGCTCACCCTCCCCATGGAAGGGCTCGGTCGTGAACTCCGCCCGCACGCGCACGGCGACCACGCTACTCAGGAGCGCTTCGCGAGGACGTCCAACCGGTCCCGGTCGATGCCGGTGAGCGACTCGACCTCGGCGTCGTCCACGGCACCGCAGTCGAGGCCGCGCACCACGAAGTCCGCGAGCGCGCGGGCGGTGGCCGGCTCGTCCATGACTCCGGAGTCCACCTGGCCGACGTAGTTCTTGAGCCGCTCGGCCGCGGCGGGCAGGCCCTCTCGGTAGAAGGAGTAGGTGGCGGCGTAACGGCTGGGCAGCTGGGCCGGGTGCAGGTCCCAGCCCTGGTAGTAGCCACGCTCGAGCGAGCGGCGCACGAGTCGCGCGTGCAGCGCCCAGCCCTCGTGCACCCGCTCGCGGTCTCCGACGGGCAGGATGTTG
>Ga0308176_10002130_pt1 | contig 12389 bp, 10 predicted proteins | sample PhyCR2_3_FD_203890 | JGI IMG/M metagenome (GOLD analysis project Ga0308176, IMG submission 203890) | Soil microbial communities from UC Gill Tract Community Farm, Albany, California, United States - DLSLS.C.R2 | ecosystem: Environmental > Terrestrial > Soil > Agricultural land | place: USA... | reverse complement strand
AAAAGAAAGAGTTAATTTTGTTCAAGAAAAGCAAAAAGAATATAAAGAGCATATCGATATTTATAAACTGGCATCTGAGTTAATCGTGGATGAGATTGTTGCACCATCTGAATTAAGAGAGACACTTATCCAACGGTTCAGTTATTATGAAACAAAAGAATTAACCTTCAGTGTCCGCAAGCACCCGGTCTATCCTGTATAGTAAGTTCACACCCCTTTTCAAAAAAATTTGAAAAGGGTTTATTTTTTTATTAATCCTACTAACATATCATCGACGTCATCTGATAAAATATTAGAAAAGTAATGATAATAACATGATGGTACTTGTTAAACAAAATGCGGATAAGGGAAACTATGGATGGGTAAAGTTGTTAAAAAGAGGGATCAACATGAAGGTTGGGATTATTGGTGGAGGATCGATTGGATTATTGTTTGCTGCGTACCTAAGTAAGTTAGTCGAGGTTGTCATGTATACACGAACACAGGAGCAAGCATCTCAGATAAATCAGCATGGGATTGTACTAAAAAAAGCAACCGAGGAACGAGAAGTATCACGTGTCAAATCAATGCCATTTTTCGAATGGAGCGGAACAGAAGATTTCAATATCGTTGCTGTCAAACAATATCAGCTCCCTAGTATTATCGAAAAAGTAAATCAGTTCAAGAAAAGTCCTAGAAACCTATTATTTTTACAGAATGGGATGGGGCATTTAAAACTACTCTCACGGGTTGAAGCAGCCAATATATTTGTGGGGTCTATTGAACATGGCGCACTTAGGGAGAAACCTTATGGTGTCAGTCATAATGGGCAGGGGGTAACTAATGTTGCCGTATATCGTGGTGATGCCGTTGAATTACGGCAATTGGCTGCATTGGGAACTGCAGATTTTCCGATATTGTATCAAAGTGACTATTACGACATGCTTGTAAAAAAACTAATTGCTAACGCACTTATCAATCCATTGACAGCCATCCTTCAGGTGAAAAACGGGGCATTAATTGAGAATCCGTTTTATTATCATGTAATACAGAATCTATTTACTGAAATAGTGTATATTTTAGAGTTGAAACAACCTGAAGCGTACTGGCAGCAAGTTATTTCCATTTGTAAAAGGACTGCAGACAATTATTCATCGATGTTAAAGGATGTTGCCGCGAAAAGAGTAACTGAAGTGGATGCAATCTTGGGATTTTTATTAGAAGAGGCTGCAAGGCGGGGCAAGGAAGCTCCTCAACTAGAAAATATTTTTTTACTAATAAAAGGAAAAGAAATAGTTGGGGAGGCTGGATTATGAGCATTATATTATCTTCAATCTTAACTGTTTTATTTACCCTTCCTTTTTTAGGTGCATTACTTGTCTTTCTCATTATAAGGACTTGGACAAGAAATACCCGTAAATCGTTGCATAAGGCATTGGATTATACAACCATTTTATTTATCATTTCGGTTCACTTTTTGATTGTTACACTCTGGGAAAAGTCGTTTTTTTGGTTAATAATACTTGTAATGATACTTATTGCGATGGTTTTTGTTCTTGTCCATTGGAAATTAAAGGAGGAAATTATTGTAAGGAAGGTTCTTAAAGGATTTTGGCGTTTCAATTTTATTTTATTTTTTCTCGCCTACATAACTTTGATACTCTATGGTGTGGTTTCCCGTGCCATAGCCTTCACTTTTTCATCCTAATTTGAAGCATAAATTTTCTTTAAATAGGGTGAATAGTGGTATACTCTTAAAAGAATGAATCTGGGTGATCAGAAAGGAAGTACATGAATGGAGATCTTAAATCTCTCCCTACCAGCAACCAATCGGTTTGCATCTAATTATTTGGAACAATCTGCTGATATTCAGCCTTTTTTTCATTATCAATTTAATGATTTACAGGAAGATATGGAAAGAATAGCTGAAGTAACCAACAGACCGTTTCCACGCATGGAGGTTGCTGCACATATTGAGGGTTTTATGGAGCGCTTTCCATCTTCAGAAGCTGTAAGGAAGTCTCTGGACAAATTAAAACAAGATAATAGTCTTGTTGTTATTGGTGGTCAGCAGGCAGGAATGCTGACAGGACCTCTTTTTTCCATACATAAGGTCATTTCTATTATAAAACTTGCTGAACAAAAAGAAAGACAGCTTGGTATCCCTGTTGTCCCTGTTTTTTGGATTGCAGGAGAAGACCATGATTATCAAGAAGTAAATCACGTATTTGTCCCGATAAAGCAACACCTGGATAAATGGATTTATCCAGAAAAAGTCCATCAGAAGAAAATGGTATCTGATATACAGTTGAACAAAGATATCTGTCTTTCATGGGTAATGAATTTAATTAAGAATTTTGGTGAAACCGAATACACGAATACTCTTATCGAATGGTCAGAAATTCTAATCGAAAAGTCAACCACATTTGTTGATTTCTTTGCAAATATTATCATGGAACTTTTTAAAGATTATGGTCTTTTAATCGTTGATTCTGGAAACAAAGAGTTCCGCCAGTTGCAAAAGGAATTTTTTAAAGCGCAGATTATTCATCATGATGCGATTACCTTCTCATTATTGGAACAGCAGAAACAAATAGTAAAAAAGGGTTATCCCATTACGATAGAAGCAAGTGAGAAAGCGGCTAATCTTTTCTATTATGATCAAAAATCAAGTGAACGGCACTTATTAGAATATCACCGTGAAATTGATCGCTTCGTGGGGAAAAATGGGACAATCAGCTTTTCGACAGAAGAATTAGTGGCGGTAGCCGATGAAAATCCTGGCGTTTTAAGCAATAATGTCGTGACCCGACCACTAATGCAGGAATGGCTTTTCCCGACACTAGCCTTTATAGCCGGGCCCGGTGAAATTGCCTACTGGGCGGAGCTGAAGCTCGTTTTTGAACACTTTAACATTAAAATGCCGCCAATAGTGCCAAGGATGAATATTACTTTCTTAGATCGGTCTGTCGAAACAGATTTAGCAGAATTGAATTTAGATTTAGCTGATGTCTTGAGTAGAGGATCAGAGAAGGAACGAGAACGGTTCTTAGCTGCCATTAAAGATAAAGAACTAGAGCAGCTATTTTCAGATACGGTGAATCAGTTAGTAAAACAATATGAACTTGTTAGGGCAAAGACGGAACAGCTCAATCCAGCTTTATTGCCATTGCTGAAGAAAAATGAGAATTACCTAATAAAAGAAATCGGCTTTATGCAAGCAAAATTAGAAGATGTAGTAAATCTAAAGCATGATGTCTTGCTAAACAAATATGCACGTGTGGATCTTGCCCTTCGACCTGATGGCTCTCCACAGGAAAGAGTTTGGAATATCTTTTATTATCTAAATCAGTATGGCCTCAGCTTTATAAACAAGATCATGACAGGGTTGTTTGAATTTGACGGACGCCATAAAGTAATAAAAATATGAAAAGAACTCCACAACAATTGTGGAGTTCTTTATTTTTGAATGGATAAACTTGTGATTTATTACAAGCTTATTTTTTTATTAAATCCCCTTTGATAAAAAGGATTTTACAAAATTGGGGCGAATAGTTTAAAAAATAGGTGGTGGAAAGTGGGGGAATGTGGTACATTTTTAATAGAAAGTGGGGGTAATGGGTATGTTCATGGGTGAGTACCATCACAGCATTGATAGTAAAGGCCGAATGATTGTGCCCTCCAAATTCCGAGAAACTCTGGGTGACATGTTTATTATTACCCGTGGATTGGATCAATGTTTGTTTGGTTACCCTTTATCAGAGTGGGAGCAAATTGAAGAAAAGTTAAAAGGTCTGCCTCTGACAAAAAAAGATGCCCGTGCGTTTACTAGGTTCTTCTTTTCCGGTGCCACTGAAAGTGAGCTCGATAAACAAGGAAGAATCAATATCCCCGCACCACTATTGCAATATGCTAAGTTAGATAAGGAATGTGTTATTCTGGGTGTTTCCAATCGAATTGAAATTTGGAGCAAACAGATTTGGGAAGACTATTTTGCACAGTCTGAAGAATCTTTTGCAGAAATCGCTGAAAATATGATTGGCTTTGATATATAATGGGAAAGTTATATAAATATATTTTCTTATTATACATCGTTTGATTGGAAAAGGAAGGTACGTAAATGTTTGAACATACAACTGTGTTATTAAATGAAGCTGTTGACGGGTTAAATATTAAACCAGACGGCATTTATGTCGACTGTACTTTGGGTGGTGCTGGACACAGCTCCCTCATTCTTTCGCGACTAGGAAGGGATGGCAGATTATATGCCTTTGACCAGGACGAAATCGCCATTGCAAACGCCAAAGAAAAATTATCTGACTATGGCGACCGATTAGTAATCATTAAGAGCAATTTTTTATATCTAGAAGAGGAACTTGAAAATCACGGAATTGACAAGGTTGATGGTATTCTTTACGACCTAGGTGTCTCCTCACCGCAGTTGGACACGCCTGAGAGAGGATTTAGTTACCATCATGATGCACCACTTGACATGAGGATGGACAATGAAGCGGACATTTCTGCCTACGATGTAATTAATCATTGGGCATATGAGGACTTAGTCCGTATCTTCTTCCGCTATGGGGAAGAGAAGTTTTCTAAGCAAATAGTTCGAAAAATCGAAGCTGCCAGGGCCATTAAACCAATAGAAACGACAGCCGAATTAGTTGAGTTAATAAAGGACGCAATTCCTGCACCCGCTAGAAGAAAAGGTGGACATCCTGCTAAAAGAGTCTTCCAAGCTGTTCGAATCGCGGTTAATGATGAATTAGGGGTATTTGAAAAATCTCTTCATCAGGCCATTGAACTGCTGAATCCCGAAGGAAGAATAAGTGTTATTACTTTCCACTCTCTTGAAGATAGGATTTGTAAGGCTGCTTTTAGGAAGGCTAGCGAGACACCTCCGTTACCTCCAGGTCTACCCATCATTCCAGATGAGTTTAAACCGGCTTTAAAGTTAGTCACACGTAAACCAATTCTGCCATCAGAAGAAGAATTAGAACAAAACAATCGTGCACGATCTGCAAAACTACGTATTGCCGAAAAACTATAATAAAGCGAAAGCGCCGTAAAATCGCTAAGATAAACGAGCTATGGGCGCTGTAAAAAAATCTGGAGGGGAAACGTTTGAGTAATCTTGCCAGGAAATATTTAGAGCAGCAACAAGCAGACCAATCGATTAAAAGCAAAAGTCAAGTGAAAATAAAAAAAACCTGGCTTACTCCAGGGGAAAAAATCATGGGATTAGTTTTTGCTGGAATGGTATGTTTTGGGGCTATTCATCTTATTTCAAACCAATCTAGAATATACGAAGTGAATAAAGACATTCAAACAATGGAAAATAAGATCAGTGAACAGCAAAAGGTGAACGGTGATTTGCAAGTTCAAGTGAGTGAACTGAGCTCTTACGATCGGATTTTCGAAAAGGCTAAGAAATTGGGCCTCATCAAAGATGAAAATAACGTCAAGGTTGTGCAGAAGAGATGAATAAGAAACAGCCATATATGAATGCTGGAGCAGCGATATTGTTTGTGATATTCGGCCTGCTCTTTTTTGTATTGCTTTGCAGATATTTTACCATCGAAATTTCTGGTGAAGTAAATGGACAGCCTCTAGCAGCGAAGGCACAGCAGAAATATAATAGAGAAGGAATCTTACAGGCTTCACGTGGCATCATCAAAGATAGGAATGGGATAGTAGTTGCAGAGGATACGGCTGCTTATACATTAATAGCTGTTTTGGATAAAAAGATGACAACCAACCCAAAAAAACCTCAACATGTAACAGATCTAAGTAAAACGGCAGAAAAACTGGCAAAATATATTAATTTAGATGAAAACGAGATTTATAGCATTTTAAAGGATGGAAAAAAGAAGGATAAATTCCAGGTGGAATTTGGTAAGGCCGGAAGAGATATTAATTATGACACAAAGAAAAAAATAGAAAGTTTGAATCTCCCGGGGATTACTTTTTTCCGCGACTCAAAACGTTTTTATCCAAATGGCATTTTTGCTTCCCATGTTGTGGGGTATGCTGATCGGGTTGAACAAAAGGGTGGAAGCTATAAATCTACCGGTAAAATGGGGATTGAGGAAGAATATAATAATGAATTAACCGGAACCAATGGCAAAATCAATTATGAAAGTGATTTGTGGGGCTATATATTGCCAGACGGAAAAGAAAAAATCACTGCCGCTCAAAATGGAAATGATGTCTATTTAACCATTGACCAAAAGATACAAACTTTTTTAGAAGATGCGATGGAGAATGTGGCTAAGGAATATAAACCCAAAAAAATTATCGCTGTTGTCGCTGACCCGAAAACGGGGGAAATCTTAGCGATGGGTCAACGTCCATCATTTGATCCGAAAACAAAAGAAGGAATTGAACAAAGCTGGCACAATGAAGCAGTGGAGACATCATTTGAACCAGGTTCAACCATGAAGATTTTTACCCTTGCCGCAGCAGTTCAAGAAGGGGTATTTAATCCAAATGAACAATATCAATCTGGTTCTTATAAAGTCACTAAAAAAGATAAAGCTATACATGACCATAACTATTCGGGGTGGGGAACCATTACCTATCTTGAAGGCGTTCAGCGTTCTTCCAATACGGCCTTTGCAAGAATTGCCAAAGAAAAATTGGGCTTCAGCAGATTTCGTGAGTATTTAACGAAATTTGGTTTCGATAAGCCGACCGGAATAGAACTGCCAAACGAGACATCTGGGAAAATTCAATTTACTTATCCAATTGAAAAAATAACTACTGCCTATGGACAGGGGACAGCCATTACCCCTATACAACAAATCCAAGCGGCTACTGCAGTTGCAAATAATGGAAAGATGATGAAGCCGCACATAGTAGAGAAAATCGTGAACCATGACACTGGGAAATCCATTGAAGAGACTACTCCTGATGTCGTTTCAACACCGATATCTGCAGAAACAGCTAAGAAGGTCCGCGATATTTTAGAAACGGTTGTTACCTCACCGAAAGGAACGGGTGGGCGTTATAAAATTGATGGCTACAGTGTAGCGGGTAAGACTGGGACGGCTAACATTCCAGGGCCAGATGGCCAATATTTATCGGGAGTAAACAATTATATTTTTTCATTTTTGGGAATGGCGCCTAAGGATGATCCGAAATTAATTGTTTATGTAGCTGTCCAACAGCCTGATCTTGAGGGGATGGATGCAGGTCAAGGAGCTATTCCGGTTTCCGCCATTTTTAATCCTGTGATGAAAAATAGCCTCCATTATTTGAATATCCAACCGTCCAAGTTAGAAAAGGCTGAAGTAAATAAATTAGCAAACCTTAAGGGACAATCAGTTGATACAACGGTAAAAGATTTGAAGGAAAAAGGATTTGAACCGTTCGTACTAGGCAGTGGTGCAAAGATAGTGGGACAGTTGCCTAAAGCAGGCACTGTCATTCTTGAAGGAGAGAAGGTAATTATCAAGACAGCCGGCGAACGTAAGGCCCCGGATATGACTGGCTGGTCTTTAAGGGACGTCATGAAAGTAGCTACTCTCGCAGATTTAAACTTAAATTCCAAAGGGAAAGGATTTGTCACGCAGCAGAATATTAAACCAAAATCTATCCTGCGCACTGGCGATTACCTTATTGTTGATTTAAAAACTCCTGAAGAACAGTGGAATCAGGAAAAGGTCAAAAAGGATGAATCACAAACGGAAAAAGAAGTGGTACAAGATTAGAAAATCCCGCTAATGAAGCGGGATTTTTCTTTATATATGGCCTAGTGAACCTGGTCTATTTGAAAAAGTACAGGCATATAAATGAACGATAAATTAAGTAATGCAGAGGAAAAGGAGGTTTCTTCATTGTATGCGTGTTTCTAATGTAACTGTCCGTAAACGGCTAATGATTGCACTATTCGTTGGATTCCTTACCTTCTTAATAATTGATGTTCGACTGGGATACGTCCAGTTTGCGCTTGGTGGTATGCTTACAGACAAGGCCAAGGGATCCTGGAGCAGGAATATCCCTTTTGAACCTGAACGTGGACAAATTGTCGACAGGAATGGGGTACCATTAGCCACAAATATCAGTGCGCCAACTGTGTACGTAATCCCTAGGCAAATCAAAGACCCTGCAACAACAGCAGAAAAACTGGCGAATGTCTTAAATATGTCAAAAGAAACAGCCTATCGTGAAATCACGAAGAGTGCTTCATCAGTCAGGTTGAAAGAGGGTAGAAAAATATCGCATGAAAAGGCAAAAGAAATCAGAGCCCTCGGGCTTGAAGGAGTGTATATTGGCGAGGACTCGAAGCGGCATTATCCGAATGGAAGTTACCTTTCGCACGTACTTGGGTTTACTGGGGTGGATAATCAAGGCCTGATGGGATTGGAACAATATTATGATAAGGAATTAAGCGGTGAACGCGGGGCTGTAAAATTTTATGCCAATGCCAAAGGGGAAAGAATGAATGACATGGCTGATGACTACGAGCGCCCTACTAACGGACTTGATTTGAAACTTACCATCGATTCAAAAATCCAAACGATTGTTGAAAGAGAGCTTGATATTGCTCAGGCGAAATATAACCCGGACGGAATAGTAGCGATTGCCATGAATCCTAACGATGGTGAAATATTAGCTATGTCGAGCAGGCCGACATTTGATCCTGCTAATTTCCGTAACGTCCCACAAGAGGTGTATAACCGGAACCTTCCTGTATGGTCAACCTACGAACCAGGTTCTACCTTTAAGATAATCACGCTAGCCGCAGCATTGAATGAAGGAAAAGTTAACTTGGAAAAAGAACATTTTCATGATTCCGGATCTGTCCAGGTAGCGGGGGCAAGGCTAAAGTGCTGGAAACGAGGCGGCCATGGAGATCAAACATTTTTAGAGGTAGTAGAAAACTCCTGTAACCCAGGATTTGTGGAATTGGGGGAGCGTTTAGGGAAAGAAAAACTTTTTAAGTATATCAAGGATTTTGGCTTTGGCCAAAAGACTGGAATTGATTTGCAAGGTGAAGGAACGGGAATACTATTTAATTTGAACCGGGTAGGACCTGTCGAACAAGCAACGACTGCCTTTGGACAAGGGGTGTCGGTGACGCCGATTCAGCAGGTTACCGCAGTATCTGCAGCTGTCAATGGCGGGATTTTATACAAGCCCTATATCGCAAAGGAGCTCATTGATCCTGTTACCAAAGAAATAGTTATGAGAAATACACCCGTAGAGAAAAGAAGAGTCATTACAGAGAAAACCTCGAAAGAAATCCGCAGTGCCCTCGAAAAAGTTGTTGCACAGGGAACAGGCGGTAAGGCCTTTGTTGAAGGCTACAGAGTGGGTGGGAAAACTGGGACAGCCCAGAAAGCACAGAACGGAAGATATTTGGAAAATAATTTTATTGTGTCTTTTATGGGTTTTGCACCAGCAGATGATCCACAAATTGTTGTCTACGTCGCGGTGGATAATCCTAAAGGGGTGACAGCCTTCGGGGGGACAGTCAGTGCCCCAATCGTTGGTGCCATTATGAAAGATAGCTTAAGTGCAATGGGCGTGGAACCAAGAAAGAATCAAATTGAAAAAGAAATAAAATGGCCTGATGCGCCGTTGTTGAAACTGCCGGATTTTGTTGGTCTTTCAAAAAGTGAACTTCAAGAGCAGTTGATAAACTTAAGAATTGATGCCAGTGGAGAAGGCGATGTGGTTGTAAGACAATCACCTGAACCAGGCACAAAGGTGAAAGAGGGTTCGAAAATTAGACTCTACTTTGGCAAAGGAGACTAAATCTGTTATGAATTAAAGACATGTAATCATTGGAAGGCGGCCGGAGAATGTTTTCCCGCCGCCTAAATTTTTATCTAGCCCCCATAACTAAATGGCAAAATGAACTGTTTTAATGTAAAATAAGATGGAACTTTCGTAAGTAGGCAGGACGATTTGAAAATTAGTAATTAAGTATGTACGGGTATGAGAGGATTTGAGAGAAAATGAAGTTACAAAAGCTACTTGGATATTTGCAGCCGATTTTCCCATATAATGGTGAAAATCCGGAGATTACATCCATCGAAAATGATAACCGGAAGGTGCAAAAAGGCAGCTTATTTATTTGTATTAAGGGCTATACTGTGGACGGGCACGATTTTGCTAAATCAGCGGTAACTAATGGTGCAGCTGCAATAGTAGCGGAACGTCCGTTAAGCTTGGATATACCTGTTATAATTGTAAAGGATACGACAAGAGCAATGGCAGTGCTTGCAGATGCTTATTATGGTCAGCCAACAAAAAGTCTGCACTTAATCGGTATAACTGGCACCAATGGCAAAACAACGACCAGCCACTTAATTGAGAGAATATTCGCAGATGCAGGGGAAAAAACGGGCCTAATTGGCACGATGTATACAAAAATTGCGGAAAAGATGCTTGAAACAAAAAATACCACTCCAGAAAGTCTGACACTCCAAAAGACGTTTAATCAAATGGTTAATGCTGGTGTAAGTTTAGCAGTTATGGAGGTTTCTTCGCATGCTCTCGATTTGGGAAGGGTTCATGGTTGTGATTTTGATGTAGCTGTATTTACTAACCTCACACAGGATCATTTGGATTACCATAAAACAATGGAGGAATATAAACGGGCTAAAAGCTTATTGTTTTCTCAGTTAGGCAACACCTTCGACCATACCAAGCCCAGATTTGCTGTTTTAAATGCAGATGACCCTGCATCTGAAATGTTTAGCAGGTCAACGGCGGCACATGTGATTACATACGGAATAGATCAGAAAGCGGATGTACAGGCAATAAATATCCAAATGACACCCAAAGGTACAAACTTTGATTTAGTCATCGATGGTGCCACTTATCCAGTGCAAATGAAGTTAATTGGGAAATTCAGTGTTTATAATGTCCTAGCTAGTATCGCTGCTGCCTTAGTCTCTAAGATTAAAATTAAGAATATTATTCATTCAATCGAAAGTGTCGAAGGTGTTGCAGGAAGGTTTGAGCTTGTGCATGCTGGCCAGGACTTCACTGTAATTGTTGATTATGCACATACACCTGACAGTCTCGAAAACGTATTGAAAACAATACAACACTTTGCAAGGAAAAAGATAGTTGTTGTTGTTGGTTGTGGCGGGGATCGTGACCGAACAAAACGGCCATTGATGGCACAAATTGCCTGCAAATGGGCAACAAACCCAATTCTCACTTCGGATAATCCAAGAAGTGAGGATCCGCTAGAAATCTTAAAGGATATGGAAAAGGGTGTGAAAGGTGAAACATACAAAGTTATACCTGACCGAAAAGAAGCTATTTTTACAGCAGTTCGAGAGGCATCAGCTGGAGATGTCATTTTAATTGCCGGAAAAGGACATGAAACGTATCAGATTATTGGAAATATTGTCCATGATTTTGATGATCGCCTGGTGGCAAGGGAAGCAATTGAGAGGAGATAGGTATGTTTTTAACTCTGAAAGACTTGGCAGGTTTGTTTCGGGATAAAAAAGGAATCCAGGATGATATGTTGTTTTATACTGTGTCTGATCAAGCTACTGCAACTCAGCCTAAAGGGTTATTCGTACCAACAACTGAGGACTCTGGAGAACTGTTAGAGGCAATTGCAAATGGAGCTATCGCAGCTATTTGGGAATATGAAAAAAAGCTGCCACGCTATGTACCAAGTCAATTTCCAATCTTTTTTACAAATAATCAGGCTGAATCACTTAGAGACATACTTACACTATATACAGAAAAATTAAATGGGGAAACGAGTAAGGATATGGAAATAACGAACTTTCAATTATCGAGGAAAACACTCCTAAATAAAAATTATCAAACATATGATATAGCTGGGTCATTAGATAAGCTCGTAAATAAACTGAATGGTAAGGAAAGGAGGGAATGAGATGAAGGAGCAAGTGGTTTTTTTCACAATCATAATGGGATTTTTAATTTCTGTTTTACTTTCTCCGATTTTTATTCCCTTCTTAAGAAAATTGAAATTTGGACAAAGCATCAGGGAAGAAGGTCCTAAATCACACCAAAAAAAATCAGGCACCCCGACAATGGGAGGTGTGATGATTCTATTTTCGATTATCATCACCACACTGGTCATGATAGGGAAATACTCAGAACAGACACCTGTTACAGCTTTTTTACTTTTGTTTGTGACATTCGGTTTCGGTTTGCTAGGTTTCCTGGATGATTTTATTAAAGTAGTCTTGAAGCGCAATCTAGGATTAACATCACGACAAAAGCTATTAGGTCAAATAATAATTTCTGTTATATTTTATCTAATTTATAAACATACTGGACAATCGACAGAAATTGCTCTACCGTTTGGTGACTATTCCTTTGACCTAGGATGGTCCTATGTGTTCTTAATCATTTTCTGGCTGGTCGGATTTTCAAATGCTGTCAATTTAACAGACGGTCTC
>Ga0308176_10002128_pt1 | contig 12391 bp, 11 predicted proteins | sample PhyCR2_3_FD_203890 | JGI IMG/M metagenome (GOLD analysis project Ga0308176, IMG submission 203890) | Soil microbial communities from UC Gill Tract Community Farm, Albany, California, United States - DLSLS.C.R2 | ecosystem: Environmental > Terrestrial > Soil > Agricultural land | place: USA... | reverse complement strand
CTCGGCGTCGCCCTTGCCTTACTTCCCCGACAGTCAGGTGCCGCGCGAAATGGACCGCGCCGCCATGGACCGCGTCAAGCAGGAATTCGTCGGCTCCGCATTACGCGGCGAAGCCAGTGGCTTCGACATGCTGGAGCTGCACTGCGCCCATGGCTATCTGCTGGCGAGCTTCATCTCGCCGCTCACCAACCAGCGGACCGACGTGTATGGCGGCCCGCTCGAAAATCGCCTGCGCTATCCGCTGGAAGTATTTTCCGCGATGCGCGCGGCATGGCCGGCCCACAAGCCGATGTCGGTGCGCATCTCCGCCACCGACTGGGCCGCCGGCGGCATCACCGGCGACGACGCGGTCGTGATCGCGCGCGCCTTTGGCGAGGCCGGCGTCGATTTGGTCGATGTCTCGACGGGGCAGACCGTGCGCGACGCGCAGCCGATCTACGGCCGCATGTTCCAGACCCCGTTCTCCGACCAGGTCCGCAACGAAGCCCGGGTCGCCACCATGTGCGTCGGCAACATCACCTCGGCCGACCAGGTCAACACCATTCTGGCCGCCGGCCGCGCCGACCTCGTGGCGCTGGGCCGGCCGCATCTGGTCGATCCGTCGTTCACGATGCGGGCGGCCGCCTGGTACGGCGCGGATATCGTCTGTCCGCCGCAATATCTGCCCGGCAAGGAGCAGATCTTCCGCAACAGCGTGCGCGACCGGCAGGATTTCGAAGACCTCAAAATTAAGGGTAAGCCGAAAACCCGCGCCGAGCTGAAAGCCGAGGCGACAAAGCCGCTTGCGGCCGAATAGGCCGGATGGCAGGCTTGCTGCATCCCTCCCTCGCCCCGCTCTGCGGGGAGAGGGTCGGGGTGAGGGGCTCTCTCCGCGAACTGTGAACGCCGTGAGTTCGTACCCTCTCACAAAGAGTGGAGTAACGCGGATGAAGGCCATCATCGTCGGAGGCGGCATCGGCGGCCTCACCACCGCGCTGATGTTGCGCGCGCGCGGCATCGACTGCGAATTGTTCGAGCAGTCCGATACCATCCGCGAACTCGGCGTCGGCATCAACACGCTGCCGCATGCGATCCGGGAATTGACCGGCCTCGGGCTGCTGGACCGGCTCGATGCCGCCGCCGTTCGCACTGACGTGTTGTACTATCTCAACCGCCACGGCCAGGAGGTCTGGCGCGAGCCGCGCGGGCTCGATGCCGGCCACGACGTACCGCAATTCTCGGTGCATCGCGGCCGCCTGCAGAGCGTGATCCATCGCGCCGTCGAGGAACGGCTGGGGCCTGAGGTCATTCACACCGGCTGCCGGCTCGGCGCGTTCGCGCAGCACGAAGGTGGCGTGGTGGCACATTTCTTCGACCGCACCGGCGCTCACATCAAAACCGCGCGCGGCGATATCCTGATCGGCGCCGACGGCATTCATTCGCGGGTGCGCGAGATGCTGTTTCCGGACGAGGGTCCACCGGGCTGGAACGGCTTGATGCTGTGGCGCGGCGCGCGCGACTGGCCGACCTTCCTGACCGGCCGCTCGATGATCGTGGCCGGCGGATTGAATGCCAAGGTTGTGGTCTATCCGATCGCGGAAGGCTCGAGCCCGGCAAGCCGGCTGACCAATTGGGCGGTGCTGGTCCGGATCGGCGAGGGTAATTCGCCGCCGCCGCGCCGCGAGGACTGGTCGCGGCCGGGCAAGCGCGAGGAGCTGATGCCGCATGTCGAGCGGTTCTCGGTGCCGCACGTCGATGTGCGCAGCCTCATCTCGGCGACCCCTGAATTCTACGAATATCCCTGCTGCGACCGCGATCCGCTGCCGTACTGGACCTGGGGCAGGGTGACGCTGCTCGGCGACGCCGCGCATCCGATGTACCCGGTCGGCTCCAACGGCGCGTCGCAGGCGATCCTTGATGCACGAACACTCGCCGATGAACTGGCCCGATCCGAACATCCGCGCCAGGCGCTAGTGGCCTACGAAAAGAAACGCCTGCCGATGACGGCGGAGATCGTGCGCTCGAACCGCCGCGGCGGCCCCGAGGGCGTGATCGACGCCGTCGAGCAGCTCGCGCCGGATGGTTTTACGGATATCGAGAAGGTGCTCAGCCACGCCCAGCGCGAAGCGATCGTGCGCGGCTACGCGTCCAAGGCAGGCTTTGCCCCGCCGGCGCTGGGATTGGCGGCCGTGCGGGGGTAACGAGAGCCGGTAGATCCGCATGAGCGCCAGCGATATGCGGGGCGGTCTCACCAAACGCGCGGGCCTTCGCGAGAGACCCCGCATATGCGCTCATGCGGGCTACGAAATATTCCTCACGCGCCCGGCGGCGGTGGCAGGAAGTGGATGTTGTGCTCCGCGGCCAGCGCCACCACGGCGTCCGGCGTCTGCTCTTTCATGTTGTGGATCGCCCAGAACAGATCATACAACCGCCGCGTCGGCGACACCCAGAACAGCGTCTTCGCGGTGCGGCCGGACTTGTTGAAGATGCCGTGCGGCTTGCCCGCCGGCAGCCGCACCAGATCGCCCGGCGTGCCCTGCGTTTCGGCGCCGTCGAGGAAGAAGTCGAGCTGGCCTTCGAGGATGTAGAGATACTCGTCCTGGTCGGGATGAATATGCGGCGGCACGAACGTTTCCGGCGGGAACGTCGCGTGCCAGGAGAAGGAATGCTCGGTAACGTTCTTCGGCACATAGGTCTGGCCGAGAATGTTCCAGGAAATTCCCTGCATGCCTTCGTTGGCGCGGGTGATGCCGGCGATTTCGGTTTTCATGTGTTGTTTCCTCTCGCTAATTATTTCGCCGGCACGCAGTCCTTGGCGTAGCGGTCGCCGTAATTCGAAAACACTTTTTCGACAATCTCGGTCTGGAATTTGCCGTCGGCGCGCTTTGCAACCTTGGTCAGATAAAAGTTCTGGATCGGATAGCCGTTGACGTTGAACTTGAAATCGCCGCGCAGCGAGGTGAATTCGGCCTTCTTCAGCGCGGCCGATACCGCGTCCTTGTTCTTCAGGTCGCCCTTGACCGCCTTCACCGCGCTGTCGATCAAGAGCGCCGTATCGTAGCCCTGCATGGCGTAGGTGCCCGGCACGCTGTTGTAGGCGGCTTCATAGCTGGCGACGAACTTCTTGCTTTGCGGATTGTCCAAGTCGGGCGCCCAGTTGGCGCCGCCGAACATGCCGACGGCCGCGTCCTGCTGCGCGGGCAGGGTGGATTCATCGACGGTGAAAGCCGACAGCACCGGGATCTTGTCGGCGAGGCCGGCCTGGCGATACTGCTTGACGAGGCCGACGCCCATGCCGCCTGGCATGAAGGTGAACAGCGCATCGACCTTGGAAGAAGAAATCTTGGTCAGCTCGACCTGGAAATCCAGCGTGCCGAGCGGCGTATAGCTTTCCTCCGCGATCTCGCCCTTGTAGTCGAGCTTGAATCCGGCCGCGGAATCCTTGCCGGCCTGATAATTCGGCACCAGCACATACATCCGCTTGTAGCCGCGATCCTGCGCGACCTTGCCGAGGATCTCGTGCACCTGGTCGTTCTGGTAGGAGGTCACGTAGAAGAACGGATTGCACTCCTTGCCGGCGTAGCTCGATGGCCCCGCGTTCGGGCTGATCAGGAACGTCTTGTTCTCGGTCACCGGCCGGTGAATGGCCTGCAGGATGTTGGAGAAAATGGGTCCGACCACGAAGTCGACCTTCTCGCGTTCGAGCAGGCCTTTGGCCTTGGTCACGGCGCCGTCGGGCTTGAGTTCGTCGTCGACCACGACGACCTCGACATCCTTGCCGCCCATCTTGCCGCCGAGATCCTTGACCGCGAGCTGAAAACCGTCGCGCGCCTGTTGCCCCAGCACGGCGGCCGGTCCCGACAGCGTCACGATGATGCCGATCTTTATCTTTTCCTGCGCCGCGGCGGGTGTCGCGGCGACCCCCAGCACGACGGCAAGTCCGGTCAACGCGCTCCACTGCTTCATCATATCCCTCCAATCGGCCCTTCAGCCGAAAACCAACGCCACGCCCAATATTCGGATGACAGCTTATTCTGATGGCGACCGCACCTGCAAGCCAAACGCGTCCATGCAAGCCATGCGCCAATTACTTGAAACCTAAAGAAATCTGGGCAATGATCCCGGACGTTGCGCGCTTCGGATCGCCGGACGCCCAAGCCGGACAAGATTTGCATCATGATCCTCGATTCCGAGACCAAGGCCGTCGAACTCCCCGAACATCATGGCGACGAACTCAGGCTGTGGCTTCGCCTCCTGACCTGCACCACGCTGATCGAGGGCGAGGTGCGCAGCCGTCTGCGCGAGCGCTTCGACGTCACGCTGCCTCGGTTCGACCTGATGGCCCAACTCGACAAGGTGCCGGACGGCATGACGCTGTCGGACGTCTCCAAGCGGATGATGGTATCGAACGGCAACGTGACGGGGCTGGTCGAACGTCTCGTCGAATCGGGTCATCTCGACCGCCGCACCTCGGACGCGGACCGCCGCGTGCAGGTGATCCGCCTGACCAAGGCGGGCCGCGCCGAATTCCGCAAGATGGCGGCGGAGCACGAATTGTGGATCGCCGACGTGTTCGGCGACCTGACGCCGAAGGATGTTCGCGATTTGATGCGCCTGCTGGCCAAGACCAAGGCGTCGGCGCAAAAATCCGCGAAGGCGCGGGCCGGCTGAGGCTGTTTTTCGAAAAGGGTGATCCGTTGAACGCGGATGTGGATTACGAGGTCGAGTACAACAACCGCGCGCGGGTGCCGGAAAATCCCGCGATCATCGCCGGCTGGTCGCGCGATGCGGCGGCCTATCGCGAGGCGCATCAAGCGCAGACGATCGCCTACGGCCCGGGCGCGCGCAACCGGATCGATCTGTTTTCCGGCAACGGTGAGGGCACCATCGTTGTCTTCATCCACGGCGGCTACTGGCAGGCGCTGGATGGCTCGTTCTTCAGCCATCTCGCCGCCGGGCTGAACGCCCATGGCGTCGATGTCGCCGTGCCGAGCTACGATCTGTGTCCCGCGGTCTCAATCACCGACATCATCGGCCAGATGCGAACCGCGATGCGGGAGCTGACAAAACTCGGACGGCCGCTGGTCGTCAGCGGCCATTCCGCCGGCGGCCATCTCGCGGCCTGCATGCTCGCCACCGACTGGCGCGCCATCGATCCGTCGCTGCCGGCGGATCTCGTCACTGCGGCCTATGCGATCTCCGGCCTGTTCGATCTTCGCCCGCTGGTCAAAACATCGATCAACACGGCCCTGAAACTCGACGATGTCTCCGCGAAGGCCGCAAGCCCGTTGTTCTGGCCATCGCCGTCGCGCGGCACGCTGGATGCAGTGGTGGGTGGCAACGAGAGTGCCGAATATTTCCGGCAGAGCCGCAGCATCGTCGACGCCTGGAGCGCCGCCGGCATCGCGGCGCGATTTGCGACCATTGCCGACGCCAACCATTTCACCGCCATCGCGCCGCTCGCCGATCCCAATTCGCCGATGACATTGCGGCTGAAGCAACTCGCCGGACGCTAGTTCTAACCACAACAACAGAGAGGACGACATGGCAACGCTCGAGAAAGGCATCACCACCAACGGCGCCGGTTACAACGGCAAGAGCTGGAACATTCTCGGTCAGGTCTATTTCCCCAAGGCCGTGACCGATTCCACCTTCGCCTTCGAGACCAACAGCGAGCCCGGCCAGTTCGTGCCTGTTCATATTCACCCGACGCAGGATGAGTTCATCCTGGTGCAGGAAGGCGTTCTGGACCTCAAGCTCGATGGCGTCTGGGTTCAAGCCAAGGCCGGCGATCTGGTGCGCCTGCCGCGCGGCATTCCTCACGGTTACTTCAACAAGTCGGACAAGCCGGCGCGGGCGCTGTTCTGGGTGTCGCCGATGCAAAAGCTCGAAGCGCTGTTCAACCAGTTGCACAATCTGACCGACCCGGCAGAGGTGGTCCGGATTTCCGCCCAGCACGAGGTGGATTTTCTGCCGCCCGAGGCCAACGAATAGTCCGTGCGTCGCAATGGCGTGTCGCTTCCGGCTTGGCGCTAGCTCTCTCCGCGTCATGGCCGGGCTTGTCCCGGCCATCCACGCCTTCGGATGCCCCGGAAAGAGAACGTGGATGCCCGGGCAAGCCCGGGCATGACGCATAATCGAATGGCTGTCTCTCGTCGGGAAGTTCATCGTGGCAATGCTATTGGGCTGGTTCCCGCCGCGGTCGGGTCGATCCCCCGGCGGCAGCCGCCCGAAATTCCACCCTTGCCAAAAATTACTTTAAGCCTAAAATGATTTTCCAAGACGGCGTTGCCGGGCGTCCTCGATATTGATCTCGAGCCTTTCATTGCGGAAAGCGAGGGGAGAAGAGAATGTCAGGTCAAACTCCCAGCCAGAATCTCGGCCCGTCGGGCCATGTCGACGATTTTTCGCGGCGAAGCCTGCCGCCGCTGGAGCAATGGCCGGCGCTGCTGCTCGACCGCCCGGAGTTTCAGTATCCTGACTATCTCAACGCCGCGGTCGAACTGACCGACCGCATCGTCGAAAAGGGTTTTGGCGATCGCATCGCGCTGATCGGCAATGGCCGCCAGCGCACCTACAAGGAGCTGGCCGACTGGTCCAACCGCCTGGCGCATGCGCTGGTGGAGGATTACGGCGTCAAGCCGGGTAACCGCGTCCTGATCCGCTCCGGCAACAACCCCGCGCTGGTCGCGGCCTGGCTTGCCGCCACCAAGGCCGGCGCCGTCGTGGTCAACACCATGCCGATGCTGCGCGCCGGCGAGCTGACAAAAATCGTCGACAAGGCCGAAATCGCGCTGGCGCTGACCGATAGCCGCATCGCCGACGAACTGGTCGCCTGCGCCAAAACCAGCCGCTTCCTCAAGCAGGTGGTGAATTTCGACGGCACCTCCAACCATGACGCCGAACTCGACCGCGTGGCGCTCAACAAGCCGGTGAGGTTCAACGCCGTGAAAACCGGACGCGACGACGTCGCCCTGCTTGGATTCACCTCGGGCACCACAGGCGAGCCCAAGGCGACGATGCATTTCCACCGCGATCTCATGATCGTCGCGGACGGCTACGCCAGAGAGGTCCTCAACGTCACCGAGGACGACGTCTTCGTCGGCTCGCCGCCGCTGGCGTTCACGTTCGGGCTCGGCGGGCTGGCGATCTTTCCGCTGCGGTTCGGCGCCACCGCAACGCTCTTGGAAAACGCCTCGCCGCCCGAAATGGTCAAGATCATCGAGACCTACAAGGCGACGATCTGCTTCACATCGCCGACCGCGTATCGCGCGATGATGGCCGCGATGGACAAGGGCGCCGATCTGTCGTCGCTGCGGCTCGCCGTCTCCGCCGGCGAGACCCTGCCGGCGCCGGTGTTCGAAAGCTGGACCCAAAAGACCGGCAAGACGATTCTGGACGGCATCGGCTCAACGGAGCTGCTGCACATCTTCATCACCAATCGCGTCGGCGACGCCGCTGCCGGCACCACGGGTCGTCCGGTGTCCGGCTATGAAGCAAAAATCGTCGACGACGACATGAACGAATTGCCCGATGGTACCGTCGGCAAGCTTGCGGTGCGCGGGCCGACAGGGTGCCGCTATCTCGCCGACGCCAGGCAATCGAACTATGCGCGCGATGGCTGGAATCTGACCGGTGATTCCTTTGTTCGCGACGCCAATGGGCGGCTGTGCTTTGTCGCCCGCTCGGACGACATGATCGTCTCGTCCGGCTACAACATCGCGGGCCCCGAGGTCGAGGCGGCGTTGCTGTCGCATCCTTCCGTCGCCGAATGCGGTGTGGTCGGCGCGCCCGACGAGGCGCGCGGCATGATCGTCAAGGCCTACGTGGTCCTGACCGGCGGCGCGTCGGGCGATGCCGCGCTGGCGCAGACGCTGCAGGATCACGTCAAGCAGACCATTGCGCCTTACAAATATCCGCGCGCGGTCGAATTCGTCGCGCAACTGCCGAAGACCGAAACCGGCAAGTTGCGGCGCTTTGCGCTGAGGCAGATGGCGGCGAACGGCCCGGTGTCTTCAGGCATCGCCGCGGAATAGAATTGAGTTGATAGGAGATTGCCGGTGACCGCCGCATCCAAAGGCCCCACGCTGAGCGTGGTGCCTGATCCCAAGACCGACACCTTGTCCGGCCCGCTCGTGCTGCAGCCGAGCGGCTGGCCGATGCCGAAAGGCTATGCCAACGGCATGGCCGCCGATGGAAGGCTTGTCGTGACCGGCGGCGTGATCGGCTGGGATGCGCAGCAAAACCTCGCGCCGGATTTCATCGGACAGGTGCGTCAGACGCTGAGCAATATCGCCGATATCCTCGCCGAGGGTGGCGCCGGGCCTCAGCATCTCGTGCGCCTGACCTGGTATGTCGTCGACATCGAGGAATATCTCGCGTGCCCCAAAGAACTCGGCCGCGTCTACCGCGAGATCTTTGGCGCGCATTATCCGGCGATGGCGCTGGTGCAGGTGGTGCGCCTGGTCGAGAAGGCGGCGCGGGTGGAGATCGAAGCGACCGCGGTGGTGCCGCGCTGATGCCGCCCTTAGCTCGTCATGGTGAGGAGCGCATCTTCGCGCGTCTCCGGACGATGCTTCGCATCGCCGGGCGAACCATGCGGCCACAGACGGGTCTGCATCCTTCGGGAGCGCGTTCCTATCCACGTCATTGCGAGCGGAGCGAAGCAATCCAGAGCGCGGCATAACGGATAGATGGATTGCTTCGTCGCTATCGCTCCTCGCAATGACGGGCGGATAGATTCGTGCTAACTTTCTTTGGCTGTGATGACGCAGTCGACCAAGGCATGATCTCCGCGTCACTTCGCCTGAAACATCTGCACTGTCTGCCGCGCACCGAGCGTATAGAGCTTTGCCAACGCCTCGGTGACAGCGCTTCGCATCCGCGGATCGCTGCCAAGCGCGCCGAAAATCGAATGCACCTCCAGTAGCGCAGGCGCAAGCCGCTCCGCGACCGGGCCGGTGCGTTCGGCAATCCCGAACAATTCCCCGGCGAGCGGATCGCGCACGTCGATGGCGCGTCCCTGTTCGTCTCTGGCGGTGACGTAGCGCATCCAGCCCGCAACCGCGAGCGCGTGCGTATCGATCGGTAAGTCCATCCGCAAGCGGTCCTGCATGGTGCCAAGTAGCCGTTGCGGCAGTTTCTGCGAGCCGTCCATTGCGATCTGCCAGGTGCGGTGATGCAAGGCGGGATTTGAAAAGCGCTGCAGCAGCGACGCGCCATAGGCGGCGATATCGGTTCCGTCCGGCATCGTCAGCGTCGGGGCCGCGTCGTCCATGATCTGCCACGCCAGCGCTGTGAAGCGACTATCGGTCATGGTGGAAGCGATGGTCTCATGGCCCGCGAGATAGCCGAGATAGGCCAGCGCCGAGTGGCTGGCGTTGAGCAGCCGCAGCTTCATGTGCTCGAACGGCGTCACGTCAGAGACCATCTGCACGCCAGCGGCCGCGAAATCCGGCCGCCCGGCCGTGAACCGATCTTCCACGATCCATTGCGTGAACGGCTCCGTCACTACCGGCCACGCATCGGTCATGCCGATCGCGCCCGAGATTTCCGCGCGGTCGTTGTCGGTGGTCTCAGGCACGATGCGGTCCACCATGGTCGAAGGGAAGGCCACTTCGGCTTCGATCCATTGCGCAAGATCGCGCGACCGCAGGGCGGCGAACTGCGTCACGATCCGCCGCGCGGTATGGCCGTTGGCGGAAAGATTGTCGCACGACAGCACGGTGAAGGGGGCGACACCGGCGGCCTGCCGCCGCGCCAACGCGGCGACGATGAAGCCGATCGCCGAACGCGGCATGTCAAAATTCTGCAGGTCGTGAACGATATCAGGATGGCGCTCGTCGAGGTCGCCGGTCTGCGGCGTGTGGCAGTAGCCCTTCTCGGTCACGGTCAGCGAAACGATACGCGTGGCCGGGTCGGTCAGGCGCGCGGTCAGCGCGGCGGGATTCTCGCTGGCGACTTCGCACGCGACAACCGAACCGATGATTCGGTAGTTCACGCCCGCGCCGGAACGAACGGCCGTCGTGTAGAGGCAATCTTGCGGGGCGAGGGCGTCGCGTGTCTTTGGACTGCGCAGGCTGGCGCCGACAATTCCCCAATCGGTGGCGCCGGCCGCGAGCAGATCGTCGATCACCACCGCTTGGTGCGCGCGGTGGAACGCGCCGATTCCGAGGTGAACGATGCCTGGGCTGACCTGTGCGTGGTCATAGGCCGGCCGCCTGACATGACCGGGAAGCCGGCCGAGGTTGGCTACCGAGAGACGGAAACCTTCGTTTTTCGAAGCGGATAGGTCGCTTTGCGGCGTTTTTCTTGACATGGGGCGCCCGATCTATCATTCGTTGGTCAATTGGTAAGGCCAATGTTCCGATTTATTGGCGTTGGTCCGATCAAAGCAAGAAGAATCGATTCCGTTGGGGGATCGGCAGGGGAGCCGGGCGTGCCGCTCGAAGCCGTGGAAGCGCGACGTCTTTATCGCCAGGTTGCCGATCAGCTCCGTGCCTTGATCGACAACGGCGAATATCGCGTGGGCAGCCGTCTACCGACCGAGCGTGATCTTGCCGAACAGTTGAGGGTGTCGCGGCCGACCGTGCGCGAAGCGCTGATCGCGCTCGAGGTCGAGGGCAGGGTGCGCATCCGCGTCGGCTCCGGAATTTATGTCAGCGAACCGGCGGCGCACGCTCCGTTCTTGCCGTCGGCCGAAATCGAAGGCCCGTTCGAACTGCTGCGCGCCCGCGAATTCATGGAGGGCGCGATTGCCGAGCAGGCCGCACGGGTCGCGACGGCTGAAGACATCGCGCGCATCGATGCTTCGGTGGAAGCGATGGCGACGGTGCAGCATCCCGGCGAAGCCTCGATGGTCCATGACCGCGCGTTTCACGTCGCGGTCGCCGGATGCCTCGACAATGCCGTGCTGGTCCGCGTGGTCGGCGAATTGTTCGACCAGCGGCTCAACCCGTACTTTGCCAAGCTCGCGCATTATTTTGAAAATCCCGAATCCTGGAACGCGGCGCTGGCCGAGCACCGCGCCATCCGCGACGCCATTGCCGCGCGTGATGCCGACGCAGCGCGCCTGGCGATGCGCGAGCATCTGGCGTGTTCGCAGGCGCGCTTTGCGCAAAATTTCGGAGCCGAGACTTCGACTGCCTCACGCATCCGCGAGAAAAGCGGCTGAACATCAGAATTCGAACGAGCCGGCGCAACGCCGTCCCGGTTGGGTAACACAATAAAATTGCAGCAAGGAGGAATTCCAATGTTGAAGAAATTGACGATTGCATTCGCGGCATCCGCCGCGGCGTTGCTGGCGGCGACCACGTCGGGCATGGCGCAGACCAAGCTGAAATGGGCCCACGTCTACGAGACGTCCGAGCCGTTCCACACCGCCTCCGTCTGGGCGGCCGGCGAGATCGGCAAGCGCACCAACGGGCGCTATGCCATCGACGTCTATCCGGCGTCGCAACTCGGCAAGGAAACCGACATCAACCAGGGCCTTTCGCTCGGCTCGGTCGACATGATCATTTCCGGCTCAAGCTTCGCGGCCAAGAGCTTTCCGCCGATCGGCGTGACCTATTATCCCTATACGTTCCGCGACGCTGATCATCTTCTGGCCTACACCAAGAGCGATGTCTTCAAGGAGCTCGCCAAGGGCTACGAGGACAAGACCGGCCATCGCATCCTGGCGGTGACCTATTACGGCGTGCGCCACACTTCGTCGAACAAGCCGATCAAGACCTGCGCCGACATGAAGGGCCTCAAGATCCGCGTGCCCGACGTTCCGGCCTATCTGGCGATGCCGCGCGCCTGCGGCGCCAACACCGCGCCGATCGCGTTTGCCGAAGTCTATCTCGCCTTGCAGAACGGCACCGTGGAGGCCCAGGAAAATCCGCTGACCACGATTGAGGCCAAGAAGTTCTACGAGGTGCAGAAGCACATCGTGCTGACCGGCCACATCGTCGACCACCTCAACACCGTGATCTCAGGCGCGTTGTGGAAGAAGCTGTCCGAGGAAGACCGCAAGATCTTCACCGATGTCGCCCAGGAAGCGGCGGCCAAGGCCACCGCCGAGATCAAGGTCAACGAAGGCAAGCTGGTCGAATTCTTCAAGCAGAAGGGCCTGACGGTCACCGAGGTCAACAAGGACGAGTTCCGCGACACCGTGCTCAAGAATGTGAGCTTCGAGAGCTTTGACTACCGCAAGGCCGACTGGGAACGGATCCAGGCGGTCAAGTGACGACGAAGTCGTCATCCCGGGGGCGGCGCGTAGCGTCGAACTATGGTGCGCAATTGCGCACCTGAGGATCTCGAGATTCCGGGTTCGATGCTGCCGCATCGCCCCGGAATGACGTGGGGGAAGAAGCAGATGTCATCGGTAGAAGTTCACAAGCAAATCACGGCGGACGAGATCGCGCACACC